>Ga0308167_1000299_pt1 | contig 101802 bp, 102 predicted proteins | sample PhyCR1_2_FD_202138 | JGI IMG/M metagenome (GOLD analysis project Ga0308167, IMG submission 202138) | Phyllosphere microbial communities from UC Gill Tract Community Farm, Albany, California, United States - DLSLRC.R1 | ecosystem: Host-associated > Plants > Phyllosphere > Unclassified | place...
GGTTGCGGGGGGGCCGGCGCCCCCCCCGCCTCCAGTCCGTCTCCGCTACCGTCCGTCGGACAGACGGCGGGGCGTCGCGTCGGCCGCGCCAGGCGACCGGCAGGTAGCGTGCCGGTGGCCGTCCGATAGACTCGGGTGGACCACCGGCCCGACTGGTCGTGTGAGGTCCTCCGCCAACGTGAGGAGAACCAGATGCCCGCTGCAGTGATCATCGGAGCCCAGTGGGGCGACGAGGGCAAGGGGAAGGCCACCGACCTCCTCGGGTCCCGCATCGACTACGTCGTGAAGTTCAACGGCGGCAACAACGCCGGGCACACGGTCGTCGTCGGCGGCGAGAAGTACGCCCTGCACCTGCTGCCCTCCGGCATCCTCACGCCGGGCGTCACGCCCGTCATCGGCAACGGCGTGGTCGTCGACCTCGAGGTCCTCTTCCAAGAGCTCGACGCGCTGAAGGCCCGCGGCGTCGACACCTCGAAGCTGCTCGTGTCGGCGAACGCCCACGTCATCACGCACTACCACCGCACGATCGACAAGGTGACCGAGCGGTTCCTCGGCAAGCGCCAGATCGGCACCACCGGTCGCGGCATCGGCCCGACCTACGCCGACAAGATCAACCGCGTCGGCATCCGCATCCAGGACATCTTCGACGAGAACATCCTGCGCCAGAAGGTCGAAGCGGCCCTCGACCAGAAGAACCACCTACTGGTGAAGGTCTTCAACCGTCGCGCGATCGACGCCGACGAGGTCGTCGAGTCGCTGCTGTCCTTCGCGGACCGCCTGCGTCCGATGGTCGCCGACACCGGGCTCGAGATCCACCGTGCGCTCGAGCGCGGCGAGACCGTCCTGTTCGAGGCCGGCCAGGCCACCATGCTCGACGTCGACCACGGCACCTACCCGTTCGTGACCTCCTCCTCGGCGACGGCCGGTGGCGCCGCGACCGGTTCGGGCATCGGCCCGGGCAAGCTCGAGCGCATCATCGGCATCGTCAAGGCGTACACGACCCGCGTCGGCGCCGGTCCGTTCCCGACCGAGCTGTTCGACGAGTCGGGGGAGTTCCTCCGGGCGAACGGCTTCGAGTTCGGCACCACCACGGGGCGCCCGCGTCGCTGCGGCTGGTACGACGCCCCGATCGCCCGCTACACGGCGCGCGTCAACGGCGTGACGGACTTCGTGCTCACGAAGCTCGACGTCCTCACCGGGCTGTCCACGATCCCCGTCTGCGTTGCCTACGAGGTCGACGGCGTCCGCGTGGGCGAGGTCCCGGTCAACCAGTCGGACTTCCACCACGCCAAGCCCGTCTACGAGGAGTTCCCCGGCTGGACCGAGGACATCACGGGTGCCCGCTCCTTCGAGGACCTGCCGAAGAACGCGCAGGACTACGTGCTCGCGGTCGAGGCGATGTCCGGGGCGCGGATCTCCGCGATCGGTGTCGGCCCCGGGCGTGACGCCATCGTCGTGCGGCACGACCTGCTCGGCGACACCGCAGCCTGACGATGCGCATCCTGTTCGTCTGCAGCGGCAACATCTGCCGTTCGCCGCTCGGCGCACAGGTCCTCACGGCGCGACTCGGCCCGGATGCACCCGCCTTCGTGGTCGAGTCCGCCGGCACCATCGCGCAGGACGGCGATTCGATGGACGATGCCGCCGCAGCGCAGTCCGTGCGGCTCGGCGGCTCGCCCGACGGGCACCGTGCGCGGTACCTCACCGCGGCGATCGCGGGGTCGGCGGACCTCGTGCTCACCGCCGAGCGCTCGCACCGTGCGGCCGTGGTCTCGCTCGCGCCCCGCACGGCGAAGCGCGCGTTCACGGTCAAGCAGTTCGCCCGGGTGCTCGACGGGCTCGAGCCGGCCGAGCTCGCCGACGTGTCCACGCCCGAGGAGCTCGTCGAGCTCGTGGCCCGACTGCGGGGGACCGTGCCGCCGCTCGAGGACCCGGCGGACGACGACGTCGACGACCCGTACCGCCGGTCGACGGCGACGCACGAGCGGGTGGCGGACGAGATCGCCGCGGCGCTCGTGGTGGTCGCGGACGCGCTGCGCGCCGTGCGCTGACACGCGGCGCGCTGCGCCAGCAGTGTGCGAGGTTCCGGCCAGCGTGCGGGGATCGCGCGCTCCCACCGTGCGCGGAACCTCGCACACTGCAGCGCTGTGCGGCATCGACGCATCCCGACCCCTCCAGTGGATTGGCCGGAGAACGAGTACCCCGATCTGTCCCCTGTACCCCGGAAGTGCGACGCCCGACCCCGGAAACCCGGGCTTCGCCGATGGGGCGCATTGACGGAACCCGTGAATCGGCGGGCGTCGCTGGCGGGTGGAGGGGTCGGTCTCGTAGCGTTCTCATGTCAGCCGATGTACCCCGGATCGCGAAGGAGAGCGACATGAGCACCACCGTCAGCACCGACACCCGAGCCGAGGTCACGCTCGACACCGAGACCGTCGACACGATCGCCATCCTCGAAGCCCAGGCCGAACCGCACGCCCGCCCTGCCCGCGCCAAGCTCACCTGGACGCAGGAGGACGACGGCGAGTGGGTCGCCAACTACGGCGGGTACTTCGGCGGATCGGTGGACAAGCGGGACGACCGCTACGTCGCCTCGGACACGTTCGGCCTCGTCGTCGGCGACTTCGCGTCGCTCGAGCAGGCACAGGCGAAGCTCGCGGACCAGCTGCACGTGATGCTGCCGTCCGTGATCCGCCCGGTCGACTAGCACGTCGCTCCCCGGAGCACCGCACCACCCCGCACGACCCGCACCACCCCGCACGACCCGCACCACGGAACGCCGCACCACAGCAGCACGCACCAAGAGGAGCACGACCATGAGCACGCCCGTCGACCACCACCAGCACACCGAGGTGACCGTCGACACCGCCACCATGGTCGCGATCACCGGCATGGACGCCCACGTCGACCTCGTCGTCGACACCGACGTCGACGAGCCGGTCCACCCGCGCATCCTCTGGTCGCGGCCGGACACGGGGCTCTGGGCGGCGAACTACGGCGGCTACTACGGCGGGACCGTCGACCGCCAGGGTGCGCACTACTTCGTGTCCGACACCTTCGGGCAGTACGTCGGCGACTTCCGGTCGCTCGAGGAAGCCCAGCTGCGGCTCGCCGAGCGGCTCCATGTGCTCTTGCCGGACGTGCGTCGCGACGGCGCCTGACGCTCTGGACTGCGGGCCCGGATCACGTCAGCCGATCGGCTGACGTGATCCGGGCCTCCTATCTGTCATGCTCTCGACGTGGGCCGACGCTCGGCCCGGACCGGGGGGACCATGACGTCGGACGAGCACGCGACCATTCCGCACCGAGCGGGCCCGTCTGCGCGCGCGGTGCTGGCGACGTGCGTCGTCGCGGCACTCGTCCTGCTCGCCGGGCTCGTCGTCGTCGCCTCGTCGCCCGCGCCGCTGCGCGCGCTGGGCGCGAGCGGCGTCTGCGGCGGGTGGTCGGACGACGAGGCCGGACGTGACGAGACCCGGATGTCTGCCGGGTTCGTCCTGCGGAACCCGTCCGACCGGCCCGTGACCCTCCGGGGCGTCCGTGCGACGTGGGACTCCGGGCTCCGCTCGGTGCGCGTCGTCCTCGCGGAGAAGGTCCGGGGATCCGGCACGGGCGCACTGATGGGCGACACCGCGAGCGTCATCGACGGCGCCCAGGTCCTCGACGCCGACGGCACGGTGATCGCGCCGCACCACGACGTCCGGGTCGTCGCCGAGATGCGCTCGAGGAGCCTGGCGCACGGCGGACACCTGACCGGGCTCCGGGTGACGACGGCCGCGCCGCTGGGGACCCGGCGGACCCAGGACCTGTCGGACGTGACCGTGGGGATGACCACGCCGGGGTCCGACGTCTGCTGAGCGGCGTGGCTAGGCGACCCGCTCGATGAGCTGCGGCCCGTCGTTCCTGACGCTGTTCACCGCACGCGAGACCTCGTACTGCTCGAGGCCCGCCGCGACCGTCAGCGACTCGTGGTCGAGCAGGGCGAGCAGGTCGTCCTGTCCGAGGCCGCCCTGCTCGGTGTCCAACCAGGCGTCGTAGCCGTCCGGGGTGAGGAACGCCGGCATGCGGTCGTGCACCTCGCCCGGGGCCACGTGGGCGTCCCGCGTGATGATCGCCAGGGACAGCCGCCACTTGTCCGGGTCGCCGTCGGGCTTCGTGGGGTCGGGCCACGCGCTCACGACGCCGGCCATCGCGAGGGCACCGCCGGGTTCGTGGACGAAGTGCGGTTCCTTGCCGTCCTCGCGCACGACCCACTCGTAGTAGCCCTGGGCGGGGACGATGCAGCGGTTCGTCGCGAACGCCCGCTTGAACATGCCGCTCGTCGCGACGGTCTCGATGCGGGCGTTGATCGGCTTCGGGCGCTGCTTCTGGAAGTCCTTCGCCCAGCTCGGCACGAACCCCCAGCTGATCTGCGGGAGTTCGCGCTGCCCGTGCCGCTGCCGGACCGCGAAGACCGGGTCGGTCGGTGCGACGTTCCAGCTCGGGACCAGGCCGGTGCCGACCACGCCGGTGTCCTCGTCGACGTGCTCGGTCCGGTCGGCGAGCTCACCGATCAGTTCCGGCAGCAGATCGGCCGTGGTGTCGGAGACGACGAACCTTCCACACATGCGCCCAGTGTGCCCGGTGCCACCGACACGCGCTCACGCGCTCACTCGCCCGGGAGCGCCAGCTTGCTGCCGCTCGGGCTGTCGGGGCGTCCTCGGCGCGGCGCGGGCGGGACGGGCGGCAACGCCTCGGCCTCGACGCGGAGTTGCTCCTGGCGCCCGAGCGTCCGGATGCCGATGACCCCCGTGCCGCTCGTGACCACGATCGAGAACAGCCAGACGCCCGGGAACAGGATCACGGTGTCGCTGCCCACCGACGAGGCCACGTCGAACACCAGGGTGCCGAGGACGATGCCGATCCACCCGCCCGTGAGGAACAGCGAGCGGTACGCCGCTCGGACGAGCAGGTCGCGGGTCGCTGGCATGCCCTGCAGCACGGCGTCGCGGTGCTCCGGCGCGACCGGCGGCGGGTTGCGGCGGAAGTACCGGGCGATCGCCTCCTGTGTACGCCACCCGATGCCGGGCACGGGTGGGAGCGACCATCCCCGGGGGCCGATCGGCGTGAGGGCGGCACCGACGCACCCGATGCCCGCGGCGACCAGGAGCGCCACGACGACCCCGGCAGCGACCGGGACGGCTCCGTCGAGGCGCTCGACGAACGCCCCCAGGAGCAGCAGCCCGGCGAACGCGACGACCGCGACGACGATCCCGACGCGGACGGCACGGCGGTGGTGTCGCCGGTCGACGAGCTCGGGGAGCCGCTCGCGGTACACCTGCCACCCGGTGCGGAAGACGGTCCGGGGTACCTGCTCGCGGGCCTCAGCCACCGGGCAGCCGCACCTTCGAACCGTCGACCCCGTGCTTCCCCGAGCCGGCGTCCGGGGCCGGCGGGTCGACCGCGAGGGCTGCGAGCCGCGCGCGCTCCGACCGGCCGAGCCGCACCACGAGGTCGGGCAACGTGCAGACGTACACCGCTGCCCACAGCAGCGTGATCGGCCGCACGTCGCTGCGCGCGAAGGCCGCGATCCCGAGCAGTGCGACCCCGCCGAGGAGCGGGGCGAGCCGCGTCAGCCGCCGGACCAGCCCGCGCTGCAGGAGTCCGACGTCGGTCAGCACCGCCGCACGGTCCTCGGGGGTCACCGGGAGCTGCCGTCTCGCCAGGTAGGGCTGCACCGACCGCCGCACGCTCATCTGCCAGTCCGGCCGGACCTGTCGCCCGTTGATGGTCGCTGCCGGGTCGAGCGGACGGTCGGTCCGGAAGGCGGAGAACACGATCGATCCGAGGCCGAGGGACACGAGCGCGATGACCACGACCGGTCGGACGGGCCCCGTACCGGCCCAGCCGAACGCGAGCTGCAGCGCGACGGCGCCGATCAGCACGACCACGGAGCACGCGGCGGCGATCCACACGGCACGACGGGCGTGTGCGGGATCGACCACGGTGGCGATCCGCTCCCGCAGCAGCTGCCACCCGAGTCTGAACACGAGGTTCCGTCTACTCCATGAAGCTGACAGCGGAGGGGCCGGACACGCCCGACGCGTCCTCATCGACCGACCGCCGCTGCCCGCCGTTGCGCCCCGCTCCAGCGGTCGTCCAGGAACGCACGGTGCGCTCGTGCCATGAGTCTCGACATCGTCTACACCGCCGCCGCCCACGCCACCGGAGGCGGCCGCGACGGACACGTGCGCAGCGAGGACGACCGCCTCGATCTCGACACCCGTCCGCCGAAGGAGATGGGCGGCAGCGGCGAGGGCACGAACCCCGAGCAGCTCTTCGCCGCCGGGTACGCCGCGTGCTTCCTCGGGGCGCTCCACGCCGCGGGCCGGGAGCTCGACGTCGACACGACCGGCGCCGAGGTCTCGGCCGAGGTCGGCATCGGCGGCACCGGCAACGGGGGCTTCGGCCTCGCGGTCGAGCTCGACGTGTACGCGCCGGCCGCCCGACCCGAGCAGCGTCAGCGTCTCGCCGAGCGCGCGCACGAGATCTGCCCCTACTCGAACGCCACCCGCGGCAACATCACGGTCGCGCTGTCGATCGTCGACTAGCGTGCCGCCCGTGGTCACCGACGAGTCGCGCTGCCCCTGCCTGAGCGGCAACCCCTACGGCGAGTGCTGCGGCCCGCTGCACGCGGGCGCCGCGGCCCCGACCGCCGAGCGGCTCATGCGGTCGCGGTTCAGCGCGTTCGCCCTCGGCCTGCCCGAGTACCTGCTGCAGACGTGGCACCCGCGCACCCGCCCGGCGAGCCTCGAGCTCGACCCGGCCCAGCGCTGGACGCGGCTGGACGTCCTGTCGACGGAGTCCGGCGGCCCGTTCGACTCCCGCGGCACCGTCGCCTTCCGCGCGTGGTGGCGCACCGACGACGAGCGGGGCACACTCGAGGAGACGAGCGACTTCGTGCGCGAGCACGGCCGGTGGTCCTACGTGGACGGCACGGTGTCCTGAGCGCCTCCGTCCGCAGACAGGAGCACACCGTGCCGGACCGTGACCTCGCCGCCTTCGGCGCCCACACCACCGCCGCCGAGGTCGTGGCGGGGCTCGACCTCCGAGGACGGACCGCCGTCGTGACCGGTGCCGCCTCGGGCATCGGCGTGGAGACGGCCCGAGCGCTCGCCGGGGCTGGCGCGACCGTGACCCTGGCGGTCCGCGACGTCGAGGCCGGACAGCGGGTCGCGGCGGACATCGCCCGCACCACCGGGCGCACGGCACCCGACGTCGCCGAGCTCCACCTCGACCGCCCGGCGTCCGTGGAAGCGTTCGCGGCGTCGTGGTCCGGGCCCCTCGACGTCCTGGTCGCCAACGCCGGGGTGATGGACAGCCCGGAGTCGTACACCTCGGCCGGGTGGGAGACGCAGTTCGCCACGAACCACCTCGGGCACTTCGCGCTGGCCCTCGGGCTGCACGAGGCGCTCGCCGCGGCGTCCGGTGCGCGGATCGTCTCGTTGTCGTCGAGTGGGCACGGCAGCTCGCCGGTCGTGTTCGAGGACCTGTTCTTCCGGCGTCGCCCGTACGAGCCCGGACTCGCCTACGCCCAGTCGAAGACCGCCAACGTCCTCTTCACCGTCGAGGTCGGTCGACGATGGGCCGCCGACGGGATCACGGCGAACGCGTGCATGCCCGGAGGGATCTGGACGGGGCTGCAGAAGCACTGGGACCCGGAGGTGCTCGCGGCGACGAAGGTCTCCGCGGCGGACGTCGTCAAGTCCCCGGAGCAGGGCGCGGCGACGTCGGTGCTCCTCGCAACCGCTCCGGAGCTCGACGACGTGAGCGGCCGGTACTTCGAGGACTGCCACGAGGCCGCCGTCGTCGACCGCATCACCGACGGGCTGCACGGCGTGCTCCCGTGGGCGCTCGACCCGGCCGCCGCCGAGCGGCTCTGGGACGTCTCGGTCGCGTTGCTCGACGCCGAGGCACGAGCTCGACGCTGACCGAGGCTCAGGCCCCGATGGTCTCCGGCAGGCCCACGGAGGCGCGCATCGCCCTCCGCACGTCGGCCTCGGCCGGCAGGAGCTCGTCCTGGTCACCGCTCAGGAAGAACCGGATCTGCCCGAGGGCCTGCTCGGCGAGCATGTCGAGCCCGTTCAGCACGCGCCCGCCGGCGTCCGCCCACCGCGTGGCGACGGCGGTCGGCCAGGGCTCGTAGGCCACGTCGAAGAGCACCGCGTCCGGCCCTGACGGCACGAGGTCGAGCGTGTCCGCCGCACCCCCGGGCAGCGTCGAGACGACGAACCCGTGACGGGTCCCCGGCAGCTCGGTCAGCGGGAGCACCTCGAGCGAGACCCCGAGCCGCACGGCCAGGTCGACGAGGTGTCCGGCCTTCGCGGTGTCGCGGAGGAACACCCGCACGAGCGACGCCCCGAGCCGCACGGCCGCGGTGAGGGCGCTCGCCGCGGTCGCACCGCCGCCGAGGACGGTCGCCTCGCCGGGGAGGCGTCCGAGCGCCTCGACCGGGCGCACGATCCCCTCGACGTCGGTGTTCGCGCCGGCCCGCAGGACGGTGTCGCCGACCGTGCGGAACGCGATGGTGTTCGCGACCCCGAGCTCGTCGACGAGCGGGGTCGTCCGGTCGAGCATCGGCAGGACCTCGCGCTTGAGCGGCATGGTCAGGCTCAGGCCGCGCCAGTCGGGACCCAGCCCCGCGACGAACGCGTCCAGTCCGCCGGACGCGACCTCGTGCCTCCGGTACGTGAACGGCACCCCGAGCACGTCGTAGGCCGCTGCGTGCAGCGTGGGGGAGAGGGAGTGGGCGATGGGGGAGCCGAGCACCGCGAGGCGGGTCCGGGAGGGGTCGGAGTACATGTCCCCGTCAGCCTATCCAGGCGTGTTCCGCGCCGAGCGCTTAGGTTAGGCTTACCTTCGTGATCCGAACTCCCTCCCGCTTCCGCCGAGCGCTCGCCGCTGCCGGCGCCGTCGTCGCAGCGTCCCTCGTCCTCGCCGGGTGCGCCTCCGGCTCCGGTTCGTCGTCCGACGACGCCGCGACCACGTCCGCCGACGGTCAGTTCCCGGTGTCCATCACCACCGCCCTCGGCACCACGAAGATCGACTCGCAGCCGAAGCGCGTCGTCGCCCTCGGCTGGGGCGACGCCGAGACCGCGCTCGAACTCGGTGTGCAGCCCGTCGGCGCGAGCGACTGGCTCGCGTTCGGTGGCGACGGCGTCGGGCCGTGGCTCAAGGGCGCGTACACGAAGTCGCCGAAGATCATCCGGACGCTCGAGCCGAGCTACGAGGACATCCTCAAGCTCAAGCCCGACGTGATCCTCGACGTGAAGTCGTCGGGTGACAAGGACCGCTACGCGAAGCTCTCCGCGATCGCACCGACCGTGGCGATCCCGAAGGGCGGCGAGAACTACCTCGCGTCGACCGAGCAGCAGACCACGATGATCGCGAAGGCGCTCGGCAAGGAGGCCGCGGGCAAGAAGCTCCTCGCCGGCCTCGACGACGCCTACGCCGCCGCCCGCAAGGCGCACCCGGACTTCGCGGGCAAGTCGGCGGTCGTCGGTGCCTACACGTCCGAGGGCTTCGGGGCCTACGCCTCGACGGACAGCCGCTCGACGTTCATGCGGAACCTCGGTTTCACGATCCCGAAGGCGATCGACGAGCAGGCCGGCAAGGCGTTCTCGGTGCACCTGTCGGACGAGAACCTCGACCTGCTGGACGCCGACCTCACGCTGATCCTGCCGATCTACGTCGAGGCGTCCAAGGCCGAGTCCGACCCGCTCTTCCAGAAGGTGCCGTCGGTCGAGGCCGGGCACGCCATCGTGTTCGACGACCCGGACGTGTCGTCGGCGTTCTCGATGGGGACCACCGCCGCGATCGAGTGGGCGCTCGAGAAGCTGCCGGACGAGTTCCAGGCGAAGCTCGGCTGACGCCGACGCGGAACGACGGGAGGCGCGGTGCCAGCTGGCACCGCGCCTCCCGTCTTCCTGTGGTCGCGTCGGGACGCTGCGGTCAGGCGCCGAACGTCGAACCGAGGAACGCGAAGAGCAGAGCGATCAGCGGGAACGACCCCTGCACGAACGCGGAGTTGAGGTACCGGCGACCCGTGCCGAGCAGGACCACGGCGGCACCGAGCATCGACGCCGTCGAGAACACCACGAGCGTCCACCCGGTGGCCCCGTTGCCCGTGACGGCGAGCACCACACCGAGGATCGCGCCGATCGCGAGGAACAGGTTGTAGAAGCCCTGGTTGAACGCCATCGAGCGGGTGGCCTGGACCTCGGTCTCGGACGACAGGCCGAAGATCTTCCGCACACGGGGACTCGTCCACGCGACGGACTCGAGGAAGAAGATGTACACGTGCACGAGGCCCGCGAGGACCGCGAACACGCACGAGATCACGAGCAGGACCGACATGGTCCCCATTCTCGCAGTTCCGAAGCCGTGCTCCGTTCCCGCTCAGGTTCCGGCCGCGGGCCGCCGACGTAACCGACACCTGCCGAGCGGTCGCGGCCGTTAGGCTCGGGGCATGAGCGACGACGACACCACGCCCCAGTACGACCCGGCGGCCGTCGCCGAACTGGCCAGCATCCGCCAGAGCATCGACAACATCGACGCCGCGGTCATCCACATGCTCGCCGAGCGCTTCAAGTACACCCAGCGGGTCGGTTACCTCAAGGCAGCAGCGGGGATGCCGGCGGCCGACCCGGGGCGCGAGCAGATCCAGGTCGCACGACTCCGCTCCCTCGCCGCCGAGTCGCACCTCGACCCCGCCTTCGCGGAGAAGTTCCTGAACTTCATCGTCGCCGAGGTCATCCACCACCACGAGCAGATCGCCGGCGGCGACGAGTGAGCGACGCGCTCCCGACGCTGCTCGTCGGCTCGTACACGGCCACCGGCGGCGGGAACGCGACGGGCATCTCGATCGTGCCCGGCGGACCGGTCGGGGGTGCGGACGGCGGCGCGCCGACGGCTCGCACGGTCGCGGTCATCGACGACCCGTCGTTCCTGGCCGTCTCCGGTGACCGGGTCTACGCCGTGTCCGAGACGGCCGACGGCGGTGTCTCGGCCTTCCGCCTGGGCGGCTCGTCGCTCGAGCACCTCTGGGACGCCCCGGCCGGCGGCGACGCCCCGTGCCACGTGCGCGTCGACCCGTCCGGTGCGCTCGTCGTCACCAACTACGTCTCCGGTACCGTCACGGCGGTTTCGCTCGCCGCAGCGGAGTCGCACGCCGCGTCGGTCCTCGGCAGCGACGGGCTGATCGGCGCGCACGGCAGCGACGACCAGGTGACGGTGCCCGCGTCGGCGCTCGTCACCGAGGTCCTCCCCGACGCCACCGGCCCCGTCGAGGACCGGCAAGAGGGCCCGCACGCCCACCAGTCGACCGCGACGCCGGACGGCACCGTGCTCGTGGCGGACCTCGGCGGCGACGCCCTGCACGAGTTCCGGATCACGGACGCCCCGACCATCGAGCAGGTCCGCGTCCACCACGTCACCCCGGGTGTCGGACCGCGGCACCTCGCCTGGTACGAGGGCGACCTCATCGTGGCCGGTGAGCTCGACGGCCGGGTCCACCGCCTCCGCCGCGACGGCTCGGGGTCGTTCGTGTCGGTGGCCTCCGCGGCGACCTTCACCGGCGAGATCGGCGAGTCGCTCCTCAGCCACATCGAGGTCGACGACGCCGGGCGCGTGTACGTCGCGGTGCGCGGGCGCGACCTCGTGGTGGTGCTCGACGCATCCGACGGCGGGCTGTCGCTCGTGGGCTCGGCGTCCTCCGGTGGGGTGTGGCCCCGGCACTTCGCCCGGGTGCCCGGCTTCCTCCTCGTGGCGAACCAGATGTCCGACGCGATCGCGGTCCTGCCCCTCGGCGAGGATGGTGTCCCGGGCGAGGCCGTCGCGCAGATCGCGGTCGGCACGCCGGCGTGCGTCGTCCCGGTCGTCGTGCCGGTCTGAGACTGACGCCATGGACGCGTCCTACACCCTCGTCCCCGGCCCGCCTCCCCTCGACGACTCCCTCCGGCTGCGACGTGACTCCGGCCTGACGCCGAAGAACGCCGACCAGGGCGCCGGAGCGATCGCCGGCAGCTGGTCCGCCTGCCACGTCCTCGATCCCGACCGGCGGCCCGTCGCGATGGGCCGGACGATCGGCGACGGCGGCTGGTACTTCCACATCGCCGACATCGCGACCGACCCGGCGCACCAACGCCGGGGGATCGGTCGTGCGGTGGTCGCCTGGCTCGTCGCGGACATCCGCTCCCGGGCGCCCCGTGGCGCGTACGTCACCCCCGTCGGCGACCCGCCCGGGCAGCGGCTCTACCGATCGCTCGGCTTCGACGATGTGGCACCGAGCCTCGGGATAGCGCTGCTGACCGACTGACCGGCCGGCCGGGCGGTCAGGACTCGATGACGTTCTCGAACGGTCGGCCCTCGGCCAACGCGGCCACCTGACGACGCATCAGCTCGATCGACCGCGGCACGCTGAGGTCCGTGTTGCCGCCGACGTGCGGCGTCAGGACCGTGTTCGGCGTCGTCCAGAGCGGATGCCCGTCGGGCAGGGGTTCGGGATCGGTGACGTCGAGGGCTGCCGAGAGCCGTCCGGACCGCAGCTCGGCGACGAGGGCGTCGGTGTCGACGACCTTGCCGCGGGCGACGTTCACCACGAGGGCGCCGTCGGGCAGCGCGGCGAGCAGGTCGGCGTCCACCAGCCGTTCGGTCTCGTCCGTCAGCGGGGCGATGAGCACCAGGACGTCGGTGGTCGCGGCGAGCTCCGGGAGCTCGCCGAACGCGTGGACCTGCCGGCCGTCCTGCTCACGCGCGGTCCGCGCCACCACGGTGACCTCGGTGCGGAACGCCTCGAAGCGGGTCGCGATGGCGGACCCGATCGCGCCGTAGCCGACCACGGTCACGCGACGGTCGGCGAGGGACCGGGTGGTCCGGGCGTCCCAGAGGCCGTTCGCGCGGTCGGCCTGGAACGCCCCGAGCTCGCGCAGTGACGTCAGCGCGAGCCCCACCGCGAGTTCGGCGGTCTCGTCGTCGTGTATGCCGCGGCCGTTCGCGAGCTGCGCGTGGCCGGGGACGTGCGGGACCGCGTGCTCGTACCCGGCGCTCGGCAGCTGCAGGAGCCGCAGGTTCGGCAGGTCGTGCACGTACTGCCACCGGTGCCGCCCACCGAAGTAGAACGGCAGGAACGCGATGGCCACCTCGTCGGGGCGTCCGTACGGTGCCTCGACGTCCCACACGTCGAGCTCGATGCCCTCCGGCACGGGGCCGAAGCGATCGACGAGTTCACGGAACGGCAGGGTGACGACGGGCATCAGTCGGTGCCCGTCGTCGTGGCGCTCCGGTCCGACCCGTTCAGGAGTCGGTCCGCGGCGAGAACGAGCCGTGGTCGTCGAGCGGACCCCGACCGACGTAGCCCTCGGTCACGTCCTCGACGATGACGTCCCCGAAGCGGCTCGGGAGCGTGGCGCCGTGGGTGCCGCGCAGCTCGTCGAGCGTCGCCTCGAACGCACCCTGGACCTCGAGCGACCCGCTGGTGGCGTCCGTGACACCGATGCGGAGCACCGGGAAGCCGCGGCCGTCGCAGAGGCCCTGGAAGCGGACGTCGTCCTCGCGCCGGACGGTCACGATGACGCGGCCGGTCGACTCGGAGAACAGTGCGGTGGCGGTGTCGACGCCGTCGCGGGCCTCGAGCTCGTCGAGCACGACGCGGGCGCCGAGCCCGAACCGGAGCACCGACTCGGCGAGGGTCTGGCCGAGGCCGCCGTCCGCCAGGTCGTGGGCGCTCGTGAGCAGCTGCTCGTTCGCCGCGGCGTGCAGGAGGTCCGCGAGGGCCTTCTCACGCTCGAGGTCGACCGCCGGCGGACGGCCACCGAGGTGTCCGTGCACGGTGCCGGCCCAGGCCGACCCGTCGAGCTCGAGCGACGTGGTGCCGAGCAGGTAGATGTTGTGGCCGTCGTCCTGCCAGCCGGAGGGCACGCGCAGCGCGACGTCCTCGATCACGCCGAGGACACCGACGACCGGGGTCGGGTGGATCGGGGTCGTGCCGGTCTGGTTGTAGAACGACACGTTGCCGCCCGTGACTGGGATCCCGAGTTCCATGCAGCCGTCGGCGAGGCCCTCGACCGCTTCGGAGAACTGCCACATGACCTCGGGGTTCTCGGGGGAGCCGAAGTTCAGGCAGTCGGTCACGGCGGCCGGGACGGCACCGGTGACGGCGACGTTCCGGTAGGCCTCGGCGAGGGCCAGCCGGGCGCCCTGCTTCGGGTCGAGCTGGCAGTAGCGGCCGTTCGCGTCGGTGGCGATCGTGACGCCGAGCCCGGTCTCCTCGTCGACGCGGATCATGCCGCCGTCGTCGGGGAAGGAGAGCGCCGTGTTGCCGAGCACGTAGGTGTCGTACTGGTTCGTCACCCAGTTCTTCGACGCCAGGTTCGGGGAGCCGAGCAGCTGCAGGAACTGCGCCTTGAGGGCGGGGCCGTCGGCCGGGCGGTCGAGCGATGCAGCCGAGTCGGCCTGCAGCGCGTCGATCCAGGTCGGGTAGGCCACGGGGCGGTCGTAGACCGGGCCGTCGACGGCGACCGTGCGCGGGTCGACGTTCACGATCTCCTGGCCCTGCCAGTCGATGACGAGCCGGCCGGTGCCGGTGACCTCGCCGAGGACGCTGGTCTCGACCTCCCACTTGCCGACGACGCTGAGGAACTCGTCGAGCTTCTCGGGGCGGACGACCGCCATCATGCGCTCCTGGCTCTCCGACATGAGGATCTCCTCGGCGGTGAGCGTGGGGTCGCGCAGCAGGACGTCGTCGAGCGAGATGTGCATGCCGCCGTCGCCGTTCGACGCGAGCTCGCTCGTGGCGCACGAGATGCCGGCGGCACCGAGGTCCTGGATGCCCTCGACGAGCTCCTTCTGGAACAGCTCGAGGCAGCACTCGATGAGCACCTTCTCGGCGAAGGGGTCGCCGACCTGGACGGCGGGACGCTTGGTCGGGCCGCCCTCGGTGAAGGTGTCGGACGCCAGGATCGACGCGCCGCCGATGCCGTCGCCACCGGTGCGGGCACCGAAGAGCACGACCTTGTTGCCGGCACCCGAGGCGTTCGCGAGGTGCAGGTCCTCGTGGCGGAGGACCCCGACCGCGAGGGCGTTCACCAGCGGGTTGCCCTGGTACACCGGGTCGAAGTAGGTCTCGCCGCCGATGTTCGGCAGGCCGAGGCAGTTGCCGTAGAACGAGATGCCGCCGACCACACCGTGGACGACGCGCTGCGTGTCCTCGTGGTCGATCGCGCCGAAGCGGAGCTGGTCCATCACGGCGACCGGGCGGGCACCCATCGAGATGATGTCGCGGACGATGCCGCCGACACCGGTCGCGGCGCCCTGGTACGGCTCGACGTAGGACGGGTGGTTGTGCGACTCGACCTTGAAGGTCACCGCCCAGCCGTTGCCGACGTCGATGACACCGGCGTTCTCGCCCATGCCGACCATGAGGTTCTTCGTCATCTCCGGCGTGACCTTCTTGCCGAACTGCCGGAGGTAGTTCTTCGAGGACTTGTACGAGCAGTGCTCGGACCACATCACGGAGTACATCGCCAGCTCGCCCGAGGTGGGGCGGCGGCCGAGGATCTCGCGGATCTTCGCGTACTCGTCGGCCTTCAGCCCGAGCGCCTCGTACGGCTGCTCCTTGTCGGGCGTGGCTGCGGCGTCCTGGACGGTGTCGGGCTTCGGGCGGACGTGTGTCGTCACGGTGGTGTCGTTCCCTGTCACTGGAGTCGTGTTCGTCGGCGTGGTCGTCACTTGACGAGCGTCGACTCGATCACGGAGGTGAAGAAGGTGAGGCCGTCCGTGCCGGAGGCCATCGCCGCGGGGGTGTCCGGGCCGAACCCGGGCTCCGTCGCGTGCTCGGGGTGCGGCATCAGGCCGACGACGTTGCCGCGCTCGTTGGAGACGCCCGCGATGTCGTCGATCGACCCGTTCGGGTTCACGCCGACGTAGCGGAACACGACCTGGCCGTTGTCCTCGATGCGCTTGATCTCGTCGGCGTCCGCGACGAAGCGGCCGTCGGCGTTCTTCAGCGGGATGGTGATCTCCTGCTGGGCCGTGAAGCCGCTCGTCCACGCCGTGGCGGTGGTCTCGACGCGGAGCTTCTGGTCGCGCCGGATGAACTGCTGGTGCGCGTTGCGGGTGTGCGCGCCCGGGACGAGTCGCGCTTCGGCGAGCATCTGGAAGCCGTTGCAGATGCCGAGCACGGGCATCCCCTTGCCGGCGGCGTCGATGACCTCGGCCATGATCGGGGCCTTCGCCGCGATCGCACCGGCACGCAGGTAGTCGCCGTAGGAGAACCCGCCGGGGAGGACGATCGCGTCGACGCCCTGCAGGTCGTGGTCGCCGTGCCAGAGCGCGACGGGGTCGGCGCCGGCGAGGCGGACCGCGCGCTGGGCGTCGCGGTCGTCGAGCGAGCCCGGGAACGTGATGACGCCGATGCGCACCGGTGTCACTCGCCTTCGACCGTCACGGACACGACGTCCTCGATGACGGCGTTGGAGAAGACGTCGGCGGCGATCTCGCGGACCTCGGCCAGCTTCTGGTCGTCGACCGGGCCGTCGACGGCCACCTCGAAGCGCTTGCCGATGCGGACGTTGGTCAGGTCTGCCTTGCCGAGACGGGCGAGGGCGTTGCCCACCGCCTTGCCCTGGGGGTCGAGGATCTCGGCCTTCGGCATGACCTCGACGACGATCGTTGGCACGTGTTCACTCCAGCACTTCGGGGATGGGTGGGACGCGAACAGTCTACGGGGCGCGCGCGGCGCGTCGGACGCGCTTGCGCTCGGTTGTTCGAAGGCGTACATTCCACTTGGAATAATCGGTACGGACCAGTCCAGGAGGCACGGATGGCGTCGCTCACGCCCCTCGCGTTCGCCGCGCTCGGGCTCCTCGCGGAGTCGCCCATGCACCCCTACGAGATGTTCCAGACGATGCTGCAGCGTCGCGAGGACCAGAACGTCAAGGTCCGACCGGGCACGCTCTACCACCAGATCGGTCGCCTGGTGGACCTCGGCTACGCCGAGGCGCTCGGCACCGCGCGAGAAGGCAACCGACCGGAACGCACCACCTACGCGATCACCGACCACGGGCGCACCGCGCTCGAGGACGGCCTCCGCCGCATGATCGCCGAGCCCGCCGACGAGTACCCGGAGTTCCAACTCGCGGTCTCCCACGTCGACAACCTGAGCGCCGAGGACGCGGCGACCGCCCTGCGCGCCCGCGCCCGCGCACTCCGGACGGAACGCGAGCAGTACGACGAAGCCGCCACGGGCCTCCAGGCCAAGCGTCTCGCGGACCGCTTCTGGCTGGACGTGTCGTACGTCCGTGCCATGCTCACCGCGCAGATCGAGTGGCTCGACGCCGCGGCCGACCGGATCGCGAGCGGCGACATCCCCTGGGACGGCCCGGCCGTCCCCACCGACACAGGCACCACCACGAACAGCAAGGAGCCCACTCGATGACCTCCGTCTCGACCACCACCGAGAAGAAGCCGTGGCCGGCCCTCTGGGCCCTCGTCGTCGGCTTCTTCATGATCCTCGTCGACTCGACGATCGTGTCCGTCGCGACGCCGACCATCGCCGCGAAGCTCGACGCCAGCATCAACTCCGTCATCTGGGTGACGAGCGCCTACCTGCTCGCCTACGCCGTGCCGCTCCTCATCACCGGCCGGCTCGGTGACCGCTTCGGCCCGAAGGTCATGTACCAGATCGGGCTCGTGGTGTTCACGCTCTCGAGCCTCTGGTGCGGGCTCGCCGGCTCGATCGAGGTGCTCATCGTGGCCCGTGTGGTCCAGGGACTCGGTGCGGCGATGATGACGCCGCAGACGATGGCCGTGATCACGCGCATCTTCCCGCCGCAGAACCGCGGCGCGGCGATGGGCCTCTGGGGTGCCGTCGCCGGTGTCGCCTCGCTCGTCGGCCCGATCGTGGGCGGCCTGCTCGTCGACGGCTTCGGCTGGGAGTGGATCTTCTTCGTCAACGTCCCGGTCGGTGTGGTCGCGTTCGTGCTCGCGCAGCGCTTCGTCCCGTCGTTCGACCGGCACGGGCACCGCTTCGACACCCTCGGCATCGTCCTGAGCGCCGTCGGCATGTTCCTGCTCGTCTTCGGCATCCAGGAAGGCGAGACCTACGACTGGGGCACCATCACCGGCCCGATCTCGGTCTGGTCGCTCATCATCGCCGGCATCGTCGTGCTCATCGCCTTCGTGGTGTGGCAGGGCGTGCAGAAGGGTGAGCCGCTCCTGCCGCTCGGCCTCTTCAAGGACCGGAACTTCACGCTCGCGAACATCGCCATCACCGCGGTCGGCGTCGCCATCTCGTCGTTCGCCCTGCCGATCATGCTCTGGGCGCAGGACGTGCTGACGTTCAGCCCGACCCAGGCGGCGCTGCTCCTCGTCCCGCAAGCCGTGCTCTCGGCCGGCCTCGCCCCGCTCGTCGGCAAGAACCTCAACCGGTGGAGCCTCCGCTGGGTCGCGGCGTTCGGCCTCGCCTGCTTCTCCGGCGCGCTGTTCTGGTTCGGGTCGCTCTTGGCCTCGGGTGCCGACTGGGGCTGGGTGCTCCTGCCGTCGACGCTCCTCGGCCTCGCGAACGCCTGCATGTGGGGGCCGCTCTCGGTCTCCGCGACGCGCAACCTGCCGCCGAAGCTCGCCGGCGCCGGCTCGGGCGTCTACAACACCACGCGGCAGATCGGTGCCGTCCTCGGCTCGGCCGGCATCGCGGCGCTGATCGAGGCGCGGATCACGGCCAACTTCCCGGCGTCCACCGGCGGCACGAGCGCCGGCGGTGCGGAGCAGCAGGTCGGGGCGCTCCCGGCCTTCCTGCAGCAGCCGTTCGCCACCGCGATGGGACAGTCGCTCGTCCTGCCGGCCGTGGTGCTCGGCATCGGGATCGTCGCCGCGCTGTTCCTGGCGAAGCCGAAGCAGACCGTGGCGTGGCAGCAGACCGGCGGCACGTCCGACGGGTCGCCCGCGTCTGCGTCCGACGGCAGCGTGGTGGGGTCCGAGCAGCGTCACGGTGTCCACGCCGCGGCACCCGCGCCGGAGACCGCCGAGGCCGAGCTCGCCGCGACCGACCACCACGGGCGGCACGCCGACGCCTAGTCCGAGCCAGTCCGGAGCCCCGGAGCCCCGTGTCGCACTCGTGCGGCGCGGGGCTCCGTCGCGTGCGGGGCGACTTCGCGACAAGACACGTCGTGATCGACTCGTGGAACGTCGTTCTCTGCGCGTGCATCCACTGCGTGTGCATCGGTCGACAAGACACCCGTCGATCGACCGGCACGATGTCGAAGTCGCGGCGTCACCACCGGCACCGACCCCCCCCGCACCGCCTCACCCGCGGCGCTGCAGGTGCGCCCGGGTGAGCTCCGCCATCTCCTCGTCGGTGAGGGCGTCGACGGTGCGGGCCTCGCGGCGGTCGGACCGCTGCCACCGGATGAACAGCGAGATGAGCACCGGCACGTCCGCGACCTCGGCGATGAACCACAGCAGGTCTCCGGCGAGGTGCTGGTCGCGCAGGGGCGACGGGAACCACGGCTGCCCGACCGCCGCCGTGACCGACCCGTCGAGCACGTGGTTCGTGATCCGGAGCACGATGCCCGGGATCGCGTCCGCCATGAGCTCGACGAACGCGAGCAGGAACTCCATCGTGACGAACGTCGACGAGCGGAGGATCCCCGGCTCGGACAGCGGGGTCAGCAGGGCGAACCCGAGCATCGGCACGAACACCGTGATCGCCGTCGCCCAGACCGGGGACTCGCGGATCGTCGCCGAGAACGGGGTGAGCAGCACGCAGAACAGCGCGAGGGCGATCAGCGGCGACACGACCGCGTTGCCGAGGACCCGTGCCGGACGCGATGCGAGCGCTGCGGAGGCTGCCTGCGCGAGGCGAGCCGGGCCTCCCGAACGGAGCAACGAGACGGGCGCGGCGAACGCGGCGAAGGTGGGGACCGCGAAGAAGAGCAGGGCCAACCGCAGCACGAACGCCCACCGGAGGTCCTGGTCGTGGATGCCGACGATCCCGAACTGCAGGATGCCGAACAGGACGAGCGCCCCGACGAAGGCGAGCGTCCGCCACCACGGCCACCGGGTGCCCCGCCTGGCGGCACCGACGACCCACCAGCCGTAGGTGACCGCGGCCACGGCGATGAGGACGGCCGCGAGCGGGTCGAGGTGCCACGTGCTCCAGAACTCGGGTGTCGACGGCGTGGGGTGCCTCCTCGAGGATCGTGCGGCCGACCACAATCCTCCGCCCGGTACGCACCCCGGAGCAGCCCCTGCCGGTGAGAACCGGTTCAGATCCGGGCGGCGCTCCGGGTCGGCACGGTCCTCGTCAGGAGCCGGACCCCCACCGGCACGGCCAGTGCACCGAGCAGGGCGACCCCGAACGACAGGTGCAGCTGCATCACCGCGAAGGCCGGCCCGATCGTGCAGAGCGCCGCGACGGCGAGCACGGGCCAGGCCGGGCGATCGGTGCCGGGGACGAGCCGGGGGAGCGGCCGGTCGAACCGACGCAGCGCCCGGGCGGTGCCGAGGGCGACCGCGAGGAGGACGACGAGGGCCACCCCACGGGTCGCCCACCACGTCGGCGACCCCGGCGCCGGGAACGGAACGCCGACGAGCAGGGCGACCCCGTTCAGCGCGATGAAGAGCGGCAGGTGCCAGAGGTAGATCGTCATCCCGTCCCGGCCGAGCAGGAAGACGGCGCCCTGGGCCGCGCGGGTGCGCATCAGCCGGGTGAGCGGGGCGTGCACGAGCTGGACGAGGCAGGCCTGGGCGATGGCCAGCACGGCGAGCGGGAGCATCGGCGGGTTGAGGTCCTGCAGCATGTCCGGAGCCCAGAGCCCGATCGACGTCAGGGGCACGAGCACGCCGTACCCGGCCGCAGCGACGGCGACGAGCAACACGCGCGATCGTCGGGCGAACCAGCCGTCGGCCCAGAGGAAGCCGAGCTGCTGCGCGAAGAGCCACACCGGGCCGAGGTTGAGGAGACCGACCTCTGCCGTCCCGGTGGCGAACCGCACGCCGTCGACGGCCGCGGCGAGCACGAGCAGTGCGCCGAGCGTGCGCCACGGAGCGCGTTCGTGGAGTCGCATCATGACCGGCACGCAGCACTGGGTGATCCCGTACGCGGCGAGGAACCAGAGCGGGGAGCCGATGCCGAACGCGACCTCGGCGAGGAGCCCCGGCGGCGTGCCGAGCAGCGTGGCGACGCCCAGGCCGATCGCGAGCACCGCGAAGAGCGGGATCGCCGGCCGGAACAGCCGCACGAGCCGCGCCGCCACGAAGTCCCGCGCGCCGCCGCCCCGCGCGACCGCGGAACGCCACCCCACGGCGCTGGCGAAGCCGCCGACCACGAAGAAGAGCGGCATCACCTGGCCGATCCAGGTCGCGGCGACGTACCAGGGGAGTTCCTGGAGCGGACTCGTCACCGCGATGCCGTCCGCCCCCGCGGCGACACCGACCATCGTGACGTGCACGAAGACGACGAGGACGACGCAGGCCGTCCGGATGAGGTCGACGACCAGGTCCCGCTGCGCGATGATCCCCCGGACGTCCTGAGCGCTGTGCGCCTGCTGCGGCAGGCCCTGCTGCATGGACATGTCCGGACGGTAGCGCGGGTTCCCGCCCTCCCAGCGTCGTTCCAGCCGATCGCGACCGGATCGTGACACATCGTATTCCGCCAGGGGCATGCGACGGGCATGCGTCCGGAATGCGTCCGGCACGTCGCGTCGGCGCGCACGAGGGCCGGGAGGCGCGGGTCGACCCGGTCGCCCGGCCCGCCCGCGCCCCGGGTCGGCTCAGGCCCGCGGTGCGTCGGGCTCCACCGTCGCGTCGTCCGCGCGTGACGTCCGTCCGATCCGACCGACCGCTCCCGCGACGACGGCGCCGAGCACGGGGAAGACCAGGAACACCCACCACTGCGCGAGCCAGTCCGGCCCCGCGAACACCGCGGTGGCGAACGACCGTGCCGGGTTCAGCGACGCGTTCGAGATCGGGATGAGCGTCAGCAGCAGGATCGTCAGGGTCGCGCCGATGACCACGGGCGCCGGGACCGCGCTCCCGCGGGCTCCGGTCACGCGGAGGATCACCGTCACGAAGACGGCCGTCGCGATCGTCTCGGCGAGGGCGACGCCGAGCAGGGTGGAACCGCCGGGACTCTGCGCGTCGAAGCCGTTCGAGGCGAAGCCGCCGTCGAGCGTGCTCTGCAGGGCAGTGGCGGGTCCGAGTCCGGCGAACAGGACGAGGACCGCAGCCCCGGCCGTGCCGCCGACGAACTGGGCGACGACGTAGGGGCCGACGTCCGCCCACCGGTGCCGGCCGGCGACCGCGAGGCCGATCGTCACCGCGGGGTTGAAGTGGCCGCCACTGACGGGACCGAACGCACTCGCGCCGATCATCACCACGAGGCCGAGGGTGAGCGCGACCCCGAGCAGCCCGATCCCGAGCGTGTTGTGCTCGTCGGGGAACACGGCGGTGGAGGTCGCGGCGCCGACGAGGGCGAACACGAGCAGGAAGGTCCCCGCGGCCTCGGCGACGAGGCGGGAGGGGAGCGCGGCGGGGACGGGAGTGACTGGTGGTGCATCGGTCATGCCCCACCGTTCGCGCTCGACCATCGGATCGCCTGGTGTACAGTGGCGGTGTTGTCTTGATCTCTGCAAAAGAAAGGCTCAGCATGGACGTCGACGCCGACCTGCTCCGCGCCTCCGGTCTCCGGGTCACGACACCACGCCTGGCGGTCCTCCGCGCGACGGAGACCATGCCGCACGCGACCGCCGACGACATCGTCACCGCGCTCGCCGCCGAGCTGCCGACCACGAGTCACCAGGCGGTGTACGGCGTCCTCGCGGCACTGACCGGCGTCGGACTGGTCCGGCGCATCGAGCCCGCGGGCAGCCCCGCCCGGTACGAGCGACGGACCGGCGACAACCACCACCACATCGTCTGCACGATGTGCGGCGCGATCGAGGACGTCGACTGCGCCGTCGGCCACGCGCCCTGCCTCACCCCGTCCGAGACGCACGGCTTCGCCGTCACCACGGCCGAGGTCACCTACTGGGGCATCTGCGAACAGTGTGCCGCCGCCGAACGCGACGACACCGTGGCCATCCCGGCCTGACCGCCGACACCCCGACCCGGGGACGACCGCAGTCGTTCCCGCTCCCGGCACCGAACCGGGACCACGAGCAACCCGAGCACCCCTGACCGAACCAACCGTTCCACCCAAGGAGGAACCGTGTCCGACCAGAACACGACGCCCGGCCAGCCGGCCGGCACCCCCACCACGACCACCAACTCCGGCGCGCCGGTGTCGAGCGACCAGCACTCCATGGGTGTCGGCGCCGACGGCCCCCTCGCGCTGCACGACCACTACCTGGTCGAGAAGCTCGCCCAGTTCAACCGTGAGCGCGTCCCGGAGCGGGTCGTCCACGCCAAGGGCGGCGGTGCCTTCGGTACCTTCACCGTCACGCAGGACATCAGCAAGTACACCCGTGCCGCGTTCCTGCAGCCGGGCAAGCAGACCGAGATGCTCGCCCGCTTCTCGTCCGTCGCCGGCGAGCAGGGCTCCCCGGACACCTGGCGCGACCCGCGCGGCTTCGCGCTGAAGTTCTACACCGAGGACGGCAACTACGACCTCGTCGGCAACAACACCCCCGTGTTCTTCATCCGCGACGGCATCAAGTTCCCGGACTTCATCCGCTCGCAGAAGCGCCTGCCGGGTTCGCACCTGCGCGACCACGACATGCAGTGGGACTTCTGGACCCTGTCGCCCGAATCGGCCCACCAGGTCACGTGGCTGATGGGCGACCGCGGTCTGCCGGCGTCGTGGCGCGAGATGGACGGCTTCGGCTCGCACACCTACCAGTGGATCAACGCCGAGGGCGAGCGCTTCTGGGTGAAGTACCACTTCCTCACGGAGCAGGGCCACAAGACCCTGACGCAGGAGGACGCCGACCGCATCGCCGGCGAGGACGCGGACTTCCACATCCGTGACCTGCACGCGGCCATCGAGCGCGGCGACAACCCGCGCTGGACCCTCAAGGTGCAGGTCATGCCCTACGCCGACGCCGAGGGCTACCGCTTCAACCCGTTCGACCTGACGAAGGTGTGGCCGCACGCGGACTACCCGCTCATCGAGGTCGGCACGATGGAGCTCAACCGCAACCCGGAGAACTACTTCGCGCAGATCGAGCAGGCGACCTTCGCCCCCTCGAACTTCGTTCCCGGCATCGCGGCGAGCCCCGACAAGATGCTCCTCGCGCGCATCTTCAGCTACGCGGACGCGCACCGCTACCGCGTCGGCACGAACCACGCGCAGCTGCCGGTGAACGCCCCGAAGAACGAGGTGCACTCGTACTCGAAGGACGGCGCGATGCGCTTCGACTTCCAGAAGTCCGAGGTCCCGGTCTACGCGCCGAACTCCCTCGGCGGTGCGCACGCCGACCCGGCCGCGACCGACGAGACCCCCGGCTGGGAGTCCGACGGCGCGCTGCAGCGCTCCGCCGCGACCCTCCACCCCGAGGACGACGACTTCGGTCAGGCCGGCACCCTGGTGCGCGAGGTCCTCGACGACGCCGCCCGTGAGCGCCTGGTCGGCAACATCGCCGGGCACGTCTCGAAGGTGACGCGCGACGACCTCCGCGAGCGGGTGTTCGCCTACTGGACGAACGTCGACGCCGACCTCGGCGCGCGCGTGCGCGCGGCGGTCGCGCCGAGCGCGCCCGGTTCCAACGAGGACCCGGAGAAGGTCGCGGTCGAGGCGTAAGCCCCGGTCTCACCAGACGGGAGGCGCGGTGCGGGTCGAACCCGCACCGCGCCTCCCGTCTGTCGTCCCGCTCCTAGACCTGCTGGCCGTTCAGCCAGATCGGGCCGGCCGGCCAGTCCTCGAGCCGCTCGGCCACGGGGAGCACCATCCAGCCGCCCTGGTCGGTCATCGGCAGCCCGGCGCCCTCGGCCGTGAACGCCGTGTAGTCCGCGACGACGTCGTCGAACACGTGCCAGCCGAGGTTCGCGTAGAACGGCACCCGGTTCTCACCGGCACCGAGGAACCCGTACGGCACCGCCAGCCCCTCGAGCACAGCGTGCGCACGCTCCATCAGGTCGCGGCCCTTGCCGGTGCCCTGCAGTCGTGGCGACACCGCGACGAGGCCGGTGTCGCCGACGAGCACGTCCTGGCCGCCGACGGTGATGAACATCCGGCGGATCCCGACGTGGGCGAGGACGACGTCCTCGGCGTCACGGGCGAGCACGCGCCGCTCGGGCTGCATGCCCGCCCAGCTGCGGCCGCCCACGTACCAGTGCGACCAGTCCGGGAACGCCTGCCCCAGGAGCGCTGCGATCGCCTCGTGGTCGGGGAGCGACAGCGTGCTCTCCTCGACCACCTCCCACCGGATGTCCTCAGTCACGGGTCCATCCTGCCGGAGACCGTCCGTCCCGGTGCGGTGGGGTCAGCCGCGACCCGGCGCCGTGACCTCGATCCGGTTCGCCCACGGGTCCTCGAAGGCGACCGTCCGACCGTCGTCCGCCGACCGCACCCCGGAGTCGTGCATCCGCTCGACCAGGGCGCCGAGGTCGTCCGCGCCGGGCACCTCGATCCGGACGAGACCGAGTCCGAGCGCGAGCTGGCGGCGTCCGGCTCCGCGCGAGTTCCACGTGTTCATCGCCATGTGGTGGTGGTAGCCGCCGGCGCTGACGAACAGCGCCTCACCCCAACCGGCCGTGGTCGCGAAGCCGAGTCGGTCGACGTAGAACTCCTTGGCGGTGGCGACGTCCCCGACCGACAGGTGCACGTGGCCGACACGTCCGGGGCGTGCCGCTGCGCCGTCGAGGGCGTCCTGCGTGAGGTGCTCCTGCAGGAAGGCGTTCGGGTCGACGTAAATGGTGGCCATGTCGACCATGCCGTGCGTCCACGACCACTCGGTGCGGTCGCGGTCCCAGTAGAGCTCGACGCCGTTGCCCTCGGGGTCGGTGAAGTAGAACGCGTTGCTGACGAGGTGGTCGGCGCTGCCCGTGAAGGTCTGCGGGTACCGGGTCGCGACGGAGTAGAGCGCGGCGGCCAGGTCGGCCTTCGTGTCGAACAGGATCGCGGTGTGGAACAGGCCCGCGTCGTGCGGCGCGGCGTGCTGCATCGACGGCGCGTGCTCGAGGATGACGATCGGGGTCGTGCCCCGCCCGAGCACCGCCACACCGCCCTCGTTCGACAGGAGGGACAGCCGCACGCCGTCGCGGTAGTAGCCGATCATGCGGTCGAGGTCGGCGACTCGGAGCGTCACGGCGCCCATCGAGGTGTCGGCGGCGAGGAGGTCCTGCGTGGTCATGCGACCAGTGTGCGCCCATTTGGTTGACGCGTCAACCAAATGGGAGTGGCCTGTGCCATCGCGAGCACGGCGCGTGCCATCGCACTCGGTGTCCTGTCGGCTGCGCGGCCCCGGGCAGGGCCAAGATGGAGGGATGCCACGCACACGACGACTGCCGGACCGAGCGGGCGGCCGCGGTGGTGGCCGTCCGGACCGCCGCGACCTGCCGATCGAGCAGATGCGCGACCGGATGTCGTCGTACGTCTACGGCAACATCACCGTGCTCGCCGCCGCGATCGCGGTCGATCCCGCCGCGATCCACCACGGTTCGGCGGTGTGGGCGGTCCTCGGCACCGCGGTGCTCACGTACCTCGCGCACGTGCTGTCGCACCTGGTCGCGCACGGGCTCGGGGACGACGACGCGTCCGACGACGTCCGTCGCGAGTCCGTGGTCACCATCGTCCGCAACGCGAACCCGATCGCCACGTCCGGCCTCATCCCCGCGGTGCTGTACGCCGTCGCGTGGATCGGCTGGCTGCCCGCGTCGTGGGCGCAGACGGCCGCGCTCGTCATCCTCGTGGTCCGCATCGGCATGGTCGGTGTGTTCATGCAGCGGTTCAGCGGCAAGCGGCCGACGTTCCTCGGGCTCTGGGGTGGCATCGTGCTCGCCGCCGTCGCGTTCGTCATCGGTGTCGTCAAGGTGGTGCTGACGCATTGAGCGACGAAGCCGTCCCCGAGCCCCGCAGGCGTGCCCGCTGGAAGTTCCTCCGTGACCTCGCGATCATCGTGGTCGTCGCGCTGCTGGCGTCCTTCCTGGTGAAGTCGTACCTCGTCCGGTCGTTCTTCATCCCCTCGCTGTCGATGGCGAACACGCTCCTGGTCGGCGACCGGGTGCTCGTCAACGAACTCGTCCCCGGAGTGGTGCCGCTCCGACGCGGCGACGTCGTCGTCTTCGAGGACCCGGGCGGCTGGCTCGGCCCCGGGCAGGGGAACGACCTCATCAAGCGGGTGATCGGCCTGCCCGGCGACACCGTCTCGTGCTGCGACGCGCAGGGGCGCCTGTCGGTGAACGGTCACGCGGTCGACGAGTCGTACGTCGTGCTGCGGCCCGGCTCCGACCGGGTCGCGCTGACCGACTTCTCGGTGACCGTGCCGAAGGGCCGGCTGTGGGTGATGGGTGACAACCGGTACGACTCCGCCGACTCCCGGGCGCACGGGACCGTCCCGGTGTCGGACGTCGTCGGTCGGGCGTTCGTCACGACGTGGCCGGTGTCGCGGTGGACGGTGCTGTCGCGGCACGGTGACGTCTGGGACGCGGTCCCGAACCCGTGATCGACGGCGAACGGTCGGCCCGTTGCGCGACGCGGACGGGGGTCTCGCGTGCGCCGGACGGTCACGGTAGCGTTCGGTGGCCCGCCGGACCCGGCGCGCGGATCGTCGAACGGAGGCTCTCGTGACGTCCTCCGACCAGCCGTTCGACTACCGCTCCGGCGGCGACGAGCACGTCTCCCTCCGGAAGATCCGCACCGGTGGGCCGCAGGCCGGCACGATCGGCCCCCGCCCCGACCACGTCGTCTTCGTGCTCGTCAACGGCCGGGCGACGCTGACCGCCGACGACGGCAACGAGTGGGACGTCGGGCCCGGCCGACCGATGATGCTGTCGGCACCCGTGGCGTACGCGTTCGACACCGACGCGACCGCGATGACGCTCCTGCACGTCGCGCCCGCGATGCTCGGCGACGCCGAGGAGCCGTCTGAGTTCGTGCAACCGGACGCCGCCGACCCCGGCGTCGAGCCCCTGCTGACCCTGCTGCGCGAGGTGACCGACCGCATCCTCGACCCCGACCTCGACGCCACCGAGCGGGCAGCGCTGAACCGGCGGGTGGCCACGGTCGTGCTGTCGACGTTCACCCGGTCCCGCTCCGACGTCGAGCACCGGCTGCGTCGCGCCATCCGCTTCGTGCACGACCACGCGGACGAGGACCTCGAGGTCGCGGACATCGCCGCCGGCGCGGAGCTCAGCGAACGGGGTCTGCAGGACCTTTTCCGCCGCCGCCTCGCCGTGACGCCGATGCGCTACCTCCGCGAGGTCCGCCTCGACCGCGTGCACCTCGAACTCACGTCCCGCCGGGGCGGGGTCGTGACGGTCCGCGACATCGCGCGGCGCTGGCGCTTCGCGCACCTCGGCCGGTTCGCGGCCTCGTACCGGCAGCGGTTCGGCGAGAGTCCGCACCAGACGCTCCGGCGGTCGGGCCGTTCCGAGGGCTGACCAGCCGGACCCCGTCCAGGAGGCGCGGTGCGGGTCTGACCCGCACCGCGCCTCCTGTGCGTCAGCAGCCCGTCGTCGTCAGCGTGACCGTCGCGACCTCGCCGTTCGACACGGTGGCCTCCTGCGGGCAGAGCTCGTTCGCCCGCACGGTCACCTTGCCCAGCGGAACCCCGGCGAAGTCCGCGGTGCCGCCCGGGAACACCCGCTGGTGCTCGGAGAGCTTCCCGGTCTCGGCGGTGAAGACCTTCACCTCGTAGGGGTGGTCCGCGGCGTTGGCCGACACGGTCACGGACAGCTGCCCGGTGGAGTCGTGCGCACCGCAGCCGGTGAGCGTCAGGACCGCGGCGACGCCGAGGACGAACACGGGGGCGACACGTCGGAGCACGTCGGCAAGGCTACGCCGTCCCGAGCAGCCAGCCGTTGTCCGCCGCGACCCGGAGCGCCTCGGTCGCGTTGCGCGCGGCGGTCTTCCCGATCGCGGACGACAGGTGGTTGCGGACCGTGCCCTCGGACAGGTGCAGCGACCCGGCGACCCCGGCCACGGTCGGCGCCGTGCGGAAGGCGATGAGCACGTCGGTCTCCCGCGGGGTGAGCGGGGACGGGCCAGCGGCGAGGGACTCCGCGGCGAGCACGGGGTCGACGACCCGGAACCCGCCCGCGACACGTCGGACGGCGTCGGCGAGCTGCTCGGCGGGGGTGTCCTTCACGACGAAGCCCGCGGCCCCGGCCTCCAGCGCGCGCCGGAGGTACCCGGGCCGGCCGAACGTCGTCACGATGAGGGACCGGCACGTGGGCAGCGAGCGGGCGAGGGCAGCGGCGGCGCTGAGCCCGTCGGCGCCGGGCATCTCGACGTCGAGCAGGGCGACGGTGGCGCCGGAGGACCGTGCTGCCTCGAGCACCTCGTCGCCGCGGGCCACCTGGGCGACGACCTCGATGTCCCGCTCGAGCGACAGCAGGGACGCGAGCGCACCGCGGACGAGCGCCTGGTCGTCTGCGAGGAGCACACGGATGGTCTCGGTCATCGTCGGTTCCTCTCGACCCGCAGCCGGAAGCCGCCCAGGTCGCTCGTGCCGGTGGTCAGGGTCGCCCCGACGGCGTCGGCGCGCTCGCGGAGCCCGCGCAGCCCGTTGCCCGGGGTGGTGGAGGCGGCGTCCGGGTCGAGCAGGCCCGTGCCGTCGTCCTCGATCGTCAGGGCGGACCGAGCGAGCGTGACCCGGACCCGGCTGGCGGCCGCGTGGCGGATGACGTTCGTGACGCCCTCGCGCAGGACCCACGCGAACAGGCTCCGGACATCGTCGGCCGCCGCGTCGCCGTCGCGGGGGAGCACCGCGTCGATCGCCGCGGCCTCGAGCGCCGCCCGTGCCGACACGAGTTCGGCGTCGAGGTCGGCCTCGCGGTAGCCGCTCACCGCGCGCCGGAGACCCTGCAGCGCCTCGCGGGAGAGTCGCTCGACGTCCTGCATCTCGGTCTTCGCCCGTGCCGGGTCGACGTCCACCAACCGTGCGGCGAGCTCGGACTTCATCGCCACGACCGTGAGCGAGTGGCCGAGGACGTCGTGCAGGTCGCGGGAGAACCGTGCGCGCTCCTCGACGACGGCGAGCCGGGTGATCTCGTCCTGCGCGACGCCGAGCCGCTGTTCCGCTTCGCGCTGCCGGCCGAAGAAGAGCATCGACGCTCCGACGGACACGGTGATGACCGGGGCGAACAGGATGCCGCTGTTCACCGCCGTGTCCCAGCCGGTGCTCGCGGCGACGAGGAACTGTGCGCCGAGGATCGCGAGCACGACCACGCCGGCGACCCAGAACCGTTCCGCGACGAACCCGGACAGTGCGGCGACGAGCAGCCAGGTCCAGACGGCGAGCGGCCCGACCACGAACAGCAGCAGCCCCGCGAGCAGGGCGACCCCGGCGAGGACCACGACTCGTCCGCGCAGGCTCCGCCGCCACATCAGCTCCGGCGCGAACAGGTACGCCGCGTAGACGACGGCGAGGGCCACGGTGGAGAGGACGTGCGCCCGGAGGCTCCGGCCGTCGCTCCAGACGGCGATGATCTCGAGCACCTGCCAGAGGAGCGCGAACACCGCGCCGGTGTACCAGCGGCGCCGCCCGATGCGGATGTCGTCGTCGCTCGCGCCCGGTGGGACGGCCCACGGGAACGATCGGGGTGACGGGCGGGACGACCTGGAGGCGCGGGGTGCGTGCTCCGCACCACGCGCCTCGGTCGTGCTGGTCGCCTCGGACATCGGTGCCAGCGTAGGACCGTCGGTCACTGTCGTGCGGCGTCGCGGCGGTAGCGCCACACGATCACCGCGGCGAGGACGATCGCCCAGCCCGCCAGGACCATCGCCGGCTCGGTCATGCCCGAGGACCCGGTCGCCCCGGCGCCCATCTGCCCGATCCGGTTCAGCCAGTACGAGGGCAGCAGGTGCGCGACGCTCCCCATCCAGCCCGGCATCACCGACAGCGGGACCCAGAGGCCGCCGAGGATCGCCAGGCCCATGAACACCACCATGAAGAGCGGCTGCGCGAACGACGGCTTCGCGAACTGCCCGATGAGGATCGCGATGAGGGCGAACGGGATCACCCCGCACCAGATGCCGAACCCGGCGGCGAACCAGTGCAGCGGGTCGAGCGAGGCGTGCAGGACCACGGTCGCGACGAGCACCGTGATGACGATCGACACCGCGGAGAAGGCCATCGCGGCGATCACCTTCGAGACCATGAACCCCCACCCGGACAGCGGCGTCACGCGGAGCTGCCGGTTCCAGCCGATCGACCGTTCGTTGACGATCGCGAACGCCTGGCTGAGCGCGGCCATCATCGCGCCGTACGACGCCATCTGCAGCGTCGTGACGGTGAGGTACTGCAGGTGTGTCGTCGGATCGGTCTGGGAACCGAACGCCGAGCCGAACACGAGCAGCATGATCACCGGGACGGCGAAGGTGAAGACCATCGCGCGGACGTTGCGGAGCTGCCGCTTCGTCTCGAGGTACACGTAGCGGATCGGCAGGCGGCCGGAGGCGGTGGCGGTGGTCATGCGAGGACTCCTTCGGGAGCGGTGTCGGTGGGAGCTGCGGCGGGGTCGGCGGTGAGCGCGAGGAAGGCGTCGTCCATGGTCGAGGCGACCACCTGGATGTCGTGCGCCTCGGGGAACGTGGCGAGCAGGGCCCTGAGGGTGTCGTCGCTGCGGTCCGAGCGGAGCGTGACGGAGTCGTGCCGCGCCTCCAGGGAGACGACTCCCGGGAGACCGCGCAACGCGACGTGCGCGTCGGTGCCGAGCCCGGAGAACCGAACCGCGCGCGTGGCGGTGATCGCCTTGATCTCGGCGGGCGTGCCGTCCGCGACGATCCGGCCGGCGCGCATGATGACGATGCGGTCGGCGAAGGTGTCGGCCTCGTCGAGGTAGTGCGTCGCGAACACGACCGTGCGCCCCGCGTCGGTGAACTCGCGCATCGACGACCAGAACGTGTGCCGGGCCTCGACGTCCATCGCCGCGGTCGGCTCGTCGAGCACCAGCAGGTCCGGGTCCGAGACCACGGCGACGGCGAACCGTGCGCGCTGCAGCTGCCCGCCGGAGAGCTTGTTGACCCGGCGTCCGGCGATCTCGGTGCACCGCGCTCGCCGGAGGGCCTCGTCGACCGGCATCGGACGCCGGTGTGCCGCGGCGACGAGCGCGACCGCGTCCCGGACCGTCGTGTCCGGCAGGAGTGCGCCGCCCTGGAGCATCGCGCCGACCCGGCCGGCGACGACCGCGGCGCGGGGCTCCTCGCCGAAGAGCAGGGCCTGACCGGTCGTCGGCGTGGACAGCCCGAGCGCCAGGTCGACGGTCGTGGTCTTGCCGGCGCCGTTCGGGCCGAGGAGGGCGACGACCTCGCCCGGACGGATCGTCAGGTCGACGCCGTCGACCGCGGCCACGGCGCCGAAGCGCTTGCGGAGGTCGCGGAGCTGGATCACCGGTGTGTCGTTCATGGTCCACAGCCTGACGCTGCGTGCGGACGTGCCCCTCTGCCGTGCGTCACGGATCGGGCATGACATCTGTCACGGCCGACCCCGGCGTCCTCCGTACTGGGGACGGCCACTGTCCGGTAGGCGCGTTAGCGTTGGTGCATGCACCACGAGCCCGTCGTCACCGACCGACCCGCCACGGACGCCGTCCGGCGGGCAGCGCTCCTCGCCGCGCTGGACGTGGTCGAGGGCGGGCCCGAGGAACGCTTCGAACGGATCACGCGGATCGCGCGCGAAGCGTTCGGCGTCACCGGCTCGTTCCTCAACCTCGCGGGGGAGTCCGAGGTCTTCATCAAGTCGCAGCAGAGCGACACGGTGTTCGGCCCGACCATCCCGCTGCACGACACGTTCTGCGGCCGGACCCTCGCGGTCGACGGCCCCGTCGTGGTCTCCGACGCCCGCGCCGACGTCCGGTATTCCGACATGCCGATGGTCGTCGACGACCCGAACGTGCGGTTCTACGCCGGGGTGCCCCTGCGGGTGGGAGACGACGACGTCAAGGTCGGCACGCTCTGCCTCATCGACCCGTCACCGCGCACGCTCGAGGACGACGACCTCGCGCTGCTGCAGGAGCTCGGCGTGTGGGCGGAGCGCGAGCTCGCCGCCGGCGCCGACGAGGACCGTCTCCGCTCGGTGCTCGCTGGACTCGAGCCGGCCGGTGTCGACCTGCCCGGGTACCGCGTCGGTGGCATGTCCAAGCCGCACGGGGTCGTGTCCGGTGACTTCCACGACTGGCACGTCGACGGGGCGTCGCTCTCGGTGACCGTCGCCGACGTCATGGGCAAGGGGATGTCCGCCGGGCTCCTCGCCGCGACGATCCGTGGAGCGCTGCTCGCCCGGGGGACGTCGTCGTCCCGTGATGCCGTGGCGGCGCTCGAGGCCCAGGTCGCCCCGGACCTCGGTCGTGCCGAGTCCTTCGCGACGCTGTTCCACGGCCGCCTGACGACCTCGACCGGGCGGATGGAGTTCACCGACGCGGGGCACGGTCTCGTGCTGCACCTGCACGCGGACGGCACCGAGACCGTGCTGCGCTCGTACGACCCGCCGATCGGGCTGCACCCAGTGGGCGCCGCGCGGGTCACCGGGACGCTCGAGCTGGAGCGCGGGGACGTCCTCATCGTCGTGAGCGACGGGGCGCTCGAGCTGTGGGACTCCACGCTCGCGTCCCTCGGTGCGCTCGGGGCGATGTGGCGGGACGCGCCGGAGCTCGACGTGTTCTTCGGGCGGGTGCGGGCGCGTGCGGCGACGCACGACCCGGGGGACGACCTGACGGTCGTCGTCGTCGCGCGCGACTGACGGGGCGGCGGGGGCGGGCGAGGCGCCGAGAGCGCAAAATCTGTCGCGCTCGGCGCCGGCGGGCGGCACTTCGTGCCCCCTCGGCGGACGTGAGCGGCGTGTTGTGCTCGTTCGCGGGGGCGTCCGGCGTGCGTGCGGCCTGGAGGCGCGGGTCGGCCTGGCGCCGCGCCTCCCGTCCGGCGGTCGCGCGGGTCAGGCGCCGAGAGGGCACGTTCTGTCGCGCTCGGCACCGGCGGGCGGCACTTCGAGCGCCCTCGGCGGACGTGAGCGGCGTGTTGTGCCCGCTCGCGGCGCCGCGCGCGGCCGCCCGCGCCAGCGCCGGCGCGGGCGCTACGCGCCCAGGCGCTCGATGAGCTCGCGGTAGCGCTCGGCCGTCCGCGCCACGATCGCCTCGGGCAGCACCGGCGGCGTCCCCTGCCGATCCCAGTTCGCGCTGAGCCAGTCCCGCACGATCTGCTTGTCGAACGACTCCGTGCGGTTCCCCGACCGGGCGTCCCAGTAGCGGCTGGAGTCGCTCGTCAGGACCTCGTCGGCGATCCGGATCTGCCCCGACGCATCGCGCCCGAACTCGAACTTCGTGTCCGCGATGACCACCCCGCGGTCGAGCGCGATGGCCGCAGCCTCGGAGTACACGCGGAGCGAGAGGTCCCGCAGCTGCGTCGCGACGTCGGACCCGACGAGGTCGACCGTCTGCTCGAACGAGATGTTCTCGTCGTGCTCGCCCTGCGGCGCCTTGTACGCCGGCGTGTAGATCGGTTCGGGCAGCTGGTCGCCGTTCGACAGACCGGCGGGAAGGGGCACGCCGCAGACACTGCCGGACTGCTGGTACTCGGCCCACCCGCTGCCGACGAGGTACCCGCGGACGACGCACTCGACCGGGAACATCTCGAGCGGCATGACGTGCATGGAACGCGATGCCACCGACGACGGCACCGGGGTCCCGCCGGCGGACGGCGCGATGAGGTGGTTCGGCACGTCGGCCAGCTGGGTGAACCAGAAGCGGGACAGCCGGGTGAGGAGCTCGCCCTTGCCCGGGATCGGCGGCTCGAGCGCGAAGTCGTAGGCGCTCACCCGGTCGGACGCGACGAGGAGCAGCTCGGTGGCGCTCGCGACGTCGGCGGTGCCGGAGGGGACGTAGAGCTCGCGGACCTTGCCGGAGGAGACGTGCTGCCAGCCGTCGAGGACGGGCGCCGGGCTCATCGGGCGACCTTCGCGGCGATGTCAGTGCGGAACTGCGCTCCCGCGAGCGTGATGTCTCCAAGGCCGGCGTAGGCGCGGTCGCGGGCCTCGGCGAAGGAGGACCCGGTGGCGACGACGCTCAGCACCCGCCCGCCGGTCGCGACGAGCTGGTCGTCGAGGACCCCGGTGGCGGCGTGCGCGACGGAGACCCCTTCGCGCGCGTTCGCGGCGTCGATCCCGGTGATCGGCCGACCGGTCTGTGGGTTCTCCGGGTAGCCCTCGCTCGCGAGCACGACCGTCACGGCGGCCTCGTCGCGGAACGACGGCGCCGGGGTGCCCCCGAGCTGCCCGGTGGCCGCGGCGAGCATCAGCCCGCTCAGCGGGGTCGCCAGGCGGGGGAGGACGACCTGGGTCTCCGGGTCGCCGAAGCGCGCGTTGAACTCGATGACCCGGACGCCCTGCTCGGTGACGATGAGCCCGCAGTAGAGGAGGCCGACGAACGGCGTGCCCTCGTGCTCGAGCCGACGGACGGTGGGGAGCGCGACCAGGTCGGTGACCTCGTCCACGAAGGCCTGCTCGGACGCCCAGCGGTCGGCGAGCCAGGGCAGCGGCGAGTACGCGCCCATGCCACCGGTGTTCGGCCCGACGTCACCGTCGCCCAGTCGCTTGTAGTCCTGTGCGGGGCTGAGCGGTCGGACGTCGTGCCCGTCGCTCAGGAAGAACAGGGAGACCTCTTCGCCGTCGAGGAACTCCTCGACCACGACGTGGCCGTGCTGCAGCCAGTAGGTGGCGTGGTCGATCGCTGCCTGGCGGTCCTCGGTCACGAGGACGCCCTTGCCGGCGGCGAGCCCGTCCGCCTTCACGACGTAGGGGGCGCCGAGCTCGTCGATCGCGGCGACGGCCTCGTCGACGGTGCCGGCGTACACCGGGCGCCCGGTGGGCACCGCCGCCTCGGACATGATCCGCTTCGCGAAGGCCTTGGAGCCCTCGAGCTGCGCGGCGGCCTTGCTCGGACCGAACACCGGGATGCCCCGCGTGCGGACCGGATCGGCGACACCGGCGATGAGCGGCGCCTCCGGACCGACGACGACGAGTTCGACACCGTTCTCGAGCGCGTACTCGGCGACGAGGGCACCATTCGTCGGGTCGATCGAGACGGTCTCGACGTCGGCCGCGATGCCGGCGTTGCCCGGCGCTGCGGTGATGACGTGACCGGCCTGCTCCGCGAGGAGGGCCGTGATGATCGCGTGCTCGCGGGCACCGGAACCGAGGACGAGGATTCGCACCCGATCACCCTACCGATCCCGACTCGCCCGTTGCGATGCGACGGCTAGCCTGTGGACATGCCACCCAGGAGGATCGAGGACGCGGAGGGCCGCGCCGCGCTCACCGCCGTGCAGCAGGGGGCCACCGCTCGGCCGACCCTGGCGACCGCGGTGCGGTGGTCGTTGCAGCGCCTCGCGGAGGACGTGCCCGGCAACAGCGTCGAGGTTCGGGTCCCGCCGTTCGCGGCGGTCCAGGCGGTCCCCGGTCCCCGACACACCCGTGGGACGCCGCCGAACGTGGTCGAGACGGACGCGGCGACGTGGCTCGCGCTCGCCACCGGCGAGCTGCGCTGGGACGAGGCCGTCGCGCAGTCGCGCGTCAGCGCGTCCGGGTCACGTGCGGACCTGACGGACTTCCTGCCGGTGCGTCTGGCCGTCTGAGACGGCCGCCGACACGGGACAGCAGACGGCTCCGAAGCGGGACAGCAGACGGTCGCGGAGCAGCCAGCAGACGGTCGCGTGTGCCGGACGGGAGGAACGGTGCCAGCCCGCCCCGCGCCTCCTGGTCCATACGGACGCAAGTACTTAGACGGCCTCACCGAATTAGGTAGTACCTACTGATGTGACGTCACCGACCCGGCGAATACCGTAGAAGTCGCCGGGATTCGGACCCGACCCGAACGGGTCCGAACCCGGCGACAGGGTCAAAGGTACGCGACATTCCGTACATCCTGTCAACCGTTCCGGCGAGTCGTGCTGCATTCCGCAACGAACCTGCGGCTTCCGGAGGCGCGGTTGCGCCCGGACGACTCGCCGATCAGAGCAGCTCGGCGAGCTCCGTGCGCGCGTGCAGGTCCCACTTCGTGAACACCCGCGACAGATGGGCGTCGATCGTGCGCACGCTCAGGCCGAGCACCTCGGCGATGCGGCGGTTGCTCATGCCCTGCGCGGCGAGCTCCGCGACCTCGTACTCGCGGTTGGTCAGCGGTGGCTTCACCCGTCCGGCCGACACCGCCATCCCGTGCGACGCGAGCACGCCCTGGGCCGCGATGATCCGGGTCCGTTCGTCGGCGCGGATCGCCTCGGCGTACTCGACGATGGCTCCCGCGAGCGGTCCGTCGACCCGGGTGGCAGCGTCGCGCATCCGTTCGAGGGACGCGGCGGAGTCCCGCCCGTTCAGCATGTCGTTCGTGTAGTGCAGCGTCTGCGCGTACATGACGTGCGTCCAGGACCCGCTCGCCGTCCCGCGCTCGATGATGTCGTCCGCGTGCCGCAGGCCCGCCGGGTTGCCGAGCACGGCCTCGGTCCACGCGATCGTCACCGCGATCTGCTCGCCGATGATCCGCATCGCCCGGAGCGGCGTCGACCGGGCGCGTTCGAGCGCTGCGGACGCTTCCTCGGCGCGGCCGGCGTAGGCGTACGACATCGCGAGCCGTGCCCACGGGTAGGCCGCGAACCCGCCGTGGTCCGCCACGTCGTACCGCTCGCAGGCAGCGGAGAACGCGGCGATGGCGTCGTCCCAGCGCCGCTGGCCGAGTGCGAGGTTGCCCTCGCCGATGAGCTCGAGCGTGAAGTCGTACTTCAGGTAGGGGCTGGACCGGCGGACCGGGACCTCGGTGATGAGGTCGGCGATGTCGCCCCGCCAGACCTGCAGCTGGTGCAGGACGGAGACGATCTCGCCGACGCTCCAGGGGGCGTCCTCGAGGTGCTCGACCGCGGTCGCCAGGCAGGCCCGGCCGAACGCCGCCGCCTCGTCCAACCGCCCTCCGGTCGCGAGGGCCATCACCGCGCACGGCGCCAGGCAGAGGAAGGCGAACGGCACCGTCGCGGCGTGCACGATGCCCGAGCGCTCGAGTTCGGCGCGGACCTCGTCGAAGCTGCCGCCCCACCCGAGGTGGGCGAGCCGCAGCAGTCGGAGCCGTTCGACGGCGTCGCCGGAGACGAACCGTGCGGCGACGTCGGTGAGGGCCACCGCGGCGAGGACGTCGTCGTCGTGGAACTGCCGGATGTTCGCGAGGGTCTCGCACGCCTCGATCACGGCGTGGTCGTCGACCTCGGTCGGGGCCGAGCACACCACGGCCCAGGCGGCCTCGGCGTCGGCGCGACCGGCCTCGCGACCAGTGCTGTACGAGTGCGCGAGCGACCGCAGGCAGTGCGCGGCGACCCGTTCGCTCGGGCTGAGCGTGGTGCGCAGGGCCGCCGAGGCGAGGGCGATGCCGCTCTCGTGCTCCTGCAGCCGGACGGCGACCTGGGCGGCGTCGAGCAACTGGTCGACCGGGGGCAGCACGCCGCACTCCAGCGACCACAGCGCGGCACGGAGCCGGGCCGCCGGCGGGGCGCCCTCGGGGCGGTCGGTGCGGAACGCGTTGGCGCGGGCGAACAGCGCCGTGCGCCGGGCGACCGGGACGAGTGCCCGGACGACCTCGCCGACGAGCGGGTGCGACGGACGGACGACCGCGGCGCCGTCCTCGAGCGAGTCGATCCGGACGAGGCCGAGCGCCACCACCCGGTCGACGTCCCCGCCGCTGACGAGCCCGATGAGCCGCGCGAGGGGGATCGGGTCCGCGAGGGCGACGATGTCGACCACGTCGCGGAGGTCCTCCGGCAGCGAGCCGAGCTCGGTCCGGTACATGTCGGCGAGGCTGTTCGACGCCGTCACCCGGCCCCGCCAGTACCAGCCCGTCGCGGTCTGGTCGAGGGCACCGGAGGCGAGCGCGGACCGGACGACCTCGCGGATGTAGAGCGGGTTGCCGGCGGTGGCGCGGTGCACCCGCTCCGCCGACGCCGTCTCGAGCTGGGCACCGAGCGCCTCGGCGATGAGGGACGAGGTCTCGTGCAGGTCGAGCGGTTCGAGGTCGATGCGCTCGAGCAGGTCGTCCTGCCACAGGGCGCGCAGTGGTTCGGGGAGCGCGGTGAAGTCGCGGCACGTCAGCACGAGACGGGCACCCTGCTCGCGGACGAGCCACGCCACGTACCGCGCCGAGATCGCGTCGAGGTGGTCGGCGTCGTCCACGCGCAGGAGGACGTCACGGTCGGTGAGCTCCTCGCTCTCGCGGAGGCGCTGCTCGGCACCGCCGGCACCGACGAGCTCGGCGAGCGACCCGGGGAGCTCCCCGAAGCGCTCGGCCACCGCGCCGAACGGCATCGAGCGGCTGGCGGCGACGGCGGTGATCGGCACGACGAGGGTCCGGCCGGAGGAGTCACGCCCGGAGACGCGGTCGGTGACCCGCACCGCCGCCGAGCTCTTGCCGAGACCGGGAGCCCCGACGAGTGCGACGCTCCACCGGTGCTCGGCGACGACGGAGACGGCTCGGTCCTCCTCGCGACGCTGGAGGATCGGCCAGCCGATCCGCGCCGGGATCCGGGAACCACGAGTGGTCCGTTCGCGCATCTGCCGTACCTCCTCCCCGTGGATACCGATCGGTAGGGACCATCCTCTCCCGGATCGACCTGGCCGCACAGACCGGAGCACGTCCCACAGTGGGGGACAATGGGACCGTGAGCAACACCGATCGACCCGACGAACGACCGGCTCCGGCGCCGAACGCCGTCTCCTCCTCCGACGAGGTGACGATCCGTCGCGCCCCGAAGTTCGGCGTCTTCATCGTGGGCGGTGCGGTGCTCGGCTTCATCGCGACCCTCATCGTGGTGTCGCTCACCATGGACATCGACCGCGGGGACACGCAGGAGACCGCGAGCTTCGGCAGCCTGGTGGGGTACTTCAGCCTGTGGGGCGTCACGATCGGCGCCTTCGTCGGCGCGGTCGTCGCCGTCGTCCTGGACCGCGTGTTCTCGCGCCGTGCGGCTCACCTCACGGCGGAGCGCGTCGAGGTCGAGCTGCCGCCCGAGACGGTGGACGGCGAGATCGAGGACCACGGCGACCAGGCGCGGTAGACGCGACCGGACGAACGGACGGGAGGCGCGGTGCCAGCTGGCACCGCGCCTCCCGTCTGTCAGGCCGTCGCGTTCGCGATCCGCGCTCAGCTGAGCTGGTTGGCCTCGACCCAGGACAGGTACTCCGGGCTGACCGTGCCCGTGACGTACTCGCCCGTGAAGCAGCTCATCTCGAGGTCCGTGACGTCGGAGCCCTCGATGATCGCGTCGCGCATGTCGCCGATCTCCTGGTAGATCAGGTGGTCGCTGCCGAGCACCTTGTTGATCTCCGGGATCTTCCGGTCGTGGGCGATGAGCTCCGCGCGGGTCGGCATGTTGATGCCGTAGACGTGCGGGTACCGGACCGGGGGAGCGGCGCTCGTGAACGTGACCTCGTTCGCACCGGCCGCGCGGGCCATCTCGACGATCTCGCGGCTCGTCGTGCCGCGCACGATCGAGTCGTCGACGATGAGGATGTTCTTGCCCTTGAACTCGGACGACATCGCGTTGAGCTTCTGGCGCACCGACCGCTTGCGCTCCGCCTGCCCCGGCATGATGAACGTGCGGCCGACGTAGCGGTTCTTGTAGAAGCCCTCGCGGTACTCGATGCCGAGCTTCTGCGCGACCTGCATCGCCGCCGGACGGCTCGAGTCCGGGATCGGCATGACCACGTCGATGTCACCCGTGGGGGCGTACTGCGCGATCGTGTCCGCCAGGCGGTTGCCCAGCCGGAGGCGGGCGTCGTACACCGAGATGCCGTTCATGACGGAGTCGGGACGGGCGAGGTAGACGTACTCGAACGAGCACGGCACCAGGCGCGGGTTCTTCGCGCACTGACGGGCGTGCATCTGGCCGTTCATCTCGATGAAGATCGCTTCACCGGGGGCGACGTCGCGGACGATCTCGTAGCCGCCGGACTCGAGCACGAGGGACTCGGAGGCGACGACCCACTCCGGCTTGCCGGCCTCGTCGAACTTGTGCCCGAGGATCAGCGGGCGGATGCCGAACGGGTCGCGGAACGCCAGCAGCCCGTGCCCGGCGATGGTCGCGATGGCTGCGTAGGAGCCCTCGACCCGCTCGTGCACGCGCTCGACGGCGTCGAAGACCTGCCCGGGGTCGAGGTCCTTGCCGCGCACCTGGCCCTGGAGCTCGTGCGCGAGCACGTTCACCAGCAGCTCGGTGTCGGAACTCGTGTTGAGGTGCCGCCGGTCGATGTCGAACAGTTCACGGGTGAGTTCCCGCGTGTTCGTCAGGTTGCCGTTGTGCACGAGGACGATGCCGTAGGGCGCGTTCACGTAGAACGGCTGGGCCTCTTCCTCGTTGCTGGCGGCACCCTTGGTGGCGTACCGGACGTGCCCGAGGCCCATGGTGCCCAGCAGGGCGCGCATGTCACGGGTGCGGAAGGACTCCCGCACGTGACCGCGGGTCTTGTGCATGTGGTGGATGTGACCCTCGACCGTGGCGATGCCCGTCGAGTCCTGTCCCCGGTGTTGCAGGAGGAGCAGTGCGTCGTAGATGGATTGGTTGGCGGGGCCCTGTGCAACGAGGCCGACGATGCCGCACATTCGCGGGTGTGCTCCAGACCGTAGAATCGGGGGGTACCGAACAAGTCTGCCATGTCACCGCGAAGGACTCAGCATGCCCAACCCGTACGCCGAAGCCGGAGTGGACACCGCCGCCGGTGACCTGGCCGTCGAACTCATGAAGTCCGCAGTCGCGGCCACCCACACCCCGTCGGTCATGGGCGGTGTCGGTGGCTTCGCCGGGCTCTACGACGTCTCGTTCCTGAAGGACTTCTCACGGCCGCTGCTCGCGACCTCCACCGACGGCGTCGGGACGAAGGTCGCCATCGCGCAGGCGATCGACAAGCACGACACGATCGGGCAGGACCTCGTCGGCATGGTCGTCGACGACATCGTCGTGGTCGGCGCCAAGCCGCTCTTCATGACGGACTACATCGCCTGCGGCCGGGTCGTCCCGGGGCGCATCGCGGACATCGTCGCCGGCATCGCCCGCGGCTGCTCGGAGACCGGCACCGCGCTGGTCGGGGGCGAGACGGCGGAGCACCCCGGGCTGCTCGGGCCGGACGACTACGACGTGGCCGGTGCCGCGGTCGGCGCGGTCGAGGCCGGGTCGCAGCTCGGCGCGCACCTCGTGCAGGACGGCGACGTCGTCGTGGCGATCGAGTCCTCCGGGCTGCACTCCAACGGGTACTCGCTCGTGCGGCACATCCTGTCGTCGCGCGGCGTCGGGTACACCGACTCGTTGCCGGAGCTCGGCGGCCTCGTCGGGGAAGCCCTGCTCGAGCCGACGCGCCTCTACACGACGCCGCTGCTGTCGCTCATCGAGCAGCACCCGGGCGCCGTGCACTCGCTGTCGCACGTCACGGGTGGTGGCATCGCGGCGAACCTGGCGCGCGTGCTGCCCGTCGGGTCCTGGGTCGAGGTCGATCGCTCCACGTGGGAGCCGCTCCCCGTCTTCCGTGTGCTCGCGTCGATGGCGGGCACCCCCATCGAGGACACCGAGGGCACCTGGAACCTCGGCATCGGCATGTTCGCGGTCGTGTCGGCCGCTGCGGCGTCGGACGTCATCGCGTCGCTCGGGGCCGCCGGGCTGCCGTCGTGGGCGGTCGGGACGATCTCGACCTCGGCGCGTGACCTCGACGGGTTCGAGCAGGGCGCGAAGGGTGTCGACGGTGGCGCGGTGCGGCTCGTGGGGGCGTACGGGGGCTGAGCGGGGGCGCCCGGGGCCGCGCGCGCCGCGGGCTCGAGGTCGCACGAACTGCCGTCCGGACTCCTTCCGGGCGGCAGTTCGTGCGACCGGGGCAGAACGTGCGCGGCAGGTCGTGCGACGTCGGCTTCGTCGTTCGTTGCGTGCGCGGGTCGTTGCGGGCGCGCGTGTGCGACATCGTCGCTGTCGTGCGACCTCGGCTTCGTCGTTCGTTGCGTGCGCGGGCCGTTGCGGACGCGCGGGTGCGACATCGTCGCTGTCGTACGACGTCGAGGATGTCGTTCCGGGTCCGCGGGGCCACGGCCGACGTCAGACGCGGGCGACAGGGCGGCACCGGGCGGCACGCACGACGAAACGCCGCGCTGCCCCGGAGGGTGCGCGGCGTCGTCATCGAGCCTGGGTCAGGCGGACTTGTTCTGGTCCTGCTGCGGTTCGAACTCGTCGTCTTCTTCGAGCTGGTCATCACCGTATTGGTCTGCCCAGCGGTCGACGTAGGAGTTCTCGTCCGAGTGTTGCCCGGCGGAGAGCTCTCGTTCGAGCGCACCGTAGTTCGTCTCCGGGCTGAAGTACTTCAGTTCCCGGGCGACCTTGGTGTGCTTCGCCTTCTGACGGCCGCGCCCCATGCGTGACCCCCTCGTGATCGGCTCTGGTCCGGTCCTGGCGGGAGAGGAGTCACCCGGGGAACCGAACGGTTTCGTGGTTTGAAATCTGCCGATCACTCTACCATGTACCCCGATCTGGACGTCGCCGCGACGGCCCCGCCCACAGCAGAATCGAAGTGATGACAGACGACGCGCAGGCCCCGGCCGACCAGCACGCCCGGGTCGTGGTGATCGGCGCGGGTCAGGCCGGCCTCTCGGTGGGATACCACCTCCGCCGGCTCGGCCTGACGCCGGGGAGCGATCTGGTGCTGCTCGACCGGGCGCCGAGCACGGGTGGAGCCTGGCAGTTCCGGTGGGAGGCCCTCCGCCTCGGAGCCGCGCACCGCGTGCACGACCTGCCCGGGATGAACGCGATGGGCCTCCGGTTCGACGACGCCGACCGGTCGCGACCGGCGCGGGACGTCGTCGGCGAGTACTACCGGCGCTTCGAGCAGCACTACGACCTGCGGGTCCGTCGCCCGGTCTCGGTGTCGTCCGTGTCGCGCATCGGGGACAGCCCCGGAGCGTCCGGAGGTCTGTGCGTCACCGTCCGGACCGCCGACGGGCGCACGAGCCGGATCGGCGCCGAGGTCGTCGTGAACGCCTCCGGGACGTGGGGCACGCCGTTCGTCCCGTGGTACCCGGGTCGCGATGCCTTCGGCGGTCGGCAGCTGGACACGACGGAGTACCGGAGTGCGGCGGAGTTCGCCGGTCAGGACGTGGTGGTCGTCGGCGGTGGCACCAGCGCGATCGGGTTCCTGCTCGAGCTCGACGGCGTCGCCGCGCGGACCCGGTGGTTCACCCGGCGGCCGGTGGTGTGGTCGGAGTCGGCGGCGCTCGACCTCGAGTCCGCGGTGGCGGCGGTCGACGAGCAGGACCGGGCCGCCCGGGCGGGGGAGACCCTGCCGAGCATCGTCTCCGGCACCGGTGTCCCCGTGTCGCGCCGGATCCGTGCCGGACTCGAGCGGGGTGTGCTGCAGGACTCGCCGATGTTCACCCGGCTCGACGCGACCGGCGTCGTCACGGCCGAGGGTGAACACGTGCACGCCGACGCCGTGATCTGGGCGACCGGGTTCCGTGCGGACCTGCGGCACCTCGCGCCGCTGCACCTGCGGACCGCGGCCGGGGGCATCGTGGTCGAGGACGGTCGGTCGGTGGACGAGCCGCGGTTGTTCCTCGCGGGGTACGGGCCGCAGGCGTCGACGATCGGGGCGAACCGTGCCGGGCGGCGGATCGCCCGGCAGGTGATGGACGTGCTCGCGGGTGACGATGCGGGGTCGGCGCCGGCGGTCGGGTCCGACTGACCTCGCACGGTGCGACCTCGCCGACGCACCGTGCGAGGTTCCGCGCCCGGTGCGGGGCGCAGGCCGTCCCACGGAGCGCGGAACCTCGCACACTGGCGCGGGCGTCAGGCGGGCAGTGGCTCCTCGACGCCACGACGCCGGCGCGAGGCCAGCAGGAACACGGCGTCGAGCGAGAACCGCCCCGGCCCGGTCAGCGCCACCGCGAGGGACGCCACCGCGAGCACGAGGACGTACTCGAACCCGCCGTCCTGCGAGTAGAACCCCGCGGACGCGTGCGCGAGCAGGCCGGCCACGACCATGTCGACCGCGAGCAGCACGCCGACGATCCGGGTCGCGACGCCGAGCACGAGGAAGACCCCGCCGACGAGTTCGAGCCCGGCGACGAGGGGCGCCGCGACCTCGGCGAGGGGGACGCCCATGCCGGAGAAGCCCTGGGACACGGAGCCGATCCCCTGCGCGAACTTCTGGGCGCCGTGGGCGATGAACACCACGCCGAGGACGATGCGGAGCACGGTCAGGCCGATGGAGGTCGATGTCGTTCGCATGCCGTCGAAGCTAACCGGTGACGCGTCATCATCCACCCCCGTCCGGGGGACTTCCCGGACATCACCAGAACATGCCCAGGCCCGGGTCCGCAGAAGCGCGGACCCGCGTTCAGGAATCGGCGCCGCGTCCGGTCTGCTGCTGCAGGCGGTCGATGTGCTCCGAGGCCTCGGCCTTGGTGAGGTCGGCGGGGAGTTCCTCGCCGGCCTCGCGGGCGAGGGTGTCGAGGTAGCTGCGCTGCGGCCCGGTCATGGGCTCGTCACCGGTGACCCACTGCTCGGGGTCCTTGCTGGCGTCGGTGCTGGGGTCGGGGCGGGCGCCGCCGAGGGTCTCGGGCTGGTCGGTACGGTCGTCGATCGGGTCTGCGTCACTCATGGCGTGGACGCTACGCCGCACCCCCGACCGGAACGCCCACCGTGGCGTCCCCCGGACACACGGCGCCCACGCCCGCGGTCAGTCCGCGACCGCGGTGTACCGCACCAGGTCCGGACCGACCGAGCTCACCGCGATCGGGACCGACCGGTCCTCGCGGCGGATCCAGATCGTCGCGGCACGCTCGTCGATCCGCTCGACCTCGTGCAGGGTTCCGTCGATCAGGACGGCAGCGCGGACCAGGACGTGCCCGGTGCCCGCGCGCGGCGGCAGCCCCACGACGTCGTCGCCGAAGGCCGGGTACCGACCGGGCGACAGGAACGGCGACACCGGGGTGGTCACGATCTCGAGGCCCTCGTCGACCGCGCGCACCGCCACGAGCCGCACCGCCTGGTCCGTGGGGAGCGGCACGTCGACTACCGGGGCGTCCGCGGAACCCGCCAGCGCGCGGAAGGCGGGCCGACCGTCGGGGGCGAGCCGCGCCTCCAGACCGTCGATCCGGACCCGACCGCGACCGCGCGAATCCGCGTACGTGCCGGGCTCGATGCCGGACCGACGCGCCTCGATCCGGGAGACCACCACGCGGTCCGGGCGGTACCAGTCGCGGAGCGTTGCCGGGTCGACCCAGCCGATGCGGTGCGTCGAGTCCTCGGCGGCCTGCTCGTCGAGCGCACCGAGGGGGTGCGGGCCGCGGACGGCGACGAGTCCCTCGTGCGGGCCGCCGGGCGTCGGCTCGTGGTCGAGCACCTCGACGCGCTTCGAGACCTTGCCGCCGTGCCCGTCGAACGTGGCGAACGTGCGCAGGTCGGAGATCGTCATGACGACAGATGCTACGACGAGCGACCGTCGCCGCGTGGAGGCGACGGGACGAGGACGTGCATCTCGCCGGTGCACTGGGTCGGGTCGACGCCCTCGGCGGGACCGGCCGGACGGGTCGCGCGGCGCGGCTGCAGGCTGTTCCGCTGGGCCGACCGGAGCAGACGGTCGTCCTCGGCGTCGTGCTGGACGACGCCGTGCGGGGAGCGGCGGAGTGCGGGGCGGATCGGCTCGCCGCGACGCTCCTGGCCGGGGAGCGGGCGGGATCGCCGGCCGTACAGGAGCTCGGAGGAGTCGAGCAGCCAGGGCACGAGCGCGACGGTCACGCCGTGCACGAGCAACAGCTTCTTCCGGATGCGACGACCGCGGTGGTTGTGGAGGAAGGTCTCCCACCAGTGCCCGACGATGAAGACCGGCGTGTAGACGGTCACGACCTCGGAGCCGTGCTCCATCCGGTGCGCCTTGATGTACTTGATGAGCGGCATCGAGATGTCGCGGTAGGGGCTCGGCACGATGGTCAGGGGGACCTCGATGCCGTACTCCTCCCACTGCGCCCGGAGCCGGGCCGCATCGGCGTCGTCGATCGCGACGTGCAGGGCCTCGAAGCTCGCGTGCTTCGCGGCGATCGCGTAGTCGAGGGCCTTGAGCACGGGCTTCTGCAGCTTGTTCACCAGGACGATCGCGTGGTCGCCGGTCGCGCCGAACCGGGTCTCCTCGTCGGCCTCGATCTCGTGCGAGACGTCGCGGTAGTACCGGTTCACGCCGAGCATGAGCACGAACAGGATCGGCATGATCAGGAACACGAGCCAGGCGCCGTGCGTGAACTTCGTGATCGTGACGATGACGAGGACGACGAACGTGAAGGTCGCGCCGGTGGCGTTGATGGCACGGGAGCGCATGACCTGCCCACGGTTGACCGGACCGTCCGCGGTGCCCGCCCGGTCCGCCCGCAGCAACCGCGTCCAGTGCACGATCATCCCGGTCTGCCCGAGCGTGAACGACACGAACACACCGATGATGTAGAGCTGGATGAGGCTCGTGACGTTCGCCCGGTACACGATCAGCAGCGCCGCCGCGACGAGGGCGAGCACGATCACGCCGTTCGAGTAGATGAGCCGGTCGCCGCGGGTCGACAGGGCCTTCGGGGCGTACGAGTCCCGGGCGAGGATCGACCCGAGCAGCGGGAAGCCGTTGAACGCCGTGTTGGCGGCGAGCAGCAGCACCGCGGCGGTGGTCGCCTGGATCACGAAGAAGAGGACCGTGTTGTCGCCGAACGTCGCGGCCGCGATCTGCGCGATCAGGGAACGCTGCGGCGTCGTGGCGCACTGCGCGAAGCCCTGCAGGTCGCACGCGCTCTCGGCGTAGTGCACGCGGGAGATGAGGGCGAGCGTGATGAGACCGACGAACAGCACGATCGCGATCGACCCCATGAACACGAGGGTCATCTGCGCGTTCTTGATCTTCGGGCGGCGGAACGCCTGCACGCCGTTCGCGATCGCCTCGACACCGGTCAGCGCCGAGCAGCCGGACGCGAACGCGCGGAGGAGCAGCAGGATGAACGCGGCCTGCGTCGTGTGCTCGACGTTCTGCACCGTGTACGCGGCAGACTCCGCGACCGGGGCGTTGCCCAGTGCTGCCCGGGCGAGCCCGACGACGACCATCACGAACACGCTCGCCACGAACAGGTAGGTCGGCACGGCGAAGGCCTTGCTCGACTCGCGGACACCCCGGAGGTTCGCGGCGGCGAGGAGCACGACGAACACCAGGGCCAGTTCGACCCGGAACTCGTTGAGGAACGGGAGCGCGGAGATGATGTTGTCCACGCCGGACGCGACCGAGACCGCCACCGTCATGACGTAGTCGACGAGCAGTGCGGAGGCCACGACGAGCCCCGCCTTCTCGCCGAGGTTCCGGTGTGCCACCTCGTAGTCGCCACCGCCGGACGGGTACGCCTTGATGAGCTGTCGGTAGGACGCGACGACCACGACGAGCAGCAGCACGACGAGGGCGGCGACCCACGGGGCGAACGTCAGGAACGCCATCCCGCCGAGCAGCAGGATCATGAGGAGTTCCTGCGGCGCGTACGCCACGGAGGACAGCGGGTCACTCGCGAAGATCGGCAGTGCCAGGTGCTTCGGGAGGAGCTGTCCCTCGAGCTTCTCGGAGGGGAGGGGATCCCCGATCAGTCGCGCTTTCAACGACCGGATCTCGTTCGTCACGAGCGGCAAACCTACTCATTTCCGGGCGCGAGTCAACACGGCCGACCCCGGTGGTATTCCCCGTCCGTGCCGGTTCGGGTCGGGCGCACCCCGGAAACCCCTTGCGGTTGACGCTGCGTCAACCTCTACCGTGGCCTGCATGAGGGATTCGACAGACACGGCAGCCGCAGCTGCGAAAGCACCGCACGGCATCGCCGACGTGGCGCGTTCCGCCGGTGTGTCGAGCCGCACGCTCCGGCACTACGACGCGATCGGGCTGCTGCCCGCGACCGCGGTCGGCGAGGGCGGGCTCCGACGCTACGACGACCGCGCGCTGGTCCGGTTGCAACGGATCCTCCTGCTGCGCGGGCTCGGACTCGGGCTGGCCGACGTCGGCCGGGTCCTCGACGGCGAGCAGGACGACGTCACGGCCCTCACGGCGCACGTCGCGTGGCTCGAACGCGAGCGCGACCGGCTCGCGCGGCAGCTCGCGGCCGTGCGGACCACCATCACGAGGATCGAGGAAGGACAGGACATGAACGCCACCGACACGTTCGACGGGTTCGACCAAACCCGCTTCCGGCAGGAGGTCGAGGAGCGCTGGGGGCCCGCGGCCTGGGACCGAGGCGCACGCTGGTGGGAGTCGAAGGACCCCGCCGCGAAGGAGGCCTTCCAGGCGGAACAGCGGGCGATCGCGCAGGACGCCGCAGCGCTCGCAGCGTCGGGCGCGGGTCCGGCGTCGGAGGCCGGCACGGCACTCGCGCGGCGCCAGTTCGCCTGGCTCGCCGAGGCGACGCCCCCGGCCGAGCTCACCGCCGACCGGTTCCGCACGCTCGGTGACATGTACGTGCAGGACGAACGGTTCACGCACGCCTACGAGTGGGCGGGCGCGGGTGCCGCCCGCGCCCTGCGGGACGCGATGCACGCCCTGGCCGACCGCGGTCTGTGACGGACGACCCGCGCCTCCTGGCGGACTGCCTGGAGGCGCGGGTCGTCACCGTCTGTCGGCCGCCGGTCGTCAGAGGGACTTGCGCAGCGCCTCCAGGCCGTCGCGCAGACGCGTGACCGTGTCCGCACCGAGCGTGCCGCGGGTCGCCCGACGGCGGAGGTCCGCGCGGACCTGCTGCCGGAACGACGACAGGACCATCTCGACCTCGCGCAGGGCGCGGGCGCCCTCGGACGGGACGTCCACGGGCTCGTCGGCGGTCCGGCCGCGCGGTGCCTGCGCGCTCGCCGCGAGGTCGGCACGGAGGGACCGCATCGCCTCGCCCACCGAGGCGCGGACGCCGTCGGCCAGGGACTTCACCGAGTCGTTGACGCCGTTCTCGACCGCGGCGATCTCGTCGGCACGGGCGTCGAGCTCGGCGCGGCCCGCGTCGGTGATCGCGTAGACGGTCTTCCGGCCGTCCGCGGACTTCGTGACGAGTCCCTCTTCCTCGAGCTTGGCGAGCCGCGGGTACACGGTGCCGGCGCTCGGGACGTAGGTGCCGCCGAAGCGGTCGCCGAGGGCCTGGATGACCTCGTACCCATGCATCGGGTGGTCCGCCAGTAGTACGAGCAGGTAGAGGCGCAGGTGGCCGTGCGCGAAGACGGGGCTCATTCGGGCACCTCGCCGTCGTTCACCGGGGCCGCGGGCGTGGTCGGTGCAGCCGGTTCCGTCGGTGCCGTCGGCTCCGCGACGGGTGGGGCGTGCAGCACCGCGATGTCGCCGGACACCGAGTTCACCTTGAGGTCGAGCCACTGCCCGGACAGCTCGCCGCCCTGCTTGACGTAGGACCCCCGCACGCCGCGGATCTCCGAGTCGTCGAACTGCAGCTTGCCCGAGGCGGTGCTGACGGTGCACTGGTAGGGCACGCCGTCCTCGAGTCGGACGCTCACCGCACCGGACACCGTGTTGACGCGGGCCTGGTCGGGGGTGCCGTGCAGGTCGAGCACCACGTCGGCGCTCACCCCGTCGGCCGAGAACCGCGGGATCGCCCCGGTCGCCACGACGTCGCCGGACACGGTGTGCACCGTCAGGGCGCCGTCGAGCTCGCGGATGGTCGTCGTGCCGGACACCGCGTTCACGGTGACGTCACCCGCGACGTCGTCGACGACGAGGTCGCCGGACACCGTGTTGAGCGTGGCGCCGCGGTTCGTGCCGGACAGCAGGGCCCCGGCCGAGACGACGCCGAGGGTGACGATCGCGTCGCGGGGCACGAGGACGCTGACGTCGGCGTGGGCCTTGCCGCGGAACGACTTCAGGAAGCCGATCGGGTCGTCCCACCGGACCTGCGGGTGGTCGATCGTGAGCGTGTCGCCGTCGAGCTCGATCTTCATCGGCTTGCCGGACACGCTGTGCACCTCGACGCGGGCGGTCGGCTCGTCGTGCGCGACGACGTCCACCTGTCCTCCGGCGAGGCCCACGCGCAAGCGGCGGACGATCCCGGTGTCGATCACCTTCGGCTCCTCGACGAGCCACTTCTCCTGGGCCATGTTGCCTCCTCGAACTCACGATGTATCGCGTCTGTGGGAGACACGTTATATCGCGACCTGGACGCACGCAAGGGCTCTAGGCGACCTCCGAGGCGGCGGCGACCCGCGCCTCCTGGACCGGTGTGGCGGCACGCGTCCGTTCCGGGCTCCACGGGAACCGGCGGAAGACCGGCATGAGCGGCTGCACCATCGGACCGATCGCGAACGCCGCGACCACGGTGCCGGCTCCGACGTCGCCGCCGAGGAACCAGCCGACGATCACGACCGAGACCTCGATGACGGTCCGCGCCACCCACACCGGCCAGCCGAGGCGCTCGTGCAGGCCGACCATCAGGCCGTCACGAGCGCCCGTGCCGAAGCCGGCGCCGATGTAGAACGCGGTGGCGACCGCCAGGAGCACCAGCCCGGCGACGAACAGGAGGACCCGGCCGACGAGTTCCGACGGCGTCGGGACGAGCCAGAGCACGAGGTCGGCGCTCGGTCCGATCGCCAGGGCGTTGAGCAGCGTCCCGATGCCCGGCTTCTGGCGGAGCGGGATCCAGAACAGCAGGATGACGCCGCTCGACACCACGGTGATGACGCCGAAGGACCACGGCACCACGTTCTCGAGGCCCTCGGTGAGGACCGTCCACGACGAGACCCCGACGACCGCACGCACCTGCAGCGCCGTCGAGGCGCCGTAGAGGAACAGGCCCACGAAGAGCTGGACGAAGCGGAGCGTGAGGGCGGTCGAGCGGGGCATGGCTCGATCGTCGTGGAGATTGGACTGCGGGTCGAGAGCCAATTCCGCTACCGTGGATCCATGACCCCGGTCCTGCTCAGTGCCCGATCCGCAGCGCTCCTCCTCACCGACTGGCGCGCCGGTACCGACGCCCCCGCGTACGAGGCGCTGTCCGACGCGCTGCGCGTGCTCGTCATCGACGGCCGGATCCCGCAGGGCGTGCGGCTGCCCGCCGAGCGGGGCCTCGCCACCGCGCTCGGTGTCTCGCGCACCACCGTCGCAAACGCGTACTCGAGGCTCCGGTCCGACGGCTTCGTGGTGTCGCTCCGGGGGTCCGGCAGCGTGGTCCGGCTCCCGGCCGGGCTGATCGGCCGACCGGACCCGGAACGGCTCGGCGGCGTCGTCGACGACGACCTGCTCGACCTCCGCAAGGCCGCACTGCACGCGGCTCCCGGGATCGCCGAGGCGGTCGAGCGCGCGGTGCGGCACGTGCCCGCGGCGCTCGCCGGCATCGGGTACGACACCGTCGGGGACCCCGGGCTGCGCGCGGCGATCGCCGAGCGGTACACCGAACGCGGCCTGCCCACCGACCCGTCCCAGGTCGTCGTGACGATCGGGGCGCAGCACGCGATCGCCCTGCTCGCCCGGGTGCTCGTCCGCCGGGGCGACGCCGTCCTCGTCGAGTCCCCGACCTACCCGCACGCGCACGAGGCCTTCCGCGAGGTCGGCGGTCGACTCGTCGGCGTGCCCGTCGACGCGCGGACCGGGTGGGACGCCACGGCGCTCGAGACCACGATGCGCCGCACGGCGCCGGCGGTCGCGTACGTCATGCCGGAGCTGCACAACCCGACCGGAGCGACGATGTCCGCGTCCACCCGGGAGCTCCTGCTGTCCGTCGCCGCGTCGACCGGGACGACGGTCATCGCGGACGAGACCATGGGCGAGCTGCGGGTCGAGGGCTCGCCGTCCCTGCCGTTGGCAGCGGCCGACCCGTCGGGGGCATCGGTCGTGATGATCGGGTCGGCCGACAAGGTGTTCTGGGGCGGCCTGCGGATCGGTTGGATCCGCGCCGCGCCGGCGCTCCTGCAGCGGCTGCTCCTCGCCCGGCCGACGGGCGACCTCGGCACGCCCGTGCTCGACCAGTTGGTCGCGCGGGAGCTCGTCCCGCGGACGGCGGCGGTCCTGGAGGCGCGGCGCGAGTACCTGCGCCAGGGTCGCGACGACGTCGTGGGTGCGTTGCGCGCGCGGCTCCCGGAGTGGGACGTGCCGTCGCCGGCGGGCGGGTTGACGACGTGGGTCGGGCTCGGGCGCCCGGTGTCGAGCGCGCTGGTGCTCGCCGCGCGCGCCGAGGGCGTCGTGCTCGCGTCCGGCGGGGTCTTCGGCCCGGACGGTGGGTTCGAGCGGTTCCTGCGGGTGCCGTTCACGATGTCCCCGGCCGACCGGGTGCGGCTCGTCGACGTGCTCGAACGGTCGTGGGCGCGGATCGGTGGCGACGCCGCCGGCGTGCGGGGGTCGCTCGCCGCGGTGGTGTGACGCGCCCTCCTCGCTCGGCAGTGTCATCCTCCGGGGTGACGCCCCTCGTGCGATCTGGCTCTGCGGAGTGATGCGTGCGACGCCCGGCCACCGGGATCCTGGTCCCATGGAGACGACCATGCACGCCGGCACGACGGCCCGTCCGGCGCCCGCTCCGACCCACGCGGTGCCCGCCGCCGCCCGGGTCTCGATGGCGCTCACGGGGGCACTGCTCGCCGGGGTGCTCACCTCGTTCGGGCAGGCGGTGCCCGGACTCTCCTCCGTCGCGAACTCCGCCGGACCCTGGTTCGTCGTCGCGGCTGCGCTGTGCCTGCTCGCCGGTGTGCGGTCGGGGCGCTGGGCGTCGCCGCTCGCGATGGTGCTCGGCGTCGTGCTCCTCGAGCTCATGCACGTGGGGTACTGGGCGACGACGAACCTGCGCGGCTACCCGGACGTGCTGTCGATCACGAACTTCTGGGTCCTGATGGGCATCCCCGCCGGGGTGCTCGCGGGTGCGGTCGCGGTGGCACTCCGGTCACGGGACGTCGGGTGGCGCGGGGCAGCGCTCGGGGCGACTGCCGCCGTGCTCGTCGGCGAGGGCGTCCGGGCCCTGCTGCAGGTCGCGGACACCACGGGGCCGGTGACCTGGGTGGTCGAGATCGTCGTCGGCCTGTCGGTCCTCGTCGTGGCGGTCGTGACGGCACGGACCCCGCTCGGCCGGATCGTGGCGCTCGCGACCGGCGTGCTCGGGACCGTGGGCGTGCTCGGCGCGTACCTGCTCCTCGGCGGCTGAGCGCGTCGAGGGACGCCCTGCAAGGATCAGGGTGTGCACCTCCTCTCGGTCTTCAGCCTCCGCAACCGCGCGCTCATCGCGCTCGTCACCGTCGTCGTCGCGGTGTTCGGCGGCATCGCGCTGACGAGCCTCAAGCAGGAGCTCATCCCCAGCGTCCAGTTCCCGCAGGTCGCCATCGTCAGCGCGTACCCCGGTGCCACGCCCGAGGTCGTGTCGAACGACGTGTCGACGAAGATCGAGCAGGCGATCCAGGTCGTGCCGAACCTCGAGTCGACCACCGCGACGTCGTCGACCGGGCAGAGCGTCGTCTCGGCGTCGTTCGACTACGGATCGAACCTCGCCAGCGCCGAGGACAAGATCCAGACCGCGGTGAACGCCCTGTCGCTCCCGGACACCGTGCAGACGCAGATCGTCACCGGCTCCTTCGACGACCTGCCCGTCCTGCAGCTCGCCGTCACGGGGAAGGGCGACCAGGAACAGCTGGTCGACCGGCTGAACGCCACGGCGATCCCCGACATCGAGAAGCTCGACGGGGTCCGGCAGGCCGACGTCTTCGGCAACCCGGGGCGCCGCGTCGTGATCACCCCGGACACCGACGAGCTCGCGTCGCGGGGCCTGAGCACCCAGTCCATCGCGGACGCACTCGACGACAACGGGACGCTCGTGCCCGGTGGCACGATCACCCAGGACGGCACGACGCTGTCGGTGCAGACGGGGGAGCGGATCGCGTCGATCAAGGACATCGAGGGGCTGCCGTTGACCGTCGCGTCGAGCGGCGGATCGTCGTCCGGGGCAGGATCCTCCGGCAGCTCCTCGTCCGGCGGTGCGGCGGATGCCGGGGCAGGCGCGACCGGCGGGGCGGGCTCGACCGGCGGGGCGGGCGCGACCGGATCGGCGGGCGCGACCAGTGGGACGGCGGCGAGCAGTGCGGCGGGGGCGGGCAGCGCCTCCAGTGCGACCGCCGGTGGATCGACCGCCGGGACCGCCGCGACGACGCCGACCACCATCGGCGACGTGGCGAAGGTCGCGATCGAGGAGTCGCCGCGTACCTCGATCAGCCGCGTGAACGGCGAGACGGCACTGACCATCGCGATCACCAAGACGCAGGAAGCGAACACCGTCGACGTCTCGAAGACGGTCCGCGACGCCCTCCCCGGCATCGAGGCGAAGGTCGCCGGCGACCCCCGGTTCACCGTCGTGTTCGACCAGGCGCCCTACATCCAGCAGTCCATCGACTCCCTCGCCGAAGAGGGGCTCCTCGGCCTCGGGTTCGCCGTCGTCGTGATCCTGCTGTTCCTGCTGTCGGTGCGGTCGACGATCGTCACCGCGATCTCGATCCCGACCTCGGTGCTCCTCGCCGCGATCGGCATGCGGGCGACCGGGTACACGCTGAACGTCATCACGCTCGCCGCGCTCACCATCGCGATCGGACGCGTGGTGGACGACTCGATCGTGGTCATCGAGAACATCAAGCGGCACCTGCAACCCGGGGTGGACCGGACCCGGGCGGTGCTCGACGCCGTCCGCGAGGTGGCCGGCGCCGTCACCGCGTCGACCCTCACCACCGTCGCCGTCTTCCTGCCGGTCGCGTTCGTCGCGGAGCTCGTCGGCGAGCTGTTCCGGCCGTTCGCCCTGACCGTCACGATGGCGCTCGTGGCCTCGTTGCTGGTGTCGCTGACGATCGTCCCGGTGCTCGCGTACTGGTTCCTCCGGACGCCTGCCGCCGGTGGCACCGTCGCTGGTGGCGCCGTCGCTGGTGGCGCCGCCGCTGGTGGCGCTGCTGCCGGTGGCGCTGCTGCCGGTGGCGCTGCCGCCGACGGGTCCGCTGCGACCATCGCGCTGTCGTCCGCAGAGGACCTGCACGACGCCGGCACGTCCGACCGGCTCCGGCGCGGGTACCAGCCGGTGCTCCGCTGGGCCATCGGCCGTCCGGCGCTCGTGGTGGTCCTGGCGGTCCTCGTGCTCGGCGGCACCGCGGCCGCCGTGCCGTTCGTCAAGACGAACTACCTCGGCGACTCGGGGCAGAACACCTTCACGGTCACGCAGGACCTCGAGCCGGGGACGAGCCTCGACGAGCAGTCCGACGCGGCGCAGGAGGTGGAGCGCGTGCTCCGCGGTGTCCAGGGTGTGCAGACCGTGCAGACCACCATCGGGACGAGCGGGCAGTCGATCCAGGCGGCCTTCGGAGGTGGGGCGTCGGCCTCCGTGCAGTACAACGTCACGACGGACGCCGGCGACGACCAGACCACCATCCAGTCCACCGCGCGCGACCGCATCGACCGGATCGACGGCGTCGGCGAGGTCAGCCTCTCGTCGGCCGGTGGTGGCTTCGGCGGCTCGAGCGACATCGAGGTGGACGTCACCGCGCCGACCCAGGCAGAGCTCCGGACCGCGGCGGCGTCGGTGCTGCGCGAGATGCGGAAGGTCGACGGCACGACCGGTGCGACGAGCAACCTGTCGGCGTCCGAGCCGTACCTCGCCGTCCGGGTCGACCGGCAGGCGGCCGCGGAGCGCGGGCTGACCGAGACGCAGGTCGGCGGGATCGTCGCCGCGGCGGTCTCACCGCGTGACACCGGCACGATCGAGATCGACGACGCGACGCTCGACGTGTACATCGCCGACCCCGAGCCCCCGACGACCGTCGCAGCACTGCGGTCGCTGTCCATCCCCACCTCGACCGGGTCGGTGCCGCTGTCCGACCTGGCGACCGTCGAGCAGTCCGAGGGGCCGACGTCCATCACGACGTCGAACGCCGTCCGGACGGCCACGATCACGGTGACCCCGGACTCGACGAACCTCGGCGCCGCCGTGCAGAACGTGACGGCGGCCGTCGACGGCCTCGACCTGCCGCGTGGCGCATCCGCCGAGATCGGCGGTGTCGCCTCGAGCCAGTCGTCGGCGTTCAGCCAGCTCCTGTTGGCCATGCTCGTCGCGGTCCTGATCGTCTACGTGATCATGGTCGCCACGTTCCGGAGCCTGCGGCAGCCGCTGCTGCTGCTCGTGTCGGTGCCGTTCGCGGTCACCGGCGCGCTGCTCCTGCAGATCGTGACGGGGATCCCGCTCGGTGTGGCGTCGCTGATCGGCCTGCTCATGCTCGTGGGCATCGTGGTGACGAACGCGATCGTCCTCATCGACCTCGTCAACCAGTACCGGCGCCGGGGGCTCCGCGTGCACGATGCCCTGATCGAGGGTGCGACCAGACGACTCCGGCCGATCCTGATGACCGCCCTGGCGACGATCTTCGCGCTGCTCCCGATGGCCGTCGGGTTGACCGGCCGGTCCGGGTTCATCTCGCAGCCGCTCGCGCTCGTGGTCATCGGCGGGCTGGTGTCGTCGACGCTGCTCACCCTCGTGGTGCTGCCGTCGCTGTACGCCCTCGTCGAGGGGCTCTTCGAGCGGCGGGCCGATCGGCGGGCGGCGCGTGAGGCCGCGGCGGGGGAGGCCACTGCGCGTGAGGCCACTGCGGGGGATGCCGCTGCGCGTGGGGCCGCGGCGGGGGAGGACTAGCGGCGGTACTCCGCGTCGATCGCCGAGATCGGGTCGACGACGGAGGCAGCCGGCGCCGCCACGGGTGCCTCCTCGCGCTCGACGGCACGGAACCACGACACGAGGACGCACGTCAGCGTCACGAGGAACACCACGCCGGCGCCCTGCGACAGCACGGTCATCCGTCCCGTCACGGCCGCGTACCCGCCGAAGGCGACCGCGGCGGTGAACGACAGACCGAGCAGGAGCTCGGCGAACGTCTGCAGCGAGGAGTGCCGCTCCCAGCGGGAGGCAGTCGCGTGTGCAGGGCGCATCGAGGTGTCGGTCACCCCCGAAGTCTGCGGTGCGCGGGCGCCGAGCGGCAGTCCCGACTCCGGGTGCCACCCGGCCGGGGCACGTGCGTCCGGTGTCGGTGCCGGTGCCGGTTCCGGTGCCCGAGTCTCGGCCCCGCGGACACTTTCGCGTCCGCACCGCCCGAGGAACGTCCGCCGAACCGAGACTCGGGGCCGCGGCGGCCACCAGCCACGCGCGGCCCCGGCCGCGGCTCAGTCCAGGTGCTCCCGCAGGAAGCTCGCCACGCGCTTGCTCATCGCCTCGTCGAGCTGCGCGATGGAGTGCGCCGACCCCTCGACCGCGACGAACGTCACCGGCACGTCATGCCGTCGGAGCGTCGCCGCGAACTCCTGCGACTCCCACAGCGGGATGAACTCGTCGGTGGAGTGGCCGATGAAGAACGGCGCCGTGTCCGAGGTCACGTGGTACTCCGGCGACGCCCGGGTCGCGGCCGGACAGTCCGAGTAGGTCCGGCAGCCGAGGTACAGCAACTGCTTCCGCTGGAACGCGGCGGAGACGCCGTCGGCCTCGGTCGAGCGGGTCGTCAGGTTCGTGGGGCCGCTCAGGTCGACGACGGCCCGGATCCGGTCCCCCTCGGCGTAGGCGGTCGAGTCGTGGTCCGTCACGGCGAGCATCGCCGCGAGGTTCCCACCGGCGCTGCCCCCGAACACCCCGACCCGCTTGCTGTCGACGTCGTAGGTCGACAGCGTCGTCGGACGGAACACCCAGTCGAGTGCCCGTCGGACGTCGTCCAGCCCGGCCGGGAACGGGTCCGTCGGGGCGAGCCGGTAGTCGACGTTGAAGGTGACGAAGCCCTCGGAGGCCAGGTACTTGCACACCGATCGGTACGCGGCGGTGGCCTTGTCGCCGTGGGACCAGCTCCCGCCGTGGATCATCAGGACGGCGGGACGCGTGCCGCTGGCCGCCTCGGCGACGGCGGCGTCGCCGGCACCAGCACCAGCACCGGTCCCGTCGTCGGCTGCCCCGGCCCCCGCAGCGGCGACGCCGGCCGCGGCAGTCCCGGAAGTCCCGGCACCACTCGCACTCCCGTCCCCGGCCGCGTCGACACCGGCCGCGTCGGCCCCGACATCGTCCGGCGTCGCGGAAGCCGTCCCGCCCGGCGTCGGCGTGGGGGTCCTCGTGGTGTCCGGCGCACTGTCCGCCGGCAGGCACACGTCGAGCCGCTGCAGCGCGTCCGACCCGTACGGCACGTCGGCGACGACGTCGATGCCGTGGTACCGGAGCGACAGCGGGTAGATGACGGGTCCGGCGGTCACCGTGCGGTTCTCGTCACCGACCGGGTCCGTGCTGCACGACGCGACCGCGCCGAGCGCCACGACCGCGGCGACGAGCGCGAGCAGCGTGCGACGGCCTGACCTCATCGGATCAACGGTAACCCGGTCCCCGCACGCCGTCGTCCACCCACGGGAGGAACCGACCCTCCCCTCCTCCGCCCCGAGGACCACCGCCGGACGAACCCGTCCGGCGGTGCCAGGATGGTGACGACCCCGCAGGAGGACCCGTGAGCCGTCGCAAGGCCTGGAACGCCGACCCCGAACCACTGCTCCGCGTCGAGGAGGGGTTCCGCCTCGACCGGGTCGACCCCGACGGCACCCCGGGGTTCCCGGGGCGGAAGATCGACGGGCTCGAGGCGCTCGCCGCCGGGGCCTCCCGACTGTCCGCGCTGCAGGAGCGCCTCTGGGCCGCCTCGACCGCCGGTGACCAGCGCCGTGTACTCCTCGTGCTCCAGGCGATGGACACCGCGGGCAAGGGCGGGATCGTCTCGCACGTCGTCGGCGCGGTGGACCCGAACGGCGTGCACTACGCGGGGTTCAAGGCGCCGAACGCCGAGGAACGCGAGCACGACTTCCTCTGGCGCATCGAGCGACAGCTCCCGGGCGCCGGCCAGCTCGGCGTCTTCGACCGCTCCCACTACGAGGACGTCCTCATCCAGAAGGTCCGCGCGTTCGCCCCGCCGGAGGAGATCGAGCGCCGCTACGGAGCCATCGTCGACTTCGAGGACGAGCTCGCCACGTCGGGCACGAGCCTCGTCAAGGTCATGCTCCACATCTCGAAGGACGAGCAGCGCGAACGACTCGGTGAGCGCCTCGACCGACCCGACAAGCACTGGAAGTTCAACCCCGGCGACATCGACGAGCGCCTGCTCTGGGACGACTACCAGGACGCGTACCAGACGGTGTTCGACCGCACCTCGACCGCGACGAACCCCTGGTACGTCATCCCGGCGAACCGCAAGTGGTACGCCCGGCTCGCCGTGCAGCAGCTCCTGCTCCGCACGCTCGAGGACATGCAGCTCACCTGGCCCGCAGCGGACTTCGACGTGGCCGAGCAGCGACAGCGGCTCGCCGAGTCCTGACCCGCGAACGGTCCAGGAGGCACGGATCACCCCCGCCCCGCAGCCCCGGCCTGGCGGTGGGCTGGCCAGCGACGGTCCGATCGCGTAGACTCGCTCGGTCGGCCTTCGACGCCGTGACATTGCGATCACGGAGTTTTCGTTTGGGTGTGTGTTGCTCGAGGGCTGGATTCACGTCGATCCGCGACGGGAAGAACCCCCTCTCCGCACGCAAGCCCCCGCCGATGTCGCTGCCGGGCGCTGCGGTACGTCTGCACCCCGAGAAAGTAGCCATGGCCCCGTACAACAAGGGCGGCGCGGACAACCGCGCCTCCGACCGTGTCCGTCACCCGAACGGCACCCCCGCCGCTCGCAGCAGCAAGCACCGCGGTTTCCGCGCCGCCGACCCGTCCGCTCCGCGGCAGAAGCAGCGCTGGGACGCCGAGGAGCGTCGCGGCCGCGCGGCGCAGGGCGAGCGCCCGAGCCGTCCGAACTGGGAGCCGCGCGACGGTGGGCAGAGCCGCCCGCAGCGTGATGACCGTGGTGGCCGTCGCTTCGACCGCGACGACCGCGCCCCCCGTCGTTTCGACCGCGACGACCGTGCGCCCCGTCGTGACAACAACGACGACCGTCCGCGTCGCTCGTTCGACCGTGACGACCGCGCCCCGCGCCGGTTCGACCGTGACGACCGCGCCCCGCGCCGGTTCGACCGTGACGACCGCGCCCCCCGCCGGTTCGACCGCGACGACCGCGCTCCCCGTCGTGACGACGACCGCGCCCCGCGCCGGTTCGACCGTGACGACCGCGCCCCCCGTCGCTTCGACCGCGACGACCGTGCGCCCCGTCGTGACAACGACGACCGTCCGCGCCGGAACTTCGACCGTGACGACCGCGCCCCGCGCCGGTTCGACCGCGACGACCGCGCCCCGCGCCGGTTCGACCGCGACGACCGCGCCCCGCGCCGGTTCGACCGCGACGACACCGAGCGCAAGCCCTTCGTCCCCGCCGACGACGTCAAGCTCGAGAAGCTCCAGGCCGAGGCAACCCTCGCGGCCGACGTCGAGGGCGTGACCTTCGCCGACCTCGGCATCGGCGGCAACATCTCCCGCGCCCTGGCCGAACTCGGCGCCACGAGCCCGTTCCCGATCCAGGCAGCGACGATCCCCGACGTGATCGCGGGCAAGGACGTGCTCGGCCGTGGCCGCACGGGCTCCGGCAAGACCATCGCCTTCGGCGCCCCGCTCGTCGAGAAGCTCATGGAGAACGGCGGCGGCACGAAGCGCAAGATGGGCCGCGCCCCGCGTGCGCTCATCCTCGCGCCGACCCGTGAGCTCGCCCTGCAGATCGACCGCACCGTGCAGCCGATCGCCCGCTCGGTGGGCCTCTTCACGACGCAGATCTACGGCGGTGTCCCGTACGGCCGCCAGGTCGGTGCGCTCGAGCGTGGCGTCGACATCATCGTCGGCACCCCGGGGCGCGTGCAGGACCTCATGAACAAGGGGACGCTCGACCTCAGTGAGGTCGTCATCTCCGTGCTCGACGAGGCCGACCACATGTGCGACCTCGGGTTCCTCGAGCCGGTGCAGGAGATCCTCTCCGCCACGGCCGAGGTCACCCCCGAGGGCAACCGTGCCCAGAAGCTCCTGTTCAGCGCGACGCTCGACGCCCAGGTCGCGTCCCTCGTCGAGCAGTTCCTGCACGAGCCGTCCGTCCACGAGGTCGCCGGTGAGGACCAGGCCTCGTCGACGATCGACCACCGCGTGCTCGTGGTCGAGCAGCGCCAGAAGGACCAGCTCCTCGAGGAGCTCGTCGCCGGCGCCGGCAAGACCATCGTGTTCGCCCGCACCCGCGCCTACGCCGAGCGGCTCGCCGACCAGTTCGAGGACGCCGGCATCCGCGCGACCTCGCTCCACGGCGACCTGAACCAGTCGCGCCGGCAGCGCAACCTGCAGCTCCTCACGAGCGGCCGCGTGAACGTGCTCGTCGCGACCGACGTCGCCGCCCGTGGCATCCACGTGGACGACGTGTCGCTCGTCGTGCAGGCCGATGCGCCCGACGACTACAAGGCGTACATGCACCGCTCGGGCCGCACGGGTCGTGCCGGCAAGGAGGGCACCGTCGTCACGATCGTCCCGCGCAGCCGTCGCCGCAAGATCGAGGGCATCCTCGAGCACGCGGAGATCGAGGCGGACCTCGTCGACGCCGCCCCCGGTGACGGGATCGTCGCGGAGCTCGCCGCGCGGTAGTCGCGAGCCGACACAGGACGGGAGGCGCGGTGCCAGCGGGCACCGCGCCTCCCGTCCGTCACATGGTGAGCAGGAACAGTCGGGTCGCCGCCGCCGACCCGACCCTTCCTGCTCACGATGCGCCGCGTCAGCGGTTGAAGAAGAGCAACCCGCGCACGTACCCGGCCTGCCCGGCGTGCTGCGTGCAGTCGTCGAGGATGCTGACGAGCCGCGCGCCCCGCGTGACGGGCGGGTCCCACGCGTCGTCGACCACCGGGTCGAAGTCCGCCGGCTCGAGCGTGCCGACGTAGGCGACCGTGCGGTCGTGCACCGCGCGGAGGTAGTCGACCAGCAGGGCTGCCGAGGCGCGGACGCGTCCGACGTCGTCCCGCGACATGCCGTAGCCGAGCGCCTCGGCGGGGAACGGCAGTCCGAACCGCTCCACCCAGCCGTCCGCCGTCCACACCTGCTCGGTGCCCGCGAGGTCCGCGATCTGGGCGTCCTGCCCGCGCGCGATGTGCCACGCGAGCCAGGCGAGGGTGTTCGCACCGGCGGCCGGACGTGCGGCCAGCTGGTCCTCCGACAGCCCGCTGACGGCGCGCTCGACCGTGGCGGGGACGCGGGAGAACGCTTCGATGAGGAGTTCTGAGGGGGTCATGCCGGCAACGCTACGCGCGGTGTCCGACACCGTTCGTCACGGCTGCAGGCCGGCGATCGTCCCCGCGACGGAGACTGATCGCGAGTGGCGTTCGAGCGCAGCGCCGAGCCGGTCGAAGGCGTCGGCGAGGCCGGCGCGGTCGCCGGGGGCGATGACCTCGCGGAACGCCGACGAGTAGACGGCGCCGATCTCGCGCGCCACCTCGGACCCGGACGGGGTGAGGTGGAGGAGGATGCTGCGGCGGTCGTCGGGGTTCGGACGACGCTCGATGTGGCCGCGCTTCTCGAGCCGGTCGATCAGGCTCGTCATGGCACCCGTGGAGAGCTCGAGGTACTCGCCGGCCTGCTTCGGGGTGATGCCCTCGCCGTCGGCGGACGCGAGGAAGAACACGAACCGGGCGTCCGTGGCGTTCAGCCCGCGGGTGGAGCTCTCGTGGTGCAGGACGCGCGCGTGCTGCATCTGCAGCACGCGGAACGCCGTCATCAGCTTCGCGACGTCGCCGTCCGGGTCGACCTCGGGGATGCTGACGGTCGGCGACACGGGGGCAGGGGGGAGCTGCGCGGCGTCCAGGGGTCGCGCGAGCGCGGTGGTGGTGTCCGTCATCGGGCGGCTCTTCTCGGGAGGGTGATCGCCTGCGCGATCGGCGGGACGGCACGGGTATGCCGTCGTGCTGCTCATTGAACAAGTATCTCACCGATTGAAGTACCCCCAACCGTGGGGGTGTAGCTTCCCTTGTGAGCCACACGGCGCTCAAGTAGCTTGATCGTCGTAGCAACCACGGCGCCGTCGCGACCAACCACCGCGGAACCCCGGCGCCCCTTTGGATCAGGAGCTCCGTCATGTCCCGTGTCACCCCGCGCGCTGCGCGTCTCGCCGCCTGGATCGCCATCCCCGCCGCTCTCGTGGCCTCGGGTGTCGTCGTCTCGACCGCGTCCTACTCGGCCTTCTCGGCCACCACGGTCAACCCGACCAGCAACTGGACGGCCGGCAGCGTCGCCCTCACCGACGACGACAACAACACCGCGCTGTTCAACGCGACCGGCCTCAAGCCCGGCTCGACCGGCGCGAACTGCATCACGGTCACCTCGACCGGAACGCTGCCCTCGACCGTGAAGCTCTACGGCACGAACGCGGCCACGACGAACGCCCTCGCGTCGAACATCAACCTCACCGTCGAGCAGGGCACGGGCGGCGGCTTCGGCTCCTGCACCGGCTTCACCGCGGCGTCGACCAACGGCACGCTCTACAGCGGCACCGTCGCGGGCTTCGGCACGGCCTCGACCAACTTCGCCACGGGTGTCGGCAGCTGGGCCCCGACCGGCAGCGGCTCGGAGTCGCGCGTCTACCGCTTCACCTACACCGTCTCGAGCACCGCACCGAACACCGTGCAGGGCGGCACCGCGGCCCTCGGCTTCACCTGGGAGGCCCAGAACAGCTGAGCCGGCGACACGGGAGCGTGATCCACGCTCCGGTGTCCACCGCGTGACGTCCGGGACCGAGCCCGATGCGGGCCCGTCCGTCACCGTCCGACAACGCGCCCCCGGTCGAAGGCAGTCATGGTCAGCATCGAAGTGCACGGCGGTCCCACGCCGCACGACGTGCTCCGTGACGCCGTCGACTGGGGGCGCGTGGTCGTGGCCACGCTCGCGCGCGGCATCGTCGCGACCCTGCTCGGGCTCGCGCTCTGGGCGGCTGCTCCCGCCGTCATCGGCTGGCAGCCGACGACGGTGATGACCGGATCGATGGAGCCGCGGCTCACCCCCGGCGACGTCGTGGTCTCCCGCCCCGTGTCGGCCGGTGACGTCCGGATGGGCAAGGTCCTGCTCGTCGACGACCCGGACCAGCCCGGTCACCTCCGCATGCACCGCTACGTCGAGGACGGTCCGCGCGGCACGATCGTCACGAAGGGCGATGCCAACCCCCGGCAGGACTCCACGCCCGTCGAACCCTCGGCCGTCCACGGAGTCGCGTTCCTGCGGGTCCCGTTCGTCGGTGCGCCGATCGTCTGGCTCCGCGCGGGGGAGTGGGGCAAGGTCGGGATGCTGGCGCTCGGTCTGGTCGCGGTGCTCGCGCTCTGCACGATCGACGGATCGCTGCGGCGGTTGGTCGGTCCGGCGGGGCGCTCGTCGGACGAGGATGCGTCGCGCGGCGGGGGTGGCGGGCCGGACGGTGGCGCTGGCGGCGTGCGTGTCCGTGACGGTGTCTGTGTCGGCGTGGGCGTCGGCGTGGGTGACAGCGCCGGCGCCGGTGACGGCCAGGAGGCGCGGGTCGACCCCGCCCCGCGCGTCGCCACGGCCCCGACCACCGCCCCCACCGCCGTCGTGAGCCGCCGTACCCTCCGTCGCGCGGACCGCCGAGCGCGTCGGCTCCGCCGGCTCGGCGGCGCGGCCGCCGTCCTCGTGCTCGCGGGCGGTGCCGGGTTCCTCCTGCCGGCGGAGGCCGTCGCCGGGCCGTGGTCGCGGACCACCGTCACGTCCACCTCGTTCGACGCCCTCACCGTCCCGCAGGCCACCGCGCTCGCCTGCACCCCGAACGGCGACGGCTCCGTGAACATCGGCTTCACCTACGGTGGGCCGGCCGCGACCTCGTTCTCCGTGATGAACGGGACGACCGCGCTCGCCACCCAGTCGACCTCGCCCGTGCGCGTCGTCGGCTCCGGTCTCCTCAACCTCGGCCAGGTGTACACCGTCACCGTCCGCGTGAACTACCTCGGGAACTGGACGTCGACGAGCACCGCGACCGCCCGGATCCAGACGGCCCTCATCGGTACCAACCTCAGTTGCGCCTGAGTTCTCCACAGGTCGCCGCGGGGCACCCGGCGATGTCCCCGGCCGGCGCTACCGTGACCGCATGCGCATCCTGCACACCGGCGACTGGCACCTCGGCCGCACACTGCTGGGTGCCGACCTGCTCGAGCACCAGGCGGCCTTCCTCGACTGGCTCGTCGACCAGGCACGGGCGCGTGCGGTCGACCTCGTCGTCGTCGCCGGGGACGTCTACGACCGTGCCATCCCGCCGGTCGACGCCGTCCGGATGCTGTCCCGGGTGCTCGAACGGCTGGCCGAGACGGCCACGGTCGTCATCACCCCGGGCAACCACGACTCCGCCGCACGACTCGGCTTCGGTGCCGGCGTGATGGACCCGCGGGTGCGGATCCTCGCCGAACCCGCAGGCATCGCCACCCCGGTCCTCGTCGACGACGCCGACGGGCCCGTCGCGGTGTACGGCATCCCGTACCTGCACCCCGACCTCACCCGGTACGCCCTCGCGGCGGTGCCCGACGAGCCGCTCGCCCGCTCGCACCAGGCCGTCGTCGGTGCGGCGATGGACCGCGTCCGCGCCGATCTCGCCCAGCGACCCGGTACGCGCAGCGTCATCGTGGCCCACGCGTTCGTCGGCGGGACCGAACCGAGCGACAGCGAGCAGGACATTCGCGTCGGCGGTGTCGACCGGGTGGCGCGTGCCGTGTTCGACGGCATCGACTACGTCGCGCTCGGGCACCTGCACGGGCCGCAGCGTGTGGGGGACGGCGACCGCGTGCGGTACGCGGGCTCGCCGCTCGCGTTCTCGTTCGGCGAGCGGCACCAGCAGAAGTCCGTCACGGTTGTCGACCTCGACGACTCCGGGCAGGTGACGGCCGAGCTCGTGCCGGCGCCCGTGCCGCGGCGGCTCGTCGACGTCCGGGCCACGATCGACGAGATCGAGTCCGGGGCGCACCGGTCGGCGGCGGACGCCTGGGTCCGCGTCGCCGTGACGGACACCGTCCACCCGGAACGGATGTACGCCCGGGTGAAGGACCACTTCCCCCACGCCCTCGCCATCACGCACGAGCCGGCCGACCGCGCCGAGCGTGCCGCCGCCCGTGCGGTCACGGCGACGTCCGACCCGGTCGAGGTGGCAGCCGACTTCGTGTCGTTCGCCACCGGCACCGTGCCGGACGACGACGACCGCGCGATCCTGACCGAGGCGTACGAAGCGGCCGCCTTGGCCCTCCAGCGTGAGGGGGACCGCTGATGTACCTGCACCGGCTCGAACTCCGCGCGATCGGCCCCTACCCGGACCTCGTGTCGATCGACTTCGCCGCGCTCGCCGCCTCCGGGGTGTTCCTGCTCGAAGGGCCGACGGGTTCCGGCAAGTCGACGATCATCGACGCCGTGGTGTTCGCCCTGTACGGCGGACTGGCCGGTGCCGACGCGAGCGACGACCGGTTGCACAGCCAGCACGCCGACCCCGCGGTCGAGCCCTTCGTCGAGCTCGTGTTCGAGACCGGTGCCGGTGTGTACCGCGTCCGACGCACGCCGCAGTACCAGCGCCCGAAGCAGCGGGGGACCGGCACCGTGAAGCAGCAGGCCTCCGCGCAGCTGTTCCGCCTCGCCGGGCCGGCCGACGTGGCCGGTGAGCCGATGTCCTCGCGCATCCCCGAGGTCGCGGTCGAGATCGCCCGGATCATCGGCCTCGACAAGGCGCAGTTCCTGCAGACCGTCGTCCTGCCCCAGGGCGAGTTCGCCCGGTTCCTGCGGTCTCCCGGCGAAGACCGCCGCAAGCTGCTGCAGTCGTTGTTCGGCACGCAGGTCTACGACCGGACGGCCGACGAACTCGCTGTCCGCCGTCGCGCCGTCCTGGCCGAGGTCGAGGGCGCCGACGCCCGGGTCCGCGACGCCCTGAACCGGTTCGCCCAGGCCGCGGGTGTCGACGAGCCGGACGAGTCCGACGTCCCCGCGACCGTCGCGGCACTCCGAGCGACCGCCGACGCTGCCGAGTCCGCTCGCGCCACCGCGTCGCACGCGGCCGCTGCTGCGGCGGCGCACGAGCAGTCGGTCACTGCTCGTGCAGCCGCACTGGACCGCCGCGCCGTCCTCGTCGCACGTCGTGCGGAACTCGACGCGGGTGCCGACGGGGTCGCCGCGGCCCGCGTGCGCCTGGCGTCGGGCGAACGCGCTGCCCGCGTCGCGGTCGTCGCCGACGGGCTCGACGCCGCACGCGCCCGCTCCGACCACGCCGCCGCGGCGGCGGACGCCCTCCGCGCACAGCACGGCGTGACGACCGACCGAGACGCCCTCGCCCACCAGCGGACCGCCGTGACCGAGTGCCTCGCCGCGGTCCGGCACCGCATCGACCTCGAGCAGGCGCTCCCCGGCAGGCGTCGGGCGATCACCGACGCCGTCGCTCGCGGAACCCTGCTCACCGAACGCCTCGCCGACCTCGACACCGCGCTCGATGCCCGCCCCGCCGAACGCGCCCGCATCGTCGAGGATGCCCGGGCCGCCGCCGCGCTGGCCGCCGGGTCCGAGGCCGCGCGGCTCGAGGTCGAGCGTGTCCGTGCACTCCGGGCCGACCTCGTCGCCCGGGCCGCGTCCGAACGGCGCGTGCAGGGTGCCGAGCAGACCGTCGTCGCCGCCCGCGCCACCGCCCACGAGCTCGTCCGGGTCGAGCAGCAGTTGCGGGAGCGCCGCATCGCCGGACTTGCCGGAGAGCTCGGCGCCGCACTCCTGCCGGGCGACCCGTGCCCGGTGTGCGGGGCGACGGAGCATCCGGTCGTCGCGACACCGCAGGACGACCACCCCACGACCGAGGCGATCGAGGCCGCGGCCGAACGTGCCCGGCGTGCCGAGCGCGCCCTCGGTGACGCTGCGACGGCCCTCGCACTCGAACGGGCCGAACTCACCCGGCTCGTGCAGGTCCTCGGTGACGTCGACGACGACACCGTCGACGCCCTCGCGGCTGCGGCCGACGCAGCCGTGACGGCGGCGCACGACGCGGCCGTCCGCGTGCGCGACCTCGAACAGCAGCGGGCCGCACACGACGAGGGAACGCGCACCCTCGAACGGCAGCGGAACGAGGTCGACGCCGAACGCGCCGTCCTCGCCGGAGCAGCCGCAGCCGATGCCGAGCGCCTCGAGCAGGACGAGTCGGCGGTGTCGGGCGCCATCGAACGCGTGGCCGAACACCTCGACGCTGCGCCGGAGACCCTGCGCCAGGGGGTCGAGTCGCTCGACGCGCTCGTCGGTCGACTCGACGCGGTGCTCCAGGCCGACAGCCGCGCGGACTCGGCAGCAGCAGACGTCCGCGAACGTGCGGCCGAGGTGGACCGGGTCCTCGCCGAGCAGGGGTTCGACGACGTCGCCTCCGCCCGCGCCGGGGTCCTCGACCGAGCGGACGCCGAAGCACTCCGGGCCGAGGTCGCCCGTGCCGACCAGGCACGGGCGGTCGTCGACGCGGGACTCGCCGAACCGGCGGTCGTCGCTGCGGCCGACGACGACCCGGCAGCACTCGACCTCGACGGAGCCCGCGCAGCACGGGACGCCACCGCAGCCGCGGCCGAGGCAGCCGTCCGCGCGGCCACGTCGGCGGTCGACCAGGCCGTCGCGTCCGAACGGTGCGCAGCCGAGCTGGACGCCGCGGTCCGTGCCCGCGACGACACCTCTGCGCGCAGTCGGGCCGTGGTGCGGCTCGCCGACGTCGCGGCGGGGGTCGCAGCAGCCAACCCCACCGGGATCACCCTCGGCACCTACGTGCTCATGCGCCGGTTCGAGGACGTCGTCGCCGCGGCGAACGACCGGTTGCGGGCGATGCTCGCGGGCCGGTTCACGCTCGAGACCTCCGACGAGCGGGAGTCCGGCTCACGTGCACGGCGTACGGGCCTCGCACTCGCCGTGCACGACCAGACGACCGACACCGTGCGCGACCCCCGCAGCCTGTCCGGCGGCGAGACCTTCACGGTGTCGCTGTGCCTCGCGCTCGGTCTCGCCGACGTCGTCCAGGCCGAGGCTGGCGGGGTCTCCCTCGGCACGCTGTTCGTCGACGAGGGGTTCGGCACGCTCGACCCCGAGACGCTCGACGACGTGATCGGGCAGTTGTCGCGCCTGACCGCGGGCGGCCGTCAGGTCGGGATCGTCAGCCACGTCGAGGAGCTCAAGCAGCGGATCCCGGAGCGCATCGCCGTGCGGCGCACGTCCGACGGCGGATCCCGGGTGACGACCACGGTCTGACGCCCGCGCCCGCGCCCGCGCACGAACGCGCCCCCGCGCACGCACCCGCCCCCGCCCCGCCACCGTGCGAGGTCCCGCGCTCGGTGCGAGGCCCCCGACGTCCCACCTTCAGCGAAACCTCGCACGGTGCGGTTCCAGGACGCCGCGCAACCCGCCGCGCGTCAGGGCGACGGCGACACGTCCACCGTGCCGTCCGGCGGCGGCAGGATGTCCGCAGCGACCCACGGGAACACGAACGTGAACAGGACCCACACGATCGCCGCGAGGAGCACGAGCAACTCGATCACCTTGAGCGCCGCGGGGCCGGGCAAGATGCGCCAGACGAACGGGAAGATCACTTCGACGTCTCCGAGAGTTCCTTCGGGGTGCCCTCCGACGCGGGCATCCAGTAGTCGAGCTTGGCGTGCGTGACGTACCGCTCCTTCGCCGACCACATCGGGTGGCACGCGGTCAGGGTGAGCCAGCGGTCGTCGGCGGTCGGCTCGACCCCGGGCTTGTTCGGCACCGGGGCGATGGTCTCGACGTGGTCGGGCGTGACGATCTGCGAGTCGGTGACCTTGTACACGTACCAGACGTCGAACTTCGTCTTCGCGTCGGTCACCCGCACCACGACGTCGTCGCCGGTCTTGAGCTCGGCGATCTGGTTGAGCGGCTTGCCGTAGGTCACCCGGTGCCCGGCGACGGCGAAGTTGCCCTCGGCGCCCGGCATCGCGGTGTCCTGGTAGTGGCCGAGGCCGATCGTGTTGAGGACCTTCTCACGGTCGGTGCCCTCGCCGATCGGGCGCTCGTAGTCCTTGCCGAACCGGGGGATCTGCATCGTGCCGAAGACGTCGGTGACGTTCGGCGGCTCGGCGAGCACGGGAGCGGGCCCGCGGTGCTCGGTGCCGGTCCCAGAGACGTCCTTCTGCCCGAGGCCGTCGACGAGCTTCGTCTGCTCGTTGACCGCGACGACGTCCGTCCACCACGCCGTCCACACCACGTACAGCCCGGTGCCGGCGCCCGCGATGATGAGCAGCTCGGCGATGAGCGAGACGATGGTGCCACCCACGGTCTGGCGGCGACGCGGTGCCCGTCGTGCAGCACCGGCAGCACCGTCGCGGCGGTCTCGGCGCGACGGGAGTGTCTCGTGTGCGGTCACGGGGCTCCTGATCCGGATGGGGTGGTCGGACAGGTCTATCAGATCACGACGACGACCCCGTGACGAGGTTGTCCACAGCACCGTTACGGTGAAGTGATGCAGCACGTCCTCCGCCGGTTCGACCCGGCCGACACCGAAGCCGTCGTCGCCCTGTGGCAGGCCTGCGGTCTCGTGCGTCCGTGGAACGACCCCCGCCGCGACATCGCCCGCAAGCTGACCGTGCAGCCCGAGCTGTTCCTGGTCGCCGAGGACACCGAGGACCCCGCCCACCCGGTCGTCGGAGCGGGCATGGCCGGATTCGACGGGCACCGCGGCTGGGTGAACTACCTGGCGGTGCAGCCGGACCTGCAGGGCTCGGGGCTCGGGCGCGCGTTCATGGCGGAGTTCGAGCGACTGCTGACGGACCTCGGCTGCCCGAAGCTCAACCTGCAGGTCCGGGCCGGCAACGAGCAGGTCATCGGCTTCTACGAGGCACTCGGCTACACCGACGACCGCACGGTCTCGCTCGGCAAGCGGCTCATCCCCGACGCCTGACGCCCGGCGCCCGCCGCCGGCCCGGACGACTCCACGCGCTGGGCGACACCTCACGGGCTCGATGACCCGTGAACTGTCGCGCAGCGCGAAACGTCACCCCAGCGACCCCCTACGCGAGCGCCAGCCCCACCGCGGCGCCGAACGCCAGCACGATCCCGGCCCACTGCACGGCCGTCAGCCGCTCCCGGAGCACGATCCCGGCGAGCACGACCGTCCCGATCGGGTACAGCGCGTTGAGCACGCTGACCACGGGCAGGGTCGCCGGGTCCTCACTCGCGTGCAGCCCCGCCTGGATGAAGACGTTCGCCGCGGCGTCGAGGACGCCGCAGGCGACCACCGTCCACACCAGGCGAGCCGGCCAGCGTCCGCCACCACGGATGCCGGGAGGCGCGGCAGACCCCGGAGCGTCGGCCGACCTCGCGGGGTCTGCCGCGCCTCCAGGGCCCCGCCCCGCGACCGCGGCCCGCCGCGTCACCACGACCGCCGCCGTCCCGAGCAGCACCGCCTGCAGCACCCGCGACACGACCAACGGCGCCACCCCCGCGTCCGACGGCGTCATGTCGTACGCGAGCACGATCCCGCCGAAGCCGCACCCTGCGACGGCCGCCGTCACGAGCCCCACCGCGGTCACCCGCGTACCCGACGTGTCCCGCACCGATGCCACCAGGACCACCGCGAGGACCGCCACCACCAGCGCGACCACCGCGAGGCCCGACAACGCCGTCCCGCGCAACACCGCCACCAGGACCGGCACGACGGCGGCGAAGACGGCGGTCAGCGGCGAGAGCACGCTCATCGGGCCGATCGCCAGCGCGCGGTAGAGGAGGAGGACGCCGATGCCTCCGGACACCCCCGCGACCGCGCCCCACAGGACGGACTCCGCGCCGAACGCACCCCCGACCACGTCGAGCCCGACCAGCAGGGGCACGATCCCGACCGCCGCGGCGACGGCGGCGACCGTCACCGCACGGACTCGACGTGACGCGAGGCCGCCGAGGAAGTCGGCGAACCCGTAGACGAGCGCGCCGGACAGGCCGAGGACGACGGTGAGCACGGCTCCCATCCTGCCCGGCCCGGTAGCCTGCGTGGCGTGAGCGTTCCCTACCACCGCCTGCCCCGCGTCGACGCACGCTGGAGGTGGTGGCGCCCGCTCGTGGCGCTGGCGTTCCTCGCCGGCTGGTACTTCGTCTCGCAGGTGATCATCGCCGTCGCGTACTTCGTGCCGATCGGCGCGAACCAGGGGCCGCAGGGGGTCATCGACCTGCAGAACGACCTCGCGAGCGGGGCGCTCGACCCCACCGACCCGGTGGTGCTGTCGCTGTCGCTCGTGTCCCTCGTGGTCCTGCTGCCGGGCATCCTGCTCGCGGTGAAGATCGCGCGCGTCGGTCCCGCCGGGATCCTGTCGTCCACGCGGTTCCGGGTGCGCTGGGGCTGGACGGCCTGGTGTCTCATCCCGACGCTCGTCATCGCGGCGATCATGTTCTGCTTCCAAGGACTCGGGATGCTCACCTTCGACAACGGCCTGGGGTGGGACCACGCCGCGATCGGCCAGTCGACGGTGTCCCTCGGCACGCTGACCACGACGCTCGTGCTCGTCATCGTGCTCGTGCCGTTCCAGGGCGCGGCGGAGGAGTACATCTTCCGCGGCTTCCTCATGCAGACCATCGGCTCGTGGATCCCGGTCCGCATCGTGGGCACGGTCCTCGCCGTCGCGGTGTCGACCGTCGTGTTCGCCCTGCTGCACATCCCGAACGGCTACAACGTCTGGGGCATCCTCGACGTCGGGTCGTTCGGCCTCATCGCCGCGATCATCGTGCTGCGGACCGGCGGCCTCGAGGCGACCGTGCTGCAGCACGCCTTCAACAACATCATGATCTTCGTGCTGCAGGCGCCGGGGTGGTCGCGGATCGACCTCTCGTCGCAGGACGCCAACGGGACCATCGGCGGCTGGCTCGTCACCCTCGGAACCTCGCTGCTCTACTGGGGCATGGTCGAGGTGCTCGCGCGGTGGCGCCACCTCGACCGCCGGTTCGCGGGCGCGGCCGCACCGCGGTTCCGTGGTCCGGTACCGGTCTGGGCGGGTGGCGGGCGCTGGTTCGGTCCAGGAGGCACGGGCTGGGCGAGCGCCCCGGCCCGCCTCGACGAGACGGCCGGCTCGGCCGCCGGGGCGGACGCAGCACCTGTGGACAACGCCGTGGGTGTCGCCGGTCGGCCGTAGGCTCGTGGCATGAGCACCACGCCCGCGCCCGCCGCCGTGTCTGCTTCCCGAGCCGCCGCGCTCGACGTCCTGCACCGCGTGTGGGGCTACGACGACTTCCGGGGCGAACAGGCCTCGATCATCGACCAGATCGTCACCGGGGGCGACGCACTCGTCCTCATGCCGACCGGCGGTGGCAAGTCGCTCTGCTACCAGGTGCCGGCGCTCGTCCGGGACGGCGTCGGCGTCGTGGTGTCGCCGCTCATCGCGCTGATGCAGGACCAGGTCGACGCCCTCGCGGCGAACGGCGTCAAGGCCGCGTTCCTCAACTCCACGCAGGGGCCGGACGAACGAGCCCGGGTCGAACGCGCCGTGGTGTCGGGCGAGGTCGACATGCTCTACCTCGCGCCCGAGCGGCTCCGGCTCGAGTCCACACGCGCACTGCTCGACCGCGCGCAGATCGCCCTGTTCGCCATCGACGAGGCGCACTGCGTCGCCCAGTGGGGCCACGACTTCCGGCCGGACTACCTCGAGCTCAGCGTCCTGCACGAGCGCTGGCCGACCGTGCCGCGCATCGCCCTGACCGCCACCGCGACGCCGCAGACCCACCGCGAGATCTCCGCCCGGCTCGGCCTGGACGACGCCGCGCACTTCGTCGCCGACTTCGACCGGCCGAACATCCAGTACCGCATCGAACCGAAGACCGGGGCGCTGCAGCAGCTCCTCACGTTCATCCGCACCGAGCACAGCGGCGACGCGGGCATCGTGTACTGCCTCTCCCGCAACTCGGTCGAGCGCACCGCGGCCGCGCTGTCCGAGCAGGGGATCCCGGCGCTGCCGTACCACGCCGGTCTCGACGCCAAGGTGCGGGAACGGAACCAGTCCGCGTTCCTGCGCGAGGACGGCGTCGTCATGGTCGCCACCATCGCGTTCGGCATGGGGATCGACAAGCCGGACGTCCGGTTCGTGGCGCACCTCGACCTGCCGAAGTCGGTCGAGGGCTACTACCAGGAGACCGGTCGTGCCGGGCGCGACGGGCTCCCATCGACCGCGTGGCTGGCGTACGGCCTGAACGACGTCGTGCAGCAGCGCCGGATGATCGACCAGTCCGAGGGTGACGCCGCGCACCGTCGGCAGCTCAGCGCGCACCTCGACGCGATGCTCGCCCTGTGCGAGACCATCGAGTGCCGGCGCGTCCGACTGCTCGCGTACTTCGGGCAGGAGAGCACGGCGTGCGGCAACTGCGACACCTGCATCGCCCCGCCCGAGTCGTGGGACGGTACGGTCCCGGCGCAGAAGTTCCTCTCCACCGTGGTCCGGCTCGACCGTGAACGCGGGCAGCGGTACGGTGTCTCGCACCTCGTGGACATCCTCGTCGGCAAGCAGTCGCCCCGCGTGCAGGAGCTCCGGCACGAGTCCCTCGCCACGTTCGGCATCGGCAGCGACCTGGGCGAGGCGGAGTGGCGCACCGTCGCCCGACAGCTCCTCGCGCAGGGCTACGCGGCGGTGTCCGGCGACGGGTTCGGCACGGTCGTCCTGAGCCCGACGAGCGCCGACGTCCTCGGCGGCCGCGTGCAGGTCCGGATGCGGCGCGACCCGGTGAAGGCTCCCCGGGCCTCCCGCAACCGTCGGACCGTCGTGACCGACATGCCCCAGGAAGCCCTCGGGCTGTTCGAGGCCCTGCGCGCCTGGCGTGCGGCCCAGGCCCGCGAACAGGGCGTCCCGGCGTACGTGGTCTTCAACGACGCGACGCTGCGGGGCATCGCGGCGGTGAAGCCGTCGGACGAAGACCAGCTCGCCGAGATCTCCGGCGTCGGCGGGGCGAAGCTCGAGCGCTACGGCCGTGCGGTGCTGGACGTCGTCGCCGCGGCCGAGTGATCGCGACACATTCCGTGGCGGGCATGCGATCGGGGTCGTGATCACTACACTCGGAGACTCCCGTCACGAGGAGGCCCGTGTGTCCGGATCGTCGAAGTACACCACGCTGAGCCGTGCCTTCGTGGCGCCGCTCGCTCGCATGATCTGGCGGCCGCGGATCATCGGTCGGAAGAACATCCCGAAGCGTGGCCCGGTGATCCTCGCGAGCAACCACCGCTCGTTCATCGACTCCCCGACGATCGGCCTCCTCGCCCCGCGGAAGGTGTTCTTCCTCGCGAAGAAGGAGTACTTCACGGGCAAGGGCTTCCGGGGCTCGGTGACGCGGGGCTTCTTCGAGGGCATCGGCGCGATCGGTGTCGAGCGGGGTGCGGGTTCGGCGGCGCAAGAGGCCCTCGACCTCGGGCTCGAGCGGCTCCGGGCCGGTGATGCGTTCGCGATCTACCCCGAGGGCACCCGGTCCCTCGACGGCCGCCTCTACCGGGGCCGCACAGGAGTGGCCTGGCTGGCCCTGACGAGTGGTGCACCCGTGGTGCCCGTCGCCCTCACCGGCACCCAGGACGTCCAGCCGGTGGGTTCGCGCGTCCCGAAGCTCGCGAAGGTCACGGTCGAGTTCGGGACGCCGCTCGACCTCTCCGGCTTCGGCGAGGCCTCGTCCGGCCGGGCTCGTCGTCACGCGACGGACGCCGTGATGGCGGCGATCCAGGAGCTCAGCGGACAGGAGCCCGCGAACGCCTACAACAACCCGCCGGCGACGATCGTCGAACGGGTGCGGCAGGTCCTCAGACGCGACGACCCGACGGCCGCGGTCGAGCCCGACTGACGAGCGCACACACGAAACATGCTATTGCACATCTGAAATACTGGTGGTTGAATGGAGTCGTGCCCAGGGGCACACTCCGACCGCGTCCCGCCCGAGAACGGGACGCCCGACCACCTGATCGGAAGGCAAGCAGCATGTCCTCCACGCCGCTCTTCGACTCCATCGCCCGCCGTGCCGAACGGCCGACCCCCGCTCCGGCGGCACCGGCAGCTCCGAGTGCGCCGACCATCTCCCGGGCCACGTTCGCCCCCGCGCCGACCTCGCCGATGACCGCCCCGGTCGAGCCGCAGGGCCCCGTGTTCGTCCCGGCGTCGCTCGTCGCCGCGATCGAGGCCATCCCGACGCCCGTGGTCGCCGCGACGACCGCCCACGCGGTGGCTCCGGAGCAGCTCGTCCTGGTCGAGGCCGTCGCCGACGCGATCACCCGCGCCGTGGTGGACGCCGTCGTGACCGAGCTCGACCGCATCGCCCGCGACGGCGTCGTCCGCGCCTGAGTCGGCCCTCGACGAAGCCGATGTCCACGACGACGGACCGCCTGCCGATGCGCCCGCGGGGCGCCGCTCGCCACGCGGCCAATGCCCCGGCCGGGGCCGAGCCGCTGCCCACCCGTCGTGCTCGCCGTGCCGCAGAACGTGCGGCGGCGGATCCGACGACCGCGCCCGGCACCCGCGCCGGCACCGGCACCGGCACCGGCACCAGCACCGGCACCGGCACCGGCACCCGCACCGGCACCCGCACCGGCACCGGCACCGGCGCCAGGCCGCTGCGCGCCGCCGCTCCGAGCATCGAGACGCCGGGCACCGATGTTCCAGGCGCCGCCCGCCTCCGGCATCCCGATGTCCCCGCGGCGTCGCCCGCGCCGACACCCCCGGCGTCCGAGCCGTCGACCCCGCAGGCAGCCAGACCGTCGGCCCGGCGGGCTGCGTCGGCCCCGCCGGCCGTCCCGGTCGTGTCCCCGACCGTGACGACCGGAGCCGTCACCCACTCGACCACCGGGGCGGCGGTGTCCCCTCCCGCCGCCCCGGTCTCCACCAGTGCAGGGAACCCGCAGTCCCTGCCGTCGCGACGGACGCTGCGCGCCGAGCCGCCCGCGATCCGCCCCACTGCCCTCGGGCACGCCGTCACCCAGGCGATCACGCTGCCGTTGCGCTCGATCGGCTCGGCCTTCGCGTCCGCACGGGCCGTCCCGCTCACCGCGACCGCCGTCGCCGCGTGCCTGTTCGTCACCGTCGCCACACCGCAGACGGCGACCGCAGCGAGCGTGACGTCGACGCTCCCCGCGCTCGACGTGCAGGAGTACACGACGTCGGCGACGTCGACCGCCCGCGCCGAGCGGGACGGCTTCGCGATCGGCCGGGCACCCGAGCGTCGTGCGGCAGCGGCCCCGTCGTCCGAGCCGGCTCCCGGCGCCTCGGCGGCCAGGCCCGTCGCGGGGACGGTCCCGGCAGCGGGCGGCTTCGGCTCGCGGTGGGTCAGCGGCTGCGGTGCCTGTTCGACGAACCACCAGGGGCTCGACTTCGCCGCGCGTGAGGGGACGGCCGTCGTGGCGGCGATGTCCGGACGCGTGGTGTCCGCCGGGGTCTTCGGCGGGTACGGCAACCAGGTCCTGCTGCAGCACGCCGACGGCTCCCAGACCCGGTACGGGCACCTCTCCCAGATCGGTGTCCGGGTGGGGCAGACCGTGACGGCGGGGCAGCGCATCGGCGCCGTGGGGAACACCGGCGTCTCGACCGGGTCGCACCTGCACTTCGAGGTCCTCCACGGTGGGGTGGCGGTCGACCCGGCGGTGTGGCTCCGGGACCGCGGACTGCTCTGATCGACGGCGCGTACCGTCGAACGGGCGACCGCACGGTGCGGCGCAGGGACGGAGACGCGCGTGCGGGTGACGGTACTGGGGACCGGGGCGATGGGTGCCGGGGTGGCTGGGTCGCTGCTCCGCGACGGCCACACGGTGACCGTGTGGAACCGGAGCGCCGACAAGGCCGCTCCGCTGGGTGAGCAGGGTGCGACCGTGGCGGACGACCCCGGTGCAGCGGTGGCCGATGCCGAGGTCGTGCTGCTCACGCTCTTCGACACGGACGCGGTGGTGGACGTCCTCGAGGCCTCCGCGGGCGACGCCCCGACCGACGCCGTGTGGGTGCAGTGCTCCACGATCGGCGTCGCCGGCACCGAGACCGTCGTGCAGCTCGCCGCGAAGTACGGGATCACCCTCGTCGAGGCGATGATGCTCGGCACGAAGGCACCCGCTGAGCAGGGCACCCTGACGATGCTCGCTGCCGGACCCGCGGACGTGCTCGACCGCATCGACCCGGTGCTCGACGCGATCGGCGCGAAGACCGTGCGTGCGGGGGACCAGGTCGGTGCCGGGACCGCGCTCAAGCTCGCGGCGAACGCCTGGATCGCGTCGATCACGGCCGCGACCGGGCAGTCGCTCGCGGTCGCGAAGTCGCTCGGGCTGGACCCGGCGCTCTTCCTCGAGGCGATCGACGGCAGCGCCAGCGACTCGGCCTACGCGCACGCCAAGGGCGGGTCGATCATCGAGGGATCGTTCCCGGCGCAGTTCGCGCTCGACGGTCTCCGGAAGGACATCGGCCTCATCACCGACGCCGCGCGCAGCACGGGGGTGTCGACGGTCCTGCTCGACGCACTGGGCCGGGTCTACGCCGACGCCAGCGCCGCGGGACACGGCGGCGACGACATCGCGGCCGTCGGCACGGCGTTCTAGCGCAGGTCGTCACGCCGGGCCGTGCGGCGCCCGTCCCGTCCGAGGAACCGTCGGAGTGCGTTCGTCAGGCGCCCCACGGTCTCGTCGTTCATCGTGTTGGCGAGGTCGAACGCCTCGCGCGCGGGATCGGCACCGGCCTGGATCCGACGGAGTGCGGCGTCCGCGCGGGCCCGGGCGTCGAGCTCCGCCAGGGGCATGTCGTCCTCGGGGTCGTGCGGCGCGGGCGTCGCGGTGCCGTCGGTGCCCGTGTCTGCCATGCCAGCAGGCTACGCGGACCGGCTGACGCGGTGCCCACGACCGGCGACGTCGACGCCGTCCACGACGCGGACCATCTCGTCGAGGAACGACACGATGACGGCCATGTCGTCGGTCGACAGGTGCTCGGTCGCCTCGACCGCGCGGGAGTCGAGCTGGTCGATCACCCGGAGGACCTGGCGCATCGAGCCACCGGACGCGGTGAGGATGACGCCGCGGCGGTCGTTCGGGTCCGGGTGGCGTTCGACGTGCCCGCTCCGGACGAGCCGGTCGACGAGTGCCGACGTCGACGCCGGAGTGATGTCGAGGTGCTCGGCGAGGTCCTTCGCGTTGACCGTGCGGCCGGCCTCTTCCGCGTCGAGGAGTGCGCGGAGGGCGAGCAGGGCGTTCTCGCCGATGCCCAGTGCCTCACGCGCGCGTCGCTGTGCTGCGCTCTCGGCGCTCCGGTACCTGCGGAGTGCGTTCAGCACGTCCACCGCGTCGACCCGGGAATCCTCGCCGTACCAGAACCCCGCGGCGCTCGTCGTCACCTCGGTACTCATGGTCACAATGCTAGACGCTCTAGTTAGATTGTCTAGCGAGCGCGGAGAGTGGACCGGGGACGCACGCCGGACGTCCAGGATCGGACCCGGCACACGGGCGCACCAGCGGGGTCCGCGCCGAGCCGCAACACCCGTGACGCGGCGACGAAACACCCTCGCAATCCCCGGTCAGTAGGTTCACGGCATGCAGGAGCCGACGTGCTGAGCCGACTCGCGGGGAGCGTGTTCCACGTCGGGAGCGCCGTGGAACGGGCCGAGGTCGTCGCGCGCATGCTCGACGTGTACGTCGCCCGCGGTGAGCCCGCCGGGGTCGAGCACGACCGGGCGGTCGCCGCCGAGCTCCGGGCGGTCGTGGGGGCCGCGGGACCGGCGAACGACCCGGACCGGGCCTCGACGATCGACTCCCTCGCCCTCGACCGGCACGAACCGGCGTCCATCGCGTCGGCCGTCGCGGTCGCGCGGGACAACGCCCGGCGTGCCCGTGAGGTCGTCTCCACCGAACTGTGGGACTGCCTCAACGTCACCCGGTCGCGGATGCCTCGCAAGGTCGCACCCGATCGTGCCCACGAGTTCCTTGCGTGGGTGCGGGAGCGCAGCGCCCTGGCGATCGGGGTCGTCGAGGCCGATGCGAGCCACGACGAGGTCTGGGAGTTCTTCACGCTCGGCCGTGCGCTGCAGCGGTGTTCGGCCACGGCGCGACTGCTCGCTTCGGGGTTGCTCGACCCGGAGTCGGGTGCGTCGTGGACGACGGCGCTCCGGGCGTGCGGCGCCGGCGAGGCGTTCCAGCGTGGCCGCGACCACCACACGCCCGGGCCGGAGGACGCCGCGGCGTTCCTGCTCCTGGACGAGCACAGTCCGCGGTCGCTGCGGTTCCTCGCGCGGCGGGCGGACGAGTGCCTCGCCGACGTGGCGCCGTCGTGCATCGCCGACGAGGTGCGTGCGTTCGCGGACACCCGGGCGGGCCTCGAGTCGGTGTCCGACGACGGCGCGGTGCTGGCCGCCCGCGCCGCGGGGGAGCGGCTCGCGGCGGCGGCGGACCTGGTGGTGCAGGCCCTCGACGAACGCGTCTTCGCCGCGCCCGAACCCGCGCGCTGAGCCGCTTCCGAACCCGCGCGCTGAGCCGCGCCCGAACCCGTGTGCCGGACCGCGCCTTGGACCGACGTGACGACGGACGGGAGGCGCGGTGCGGGGCCCACCCGCGCCTCCCGTCCGTCAGGCGGTCACGTCAGACCGCGCTGGACCGGTCCGCGACCGCCTCGTCCCGCTCCAGGTCCTGCCGCAGCGCCGCGCGCGACGCGCGGGTCCCCACGACCGGCACCGCGTGTGTGATCGCCAGGTGCAGCCGGGTGTCCGCGTCGTACCGCACCCGGAAGCGCTCGTACCGGATGAGCCACACGAGCGCGATCGCCAGGGCCACGAACCCCGATGCCGCACCGACGGCGATGGCCCAGCGTGGACCCCACGCGTCGGCGACGGCGCCGACGATCGGGGCGCCGATGGGGGTGCCGCCCGCGAAGATCGCCATGTAGAGGGCCATCACCCGTCCGCGCATCGCGGGCTTCGTGGTGGTCTGGACGAGGGCGTTCGCGGTCGTCATGAACGTCAGCGACGCGAGCCCGACGAAGACCAGGACGATCGCGAACGACCAGTACGTCGGGGCGACGGCGGCCGCGACGCAGGCCAGGCCGAACCCGGCGGAGGCGACGACGAGCGTGCGCATCCGCGGGCGGTCGCGGCGTGCGGAGAGCAGGGCGCCGGCGACCGAACCGATCGCCATGACCGAGTTGAGCAGGCCGAACTCGCCCGCCCCCTTGTGGAACTCGACGCGGGCCATGGTCGAGGTGAAGATCGGGAAGTTCACGCCGAAGGTCCCGACGACGAAGATCATGCAGAGCACGACGATGATGTCCGGCCGCGTCCGCACGTACTGGAAGCCCGCGAGGATCTGCCCCTTGCCGCGCTTCGGCCGGATCCGCTCGGCGAGCTGTGCGGGGTCGACGAAGCGGAGCGCGATGAGCACGGCCAGGAACGAGGCGGCGTTGATGACGAACACCCAGCCGGAGCCGATCGCCGCGATGAGCACACCGGCGACCGCGGGGCCGATCAGCCTGGCGGCGTTGAAGGAGGCCGAGTTGAGCGCCACGGCGTTGGCGACGTTCTCGCCCTGCACGACGTCGGACACGAAGGCCTGGCGGATCGGGGTGTCGAACGCGGCGACGATGCCGAGCGCGAGGGCGAACCCGTAGAGCGACCAGATCGTGGCGGTGTCGGTCAGCACCATGATGCCGAGCCCCAGGCCGAGGGCGCCCATCAGCCCTTGCGTCAGCATGAGCATCTTGCGCCGGTCGAACCGGTCGGCGGCGAGCCCGGTCAGGGGCAGGAGGAGCAGCTGCGGACCGAACTGCAGGGCCATCGTGATGCCGACCGCGATGGCGTCGTTGTCGGACAGCTTCGTCAGGACGATCCAGTCCTGGGCGGTGCGCTGCATCCAGGTGCCGACGTTGGACACCAGGGCGCCGGCGAACCAGATGCGGTAGTTGCGGCCGGACAGGGAGCGGAACATGGCGGTCACTGCTGGGCCAGCCTCCTCATGATCTCGGTGGCGTCCGCGAGGGTCCGCCGTTCTGCGTCGGTGAGCTCGGCGAGCCGCGGGGTGAGCCAGCCGTCCCGACGACGACGGGTCTCCTCGACGAACGCGGCACCGGCGCCGGTCGCCCCGAGCAGGACCTTGCGGCGGTCGTCGCCGTGGTCGCCCTTCGAGACGAGGCCGCGCTCGACGAGGACGGCGATCGTCTTCGTCATCGACGGTGGGGTGACGCCGTCCTGCCGGCTGAGTTCGGCGAGGGTCATCGGGCCGTCGCGGTGCAGTCGGGCGAGCGCGGAGAACTGGGCATCGCTGACGGTGGTGTCGGCCTTCTGCGCACGGAGCGTGCGGGAGAGGCGGTTCACCGCGATGCGGAGGTCGGTGGCGTCGGTCACAGGTCGTTAGCCTAGCAAATTAGTTCAGCGAACGAACTGGTTTTCGGGTGTATCGTGCTGTTGAACAACAGGTGTTGTCCAGAGAGAAGGAATCATGTCCGAGTTCGAGGGCAAGGTCGCCATCGTCACCGGTGGCGGCAGCGGTATCGGCGAGGCCGTCGCGAAGGAGCTCGCCGCTGCGGGCGCGACGGTCGTCGTCACCGACATCAAGCTCGACTCCGCACAGCGGGTCGTGACGTCGATCGAGGAGGCCGGCGGGACCGCGAGTGCGTTCGAGGCCAACTCGGCCGTCGCCGCCGACAACGAGCGCATGGTGCAGTTCGCCGTGGACACCTACGGAGCCCTGCACCTCGCGGTGAACAACGCCGGCATCGGCGCCGCACCGCAGCCCATCGGCGAGTACGACGTCGCCGCGTGGGACCGCGTGCGTGCGGTGGACCTCGACGGGGTGTTCTACGGCCTCCGCTACGAGATCCCCGCGATGGTCGCCGCCGGCGGTGGCGCGATCGTGAACATGTCGTCGGTGCTCGGCTCGGTCGGCATCGCGCAGAACGCCGCCTACGTGGCGTCGAAGCACGCGCTGGTCGGCCTGACGAAGGTCGCCGCCCTCGAGTACACGGCGCAGGGCGTCCGGACGAACGCGGTCGGCCCGGGCTTCATCGACACGCCGCTCGTGCGCGCGTCGCTCTCGCCCGAGGCGCTCACCGCGCTCGAGGCCGAGCACGCGGCGAAGCGCCTCGGCACCGATGCCGAGGTCGCGGCCCTGGTGCTGTTCCTGCTCAGCGACAAGGCGTCCTTCATCAGCGGCAGCTACCACCTGGTCGACGGCGGCTACAGCGCCCACTGAGGCGCTGCGTCCGTGCGCGGGCGCGGGCGCCGGCGCGCGCGCGGGCGCCGCATGGTGAGCAGAAATGGTCGGGTCCGGCGTGCGGACCCGACCATTTCTGCTCACCGAGTGCGCGCCTGGGCGCGCCTGCGGGGTGCGCGGGCGTTCGCGCGCCCGGGCCCGTCGGACGGGAGGCGCGGCGGGCGTGAACGGGTCTGCACACGCGAGCCGCGCCTCCCGTCACGCATGGTGAGCAGAAGAGGTCGGGTCCGGCGTGCGGACCCGACCATTTCTGCTCACCATGCGCGCGCCTGCGGGGTGCGCGGGCGTTCGCGTGCCCCGGGCCGTCGGACGGGAGGCGCGGCGGGCGTAAGCGGGTCTGCCCACGCGAGCCGCGCCTCCCGTCACGCATGGTGAGCAGAAACGGTCGGGTCCGGCGTGCGGACCCGACCATTTCTGCTCACCAAGCGCGCGCCCGCGCGCCCGCGCGCCCGCGCACCCGCGCGGCCGCGCGCCCGCGCGTCCGCGCGGCGCTCAGTGGAACTGCGGGATCGTCATCCAGATGCCGAAGAGCACGGCAGCGATGCAGACCGCGAAGCACAGCCCGGCACCCGCCAGCGCGAGCGGGGGCGTGTGGCCGGACCGCGGGGTCTCCTGCGCGTACTGGGTGTGCTCGCCGCCGGCGTCGATCGGTTGGCCGGTGCCGAGCAGCCGCAGCCCGAGCGTGTAGAGGAGCACCACGCCGACCGCGGCCACGAAGCCGACCCCCGCGACGGTGCCGATGCTGGTGAAGTCGATGTCCATCGTCGTCCCCTTCAGTTCCGGGCCGCGACGGGCTCGCGCTCGGCCTCGTCCGCGGTGATGTCCTCGTGCGAGACCGGGCGCCGCTTGGCGAGGGCGTAGAACGTGAGGCCTGCGGCCAGGGCGAGCACCGCGACCAGGACGAGCCCGATGGTCGACGTCGACGCGACCCAGGTGGCGAGGGCACCGACGACCGCGGCCGCGGGCAGCGTGATCACCCACGCGACGACGATGCGACCGACGACCGACCAGTGCACGTCGGCGAGCTTCTTGCCGAGGCCGGAGCCGATCACCGAGCCGCTCGTGACGTGGGTGGTCGAGAGCGCGAAGCCGAGGTGCGAGGACACGAGGATCGTCGCCGCCGAGCTGGTCTCCGCCGCGAAGCCCTGCGGGGACTGCACGTCGGAGATCTTCTTGCCGACGGTCTGCATGATCCGCCAGCCGCCCATGTAGGTGCCGAGGCCGATCGCGAGGCCGCACGCCAGGATCACCCAGAGCGCCGGTCCGGTGCCGGCGGACTGGTAGTTCGCGGCGATGAGCGTGAGCGTGATGACGCCCATCGTCTTCTGCGCGTCGTTCGTCCCGTGGGCGAGCGACACGAGCGACGCCGAGATCGTCTGGCCGTGCCGGAAGCCCGTCGCCGCACCGTGGGTGGTCGCGTTCTTCGTCAGCGTGTAGGCGATGTACGTCGCGACGAGGGCGATGACGCCCGCGATGACCGGGGAGAGCAGGGCCGGCAGGACGACCTTCGAGACGACCGTCGCCCAGTCGACCGAGTTCAGGCCCGCGCCGATGATCGACGCGCCGATGAGCCCGCCGAACAGCGCGTGCGTCGAGGACGACGGGAGGCCGAAGTACCAGGTGGCGAGGTTCCAGAGGACGGCGCCGACGAGTCCCGCGAAGATCATGGTCGGCGAGATGTGGATGCCGTCCTGCCCCTCGCGGATGATGCCCTGCGAGACGGTCTTCGCGACCTCGGTGGACAGGAACGCGCCGACCACGTTGAGGACGGCGGAGATGAGCACGGCGGTGCGGGGCTTGAGGGCACCCGTGGCGACCGAGGTGGCCATGGCGTTCGCGGTGTCGTGGAAGCCGTTCGTGAAGTCGAACACGAGGGCCACCACTATCACCAGCACGACGGTGACGAGGACGTCCATGCGCGAGACGCTAGGCCTGCTCCGAACCCGCTGCGTGAACGCCGGGTGAACACCGGCGGCCACCTGGCTGCGTCCGACCCGTCTGCGAGGATGCTCACGTGCCAACCTTCTCCGCAGCGCGAGGCGACGCCTCGTTCACCGACGCGCACGGCGTCGAGATCGTCTACTCGACCTGGCGTGCGGCGCGTCCGAAGGGCATCGTGCAGATCGCGCACGGGGTCGGCGAGCACGGACTCCGCTACGAGCCGCTCGCGCAGGACCTCGTCCGCGCGGGCTGGACCGTGCACGCGAACGACCACCGCGGGCACGGTCGGACCGGCCTCGCGCAGTGGGACGGCGACCACGCCAAGCTCGGACGGCTCGGCCCCGGGGGCCTGCGGGCCGCGATCGCGGCCGTCGAGCAGATGAGCGCCGTCGCGCGCGAGGACACCCCCGGCGTCCCGCTCGTGCTGCTCGGCCACTCGTGGGGCTCGCTCATGGCCCAGCGGATCGTGAACACGTCGTCCGGCTCCTACGACGGGGTCGTCCTCTCCGCGAGCGCGTACCGGTTGCCGGGGTGGATGAACAGCGGCGACCTGAACGCCCGGCACGCGGGCTCGGGGCCGACGAAGTTCGAGTGGCTCACCCGGGACCGGGCGGTCATCGAGGCCGTCGCGGCCGACCCGCTCGCGGTCGAGGCAGACGTCATCGGCCTCTTCGGGCTGCGGGACGCCCTCCGGCTCCTCGGGGTCCCGCGTCGGGGCATCGCGCACGACCTGCCGATGCTGCTGCAGGTCGGCTCCGAGGATTCGCTCGGCGGCCCGCGGTCGGTCGAGCGCCTCGCGCAGGCGTACCGGCGGCGCGGGGGCCTCTCCGACGTCACCGTGCGGGTGTACGAGGGGGCGCGGCACGAGGTCTACAACGAGACCAACCGCGACGAGGTCGTCGCGGACCTGGTCGCGTGGCTGGACCGGGCGGTCGCGCGCACGTCCTGAGACGGTACCGGCTGACGGCCAGGAGGCGCGGAGCGGCGCCGCCCCGCGCCTCCCGTCCGACGCGGCGTAGGCTCGTGGTGTGCACGGTGAGTACAAGGTCCCGGGAGGCAAGCTGGTCGTCGTCGACCTCGAGGTCGTCGACGGGGTGATCGACCAGTTCCGTCTCGCCGGGGACTTCTTCCTCGAACCGGACGACGCGCTGCCGCTCATCGACGCCGCCGTGGACGGGCTGCCGGCCACGACCGATGCCGCGGGAATCGCCGCCGCCGTCCGTGCCGCCCTGCCGGAGGACGCCGTCCTGCTCGGGTTCACGCCCGAGTCCGTCGGGGTCGCCGTCCGCCGTGCCCTGTCGCGCGCGTCGACCTGGCGTGAGTACGACTGGGAGATCATCCACGAGGGGCCGATCAGCCCGAACGAGCACCTCGCGCTCGACCAGGTCCTCACGGAAGAGGTCGGCGCCGGACGCCGCGGCCCGACCCTCCGCATCTGGGAGTGGGACCAGCCGGCCGTCGTCATCGGGTCGTTCCAGTCCCTCAAGAACGAGGTCGACCCCGAGGGTGCTGCGAAGTACGATGTCGAGGTCGTCCGTCGGATCTCCGGCGGCGGCGCGATGTTCATGGACGCCGGCGCGATCATCTCGTACTCGCTGTACGTGCCGACCGACCTCGTGCAGGGCATGACCTTCGCCGACTCCTACGCGTACCTCGACGAGTGGGTGATCGAGGCGCTGAAGTCCCTCGGCATCGAGGCCTACTACCAGCCGCTCAACGACATCTCGTCGACCAAGGGCAAGATCGGCGGCGCAGCACAGAAGCGGCTCGGCACCGGATCGCTGCTGCACCACGCCACCATGAGCTACGACATGGACGGCGAGAAGATGGTGCAGGTGCTCCGCATCGGTCGCGAGAAGATGAGCGACAAGGGGACGACCTCGGCTGCGAAGCGCGTCGATCCGCTGCGCTCGCAGACCGGCCTCACCCGTGCGGAGATCATCGACCGGCTCATCGCGACCTTCACGAAGCTGTACGGGGCGCACGAGGGGCACGTGACCGCGGACGAGCGGCGGCGGGCGCAGGAGCTCGTGGCGTCGAAGTTCGCGACGCGGGAGTGGCTCGAGCGCGTCCCCTGATCGGGCGGCTGTCGACCGCACACAGCACCCCCTAGGGTCGGCAGGTGCGCAGATCACCCCGTCCGTTGTCGGTACTCGTCGGAGTCGGCCTCGTCGCGACCGCCCTCGCGGGGTGCTCGGACGGTGCGCCGGACGACGCCTCGAGCGACGCACAGTCCGGGCTGCAGCGGTGGACGTCGCTGATGGAGACGGCGATCACCGACCCCGAGCACGGTCGCGGTGGGGCCGGGGGTTCCGGCGAGGGCATGGTGACCCTCGAGAACGTCCCGGCCGGCGACTGGGACCTGCTGCTCGCGTGCAACGGTGTCGACGGCGAGTACTTCCGCGCGACGGCCGGAGCCGACGTCGCGGACGTGCTCGGGCGGACGGACGCTCCGTGCGGGGCCACGACGCGGATGTCGATCACCGTGCCGGAGCCCGGCGGACTGACGCTCCGGGCGCGACCGCTCAGCGATGCGCCGGAGGCGGTCCGACGTGGTGACGTGGTGACGTACTGGTACGTGGGCGTCGTGCCGAAGGGGTTCGAGGCCGGACGGCGGACCTACGACCTGGGCTGATCGTCCTCGTCGTCGCCGGTGTCGTCGTCGTCGGCGGGGGCGCGGAGGACGAGGCCGATGGCGCCCGACGACCGGCCCGGGCGGAGGAAGGCCTGGTTCACGGGCGCGACGTACGAGCCACTGAAGGTGACCTCGTGCTCGGCGTCGTCCTCCTCGTCGTCGGGCTCGTCGGTGTCGTCGGCGGAGCGGGTGCCGAGCAGCTTCCGGGTCAGGGCGCTCCGCTCGGTGAGCAGCGAGTCGAGCGCTGCACGCAGGTCGAGGTCGGCGGGCTCGGCACCGCGCAGGGCGGCACCGAGGACGCTCCGCCGCATGAGCTCCTTGGCGAAGGAGCCCGTCGTGCCCTCGGCACGCTCGGCCGCCTCGGCGAGGGCGGCCTCGGAGAAGGGCAGCGAACCGGCGTACCGGCGGAAGAGCCGGACGCGCTCGGGCAGGGCGGGGAGCGGGATCTCCACGGCGAGGTCGACCCGGCCGGGACGGTCCGCGAGGGCGCGTTCGAGCACGGACACCCGGTTCGTGGTCATCACGAAGGCGACGTCCGCGTCGCCGTCGAGCCCGTCGAGGGCGTCGAGCACCTCGAACAGCAGCGGCTGCGGGGAGCTGTGGCGTTCCATCGCGACGAGGTCGATGTCCTCCATCACGACCAGTGACGGCTGGAAGGTCCGGGCGATCTCGGCCGCGGCACCGATCGCCGCGATGCTCGAGCCGGTGAGCAGGATCGCGGTGACCCCGGTCGTCCGGGTGAGGAGGTGCCGGATCGTGAGCGTCTTGCCCGTCCCGGGAGGGCCGTAGAGGAGCACACCGCGCTTGAGGTGCTGTCCGGCCGCGAGGAGCGCCGCACGCTGCTCGCCGATCCCCACGACGTGGTCGACCACCTCGTCGAGCACGCCCGCGCCGAGGACGACGTCGTCGGCGTCGACCTCGGGCCGGCGGAGGAACGTCGCCCCGGCATCGGACCCGTACTCGGACTGCACGAACGAGAGGACCTGCCCGCGCAGGACGCTCCGCTCGATCATCAGGGCACGGAGGCGGAGCAGGAACGCGGTGGCGGCGTCCTGGTCGGGCGACAGGATCTCGAGGCTGGCGCGGCCGCGGCCGTACTCCGGCTTGGCCGACCGCTGGACGACCGCGACCGGAGCGCCGTCGAAGGTGAGGAACCGGAGGCCGAACGACACGACCCGACGGGTGGTGTCGGCACCGGTGGCCCGGGTGGCGTAGCTCACGGGGCCGGGCGCCCACCGCATGGGGGGGTTCGCGATGAACTCGCTGACGGAGCTGTGGAACCGGCTGTCGTCGCCCGCGATGCCGACGAGGGCGTCGGGGTCGGTGCCGGCGAGCTCCTCGAGGGCGATGTCGGCGTCGACGAGGCGGTGGTCGGGGAACTCCTCGGTGACCACGGGGACGGACTGCGGATCGACGCCCAGGTGGGCGCCGATCCGTTCACCGATCGGTGTGGTCACCGCCTGCTGTTCGGCGGCGGCGAGTTCGTTCGCCTTCTCGATGTAGCGGGCGAACGCCCGCATGAGGTCCCGGTCTGCGTCGTCGAGCACGTCGCCATCCTGGCACGCAGCGCTGGAACGCGTCCGGCCCCCGTGGCCGGTCGCACGTGGTCGGCCGCCCGGGCGGTCGGGGGCGCTGTGGGGTTCCGGCCGCACGTGGTCGGCCGCCCGGAGAGGGGGGTTCCGGGCGGCCGCAGGACCAGTGTGGGTGTCGTCCTGAAGAACGAGCCATGTGGATCGTGAGAATCCTCCGCGCGGCGGATGTCCCCGTCCGATCGCCGACGTAGCGTCGTGTGCGTGAACTGGTTGATCCTCCTGGGGGCGGTGGCCGCCGCGGCCGTCGTGATGTGGATCGCCGATCGCGTGGGGTGGATCGACCTGTCGAACAAGGCCACGCGCAGCGGCGGATCCGGCGGTGTGGTCTCGATGATGGACGAGGTGTTCGCGCCGACCCGTCACGAGACGCAAGCGGAGTACGAACGGCAGTCGCGCCTCCCGAGGGAGGCACCGACACCGGCGGACGACGACCACGACCTGCTCAGCGGGAGCGTGCTCATCAAGGTGCCGGCGGTGCGCAGCGCCGGTCGGCACGCGGTGCGGGCCGGGACGCACGACCGGTCGTACTGACGACTCGTCCTGGCGGGAGCCGGCAACGCGCGGGCCGCGTCAGCGGGTCGTGAGCTCCTGGTAGTCCGGGTGCCGCTCGATCCAGGCCGCGACGTAGCTGCACTGCGGGACGACCCGGCGCGAGGACCCCGAGCGGACGTCGTCCAGCGCGTGCTCGACGAGGATCGAGGCGTGACCACCGCCGCGGTGCGCGGGGTCCACCTCGGTGTGGACGAAGCGGATCTCGTCGCCGTCGACCTCGTACGCCGCGAAGCCGATCACCTCACCGTCCTCGACGAGGGAGTACTGCTGCCTGTCGGTGTCGTTCCGGACCTCGGGTGTCGCCATGGAGCAGACGCTACGCCCCTCCCGAAGAAGGGCCTGTGTGCGCGCTGGACGCCGGGCTAGGGTCTGATCGTGCAGCACGAGACGACCCCGCCGTTCCGCTTCCGGACGCCTCCCGGGTGGCCGACACCCTCCGCCGAGTGGGAGGAACTGCACCAGGCCGCCGAGCCCGCACCGGGGTGGTCGCCCGCACCGGGGATCCCGCCCGCACCCGAGAGCTGGCGCTTCTGGGCCCCGATCCCGCGGTCGTTCCGGGGCTACGTGCCGGCCGCCGCTCGCCGCCTCCGCGTCGCGCAGTGGATCGGCCTCGTGGTGGCGCTCCTCGCGCTCGCCGCGGTCATCGTCGTCGCGGCGCTCGGTGGTCTGGCCGTGGTCGGACTCCTGCCGCTCGTGGCCGGGATCGCGGTGCTGGTGGTGTGCTCCGCGCGGGCGGGCGAGCTCGCTGACCGGACCGCGGCCTCGATCCGGGACGACGCGGCGGTGTGGCGTCGGACGGAGGTCCCGGCGCGGGCACGGGCGGCGTTCCCGGAGCTCGACCAGGACGCAGCCGTGGCTGCCTGGGAGGCGGCGGCGTGGGGGCTGCCCACCGTGCGGCCGTTCGCCGTGGCGGACACAGCACCGAAGCGTTCGCCGTTGCGCCACCGCACCCGTACGGTCGTCGCCGTGACCGCGGGTGCCGCCGCGCTCCTGCTCGTCGTCGGCGCGACGACGGCCGTCGACCCCGTCGTCCGTGCGCTGCAGAGCGACGGGCAGACGCTCGCGTACGGACTCCAGGACACCGCACCCGACGGCAGCGTCCCGGACGACAGCAGCCCGGACGACGACGCACCGGACCAGGACGCACCGGACGCGGGGGACCAGGCACCGTGGACCTCGGACGACGGCACGGTCACCGCGTCGTTCATCGGCGACGACGAGACGTGGGATGCGACCTGCGGAGCGATCGACTTCGCGGACGGCTGCTGGGCGTGGCAGATCGACAGCGAGTGCGACGGGCCGGCCCAGGTCACGGTCGGGTTCTCCGCCACCGAGAGCGGTGACGACGTGCGCACCGACACCCGCACGGTCGTGCTGACCTCGGGGCGACCGCTCGTCCTCACCGAGCAGGGGTCCGAGGAGTGGGGCGGCATCCGCGACGTCACCTGCTCCACCGCACCGGAGCACTCCGTGGCGCTGACCCGGAGCCCGCTCGACTCCGACGCCGAGGACGCCGACGGCTCGTGGCCGGACGGCTGCGTCGACTACGGCTGCGCCGGGTGGGAGGTCACCCCCGAGGCGTCCTGCGACTCGGCGACCGTGCAGTTCTCCGTCGACGAGGAGGTCGCGACGCTGCCCGGTCCGCACGACCTCGTGGTGGCGACGGCACTGCGCGCGGGCGAACCGGTGGACGTCTGGGCCGGCGGCGCGTGGCTGCCGGACGACGACGCGACGATCTCCCAGGTGACCTGCGGCTGAGCACGGACCGCGGGCTCCGCGGGGACGGGACGCCGCGTGGACCAGAATGGTGCACGTGCACAGCGGCGACGATCGAGGACCGGACCGGGTGGTCCTCGGCGACAACCTCGACGTCCTGCCGACCCTGGCGGACGGCTCGTTCACGCTCGTGTACCTCGACCCGCCGTTCAACACCGGCCGCTACCAGCGTCGGCACGCGAGCGCCGCGGTCCGCGAGCCGACGGTCGGCGACGAGGCCGCAGCTGCCGATCGCCGACGTGAGCGGGTGACGGGCTTCCGGGGGAGCTCCTACGAGCGCGTCCGCGGCGACCTCATGCGCTTCGACGACCGGTTCGAGGACTACTGGTCGTTCCTCGAACCGCGGCTGCTCGAGGCGTGGCGGCTCCTCGCCGAGGACGGCACCCTCTACCTCCACCTCGACTACCGCGAGTCGCACTACGCCAAGGTCCTGCTCGACGCCCTGTTCGGCCGCGAGTCCTTCCTCAACGAGATCGTCTGGGCGTACGACTTCGGTGCGAAGTCCCGGTCACGGTGGCCGACGAAGCACGACACGATCCTCGTCTACGTGAAGGACCCGTCACGGTACTGGTTCGACTCCGAGGCGGTCGATCGTGAGCCCTACATGGCGCCGGGACTCGTCACACCCGAGAAGCGCGAGCGCGGCAAGCTCCCGACGGACGTCTGGTGGCACACGATCGTGTCGCCGACCGGCAAGGAGAAGACCGGCTACCCGACGCAGAAGCCCGAGGGGGTGCTGCGCCGCATCGTGCAGGCGTCGTCGCGCGAGGGCGACTGGGTCCTCGACTTCTTCGCCGGCAGCGGGACGACGGGCGCGGTGGCCCGGGCGCTCGGCCGGCGGTTCGTGCTCGTGGACGACAACCCGGTCGCGGTCGACGTGATGCGCCGACGGCTGCCGGGGGCGTCGTTCGACGTGGTCAGCCCGTCGGACGCATCGACGGGCTGACCACGTCGCTACTCGGCTGAGTGACGCCCGTGCCCGTGCTCGTCGGGCCTGGAGGCGCGGCTCGCCTCCGCAGCGTCGCCGGCGGTGGTGTCCGTGGTCGCGTCCGTTGCGGCGTGCGCGGCTCGGGTGCGGATCGCGCCCGTGGTGGTGGGCGGCTCGTCGACCGGCGCGGCGGCGGAGTGTGCGCCGTGCGTGGTCGCGTCGGGCAGTGGTGCGCGGGTGCCGTCGAGGGAGACGGTGGTGGGACCGCCGGCTGAACCGGCCGACCGGGTCGTCGACTGCCCGACACCGACACCGACGCCGACCGCGGAACCGGCCGAGCGCGGCTGCGAGACGACGTCCGGCGAGGTCGGGACGACCGCCATCGAGCCGGTGTCCGGCGAGACGAGCGATCCCGTCCGGGCGGCTGCGTGCTGGGCGTCCACGGTCAGGCGGTCCGCGTCGGCGGTCGCCCGCTCGTTGTCCGCGCGCTCGGTGTTCGCCTGCTCCTGCAGTGCCGAGACCTTCCGGAGCGGCGGAACGCGGAAGAACCAGGTGAGCACGAAGGCGAGCAGGATCACGGCGAGGCCGACGTAGTAGACGACCACGGCGGAGTCGCTGAACCCGACGAGGAACGGCCGGGTGAGGCGCTTGTCCGCGCCGTTGAGGAACGACGTGTCGCTCGTCGACGAGCTGGTCGAGGAACTCGCGCTCGAGTCACCGCTCTTGAGCTGCTCGACGAGCGTCGGAGCGACCTCGTCGACGACGTTCCGGCGCTGGTCGGCGTTCGAGTAGTCCACCTGCAGCGTGCCGTCCACGACCTCGGCGTTCGCCTTCGACGCGGCCGTCTCGAGTGCCTGCTGCTCGGCGGCGGGCTTCGCGGCGGCGACCTGCTGGGCGATGACCGTGTCCGCCGAGGCCTCGGGGACCGTGCCGGCTGCGACCTGCTGCTGGACGGCAGCGGTGACCTGCTTCGTGACGGCGGCGTCCGCGGCCTCCTTGGCCTGGGCGGCGCCCTTGTCGAGACCGTCCTGGACGTTCTGCTGCACCGGGTCGACGATCTTGTTCCAGATCTGGTCCATCACGCCCTTGTTGTCCGACGCGTTCGCGACCGACGGGGTGAGTGCGGCGTTCAGGGCGCTCTTCAGGTCGCTCTCGTTCTGCATCGCCGTCGTGATGTTCGTCGGCATGAGCGTGAACAGGACGGACAGCAGCACGGCGGTGCCCATGGTGCCGCCGATCTGGCGGAAGAACGTGGCGGCGCTCGTTGCGACGCCGATGTCCCGCGGGCTGACCGAGTTCTGCGCCGCCAGGGTCAGGGTCTGCATGAGCTGCCCGAGCCCGAGGCCGATGCCGAACATGCCGAGCATCAGGAACCAGAGGGGGCGGTCGGCGGTGAGGAACGTCAGGACGGTGAACCCGATGGCCGTGAAGGCCGTGCCGGTGATCGGGAAGACCTGGTAGTTGCCGGTCCGCGAGATGATCTGGCCCGAGGCGATCGACGAGATCATCAGACCGAGCACCATCGGGAGCATCGCGAACCCGGACTCGGTCGGGGTGACGCCCTTCACGATCTGCAGGTACAGCGGGATGGTGAGCATCGCGCCGAACATGCCGAAGCCGACGAGGACCGACAGGATCGCGGACATCGAGAACACCCGCGAGCCGAACAGCTTCAGCGGCAGGATCGCGTCGTCGCCCATCGCGCGTTCGACGATGATGAACGCGATGAGCCCGAGCGCACCGATCGCGTAGCAGGCGAAGGCGCCGGGGGAGTCCCAGCCCCACTCGCGGCCCTGCTCGGCGATGAGGAGCAGCGGCACGAGGGTCACGATGACGAGCGTCGCGCCCCACCAGTCGATCCGGGGCTTGCCGCGGTCGCCGAACTTCGGCAGGTGCAGGAAGGTCAGCACCATGAAGAGCGCGATGATGCCGATCGGCACGTTGATCAGGAACACCCAGCGCCACCCGGCGATGAACAGCAGCTGGTCCGCCCCGGCGAAGACACCGCCGACGAGCGGGCCGATGACGCTCGAGATGCCGAAGACCGCCAGGAAGTAGCCCTGGTACTTGGCGCGCTCGCGCGGGGCGAGCATGTCGCCCATGATGGCGAGTGGCAGGGACATCAGACCGCCGGCGCCGAGGCCCTGCAGCGCGCGGAAGCCGGCGAGCATGAGCATCGAGGTCGAGAACGACGCGGCGAACGACCCGACGATGAAGATGCCGATCGCTGTGAGGAACAGCGGACGCCGGCCGAAGATGTCGGACAGCTTGCCGTAGATCGGCGTCGTGATCGTCGACGCGATGAGGTAGCCGGTCGTCACCCAGGCCTGCTGGTCGAGGCCGTGCAGGTCGTCGCCGATCGTGCGGATCGCGGTACCGACGATCGTCTGGTCGAGGGCGCCGAGGAACATCCCCGCCATCAGGCCGTAGATGACCAGCAGGATCTGCCGGTGGTTCATCACGGCGTTGGACGAGGTGGTGGGTGCCGCGGGTGCGGTCGCGGTCTGGGTCATGTGCAGGGTCTCCCGGAAACTTTGCGCTGGCTGCAAAGTTACATCTGCCGCAAGGTGAAGGGTCGCGCCGGAGTGGGTTCCTGAGTGGATCGGCAGCACCGGCACCGGTTTCGATGGCGTCTGTCGGGAGGTCCTCGTGAGCGCTCCCGACGCCGTCACAGTACGCCCGAGCGTGACGTGCGGTGCGTCAGGACGCTGCGGCGGCCTGTTCGAGGGCTTCTTGGAAGCGCTCGTCCACCTCGATGCGCATCGCGCCCGTCTCGTCGTCGAAGCCGGACACCGCGCTGACCCGGCCGTTGCGCGAGAAGTACAGCAGGGGGCTCAGCACCCCGCCGGGCAGGCCGTGCTCGCCGTCCGTGAGCACCTGCACGACCAGGCCGGCGAGCATCTGCACCGAGGTGATGCTCGACGCGTCACGGATCGGGACGGCGAGCAGGAGGTGCCGGTGCGGGATCGCGAACACCGTGCCGAACCCGGCGGCGCCGAAGAGCGCCGGGAGGTTGACCGCCTTCGACGCGACGAACAGGGACTCGCCCTCGACGATGAACACCCCGGGGGCGATCTCGGCGTGCTCGTCCACCGGTTCGTCGTCGGTGCCCAGCTGCCCGAAGGCGAAGAGCTCGTCGATGCCGAGGGCGAGCCGCGGCAGGGTCGGACCCGACAGCGTGCTCACCATCGTCGGGTAGTCGACGCACAGCCCGAGCACCAGCCCGGGAGCGAACGGTCGCGCGTAGTCGAGGTCGGTCGGATCGGACGTCCCGGCGCCGAGGCCCGTGCCGCCGTCCGCGCTGGGGTCCGGCAGGATGCGCAGTCGGATGCGCTGCCGCAGCTCGTCGGCGCCGAGCTCCTCGGGTGCCGGCTCGCTGTACGCCTGGATCATCCGGTCGAAGTGCTCGGCGACCATGTCGGCCTGCACGTCCGGGGTCTCGCCGTGCACCTGCGCCGCGAGGTTCTCGAGCAGGAAGACTCGGCCGTCGGTGCCGACCAGACGAGCCTGCTCACCCGCCGGCACCTCGACCGTGGTCTCCATGCCACGCTCGGCGAGGGCTCGTTGCGCGAGCACCACGAGCGTCGGGGCGGGCTCGTCGTGCCGATCGTCCTGCTTCCGGCCGAACCACCCCATCCGCGCGGGACCTCAGGCCCCGAGTGCGGCGTCGACGATCTCCTTGGCTTCGCGCTGCACCTGTTCGAGGTGCTCCTGCCCGACGAAGCTCTCGGCGTAGATCTTGTAGACGTCCTCGGTGCCGGACGGGCGGGCCGCGAACCACGCCTTGTCGGTGACGACCTTCACGCCGCCGACGGCCGCGTCGTTGCCCGGAGCCTTCGACAGCTTCGCCGTGATCGGGTCGCCCGCGAGGGTCTCGGCGGTGATGGCGTCGCCGTCGAGCTTCGACAGGCGGGCCTTCTGCTCCTTGCTCGCGGCGGCGTCGACACGCTGGTAGACCGGGGCGCCGAAGCGTTCGGTCAGCTCGTCGTAGAGCTGCGACGGGGTCTTGCCGGTGACCGCGATGATCTCCGACGCCAGGAGCGCCAGGATGATCCCGTCCTTGTCGGTGGTCCACGCGGTGCCGTCCTTGCGGAGGAACGACGCGCCCGCCGACTCCTCGCCGCCGAAGGCCACGGAACCGTCGATCAGGCCCGGGACGAACCACTTGAAGCCGACCGGGACCTCCCACAGGCGACGACCGAGGGACTCGGCCACGCGGTCGATGATGCTCGACGACACGAGGGTCTTGCCGATCGCGGCGTCGTCGCGCCAGGCGGGACGGTGCGCGTAGAGGTACTCGATCGCCACGGCGAGGTAGTGGTTCGGGTTCATCAGGCCGCCGTCGGGCGTGACGATGCCGTGCCGGTCGGAGTCGGCGTCGTTGCCGGTGAGGACGTCGTAGTCGTCCTTCCGCGCGACGACCGAGGCCATCGCGCTCGGGCTCGACGGGTCCATCCGGATCTTGCCGTCCCAGTCGAGCGTCATGAACGACCAGGTGGGGTCGACGTCGGGGTTGACCACGGTGAGGTCGAGCCCGTAGTGGTCGCGGATGCGGTTCCAGTAGGGGAGCGACGCACCACCCAGCGGGTCGGCGCCGATCTTCACGCCGGCACGCTTGATCGCGTCGATGTCGATGATGTTCTCGAGGTCGGCGACGTAGGCGCCGAGGAAGTCGTAGCGGTCGGGCGAGGCGTGCTCGGTGCGCTGGACCTCGGCGTTGCCGCCGGCGATGATCGCGTTCGCGCGCTCGGCGATCCAGCTCGTCGCGTCACTGTCCGCCGGGCCACCGTGCGGCGGGTTGTACTTGAAGCCGCCGTCGCGGGGCGGGTTGTGGCTGGGCGTGATGACGATGCCGTCCGCCGTGTCCGCGTTGCCGGCACGGTTGTACGCGATGATCGCGTGGCTGAGCGCCGGGGTGGGGACGTAGCCGTTCTCGCTGTCGGTGAGGACGTGCACGCCGTTGGCGGCGAGGACCTCGAGCGCGGTGCGTTCGGCGGGGCCGGACAGCGCGTGCGTGTCACGGCCGATGAAGAGCGGGCCGTCGGTGCCCTGCGACGTGCGGTACTCGACGATCGCCTGCGTGATCGCGGCGATGTGGGTGTCGTTGAACGCGGAGTCCAGTGAGGAGCCGCGGTGGCCCGAGGTGCCGAAGACGACCTTCTGCTCGGGGACGGAGACGTCCGGGACGCGCTCGTGGTACGCGGCGATGAGGGCGTCGAGGTCGACGAGGTCGTCTGCAGTGGCAGGGGTGCCGGCGCGGTCGTTCATGCGTCCATCCTGGCATCGCGCGGGTCGGCACGCCCAGGAACGTCGCGCCTGTGGACGACGAGCGCGCCTGTGGACGAGGAGCGAGCGGCCGTCCGCACCGGGGAGAAAGGGGGACACCCCGGGTGGACGACCGCTCGCGGTACGGGGACGGCGTCAGGCCGTGCGGAACGAGCCCGTCGCGGTCCGCAGCGAACCGGTGGCCGTTCGCGTCGAGGACGTCGCGGTACCGGGCCGACGGGACTGCGTGTCGACGAACCGGCCGAGCGCACGCCCGATCCCGGTTCCGGTGTAGGTGCCGATCGGTCGCCAGGCGGCGTCCACCGCGTAGGCGCCGAGCTCGTCACGGTTCTCGAGGCCGGTCACGTACGCGCCGCCCAGGGGGTTCTGACGGTTCTGCATGGATGCTCCTCGTCGTCGTGCCGAGGGTCGTCGGTCACCGGGCCGGCGACCGCGACGCCGTCGGCTTGATGACCACCACACTACCTCCTTCTTTTGCATGACACAAAAGAAGGAATGCTCAGGCGAGCAGCTCGCAGAAGGTCCGGCCCTCGGCGGTCCAGCTCTGCTTCGCCACGAGGCCGACCGTCTCGGCGTGGTCGAGCAGGGCGTCGACGCCCACCTCGGCCCACGGGAAGCCCGCGCTCTGGTGGCCGTCGGCGTCCACCACGCGGGCGGTGTACACCCGGTCGGCGGTGCGGTCGACGTGGGTCTCGACGACCACGCGGCCACCGACGCGCACGATCTCGCGGCACCGGGCGAGCAGGGCCGCCGGGTCGCCGCCGATGCCGATGTTCCCGTCGATCACGAGCGCCGTGTCCCAGTGCCCCTCGTCGGGGACCGGGTCGAAGACCGAGCCCTGGATCGCCGTCCCGCCGGAGCGTCGGGCGATCGCCACGGCGTCGGCGGAGACGTCCACGCCGAGCGACGGGATGCCGAGGGTGCTCGCGGCGACGAGCATCCGCCCCGGCCCGCAGCCGATGTCGATCACCGGCCCGTCCGCACCGTCGAGGAGCGACCGGTCGATGCGGTCCGCCGCGGCGCTCCAGCGGCCGACGTCGAGCGTGACCGCCCGGTCCGGTCGGGAGGTGTCCGTCAGCCGGATGCGACCGTCGGTGCGGAGCGCACGCGCGTACGGTTCGCCACCGCCGGCCCCGAAGGAGACGGGTGCTTCCATGGTCATCGGAGTGCCCCCGTGGTCTCGGCCTGCAGTGCGGCGGCGAACGCGGAGTCTGGAACGAGATCGGCGACGCGCTCGGCATCCGGCACGGTGTCGACGTCGAGCAGGACCCCGAGGGTGCCCGCGTCGAGCCCGGCGTCGGTCAGACGGGCGAACTGGACCGCACCGGTGTCGTCCTGCGACATCGGCACGCCGCGGAGCAGGTCGCCGTCCGGGTCGCGCAGGTAGAGGGACCAGAAGCCGCCGTCCTCGGCCGGGCCGAACCAGGCGTCGCGCTGCGGCTCGTCGAACACCGGTGCGACGTCGGCCGGCCCGAACTGCGGCGTGTCCATGCCGACGAGCAGCGTCGGGCCCTCGACGGTGTCGAACAGTGCACCGAGCCGCTCGTCGAGGCCGCCCGTGGTCTGGTGGATGACGTCGAAGCCCTCGGCGCCGGTCGGCAGCACCGTGCCGTCGTAGAACAGCACCCGTCGGGCGGCGGGCAGCGCACGGACGGTCGCCAGCGTGTCCGCGAGGCTCGCGGCGGCGACCCGTGCGGCACCCTCGGGGGTGAGCGCCGGCGTCAGGCGGGTCTTGACCCGGCCGGGCAGGCACTCCTTCGCGACCACCGCGACGGTGATGTCGGTCGTCATGAGTGGACCTCCTCGGAGTGGGTGGGGCCGGCCACGTGGGGGACCGGAGCGGGTGCGACGACGGTGGGTCGCGCCTCCCGGCGGTACTCGCGCAGCAGACGCGACATGTCCTTGACGGCGTTGACGGTGCCGCGGAGCGTGCCGGTGACCTTGCTGTCGCCGATGCGCTGCGCGTACCCGATGTCGGACTCGTCGACGCGCCAGCCGGCGGCGTGCGCCGCGAGGACCATCTCGAGCGGGTAGCCGCTGCGGCGATCCCGCAGGTCGAGGGCGACCAGGTCCGCGCGGCGCATCACGCGCATCGGGCCGAGGTCGCGCAGCCGGTACCCGGTCGCGCGACGCATCAGGACCGCGAGCACGCGGTTGGCGAACCGGGCGTGCGGTGCCCAGGCGCCGGGCGTGGTCGGCACGCGGCGTCCGAGGGCGAGGTCGGTGTGTCCCGTGGCCACGCGGGCGACGAGCGGGACGAGCTCGGCCGGGTCCATCGAGGCGTCGGCGTCGCAGAAGGCGACGTACTCGGCCGTGGCGGCGGCGACCCCGGCGGCGCAGGCCGAGCCGAAACCCTTCACCGGTTCGGTCACGACCAAGGCGCCGTGGGCCCGGGCGACGTCGGCGGAGCCGTCGGTCGAGCCGTTGTCGACGACGATCGCGCGGTAGCCGCGCGGGAGTCGGCCCAGGACCTCGGGGAGGGCATCGGCCTCGTCGAGACAGGGGAGGATGACGTCGACGTTCATGTCGCCCATTCGGTGCGGAGCGTCGGAACGACTGGTGTCGGCTCCCGCCGCGCGCGTCGGCGGGGCGGGGTGGTCGGTCTCGTGGGCCGGCTGTCGTTCCATGCCTACGACACAACACGTTACGAGCGGTCGGGGTACAGGATCAGCGTCCCCCGATGGACGTTCCGCGCACTCTCGGTGGTGGGTCACCCCTGATCGGGGGACACGGGGGTGGGGCGTCGGGCGGACGCGTCACGCGGTGGGGGTGCCGGCCTGGAGGCGGGGGGGGGGGGGGGGGGGGCGGGGGCGCGGCGGCC
>Ga0308167_1000302_pt1 | contig 101233 bp, 93 predicted proteins | sample PhyCR1_2_FD_202138 | JGI IMG/M metagenome (GOLD analysis project Ga0308167, IMG submission 202138) | Phyllosphere microbial communities from UC Gill Tract Community Farm, Albany, California, United States - DLSLRC.R1 | ecosystem: Host-associated > Plants > Phyllosphere > Unclassified | place...
CATAGCGAGAGGGAAACGCCCGGTCACATTCCGAACCCGGAAGCTAAGCCTCTCAGCGCCGATGGTACTGCAAGGGGGACCTTGTGGGAGAGTAGGACGCCGCCGGACTCAACGTTGCAACACCAGGGAACCCCTGACCACCACGTGGTCAGGGGTTTTCTGCGTTTCCCGGCGCGTTATGATCGGCCGAAGAACGAAGGGGACCGATGACTGAGCAGCTCGATCGAGCAGCGATCGACCCGGGTCCGGTGTGGCCGGTGTTGACCGATGCGACGAGGTCCGCCCTGCGCGAGATCCTCGTGCACGGTGTGCTCTCCCGTGCGGAGATCGCTCGGTCGCTCGGCCTGTCGCGGGCGAGTCTCACGCGGGCCGTGCGGACGCTCCAGGAGCACGGGTTCGTGATCGAGGTCGGTACGGGGGTGCGTGGCGCCACCGGTCGGCCGTCGGAGCTCCTCCGGACGAGCGAGGGCGTGTGGGAGTTCGTGGGCGTGAAGCTCACGCAGGACCGCTTGTACGCGGCGGTCACGGACCTCGCGGGACGGGTGCTCGCCCTGCACGAGGAAGTGCTGCGCGACGCATCGCCGGACGCGCTCGTGGCCCAGGTCGGCGAGGTCGTCGACCGGCTCCGGGTGGCGTCGCCGGCGATCTGCTCGCTCGGCGTCTCGGTGCCCGGCGACGTGGTCACCCGTGACGGCGTGACCCTGGTCGAGGTGTCGCAGTTCCTCGGCTGGCGCGACGTCCCACTGTCGGACATGCTCGAGCGCCGGACGGGGCTCGTGACCTTCACGGTGAACGACGTCGACGCGCTCACGGCCAAGGAGCACTGGATCGGCGCCGGCGCGGGCGTCACCTCGATGGCACTCGTCACTGTCGGGGCGGGCGTCGGGTTCGGGCTCGTCACGAACGGCGAGGTGTCGGAGGGCGCCCACGGTCGGTTCGGTCGCGTCGGGCACCTGCCCGTGTACGGCGGCGGTCCGGACTGCGGGGTCGGGCACGCGGGCTGCGTGTCGAGCTACCTGCCGAGTTCCATCGTGGCGCGGAACGCCGGCCACGAGGACGCCGGGTACGACGCGGTGGTCGACCTGGCCCGCGCGGGGGACGAGCGGGCGCTCCAGGCCCTCCGCGACGCCGGCACGGCCCTGGGTGTGCTCCTGTCGACGGTGGTGACGCTGGTGGACCCGGAGTCCATCGTGCTGACCGGCGACGGCCTGCCCGTGTACGACCTCGCCCGCGCCGAGGTGGACGCGGCGTTCTGGCAGGGCCTCCGCCCGTACGAGCCCGCCGTGACCATCGTCGTGCAACCGTTCGAGTTCTCCGAGTGGGCGCGTGCGGCTGCGGTCCTCGCGGTCCGCCGGCTCCTCCGCTTCTGACTTAGTTACCCGAGTTGACAAACGCCTTCGACGGGCGGGATGCTGGTCCGGTCCACCCGTCGAAGGAGATGTCGTGACCCCTGCTCGTTCCGTGCCCTGGCCCACCGAGGACCTGTCGTTCGGTGGTGACTACAGCCCCGAGCAGTGGCCGCGCTCGGTGTGGGACGAGGACGTCCGACTCATGCGCGAGGCCGGTGTGAACCTCGTCACGGTCGGGGTCTTCTCGTGGGGGCTCCTCGAGCGGTCACCGGGGGAGTACACCTGGGACTGGCTCGACGACGTGCTCGACCTGCTGTACGACAACGGCGTCGCGGTGGACCTTGCGACACCGACCGCCGCCCCGCCGAACTGGCTGCTCGCGGCGCACCCCGAGATCCTGCCCGTCGACGCGACCGAACGCCGCGAGCGTCCCGGTGGCCGGCTCGGCTGGTGCCCGGCCTCGCCGGTGTTCCGCGAGCACGCGCTCCGGATCGCCGGCGCCCTGGCCGAACGGTACGGGGAGCACCCCGCGGTCCGGCTCTGGCACGTGAGCAACGAGCTCGGCGGCGGGAACGGCCGCTGCTACTGCGATGTCTCGGCAGCCGACTTCCGGCGCTGGCTCCGCGCGCGGTACGACGACGTCGGCGCAGCGAACGCCGCGTGGGGCACCGCCTTCTGGGGGCACACCTACACGTCGTTCGACGAGGTCTCCCCGCCGCGCGGCGTCGGTGGGGCGCCGAACCCGGGGCTCGCCCTCGACTTCGAGCGCTACTCGTCGGACGCGCTCCTCGCCCACTTCGAGGCCGAGAAGGCCGTCATCGAGCAGCACTCCGCCGCACCCGTCACGACGAACTTCATGGTGGGCGCCGGTTCCCAGGTCGTCGACTACGCCGAGTGGGCCCGCCACGTCGCGATCCCGGCGAACGACCACTACACGCTGGTCGACGACCCCGACCGCGCCGAGGACCTCGCGGCCGCTGCCGACCGCATGCGCGGGATGACCCGCGACGGCGGTCCGTGGCTGCTCATGGAGCACTCGACTGGGGGCCCGAGCTGGCAGCAGCGGAACCGGGCGAAGGAGCCCGGCGAGATCCTCCGCAACTCGCTCGCCCACGTCGCACGCGGGTCGGACGGCGCACTCTTCTTCCAGTGGCGCGCGTCGACCGCCGGCGCCGAGCAGTTCCACTCCGCGATGGTCCCGCACGTCGGCACCCGGAGCCGCGTCTGGCGCGAGGTCTGCGCCCTCGGCCGCGCACTCCGCGCCCTCGGGCCCGTCCAGGGAGCCCCGGTCGAACGTGCCCGCGTCGCGATCGTCGTGGACGAGGCGTCCGGCTGGGCGCTCCAGTCCGGGCTGAAGCCGCACCGGGGACTCCGGTACGGGCACGAGCTCCGAGCCTGGCACACCGCGTTCTGGCGCCGCCAGGTCCTGACCGACGTCGTCCCGCTCGACGCCGACCTGTCCGGGTACGACGTCGTGGTGCTCCCGACCCTCTTCCTCGTCGACGACGCGGCCGCGGCGCGGATCAGCGCCGTCGTGGAGCACGGCGCGACGCTCCTGGTGACCTACGCCTCGGGGATCGTGGACGAGACCGCGCGTGTCCGCACCGGTGGCTACCCGGGTGCGTTCCGCGACGTGCTCGGCGTGTGGTCGGAGGAGTTCACCCCGCTGCAGCGCGACGAGCGCGTCCTGCTCGGCGACGGCACGGTCGTCACCGACTGGGCGGAGGACGTGGTCGTCGAGGACGCCGACGTCGTCCTCCGGCACGTCGACGGGCCGCTCGCGGGCCGCCCCGCGGTCACACGCCGCGCCGCCGGTGGCGGCGCCTGGTACGTCTCGGCGATGCTCGACGCGGACGGGGTGCAACGGATCGTGGACCGGATCGTCGAGGAGCGAGCGATCGCGCGGACCGTCATCGCGCCTCCAGGCCTGGAGGCAGTGCGTCGCGTCCGGCAGGACGGCACCGGGATCCTGTTCCTCCTGAACCACCGCATCGACGACGTCGTCCTGTCGGCTGCCGGGACCGACCTGCTCGACGGCTCCGGGCACGGCCCGGAGACCGTCGTACCAGCCGGCGGCGTCCGCGTGCTCCTCGAGGAGGCGACGGCATGACCGTCGTGGACGGTGAGGAGGCGCGGGCAGCCGTGCCGGCGGCGGTGACGGGCGTCCACGCGCTGCGCGCGGCCGGGATGGGTGTCGTCGTCGCGACCCGTGTCGACGGCCTGCCCGAGGTGCTGCACTGGGGGCGGGACGTCGGCGAGGTCGTGCCGGAGGACGCGGACGACCTCGTGCTCGCCGTCGCGCGGGCGGTCTCACCGAGTGCGTTCGACGCCCCGTGGCCGGTGACGATCCTGCCCACCGAGCAGGACGGGTGGGAGGGTCGACCCGGGGTCGCGGGACAGGTCGGCGGCCGCCCGCTCGTACCGGTGTGGCGCGACGTCGTGGTGCACGTCGAGGGACAGCTGCTCGTGGTCGACGCCGCGTCGGACGAGGTGGCGCTGCACAGCGAGTTCGCCCTCGACGACGCCGGGGTGCTGCGGGTGCGGCACGCGCTGACGAACAGCGGCACGGCCGACGTCGAGGTGCAGGCGCTCGAAGCGGTGCTGCCGGTGGGGGAGCGTGCCGCCGAGGTGCTCGACCTCGCCGGACGGTGGACCCGCGAGCGGACCCCGCAGCGGCGGGAGATGACCGACGGGGTGCACGTGCGCGAGAGCCGCCGGGGGCGGACCGGGCACGACGCCCCGACCCTCACGGTGCTCGGGACCCCGGGGTTCGACGACACCACCGGCGAGCTGTGGGCGGTGCACCCGGCGTGGAGCGCGGACTCCGTGCACCGGTACGACCAGCTCGCCGAGGCCCGTCCCGTGCTCGGCGCGGGGGAGCTCCTGCGCGCGGGCGAGGTCGTGCTCCGTCCGGGTGAGACGTTCACCACGCCCGACACCGTCTTCGTCTGGACCGACGCCGGGCTCGACGGGATCGCCGCCCGCCTCCACGACTCCCTCCGCGCGCGCCCCGGGCACCCACGGACCCCGCGTCCCGTCGTGCTGAACACCTGGGAGGCCGTCTACTACCGGCAGGAGCTGGAGCCGCTGCTCGCACTCGCGCGGGTCGCTGCGGACGTCGGTGTCGAACGGTTCGTCCTCGACGACGGCTGGTTCACCGGACGCCGCTCCGACACCACGGCCCTCGGCGACTGGACGGTCGACGCCGACGTCTGGCCGCAGGGCCTCGGCCCGCTCGTCGCCGGTGTCCGAGCGCTCGGCATGGACTTCGGGCTGTGGTTCGAGCCGGAGATGGTGAGCCCGGTGTCCGAGCTCGCGGTCGACCACCCGGACTGGCTCCTGCAGGACCCCGGGCGCACCCGGACGTGGCGGCACCAGTACGTGCTCGACCTCGCCCGCGCGGACGTCCGCGAGCACGTGCTCGACCGGATGTCGGCGGTGATCGGCACGCACCACGTCGACTTCGTGAAGTGGGACCAGAACCGCGACGTCGTGCAGACCGTGCACGCCGGCCGGGTCGGCCTCGACGCGCACACCCGTGGCGCCTACGCGGTGATGGACGAGCTCCGTCGCCGACACCCCTGGCTCGAGATCGAGGCGTGTGCGTCCGGCGGCGCCCGGGTCGACCTGGGCGTCCTCGAACGCGCCGACCGGGTGTGGGCCTCGGACTCGAACGACGCGATGGAACGGCTGCCGATCCAGCGGTGGACCGAGCTCCTGCTGCCGCTCGAGCTCATCGGGTCGCACGTCGGCCCGGAGGTGTCGCACACCACCGGGCGGCACCTCGACCTCGACTTCCGGATGGCGGTGTCGCTCTTCGGCAGCGCCGGCATCGAGACCGACGTCACCCGGTGCAGCCCCGCGGAGCTCGACCGGCTGCGGGAGTGGACCGCGCTCTACAAGCGGGAGCGGGGACTGCTGCACTCCGGGCGGCTGCACCACGTCGAGCTCGGGGACCCCGGGCTCGCGACGACGGCGGTCGTCGCGCGCGATCGGTCGCGCGCCCTCGTACGGATCGCCCGGACCGTGACGGGTCCGCGGTCCCTGGCCGTGCCGCTGCGCCTGCGCGGACTCGACCGGGAGCGCCGGTACCGGGTCGCGCCGGTGACCGGGCTGCGGGTGCCGAAGGGGGTCGACGTGACCCGGACGCCGTGGATCGAGCGGGGGAGCGTCGAGCTGTCCGGCGCGGTGCTCGAGGACGTGGGGGTGCGGCTGCCCGCGCTGGCCCCGGGGACCGCGCTCGTGCTCGAGGTGCAGGCGACCGGCTGACCGGGGCGGACGGGCCGGGCCCGCGCCCGGCCCGTCCACGCCTCAGGGCAGGAGATCGCCCGCGTGCCGGAGCACCAGGGGCCCGGCCAACGCCTCCACGTCGATGCCCGCCGCGCGCGTGACCTCGAACACCGCCGACTCGCCGGGCAGCAGCGACACCAGCCCCTCGTCGACCCGGGCCGTGGCGACCACCCGGTCCGGGAACAGCGCGAGGTCCCGCACGTACGCCGTCGCCGTGACCTCGACCCGTGCACCGTCGGTGGTCGCGACGGCCTCGACGGTGAACGGCCGGCGCGCCAGCCGCTGGCCGACGACGTCGGCGAAGTCGTGCACGCTGCGGCCCGACGCCGACCCGGTGACCACGAGCACCTCGACCGCGGGGTCGTCCGGCCTGCCGACCTCGGCGGGGAGCGTGATCCGGACCGCGTCCGCCGGGTCGACCGAGACGGTCGCCGTGGTCGTCGCGAGCACCGTGCCGTCGAACGCGCGGCGCTCGACGACGACCTCGTCGGTGACGGGCGCACCGCCGGCGTTCACGACGACGACGTCCAGCCCCGCGGCGTCCCGGGCGGCTGCGGCAGCGGCGACCTCGGCGGCCGGAGCCCACGGGTGCGGTTCCGGCACGGGCGTCGGCTGCACGGTCGAGAGGACGGGCCGGTAGGCCTGTCGGACCGCGTACCAGACCGGCTTCCGGTGCCCGGCGTGGTCGACGAGTGCCCAGGACACCACGGGCCAGTCGTCGTTGAGCTGCCAGACGACCATGCCGGTGTTGTCCGGCGTGCGGGACCGGAACCACTCCATGCCGAAGCGGATCGCGTGCGCCTGGTTGAGCTGCGCGGCCCAGTGCCAGTCCTCGATGGTCGTCGGCGCCGGGAGGTGCCCGCGCATGCCGTCGGCGAGCTTCCGGTTGCCCTCGTGCGCCTTCTGGTGCACGAGCATCTCGTGGCCGTCCGGGTCGAGCGGCTCGTCGTGCACCACCGCGGTGAGGGTCGACCACGCGGGCGGCCCCTGGAACCCGAACTCGGCGACGAACCGCGGCTGCCAGTCGGCGTAGGAGCGGTAGTCGAGCCGGTTCCAGACGTCCCAGATGTGCACGCTGCCGTTCCGCTCGTCGTTCGGCGTCAGGTACTCGTCGAACGAGAACGGGCTCCCGGGGGTGTACGGCCGGGTCGGGTCGAGCTCCGCGACGATCGCGGGCAGCAGGGAACGGTAGTACCCGTTGCCCCAGGTGCGACCGACGAGCGACGGCCGCCACCCCCACTCGGCGTACGCCACGAGGTTCTCGTTGTTGCCGTTCCACACCACGAGCGAGGGGTGGGGACTGAGGCGGGTGACGGCCTCGCGGACCTCGGGCTCGACCTCGTCGGCCAGCCAGGGTTCCTCGGCGTAGGCGGCGCAGGCGAACAAGAAGTCCTGCCAGACGAGGATCCCGAGCTCGTCGCACCGGTCGTACAGGTCGTCGGACTCGTAGATCCCGCCGCCCCAGATCCGGAGCAGGTTGACGTTCGCCTCGACCGCGTCGTCGATCCGCTCGGCGTAGCGCTCGGCCGTCATCTCGGTGAGGTACGCGTGGTCCGGGATCCAGTTCGCCCCGCGCACGATGACGGGCCGGTCATTGACGCGCAGGAGGAACGGCGCGCCACCCGCGTCGGCAGCCGTGTCGAGGGTGACGGTCCGGAACCCCACCCGGCCGGTCCAGACGTCGTCGCCGACCTCGACCCGGACGTCGTACAGGGGCTGGTCACCGTGGCCGCGCGGCCACCAGACGGCGACGTCGGGGACCTCGAGCCGCACGACGGCGGAGCCGGTCGTGCGGTCCGGGCCGGTCGCGAGGGGGCGCGCGCCGACGACCCGGCCGGCGGTGTCGGCGGGGTCGGTGGGGCGGACGGGAGGCGCGGTGTCGGAACCGGGGTGCGCTGCGGACGCGTGGTGCGGGGCCAGGGTGATCCGGGCCTCCAGTCCGGCACCCGCGTCACCACCTGCGGACGCGACGGGCGCGCTGCCGATGGCCTGCGAGAAGGCGCCGGAGGATCCGGCGAACTCGACGTCGACGTGCGCCGTGAGCACGCCGGTGGTGCCGTCGACGTCGACGAGGGGGCGGACGGCCGCGATGCGGACGCCGCTCCAGGACTCGATGCCGATCGACTTCCAGATGCCGCTCGTCGCGACGTCGACGCCCCAGTCCCAGCCGAAGTTCGACGCGTTCTTCCGGAGCGCGTTGTACGGGTGGTGGTTGACGTGGGGGAGCTCGCCGCCGTGCAGCTCGGAGCGCCGGACGGCCGCGGGCACGGGCGCGTCGAACGTGACGACGAGCTCGTTCGCGCCCGGTCGGAGCAGGTGTCCGACGGGGAACCGGTACGAGCGGTGCTGGTTCGCGGTGGTGCCGACGACGATGCCGTTGAGCTCGATCATCGCGAGCGTGTCGAGTCCGTCCGCGACGAGGTCGTGGCGGCGCTCCCCGGTGCCGCCGGCCCAGTCGAACGTCCGCCGGTACCGCCAGACCGTGTCGCCGATCCACTGCGTCGCGGCCTCGCCGTCACCGTCGAAGGGATCGGGGATCCTGCTGGCGCGCAGCAGGTCGGTGTGCACGCAGCCGGGCACCACCGCCTGCACCGGGTCGCGGTGGGCATCGGCCTCCGGTGGACCGGCCACCGCCTCGAGGGTCCAGTGGCCGTCCAGTGTCGTGCGCTCCATCGCGCCTCCTCACGTCGTCGTGCAAGCTCTTGACCGGGTTAGTTTAGCCGTGTAACAATCGCGGTCACAACGACCAGGCCTGCGACGGAGCAGACCGAGAGGACAACGATGTCAACACCAAACCGTTCCCGGCGGCTCGCCATCGCGGCCGCGGCCATCCTCACCACCGCGGGACTCGCCCTCACCGGCTGCAGCTCGAGCGGGACCGCGGCGTCGTCCGACTCCGCGTCGACCCTGATCGCGTACACCGGACAGTCCGGCGACTACCAGATCAACTACAACCCCTGGTCGCCGTCGAACATCGGTGGCGTCGGGACGATCTACGAGGGCCTGTTCTTCATCACGAACGTGAACACGAAGGACCCGAAGCCGCTGCTCGGCAAGAGCTACGAGTGGAACGCCGACGGCACCCAGCTGAGCATCACGCTCCGCGACGACGCGAAGTGGAGCGACGGGAAGCCCTTCACGGCGAAGGACGTCGTGTTCACCCTCGACATGCTCAAGAAGTACAAGGCGCTCAACTCCATCGGGTACGACGGCACCGCGAAGGCCGAGGGGGACGACAAGGTCGTCGTGTCCTTCGCGAAGCCGTCCTTCGTGCTCGGCCCGAACCTGCTCGGCAAGACCTGGATCGTGCCGGAGCACCTCTGGAAGGACATCGACCCGACCACGGACGTCGTGCGCAAGCCCGTCGGGACGGGCCCGTACACGCTCGGCACGTTCAAGGCGCAGGCCTTCACCCTCGAGGCGAACAAGGACTACTGGGGCGGTACCCCGGCCGTGAAGACGATCCGCTACCTGTCGCTCTCCGGCAACACCGCGGGTGCCGACGCCCTGTCGCAGGGCTCGATCGACTGGCAGACCGGCCCGGTCCCGAACATGGACGACATCCCCGGCCACTACCAGGGCTACGACGGCATCACCGTCGGCCAGAACCAGATGGCCCTGCTGACCTGCTCGTCGACGGCGCTCGGCTGCTCGGGCCCGCAGACCGACCCGGCCGTGCGGCACGCGATCGCCGACGCGATCAACCGCAAGCAGCTCAACTCCCTCGCGTTCTCGAACACCGCCAGCGAGATCTCGCCGACGTTCGCCCTGACGACGACGCAGAAGGACATGATCTCGAAGGACGTCTCGCCGGCCGTGATGCCGTCCGGTGCCGACACCGACGCCGCGGCCTCGACGCTCGAGGACGCCGGGTACGCCAAGGGTGCCGACGGCATCTACGCGAAGGACGGCAAGAAGCTGTCCCTGACGGTCGAGGTCGTCACCGGCTGGACCGACTACATCACCGCGATCGACACGATGACGCAGCAGCTCAAGGCCGCCGGCATCGAGCTCAAGGCACAGCAGTCGTCGTGGAACGAGTGGACCGACAAGAAGACCAAGGGCAACTACCAGCTCGCGATCGACTCGCTCGGCCAGGGCCCGACCGCGAACCCGTACTACCTCTACAACAACTACTACTCGACCGCGAACACCGCGAAGGTCGGCGAGGCGGCCCCGATGAACATCGCCCGCTACAGCAACCCCGAGGTCGACGCCGCGCTGCAGAAGCTCGCGACGATCAACCCGGAGGACACCGCTGCGACCCAGCCCGAACTCGACGTCATCCAGCAGCACGTCGTCGAGGACATGCCGTACATCCCGATCATGACCGGCGGCACGACGAGCGAGTTCCACGCGGCGAAGTTCACCGGCTGGCCGACGAAGGACGACCTGTACGCGTTCCCGGCGGTCTGGGCGAGCCCGGACAACGCCGAGATCTTCAAGGCCCTCAAGCCCGCCAAGGGCTGAGGCGAGGACTGCGACCGAGGAGCGCTCGTATGCACTACTTCCTGCGCAAGATCGGCTTCTACATCGTGGCCCTCTGGGCGGCGTTGACGCTGAACTTCATCATCCCCAGGCTCCTGCCCGGGAACCCCGTGGACATCCTGCTCGCCAAGCTCCAGCAGCGCGGCGGGCAGGTGACCCCGGCGACCCGGCAGGCGTACGAGCTGCTCCTCGGTGGCAACTCCTCGGAACCGATCCTCGCCCAGTACGGCCAGTACCTGGGCAACGTGTTCCGCGGTGACCTCGGGGTGTCGGTGAGCTACTTCCCGGCACCGGTGACCGAGGTGATCGGGAGCTCCCTGCCGTGGACGATCGCCCTCGTCGGCATCGCCACCGTGCTCGCCGCCGTCATCGGGGTCGCCCTCGGCGCCTTCGTCGGGTGGCGACCGGGCACCTGGCTCGACTCGTTCGTGCCGGCCACCACCCTGCTCGCCGCGGTGCCGTACTTCTGGCTCGCGCTGATCCTCGTGTACTTCTTCGCGACCGGACTGCACCTGTTCCCGGCCCAGGGCGGCTACGACGTCGTCCTCACACCGGGGTTCAACGGCGAGTTCCTCATGTCGGCGCTCAAGTACGGCGTACTGCCAGCCGCGACGATCGTGCTCGCCTCGCTCGGCGGCTGGCTGCTCGGGATGCGCAACATGATGGTGTCCACGCTGTCCGAGGACTACATCACCACGGCGCTCGCGAAGGGCCTGCCGCACGGCAAGGTCCTCCGCAACTACGCCGCCCGCAACGCCGTGCTGCCGTCGGTCGCCGGGTTCGCGATCTCCCTCGGGTTCATCGTGTCCGGGTCCGTCGTCACCGAGCAGGTGTTCTCGTACCCCGGCATCGGGTCGAAGCTCCTGTCCGCGGTGACGAACAACGACTACGCGCTCATGCAGGGCATCTTCCTGTTCATCACCCTGGCGGTCCTCGGCGCAAACCTCGTCGTCGACCTGCTCTACGGGCTCATCGACCCGCGCACCCGGGCCCGGAGCTAGGAGGACACGACCATGACCAACATCCAACAGGAGACCGAACCCACCATCGGCGCCCTCACCGAGGAGGCCGAGGCCGGTTCCACCCGGAGCATCGCGACCGCTCGTCGTGGCCGGCCGAAGGGCGGCATCCGCCGGTTCCTCCCCACGCTGACGCCGTGGCTCGTCACGGGCATCGTGCTCATCGTCGGCGTCGCCCTGTTCGGGCTGCTCGGCCCGCTGCTCGTCGGCGACCCGAGCGCCATCCGCGACTCGGGCATGCAGCCGCCGAGCGCCGACAACCTGCTCGGGACGACGCAGACCGGGCAGGACGTCCTCGCCCAGCTCGCGTTCGCCACCCGGGGCAGCCTGCAGATCGGCCTCATCGTCGGTGTCCTCGCCACGGTGCTGTCGGCGTTCTTCGGCATCCTCGGCGCGTACCTCGGCGGGATCATGGACGAGGCGTTCTCGCTCTTCTCGAACGTGTTCCTCGTGATCCCGGGCCTGCCGCTCGTCATCGTCATCTCGGGCCTCGTCCCGCAGGAGGCCCGAGGCCTCTGGACCATCGCCATCGTCCTCGCGATCACGTCGTGGGCCGGGTCCGCCCGGGTCCTCCGCGCGCAGACGATGTCGATCCGGAACCGGGACTACGTGTCCGCCGCACGGGTCGCCGGGGAACGACCGTGGCGGGTCATCGCGGTGGAGATCCTGCCGAACCTGCTGCCGGTGCTCGCGTCGCAGTTCGTGTTCGCCGTCATCGCCGCGATCCTCGGCGAGGCCGGGTTGTCCTTCCTCGGCCTCGGCGCCTCGAACTCGTCGACGCTCGGCACGATGCTCTTCTACGCGCAGAACGGCTTCGCGCTCGCCCAGGGCGCCTGGTGGTGGTTCGTCCCGCCGGGGCTCCTCATCGCACTGCTCGGCATGGGCCTCTCCCTCGTCAACTTCTCGATCGACGAGGTCATCAACCCGCGGCTCGCGAACGTGCGGGCGCAGCGACGGCGTGAACGTCGCGCACGTCGTGCGGCCCGCCGTCCCGGCCCAGGAGGCGCGGCTCGCCGCACCGAGACCACCACCGACCGGAAGGGGGTCGCCCGATGACCCGGGACGCCGTCCTCACCATCGACCACCTCGACGTCGTCTACGAGACCGAGCACCCGGTGCACGCCGTCAAGGACGTCTCGCTGACGCTCGCACCCGGGGAGATCCTCGGGCTGGCCGGGGAGTCCGGCTGCGGCAAGACGACGCTCGCCTACGCCATCACCCGGCTGCACAAGCCGCCAGCGAAGGTGACGTCGGGCAGCATCACCTTCCACGACCGGGACGGCAGCGACGTCGACCTGCTCGGCCTCGGCGACGAACAGCTCCGTGCCGTCCGCTGGTCGAAGCTGTCGATGGTGTTCCAGGGGGCGATGAACGCGCTCAACCCGGTCACCACGATCCGGGCACAGCTCGACGACGCGCTCGTCGAGCACCGCCGCGGCATGCCTCGCAAGGAGCGTCGGGCGATCGCGGAGGACGCGCTCCGCCGGGTCGGGGTCGACCCGTCCCGCATCACGGCGTACCCGCACGAACTCTCCGGCGGCATGCGGCAGCGCGTGATGATCGCGATGGCGATGCTGCTCGAGCCGCAGGTCATGATCATGGACGAGCCGACCACCGCGCTCGACGTCGTCGTGCAGCGGGAGATCCTCCGCGAGATCGTCCGCCTGCGCGACGAGCTCGGCTTCGCGGTCGTGTTCATCACGCACGACCTGCCGCTGCTGCTCGAGATCAGTGACCGGATCGCGATCATGCTCCGCGGCGAGGTCGTCGAGTGCGCCACCGCCGACACCATCCAGCACGACCCGCAGCACCCCTACACCCGGCGGCTGCTGCAGTCCTTCCCGAGCCTGTCCGGCGCCCGCGGCGACTTCATCCGCACCGGGGCGAGCATCGACGGTTCGGACCTCGACACCCAGGAGGTCGTCCGATGACCAGTGTGACCGTCAGCCACCTCGGCAAGGACTTCCACACCCGGAAGGGCCTGCGGCGGACCACCCTCCGCGCCGTCGACGACGTGTCGTTCGAGCTCCTGCCCGGACGCACCGTCGCCCTCGTCGGGGAGTCCGGTTCGGGCAAGTCGACGATCGCCCGGATGCTCGCGAAGCTGGAGAGCACCACGCGCGGCTCGATCGACGTCCGGCTCGAGGACGGCACCCCCGTCGTCGGCAGCATGTACCGCCGGCACGTGCAGATGGTGTTCCAGGACCCCTTCGCGTCGCTCAACCCGTTCCACTCGATCGAGCACCACATCGCCCGCCCGCTGCAGCTCCACCACCGTGCGCGCGGCGCCGAGGAGACCGCCGAACGCGTCCGGGAACTGCTCGGCCGCGTGAACCTCGACGAGGACTTCGCGTCCCGCCGTCCGCACGAGCTCTCCGGCGGGCAGCGACAGCGCGTCGCGATCGCCCGGGCCCTCGCGCCCGGCGCGCAGGTGCTCATCGCCGACGAGCCCGTGTCGATGCTCGACGTGTCGATCCGGCTCAGCGTGCTCAACCTCATGGGGCGGCTGCAGCGCGAGGACCACCTCGCCGTGCTGTACATCACGCACGACCTCGCCACTGCGCGGCACTTCTCGGACGAGATCCTGGTGCTGTACCGCGGCCGGGTCGTCGAACGGGGACCCTCGGACGCGGTCATCCTCGACCCGCAGCACGACTACACCCGGCTGCTCGCCGAGGCCGCCCCCGACCCGGAGCGCACCGACCGCCGGGTGACCTCGGGGCCGGCGCTCGACCGCTCCACGATCGACAACACCACCTGCTACGACCACACCCTGGGGGAGTGGGTCACGAGTTCGCCGGCACCGGTCGGGGCGGTCCGGGCCGGGACGCCGTGAGTGCGTTCGTCGACTGGGTCACGCCCGGGTTCTCGGCACGGTTCCGGATCGCGTCGGACGGTCCGGTCGCCCTGGTGTCGTTCGTGCCGACCGGCGGGTCGCTCGCCGACGGCCCCGACGACCCGCAGCCGCTCGTCGAGCTGACCACCGTCGGCCACGGCAGGTTCCCCGGCGGGTTCCGGCACGTCGACTCCACCATCGGCGCACGGCTCCGGTACGTGTCGCACGACGACGCCCCCGTGTCCGCGGCCGGGACCGGATCAGGGCCCGCGGACACGACCGGGGCGGTGGACGGGACCGACCTGTGGTTCCGGATCGTGCAGGAGGACGCGGCCACGCGCCTCCAGGTCGCGTCCGTGTTCCGCGCGCGCGCCGGCGTCGGAGCGTTCCGGACGTGGACCGAGGTGTCGGCGCCGGAGGGCGAGCACGTCGTCGACTTCGTCTCGTCCGTCGCGACCGGGGCGTTCCTGACCGATTCCGGTGCGACGGTCGACGAGCTGTCGTTGACGCACGCCGAGAACGACTGGGCAGCCGAGAGCCGATGGCGCACCGATCTGCTGCGGTCGATCGGACTCGCCCGCATCGATCGCGAGGCGCAGCACCACCCGCCCCGCAGCCGCGCCGTCGTGCAAAACCGCGGCTCGTGGTCCACCGGGGAGGCGCTGCCGATCGGCGTGCTGCACGCTGCCGACTTCGCGCTCGTGTGGCAGGTCGAGCACAACGGGCCGTGGCTGTACGAGCTGGGGGAGACCCGACGGCACGCGTACGTGCTGCTGAGCGGACCGACCGACCAGGAGCACCAGTGGAGCGCCGTCGTCGCTCCGGGACAGCCTGTCGTGTCCGTCCCGGTGTCGGTCGGGATCGCCGGCTCGGTCGGGGGCGCGTTCGCGGTGCTCACCCGGCAGCGTCGGGCGTTCCGGCACGTGCGGGACGCCGATCGTGCCCTGCCGCTGGTCTTCAACGACTACATGAACACGCTCATGGGCGACCCGACGACCGAGAAGCTGCTGCCGCTCATCGACGCGGCCGCCGACGCCGGTGCCGACCTGTTCTGCATCGACGCCGGCTGGTACGCCGAGGGGCACTGGTGGGACACCGTCGGCGCGTGGGAGCCCGCGGCGTCGCGGTTCCCGACCGGGCTCGGGTCCGTCCTCGACCACATCCGTTCGCGCGGCATGCAGGCCGGGCTCTGGCTCGAACCCGAGGTCATCGGGATCCACTCGCCGTTGGCGTCGTCCTTGCCGTCGTCCGCCTTCGTGCACCACCGCGGGGTGCGGGTCGCGGAGCACGGCCGGCACCTGCTCGACCTGCGCTCGCCGGATGCCCGGGCGCACCTCGACGCGGTCGTCGACCGGCTCGTCGGGACGCTCGGCGTGACGTTCTTCAAGATGGACAACAACACGATGACGGGGCCGTTCGCGGGGCAGCTCGAGCACCAGCGGGCGCTGCTGGACTGGCTCGACGACGTGCAGGCCCGCTACCCGTCGCTCCTCATCGAGAACTGCGCCTCGGGAGCGATGCGCGCCGACTTCGCGATGCTGTCCCGGTTGCACATGCAGTCCACGTCGGACCAGCAGGACCCGGTGCTGTCCGCCACGATCGCCGCCGCAGCGCCCGCCGCGATGCTCCCCGAGCAGGCGGGGAACTGGGCGTACCCGGCGCCGTCGATGTCGCCCGATCTCTTCGACCTGTCGCTCGTGAACGGGGTGCTCGGGCGGATGTACCTGTCGGGGTACCTCAACGAGATGTCGACCGCGCAGCTGGGGGTCGTGGCCGCGGCGATCGAGGCGCACCGGACCGTGCTCGCGGACGTCTCGTCGGCGCTGCCGGTGTGGCCGCTCGGGCTGCCCGGGTGGGAGGACACCTGGGTCGCGCTCGGCCTCGACGTGCCGGACGGGGACCTGTACCTGTCGGTGTGGGCGTTGCCGGGGGCGTCGTCCTCGGTGTCGTTGCCGCTGCCGGCGCTCGTGGGGCAGTCGGTTGCGGTGTCGCCGCTCTTCCCGACGGCGCTCGGGGCCTGGGAGGTCTCGTGGGACGCCGACGCGGGGGTGCTGCACGTCGACCACGGCGGGGCCACCCCGACGGCCCGGGTGTTCCGCGTCCGGCGGAACCCGGGCGTCCGGTCGGGCGGGGCCGGCGCGGGGCGGTGACCGGGGCGCGCGCCGGATGGCAGCCGGTGCGTGTTCCGGGACGGGAGGCGCGGTGCGGGCAGGCGCCGCGCCTCCCGTCCGGTGGGGCGGAGGTGGGCGCGCGGTGCGGTTCGGTGTGGCGCGGACGGGATCGGGTGGTCGCCTCTGACCGTTCTGGTTCGGGATCCCCGGGATTCGCGAACCGGAACGGTCACGCGCTCAGGAGTCCGGGCGGATCCAGTCCGTCAGGGGCTCGAAGGAGGCCGGTGGCAGGACCTCGTCGGGCTCGGCGGCCCGCACACCGGTGACGATCGTGGCCGCTCCGTACTCCAGGGACCGGCGGGCGACGCCGTCGCGCTCGTCGACCACCAGTGTCGTGCGGACCGCCGGGTCCCCACGGTGCACGAACGTGACCACGACGGAGTGCCCGACCCCAGCGGAGCATCAGTTCGGGAACGGCCATCCGCACGACGGTGCCGGCGACCGTGCTGTGCTCGAACGAGTCCTCGAACCGGCCGTCCTCGTCGATGTCGAGCCGGAACTGCCAGTGCTCCCGCGGCGACTCCTGATGGACGCCGTCGATGACGGTTCGTCCCCGTCGTCGGAGGGCGGCGAGCTCCTGGGCGACCGCGGGACTGTCGGGCCGGGGTCAGCGCAGCAGGCCGAGTTCCATCGCGCGGGTCACGGCGCGCGTCCGGTCGTTCACGCCGAGCTTCTCGAACACGTGCCCGAGGTGCGTCTTGACGGTGGTCTCGCTGAGGAAGAGCGTGCGGCCGATCGCCGGGTTCGAGTTGCCCTGCGCGACGAGCTGCAGGACCTCGAGCTCGCGCGGTGACAGTGTCGGCCCGGTCGTGGGCTTGCCGGTCGCCCGGCGGACGAGGGCAGCTGCGGCCGAGGGTGCGAGTGCCGTCCCACCGCGTGCCGTTGCGCGGAGGCCCGCGAGGATCTCCGACTCCGGCGCTGCCTTGAGCAGGTACCCCGCGGCACCGGCCTCGATCGCGGCGAGGATCTGGTCGTCCGACTCGTAGGTCGTGAGGATGAGCACGCGGACGCCCGGCTCGCGGGCGAGGATCCGCGCGGTCGCGTCGTCGCCGTCGAGGCCGGGCATCCGGAGGTCCATGAGGACGACGTCGGGTCGTTCAGCGAGCGTGATCGCGACCGCCGCCTCGCCGTCGCTCGCCTGCCCGACCACCTCGACGTCGTCGGCGTCCTGGAGCAGCGCGACGATGCCGGCGCGGACGATGGGGTGGTCGTCCGCCACGACGACGCGGATCACCGGTGCACCTCCGTCAGTGGTGCGTCGACTGCCGGGAGGCGCGGCTCGGCCCCGGTGGGCAGCGTCACCTCGACGACGGTGCCACGTCCGGCGTCGCTCGTGATCGCGCAGGTGCCGCCGGCGAGGGCGAGCCGCTCGCGCAGGCCCCGCAACCCGTGGCCCGCGGTCGGGAGGGACGCGTCGAAGCCGACGCCGTCGTCCGAGACCCGCAGGCCGACCCGGTCGGCTGCCACGTGCAGTGCGACCCGCGCCGTGGCGGCGTGGGCGTGCGCGCGGACGTTGGCCAGTGCCTCCTGGGCGGCGCGGAGCAGCACCACCTGCGCGTCGCGGTCCAGCGCGCAGTCCGCTGCCTCGACCGTGACCGGGACGCCGGTCTCGCGCGTGAACCGTTCGCCGAGGCGGTGCAGGGCGGCGCCGAGCCCGTCGCCCGCCACCCCGGCTGCACCCGCCGCGACGAGGGTGCGGGACTCTTCGAGCGCTGCGCGGGCTGACTCCTCGAGGATGGTGAGTCGCTCGTCGAGTCGGTCGACGCGTTCGGCCGCGAGGTCCCCGCGGGCGCGCTCGGTGAGCATGACGATGCCGGCGAGGTTCTGTGCGACGGTGTCGTGGATCTCGCGGGCGAGGCGTTCGCGTTCGCTCGTCACGCCGGCGCTGCGGTGGGCCTCGGCGAGGGAGTCCTGGGTCGCACGGAGTTCGTCGAGCAGGCGACGTCGTTCGTCGGAGAGCTCGGCGATCCGGGTGATCCAGAGTCCGAGCGCGCAGGCACCTGCGATGCTGACACCCTCGATAAGGACCGTGCTGACGAGGCTGTCCGGGCCGCTCGCGATCTGGAGCCCGATCCCCGCGGCGACGCCGATAGCGACCGAGACCACGACCGCCGTCCGTGTCCGGTCGATCTGGCACCACGCGACGGGGAAGAGGATGCACTGCACGAGGGCGGTGCTCGGGACGACCGCGGGGAGCACGAGCGCCGCGAGCACCAGCAGCGGGACGAAGCCGGCGGCAGCACGGGGGACCTCGTAACCGCGCCACCCGTACGCCGCGTAGGCCACGGCGAGGACCCCGAGCATCGCGAACGCCGGCCAGCGGTCCGCCCACGGGGACCACCCGAGCACGGTGATCACCGCGACAAGGGCGATCGTGACGCCGAACGCCACGTGCAGGCCCCAGTTGCGGTGCGCCGTGATGCGGTCCATGGCCTCAGCATCCCATCGCCCGGATGCCGCCGAGTGGTTTTCCACAGGCCGGATCACGCGTCCTTGCGATTCCACCGGAACGTCAGCAGGCAGGCCACCGCGCCCACGACCAGCCACGCTGTCAGGACGAGGGCTCCGAGGCCGAGGCGCCACGCGCCTCCTGGCTCGGCGGACGCGAACGCGTCGGGCAGGAAGACCGACCGCATGCCGGACGCCATCCACCGCAGGGGGAAGACGGACGCGACGTTCTGCAGCCAGTCGGGGAGTTGCGTGAAGGGGAGGTAGACGCCGGAGATGAACTGGAGGACCAGGACGATGGGGACGATCGTGGCGGTGGCGCGGCGGCCCTCGCGGGGGAGCGCCGAGATCGCGATGCCGAGGACGCAGCTCGTCGCGACCCCGAGGAGCATGATGCCCGCGAAGTGCGCCCATGCGCCGCCGTCGGTGGGCAGGTCCACGCCGAAGACGAGGCTCGCGATCGCCAGCAGCAGAGCGGTCTGCACGACCGTCGCGACGAGGACCATGCCGATCTTGCCGATGAAGTAGCTCACCACCGGCAGGGGTGTGCCGCCCAGACGCTTCAGCGTGCCGTCGCTGCGTTCGCCCGCGATGTCGACGCCGAGGGACTGCGTGCCGGACAGCAGGATGCCCGTCGCGACCAGGCCGGGCAGGTAGTACGTGGCGTAGTCGACGCTGACGTTCGGGCCTGCCTGGATGTCCGGAGCGCTGCTGAACGCGACCGAGAACAGCGCCAGCATCACGATGGGGAAGAGGAAGGTGAAGAAGACGGCGTCGGGCGCTCGGAAGTACGAGCGGAGTTCGTAGCCGATGCGGTGCGCGCCGATCGTGGCGGCGTTCGCGGTGGTCGTGTTCGTCGTCGCGGTGCTCATCGGTGGCCGACCATTCCGAGGTAGACGTCCTCGAGGGACGGGCGGATGACTTCGAGGTCGTGCATGGGTTCCGGGGTGCTCCGGATCAGGGCGGTCGGCTCGTTAGTCCGCCGCTCGTGGGGTTCGCCGACGTCGTCACGCCACCTGACGCGTGGGGTGCGGGCCTCGGCGCCGCCGATCTCGTCGATCGGGGCGATGTCGAGCAGCCTGCCGTCGGCGATGACCGCTGCCCGGTCGGCGAGGTGTGCGGCCTCGTCGAGGTAGTGCGTGGTGAGGAGGATCGTCGTGCCCTCGCGCTTGACCTCGTCGATGAGGTCCCAGAAGCGGCGCCGGGCCTCCGGGTCGAAGCCGGTCGTGGGCTCGTCGAGGAAGAGCACCTCGGGGCGGCCGATGATGCCGAGGGCGACGTCGACGCGGCGACGCTGGCCGCCGCTCAGTCTGCTGATGCGGATGTTGCGCTGCCGCTCGAGCCCGGTCTTCTCGAGGAGTTCTTCGACGCTGCGGTGCCGCGGGTACAAGGTCGTGAAGTGCCGGAGCTGTTCCGCGACGGTGACGTTGGGGGACTCGGCGCTGGTCTGCAGGACGATCCCGATGCGTGCGTTGTGGCTGCGGCTCGTGCGGGCGGGGTCGTGGCCGAGCACCCGGACGTCGCCGTCGGTGCGGGTGCGGTAGCCCTCGAGGATCTCGACCGTCGTGGTCTTGCCGGCGCCGTTCGGGCCGAGGAGCGCGAAGGTCTCGCCGCGGGGGATGTCGAAGGAGACGTCGTCCACTGCGTGCTTGCCGGTGGCGTACTGCTTCGTGAGGTGGTGGACCTCGATGGCGGGGGTGTCGGGCATGGGTCCAGCCTGGCCGCTGGATGCGATGAGGGGATCGGCCGGTGCGGTGGTCGTCGCATCCTCCGATCGGAGGATGGTCCGCCGGACTGGAGGCGCGGTGCGGCCTGGCTGTGCACCGGTCGTCCACAGGCTGGTTGCGTCCGGCAACGTGCGTGATATGTTGCCGGTGGGGGCGTCGCGGTGGGTGCGGCGTCGGAAGGGGGAGACGATGGCCGACCTGCGGGTCTCGTACAGCACGCTCGACGGCGTGTACCACGCCCTGGACTCGGCGACGGAGACGTTCCGCAAGGCTCCGATGCCTTCCGACGGCGGAGCATTCGGCGCCGATGACGTGGCCGCAGCGTTCGCGACGTTCCGTGCCGCGCAGCAGCGATCGGCCGCGTGGCTGGGCGACACCAGTCGCACGCTCGGGCAGTACGCGCACGACACGAAGTCGCTCGTGCAGGACGCCGACGACGACCTCGCGGGCAAGGCCGGGGGTGCGGGATGACGGCCGACCCGCTCGCCGGCGACCCGGCCGCCGTCACGAAGCTCTCCCGCGCACTCGCCGACCGCCAGGACGACCTCCGCACCGGAGCCACGACGGTTGCTCGTGCCGCCGATGACGCAGCCGACTGGGAGGGCGCGTCGAAGGACCGGTTCTCCGCCACCGTCGGCACGATCGCACCCGCAGCACAGCGCATCATCGGTCGACTCGACGCCGCCATCGACGTGCTCGGTACCTACGCCGACGAAGTGCAGCGGATCCAGGACGAGGCCGAGCGCATCCGTGCGTCCCAGTTGACCACCGCCATGGACTCGGCCATCACCGCCCTGTCCCTCTCCGCGGCGAAGCTGGCCGTCTCGGCGAAGGACGCTACCGATGCCGACGCGCGACAGGCTCGCCGGCTGCAGTCCGACGCGGACGACCTCGCAGCGACCGCATCCCGTCTCGATGCCGAGTGGGATGCACTCGTCCGACGACGGACCACGGCGGACCGTGCTGCGTCGGCCGGGCTGTCCGCCACCGACGTCCTCGGCGTGGCGCCTTCGTACTCGGGGACGCTCGGCAGGATGAGCGACGCCGACTTCCTCGCCGCGGTCGCCGCGATGCCGCCAGAGGTCCTGGCGGCGCAGGACCCGTCGGTCGCCGATCGGCTCGCCGGGATGCCGGCCGAGACCGTGCAGGCGTGGTGGGACGGACTCGGTGGCCGGGGGACCGCGGGGGAGCACGCGGCGGCGCAGGACGCGCTCATCACGGCGTTGCCGGCGGTGATCGGGAACCTGAACGGCGTTCCATACTGGGCGCGGGACCAGGCGAACCGGTTGAGTGCGCAGCGGGCGTACGCGCAGGCGCAGGACGACCTGCGGGTTGCGAGGAGACGCTACACGCGGGCGATCGGTGGCCATGGGCAGGTCGCGGCGGGGCACGCATTGAACGCGGCACTGCTGCGGTACAACCAGCTGAACAACTTCGTGGCCGGCGCGAGGACCGACCTGAACCTCCGGTATCCCCTGCCGCGACAGATGGTGGCCTTCCGCGACGGCCAGCCGCCGTTGGGCGCGTTCTCGGTCGGCGATCTGGACAGCGCGAGCAGCGTCACCTTCCTCGTCCCCGGTATGGGGAGCTCGCTGGCCGACACCACGCAGTACATGCGGACCGGATCGACCGTGCAGCAGTCGCAACAGCAGATGAGCGGCGATGCCAGCGCGTACGTGACGTGGCTCGGTTACGAGTCACCCCCGAACTTCCTCGCAACCGGTGACACGGCCGTTCTCCATGAGGACTCTGCCCGAGCTGGTGCTGCGACGCTCAGCGCAGACCTGGCTGGTGTCCGCGCCACCAGGCCGGACGTCCAGCTGAACGTCGTGGCCCACTCGTACGGTTCGACGACTGCCGCGCTCGCGCTCGCGAGCGACAGCGCCTTGAACATCCACTCCTTCGTCACGCTCGGATCGGCGGGCATCCCCTCGTCCGTCCCCGACGCCGCAGCGACCCACGCTGCCCACATGTATGCTGCGCAGGCCAACGAGAAGTGGGGCATCGCCGCGTTCGGGCGCACGTTCAGTGACCCGCACCGTGCAGACCCGACACAGGGTTTCGGCGCGACGGAGATGCACACGGATGGAACGAGGACGGTGAACGTACACGACCTCGCCGCCGACCCGGATTCCCGGAACGTCGGGTACCTCGACAGCGGCACGAAGACGCTGTTGGGGACTGCGAAAGCGACGATGCCGTGAACAGCTTGTCGAAGTCGTTCCTCGGGTTCGTCGCCGTGGTCGGCCTGCTCACGACGGCGACGGCCTGTGCTTCGAACGGGGGAGACAAGATGCAACCAGATGAGGCGAAGCAGAACGCCGTGGCGTTCCTGCGAGAGACGATGGACCACGAGCCGCTCGCATGGCCCGAGGTTCCGGATCCGGTAGCCACGCGGTGCTCCGACGGGGACGACGGAGTCCGGTTCCAGTACCTCGTGACGATCGACCAGAAGACCGATCCGAAGGAACTCGCCACTTCGTTCGAGGAGTTCTGGAGGGCGAAGGGGTTGGACGTGCGACCCTCGCAGGAGGACTTCGGGAAGTACGGCGTCGCGTACTCGGCAACCGCGCGTGCAGACGGGAAACCCTGGGGATCGTTCCAGTTCAGTCGGCGCGGCATCAGCCTCTACGTCGACTCCCAGTGCGCCGAGGGCTCGCCGGACGACTACGAGGACTGATCGGTGCGTTCGAGAACGATCGGCTCCCAGCGGACGCGGATCGCGCCGGTGCTCTCCGTGAGCTGTTTGACGATCTCCCGGACCGGACGCACCGGGACGGCTCTGCAGACCCCGGAGCAAGCCCGAGCCGCGGCCGTGGAACTGCTGCTGAAGACCGAGGCCGCGGTCGACCTGCCGTGGCCGGAGACATCGGAGCCGTCAGCCGAGAAGTGCCCGGGCGGCGTCCGCTTCGGCTACTTCGTGCCGGTGAGGACCGAGACGGATGCCCGACCGGTCGCACAGACGTTCCAGCGCCTGTGGAAGTCCGAGGGGCTGACGGTCGAACCGTCGCAGAAGGACTTCGGCGGGGACGGCGGGATCCTCTACTCGGCGACGGCTGATGCTGACGGGGCCGCAGGCGCCGCGTACCAGGTGAACGCGACCTCGGTCGTCGTGCGGATCACGTCACCCTGCGCCAGCGGGTCCGTCGACGACTACGACGAATGACGTGGGTGGTGTGAGCCGCCCGGGCCGAGCCCTCGCGGCGCTCGCCGGTGCTGCCAGCCTCGCGCTCTCCGGGTGCGGGACGACGAGAGCGGGACAGCCCATGACGATCGAAGAGGCACAGTCGCAAGCGATCATCGAATTCCGGTCGGTGCTCGCGCTGGCTCCGGACACGTGGCCGCAGGAGGTGCCGAAGGCAGCCGCGTACGACTGTCGGATCGACGGGGTGCGGGCCGTGCAGTTCGGGTACTACGTCGAGGTGGACGCTCCGGACGATCCTCGAACGCTCGTGGCACAGGCAGGTGAGCACTGGGAGCGCGAGGGCTACGAGTTGTCGAAGACACAGACGGAGATGGACCCGGAGACCGGTCAGGTCTACGCCGTGGTGGCGCGAGCCGACGGCAAGCCCCGTGCTTCGATGGCAGCCACCAAGGTCCGAGCGCACGTCAACGTGGACTCGCGCTGCGTCCTCGGCGACCCGGACGACTACCGGTGACGGCCGGGGAACACGAGTCCACCGCCGGGGAGAGCGCGACGGCTGACGACCTGCGGCTCCGGCGCAACCGGCTGATCTTCGGGATCGTGGTCGCGCCGATCGGAGTCCTGATCGCACTCTTCCTGTCGTTCGTGGTGCAGATCAGCTCCGCGTGGCGATCGACGAGCGATGGCGGGGCTGCGGCCGGACCGCAGATCGTGGCGATCGTGATCGGCCTGCTCGCCACCGTCCCAGCGCTCATCGCCGGGATCCGAGCGCTCCGTGATCGAGTCCTCGAGGTGGCGGCATCGGGAGCGACGGTGGTGGCGGGCGTCGGCTTGCTCGCCGTCGTGCTGCTCGTCATCGTCCCGTCGTTCGAGATCCTCCCGCGCGCTGCCCGCGATGCCGACAGGTACGCACAGCAGCAGCGGCAGGAGGAACTCGACGACCTGGACTCGGGCTACGGGCCCGGATCGGCCGAGGAAGCGGGCCAGGAGATGCAGGAGTACGTCGACGATGCGCTGCAGCTGCTCGACGTGGCGCCGAGCGCGGTACGGACGAGCACCTGGTCCACGAGCGGCACGACCACCGCGGGCAACACCTGTCGGGCCTTCCACGAGCGCATCCGACTCGGAGACGTGGTCGACCGTTCGAGCACCGCGGAGACCCTGCGGACGGCGTGGACGGCCGAGGGCGACCACACCGGGTTCCATGAGCGGAACGGCCGCCTCGACCTCAGCGTCTACTCCGCCGACGCCACGATCTCGTGGCTCAGGACCGACAACGTGCTCCTCGTCGAGAGCGACTGCATCCCGTCCGGGGCACCCTGACGGGCAGCGATGTGCCCTCAGCGCAGGCGCGTGGACGCGATCCCACCGTCGACGTCGAGCGTCCCGCCGTTCACGAACGCCGCCTCGTCCGACGCCACCCACCGGACGGCGCGGGCGATGTCGACCGGCTGCACCGGTACCCCCGCGGGCGTCCCCTGCGTCATCGCCGCGAGCACGTCCGCCGAGTCCGCGTTCCCCGGCGTTGCCGTCGCACCCGGTGCGACCGTCACGACCCGCACCCCGCGCTGCCCGTACTCGGCCGCCCACGCCCGGGTCAGCTGCTCGACCGCGGCCTTCGTCGCCGGGTAGAGCGCCATGAACGGCACCCCGACCCGGGCCATCCACGAGCCGATGTTCACGACGACGCCGGACCCGCGCGCGGCCATCCCCGGGGCGAGCGCCGCCACGAGGACGTGCGGTGCGCGGATGTTCGTCGCGAGCAGCGCGTCGACGGTGTCGTCGGACAGGGACTCCGTCGGACCGCCGGGGTAGACGCCGGCGTTGTTCACGAGGACGTCGACGTGACCGCCGAGCAGCTCCCGGGCCGCGGCGGCGAACGCCCGGACGTCGGGAGCACCCGCGGAGAGGTCCGCCACGATCGGGAGGGCTCGGCCACCCTGGCGCTCGATGTCGTCGGCGACAGCACGCGTGCGGACGGCGTCGCGGCCGTGCACCGCGACGGTCATGCCGGCGGCAGCGAGCTCGCGGGCGATGGCCTCGCCGATGCCGCTCGAGGCGCCGGTCACGAGGGCAGTGCGGACGGTGGTCTGGTCGCGGGGTGCAGTGGTCATGCATCGATGCTCGATCCCCGGGCAGCCCCGAACCTTGCCGGATCCAGCGGGAATCTTGCCGGATCCCGCACGAGTTCCTCGACGCCGGGCGCACGACTTCCTCGGCGCCGGGAGAACTGCGTAGCGTGGGCACGTGGACGATCGCACGGCGCAGCACCTCGACCGCGCGGTGGAGGTCGCGTCGCGGCACGCCGCCGTGCTCGACCGGGCGTCCACCGTCGAGACCGTCGCCCGTCCCGCCTCGGTGCAGCGGGCCGAAGCACTGGGCCTGACCGTCTCCCGCGTCCACGAGCCGACCGGACTCTTCGACCGGCGGTACGTCCCGTCGTTGTCCGTCGTCCTCCGCGGCCGGAAGCGTTCGATCGTCGGGGACGACGACCAGGTCTGGGGCCGCGAGCGGTTCATCATCACGCCCGTGGACCTGCCCGTGGTCGCCGGGGTGCTCGACACCGCAGGCAGCGAGGGCTTCGTCTCGGCGGTCTGGAAGCTCGACCCGGTCGTCGTCGGCGAGGTCGTGGCGTCGATGTCGAGCACGATGTCCAGCACGAGCCGCACGGATCTGCCGCGACTCGGCACGTGGACGACCCCGCTCGCCGATGCCGTCAGCCGACTGCTCGCGCTGCTCGACGCCCCCGAGGACATCCCCGTCCTGTTCCCCCTCGTCTCGCGCGAGATCATCCTCCGCCTGCTGCAGACCTCGCAGGCGCCACGCATCATCGCCGCACTCGACCGAGCCGGAGCCGACGCCGGACTGGTCACGGCGGCGACAGCGCTCCTGATCGAGCGCATGGACGAACCGTGGACGATGGAGCGCTTGGCCCGCGAACTCCGGGTCAGCGAGAGCACCCTCTTCGCCCGCTTCAAGCAGGCCACCGGCATGTCACCCGCGCAGTACCTCAAGCGGACCCGACTCGGGGAGGCGCGTCGCCGCATGGTCCTCCACGCCGACACCGCCGCCCGCGCTGCGGCCGCCGTCGGCTACCGCAGCGCCTCCCACTTCTCGCGGGACTACCGCGAGGCGTACGGCCGGCCCCCGGCCGCCGACGCCGTGGTGGCGCGCGAACAGCTGGCGCTCGCCCCCGCCGTGTAGCCGGCCCAGTGCCGGACTGGAGGCGCGGGTCGGCGGTGATCCGCGCCTCCAGTCCGACGGATGATGCGTCCCGACCACCGCCACCGGCCCGCTCGCTGGGTACGGCTGAGCGACGTCCGGTAGACCGGAACGGTGAAGGTCGTAGGAGTCGAACAGTTCGGAGGGCCGGAGGCCCTCGCCGTCCACGAGGTGCCGGAGCCGCACGCTGGTGCAGGGTCCGTGCGGATCCGGGTGCAGGCGTTCGCCGTGAACCCGACCGACACCGGTGTGCGCGCCGGTCAGCGGGACAGCTCGCAGGCGTCGCCGCCCTACGTGCCGGGGATGGACGCCGCCGGGGTCATCGACGAGGTCGGGCCCGACGTCTCCGGGTGGGAGGTCGGCGACGAGGTCATGGCGATCGCGCTGCCGCTCAGCGCCCACGGGGGTGCGTACGTCGAGGAGCTCGTCGCGCCGGTCGGGTCGTTCACGCGGATCCCTCGGGGGACATCGCTTCCGCTCGCATCGACGGTGCCGATGAACGGGCTGACGGCGTTGCAGATCCTCTCGCGAGCGGGACTCGCTCCCGGGAAGACGCTCGCCGTGACCGGGGCTGCGGGGTTGCTCGGGAACTACGTCGTGCAGCTCGGGGTCGCTGCTGGACTCACTGTCATCGCGGATTCTGCTCCCGCGGACGAAGCGCTGGTCCGGTCGCTCGGGCCGGCGCAGATCGTGGCGCGTGGGGATGGGTTCGCTGCCGCGGTGCGTGCGCTCGTGCCCGACGGGGTCGATGCCCTCGCCGATGCTGCGGTGCAGCGGGCTTCGGTGGTCGATGCCGTGCGCGACGGGGGAGTGTTCCTCGACGTGCGGGGGTGGGAGGGCAACGGGGCTCGCGGGATCCGGTTCGAGCAGATCGCCGTGTTCGCGGAGTACCGGTCGTTCGACAAGCTCGAGCAGCTGCGGCATGCGGTGGAGAGTGGGACGGTGACGCCGCGGGTTGCGGAGGTGCTGCCGGCCTCGCGGGCTGGGGAGGCGCATGAGCGGCTCGAGGCTGGGGGGACGCGGGGGCGGTTCGTGTTGACGTGGTGAGTTGACGAGAGCGTGAAGGTCGGGAGGCGCGGTGCCGGTTGGTGCCGCGTCTCTCGTCTGTCGGCGCCGGCGATTATTCGTAGTCTGTGATGTCGCCAGTCCCGCAAGCCGACTGGACCTCGATCGAGACGCGTCGCGGGCTGGCATTGACCGAGATGGATTCGACCGCCTGACCTTTGGTGACAGCTGACCAGAGCGGCCGACCGTCGTCGATCGTGTCCTGCTTGATGGTGACGTCGTAGTCGTGCTGCTTCCACGTCTTCGCGACCGCACGCACGAGCGACTCTGGATCCGTAGCGCCGGTCCGCTCCTGGTCCCACGAGAACGTGACGCCTGAGCTGTCGTTGCCCGTCGAGCACTCCGACGATGCGGGTCCGTCTGAGAGCGCGGTCCAATCACCGCCGGCAGCCTTCATCGTCTGCTTGACCAGGCTGACCATGCCGTCTCGTGCCTGCTCGGCGTCCATCTCGCTGCCTTTCGGTTGTTGCGTACATCCGGCCAGCAGCACCGAAGTACTCACCAAGGCCAGGATCGCTGTGACGGTGCGTGTGCTCATCGGTCCGTGAGCTTCCCGGTGGTCGCGCGGGCGATGTTGTCGAGCGATTCGGTGTTCTTGTCGAAGTACCCGTACTGCCCGGCGTGATCGGTCGCGTTGTTCCAGATCGGATCGTGACGATTCACGCCGTTCATCGTCGGGTCATGCGGGAGACCAGCTGTCGGCAAGTAGGTTGCGCCGAACGCGGGGCTGGCTGGATCTCGGCGAGTCATGCTGAAAGCCTGCCCGATCCACGACCAGTTGTCGCCCGGTAGGCCCGGGATCGAACGCGGAGCCTGTGCGGCGAAGACCTGATCGGAGTGGATGTCGTTGGCGGTCTTGATCTCGCGTTCCAGTCCTGCTGATCCAACGGTCACGTACGAGTCGACCCCGTATTCACGGTGAGCGAGAGTGAGCGAGGACGTCGTCGACCCGTAGGAGTGTCCGACGACGTTCAGCGTTCCCTTCGTCGAGCCACGGGCAGCATTGAACCCTGCGAGGTCCTGACCGAGTCGTTCGCTGCCTGCCCGAGCGAGATCGCCGTGCAGAACCGTCTTGGTCGTCGGGGTCTCGTAGTTGATCCACGCGACGACTGCTGCGTCACCGGCGTAGTCCTGTTGGCGGACCCGGAGGTTGTAGGCGGCTCGCTCCACGACCGTCATGTTCCTCGTGTCGGAGTCCATCCCGGGGACGAGGTAAGTGACATCGTGAGCCCTGTCGAGATCACCGATCGAGACAGCGGCGAGTGGTGGGTGGTGTGGGACGAGCGAGGTCAGCTGGACACCCTTGTACTTGCCGAGGGACGCGCGGATGTTCTTGTACGCCGCGAGGTCCACGCCGGACGCGGACCCGATGAGCGTCGTGAGTTGCTTGCGGTTCGCCCGGTCCCTCGCCCAGTAAGCGACGCCGTTCAGGTTGCCGATCACGGCGGGGAACGTCGCGATCAGGGCGTCCTGTTCGGAAGAGTGCCCGTCGCTGCTTCCCCGCTCCTGAGAACCGCCCATTGAGGACCACCAGTCAGCGATCAGCTCGGGGTCCGATACCGAATCAAGCCGGTCAGCGAGCGCGGGATCGCCGCGCAGCGCGACGATCTGGTCAGGGCTCAAGGAGCTCAACCAACTCAGGAGCTGACGGTCCGACATTCGCCCCACTGAGCGTGCGCGTACAGCGACGATGCCGACGGATTGGACGTCGGACAGCTTCGCGGCCGTTCCGTCGTCGAGGCGGGTCCGCTCAGCGATGAGCTCCTCCCAACGTGTGGAGAGTTGAGCGTCTACGGTGTCTTGCTGCCTCAGTGCGTCAGTGACTCCGCGAAGCATGACGTGATCGGCTTCCACGTCCGTCCCGGCATCGACCGACTCGGTGAGTCGAGAGCGGTCCGTGACGAGCCGATCCCTCTCCTTTGCAGCACTGTCCTGCGCGGAGCGGATTCGGGCAGCTTCGTCCTGAATGCGCTCGACCTCGTCGGCGTAGCGCGAGAGCGTCTCCGCGAGGTGCTCGATGAGAGCGGCCGTCCGTGCGTAGGACGGTCCGAGCGTTTCAGCCGCTGACGTGAAGCGCTGTCTGGCCGAACCAGACCATTCACTGGCACTCAAGCCTGTCGCTGTCCGCTCCAGTCGAGTTTGCTCATCACGGAGCACCTGGGCCCGTGCTTCGTGGTGCCGCGCGGTGGCCCTGATCGATGCCGGAGCGCCGCGAGTCGGATCGGCCGTCATCCGGCGTCGCTCGCGAGGTCAGCGTCGCGGCGCATGAACTCCTCGGCTGCCGAACGCACCCACTCGCCGATGGTGTCCGTCATCTCCGCTATCGCCTGCACAGATCGGTCGTGTGACGTAGACGTTTCGTCGTGAGCCGCTGCGACCGCGTCGCTCCCGAAGTCCGCCCGGGCTTCAGCAGCTCCCGTTGCTTCGTCCAGCGCTGCGCTGATCCCCTTGATGCTCGTGCTCGCTGCGTCCATGGCTGCGAGGTCGATGATGAGATTCCCCAATGTTGCCCCTCCACCCGGGACAATATCAGATGTCGGTCGCGCTCAGGTCGCCTGCTCTTCTGCTCGCAGTCGGCTCAGCGGCTTCGCGGTGCGCCACTCCGCACCCCGACCCACAGTCCGTCCCGCGCCCGCGTCATCCCGACGTACAACTCCCGCCGGCCGCGCTCCCGCCGCTCCCGATCCGTCTCGGACGGCTCACCCGTCACCGGATCCAGCAGCCGTCGGTCGACGTGCGCCAGCAGCACCTGCTTGAACTCGAGCCCCTTCGCCCGCTTCACGGTGCCGACTCGCACCGCGTCGGACGTCCTGCCGGAGTACTCGTCGAGCATGATCACCGGGATCCCCGCCTCCCGCAGGACACCCCGGATGTCGTCCGCCTGCCGGTTCGTCGCCGCGAGGATCCCCACGTCCCCGTGCCCCGTCCCGATCAGCCGGAGCACCTCGCTCAGCCGCGCGATCATCGAGCGGTCGTGCTCGGCCCGGCTCGAGAACCGGTGGAACGCCGGCGCCGGCCCCGACCGCGAGATCGCCGACACCGTGTCACCGACGCCGTCCACGCCCTCGATGTCGACGAACTGGTCGTCCGCCACCATCTCCTTCGCGAACTCGAGGATCTCTGCCGTGTTGCGGTGGTTCACGTCGAGCACGACACCGCGTCCGGAGAGGCTGATGCCGACCTCGCTGAGCGTGTACCCGCCCGGGTAGATCGTCTGCTGGCCGTCCCCGATGAGTGTCAGCCCGTCGGCACGATCCCCGACGAGGTGGTGCATCAGCGAGACCATCGCGCACGAGAGGTCCTGTGCCTCGTCGACGATCACCGCGTCGTACCGCTCGAGCGGCACCGCTGCGACCGCGTCGCGCGCGAGGAGCACGATGTCCTCCCAGTCGTGCGCGCGCCGCTCGCGCAGCCCGCGCGAGTACGCCTCGTAGAGGTCCCACACCGCCTGCCGCGTCTCCACGGGCAGCGCGTGCTTGCGCCCGACGCGCGCCAGGTCCGCGTACTGGTCGAAGCGCGTCAGACCGCGCCCCTTGATGACGTGCTTGATCTCGTCCTCCCAGTAGGAGCGCGAGAAACGCGAGGACCGCAGTGGACTGGAGGCGCGGATCGCGTTCCAGGCGTCGTCGAACGCGAGTCGCGCCTCCCGTCCGGGTGTGCGAAACGCGATCCCGCGTTCCTTCAGCAGGCGCGTGGCGAACGCGTGGACACCCATGAAGTCGATGCGGCCGACCATGTCGGGCGCGAGGCGCTCGAGGAGCGACTCGAGGACCTTCGGCAGCGTGCCGATGTACGTCGTGAAGAGAATGCGGCCGCCGGTCGAGCGGGCGAGGTAGGCGGCGCGATGGAGGCCGACGACGGTCTTGCCGGTGCCGGCGGCGCCGCGGATGCGCGCCGGGCCGTTGAAACTGCGGCGGACGAGTTTTGCCTGGGCGGGGTCGAGGAAGGCCATCCAGTCTTCGATGGGTGCCTCGAGGACGCCGTCGAGGAGCCGGTCCGTGAGCTCGTCGTCGAGCGTGGGGATCCTCGGCGCGAGTTCGCGGGGGAGGACGGCTGCGGGGACGACGATCTGCGGCGGTGCAGCTGCGTCGTCGCCGATCACGGGGAAGTGGATGAGCATCGCGGCGAGGACCTCGTCGACGCGGGACGCCGAGAGCCGTGCGCCGCGCTTCGTGATGTGGCCGACGAGGTCGTGCGTGCCGATGACGTCGACGGACGCGACGCGGGCGTGCATGCGCTTCTGGCCAGCGAGTGCTGCGACGGCGTGGACCTCGCCCGGCGCGAGCCCGATGTCCGCGAGGGCGGCCTCGGTGCTGTACGCGAGATCGGCGAGGCGGGCGATGTCGTCGGTGACGTCCTCCTGGCCGCGGGTGATCCGGTCGCGGTGGACCGCGACCTCGCGCCAGGCCTTCGTGTCGACGATGAAGACGCCGGCGCGGCCGACGACGACCATGTCGACCTGAGCGGTGCGGCTGCCGGGCCAGCGGCGGTCGGCGAGGAGGTGGTAGCCGATGCCGGCGAGTGGGGCGAGGAGCTGGGCGGTCTCGCTCTCGGTGCGTTCGGCGATCTCGAAGCGGGCGGCGCGTTGCTCGGCGTCGTGTGCCTGGCGTCGGAGTTCTTGTGCGTGGCTGCGTTGGCGGCGTGCTTCGACACCTGCCGATTCCCCGGCGATCGTCATGGTGTTGTCCCTCGGGGAGTCCCTGGTCCTCGGTGCCGCTCGTCGTCCCCGGGACGAGTGGTGTTGAACCATCCTCGTGGACGGGGAGGGCGGGGCGGGAGTACCCGTTGGGGGGACGACAGACAGACCAGCCGAGACTGTCAGGAAACGTTCGTCAGGGCTCCCTGGGCAGCCCGATGCCATGCCGTACCGGTGTTGTCGCGAAACACGATCGCGTCCACGCCGCGAGCATCGGAGATGGTGAACGGACGCATCGGATCGCGGATCTCCTGCAGCGGTTTCGGGTAGTCCCACTCTGCCGTCGAGTCTTCGTCCACGGCGTTCGCAACGAAGAACTCACCTGGCGGTACGCACTGCAGGGTCGCGACCTCAGGAGAGGAGAAGCCGTGGCACGTGACCTGCACGTCGTAGACCGGGTCATCTGATGAGTTGCGGACGACGACGCCGAACAGCACCCGGCCACCGGTCCGGATTCGCGTCGCAGCCCACGCACTGATCTTCGTCGCTTGCGATGCCCGTGCCGCCGCTCGCGCCTGTTCGTCCCGATCCGACTCGATCCGGTAGAGGCGTCGCGCCTGCAGACCCGCGTACACAGCTGCTACCAGCGCGCCCGCTGTCGCTACGGCGCTCAACCCCTCGAAGAACTCGTTTAGACCCACGTCGGCACGGTAGCAGCGACACGGTCGTGATCGAGCACGCATTCGTGATCGTCAATTCGTTCCTGTTCCGGCTTGGATTCCCATTAGCCTGAGCGACATCGAAGGTTCGTCAACTCTTCCGGAAGGTCGCTCGTGAGCGCTGGTCCTGTCCTCTTGTTCCTCCACGGTGTCGGAGCCGGCGATGTCGAAGATGGCTGGCAGGTCGCGCTATCAGGGGCGCTCGTGCGGCTTGGGTACCCCGCACTGGAGCCCGACCGATGGATCGCGCCGAAGTACGCGTTCGCCCTGCGCAACGGGGACGGCAAGTACCGCCTCCCCCCGATCATCGTGAAGCAGCCAGGCAAGGACGAGGCCAGGACCAACCGGCGGGAGTTCGAGCGGCGTACGAGTGCGATGGAGTACCGGCTCGGTCAGCACGAGGACCCGGCAAACTGGCTCGGCGCAGGCACAGTCGTCGACATCGCCTTCGAAACCCACCCCTTCAAGCAGGCGCACAACTACCTCCACGACGAGCAGGCTCGTGCACGAGTCCTCACTCGGGTCCTCGACTCGCTCCCCGATTCGGGAGACCTGCTGATCGTCGGACACAGCCTCGGCTCGGTCGTCGCCGCCGATCTCGTCCGCCGGCTTCCTGCGGGCCTGAATGTTGTCGGGATGATCACTATCGGAAGCCCACTGGCGAGCGGCTCGGTGCGTGCGACGGACTTGCGAGAGGCGATGCAGGAACCGCCAACCAACCTCAGTTGGTGGGTGAACTTCTGGAACGGGTTTGACCCGGTCGCTGCGCACCGCGGTCTTTCTTCGGTCATGCCGTGGCTGCTCGACCTCCGCGTCGCGACACCGCCGAGCCCTCGCGTGCACGGTGCCGTCGAGTACTTGTCGGATCGGCGGGTGGCCGAGGCGATCGGGTACGCGATGCACGGCTCGCTCTCCACTGAACTCGTCCACACAGTGAACGAGGTTGACGTCCCGTTGGACGGCGAGGAGCGAATCGTCCTTCTTGCGCTCCGGTACGCGCACCTCGTCGGGACACACCTCAAGGACGACCAGCAGGATCGATTCCTCGGCGCACTTCGTGCAGTCCAGGCGACAGCGGTCGAAGCGATGCTGCAACGTCGTGACACCGAGGGGCGGCCGCGTCCTGAGCAGATTGCACGCCTCGCATTCGACCTCGCCGATCCCGGCGCGGAAGCATCTCCGCCGGCCCCAGGCGCTTACCTGACCAAGGAGGACGCGCTCGTCCAGCTGATTGTCCTAGCTTCGGACAACTTCCTGCGTCCCTTCGACATCGGGTTCAGCGAAGGGGTCAAGCGTCAGGCGATGCGGGATCTCACTGCTGAGCTAGGTCTCGGGAGCGTTCTCGGCGCGGATGTCCTCGACGCTGTGGATCGTGCCGAGAAGGTCCTCGCGGGTGGCAAGGGCCCGAACTGGATCAAGATCGGCGCGTTGGGTGCCGGTGCCGTCGCCATCGTTGTCGCCACAGGAGGCCTAGCCCTCGCCGCCGGCGCAGGCCTCGCGGGAGCTGCTGCCCTGACGAGCGCGCTCGCAGCCTTCGGTCCCGGCGGCATGATCGGGGGCTTGATCACGGCCGGCAGCCTCGTGACTGCGGGCGGCGGTGGCATCGCGTTCGGACTCGCGAGTTCCGGAACGTCAGCCGAAGCCGTCGAATCGATCGTCATGCGGCAACTGGCAGCAGTCATCCTCCGACAGAAGCTCGACCTCGAGCAGGACCCCGCCGTGTGGCATCTGTTCGTCGAGACCGAGCGTCAGGTCCGACGGGCACACGAACGGCTGGACGAGTACTCCGACCCGAAGTCGCCCGCCCTCGTCGAGCTCCGCAAGAAGATCCAGATCCTGGAACGGGCGCTCGAGTTCATGCGGGAGCAGGGACTCGAGCCTGAGCCGCAGACGCGTTCGACCGCGGCAGCTCATTGACCTTGGAACGGAACGAAGGACGATGAGCCGTTCAGAGAACCGGACGAACCGCCTCCGCGCAGCGCTGCGCTACCTCGACGAGCAGGGCGGTGCGGCGAGTCGACTCGATGTCTGGCAGACGTCGCGCACCCGCGTGCCACTCGAGGGCGAGGAACTCGAACCCAACCAGCACGGGAAGCCGCAGGGGGAGTCCGACTTCTTCTGGGGCTCGGCGGGTCTGGTCCACGCGGGCTTCCTGACCAAGCCCGTACGTGGCGAGTGGCACGTCACCGACGACGGCCGCCGCGCCTCCGCGGATGGGGTTCCGTTCGAGCAGTTCCGGGACGAGCTCAACGACCGGCAGCGCGCGTTCCAGCGAGATTTGCGCGAGGACAAGGAGACTCGCTTGCGGACGGAGATCATCCCTCCTGACGGTCGCGCGGAGCTCATCCGGACGACGAGCCAGCTGTTCGTCGAGCGAGGGCTCCGAGCTCTCGACTCCGTGTTCGCCCCCGGTCGACGGGTCTGGCGCACCGAGGTCGTCGCTGAGCTCGAGCAGCGATTCCTCGGGCAGCCCGACGCACCTGGAGCAGATTTCCTCGAGAAGCTCGGGCGACAGTTCGACGGTGCTTCAGACGACGCGAAGCTCCTGATGGCTGAACTCATCGGCTGGCAGATCCTTCCCTTGCAGAATCCGGGCGAGAAGAAGAAGCTCCAGCGAGTCGAGTTCCTTCTCGGCCGGATGGGTCACCCTGTCACGATCCCGGTGGAGATCGACGATGCTTTCCGTGCATGGTCGTTCAACCCAGGAACAGCCATGTCTGTCCAGCTCTACCGAGCGCTGTCGATCGTGGTGCACTGTGCCGCGCGGTGGATCGCGCTTCCCTCGGAAGCACGAGAGCATGCACTCGGCGACCCGTGGGCGTGGCGCGACATCGTGGACAGCCTTCCGGGCGCATCGTTCCCGACCCAGCGCAACGAGCTGCTCTACCTCGTCCACCCCGGGGTCTTCGGCGAGGTGATATCTGGGAGCGCACGAGACGCGATCCGTCGGGCGTTCGCCGGAGAGGTCGAGGGCCAGGCCGACGACGACCCCGACGCACTGTTCCAGCAGATCGCGATCGCCCTGCAAGCGAAGGCGAAGGGACCGGCGAAGTTCTACGAGCAAACGCTGCTCGCCAGGTGGCAACCATCGGACCCGGTCGTCGCCGCCGGAGGTGGCTCGGAGCTGAGCGGCCCAAAGGCGCCTGTCGAGACATCGGAACCAGCACCGACCACGCGTGCCGGATTCCCGGCCGTCGTGCCTGCACTCGCCGCGGGCCTCCACATGCCGAAAGCTTGGCTGCAGGACACCCTCGACCTCATCGAACGTCGCAAGCAGGTCATCTTCCACGGCCCTCCCGGCACCGGTAAGACGTTCCTCGCTCAGGCGCTGTCGAAGCACGTGACGGACGGCACCGACGGCGAGACCACCATCGTCCAGTTTCACCCGACTTACTCCTACGAGGATTTCTTCGAGGGCTTCCGCCCCGTCGCCAACGACGACAGCGGCAACCTCGCGTTCAGCCTCCGGAAGGGGCCGCTCCGACGCCTGGCGGACAGCGCCGCCGCCAACCCCGAGGCGAACTACTTCCTCGTGATCGACGAGATCAACCGCGGCAACATCGCGAAGGTCTTCGGCGAGCTGTACTTCCTGCTCGAGTACCGCGACAGCGAGATCTCGCTGCTCTACAGCGACGAGCCCTTCACCCTGCCGAGCAACATCTTCGTGATCGGCACGATGAACACCGCAGACCGCTCAATCGCGATGCTCGACGCCGCCATGCGGCGCCGCTTCGCGTTCATCGAGCTGCACCCGGAACGCGACCCCGTCCGCGACGTGCTGGCTGGCTGGGCGGCGACCAAGGGCCTCCTGGACGACCGCGCCAGCCTGCTGGCGCGACTCAACGCCGTGATCGCCGACCACGATGCCAAGGTGGGGCCGTCGTTCCTGATGCGCGACCTTGACGCGGACGGGCTGGCGGACGTGTGGCGGTACGAGATCCTGCCGCTCCTTGCGGAGCACCACTACGGCGACGGCGTCGACCTGGAGGCGCGCTACGGACTGGCAGCGCTGCGTCGCCAGGCGACGTCCTCCGTCGCGGACGGGGCCGAAGGTGCCGACACCGCGGGTTGAGTTGCGGGAGGCAGACCAGCCGACGCTGCACCGGATGCCACGCGAGGTCGCGGCCGGCCTCGTCGCCTCGCGGATCGCGGACGTCTCCCCGACCGTCGTCGCGGACGAGTACCGCATCAGCGGCGTGCGCAAGGTCGGTGTCGTCCGGATCGCCGGTCACGACGTGTGGATCCGGCCGAAGACGCCGGTGCGGCGGCTGTTCTCGATGCTCGGCTATGCGCGGGCGGGGAGCGCGATCTGGGAGGACGAGGACTTCGGCTTCGCGGCGGACGACGAGCTCGTGCCGGCGCTGGCGCACGCTTTCGAGCGGCAGGCCTCGCGGGCGCTCGCCGGAGGTGCGCTGCGCGGGTACGTCACGCGGGACGACGCGCTGCCGCTCGTGCGCGGGCGGTGGCGGATCGGTGACCAGCTCACGCGGCGGGGTGGGCAGCCGCTGCCGGTCGAGGTGTCGTTCGACGACTACGTGGAGGACATCGCGGAGAACCAGCTCGTGCTGACCGCGGCGACGCGGTTGCTGCGTCTCCCGGGAGTGCCGGTCGACGTCGTCGGGCGGCTGCGGCGGGTCGTGCGGGTGCTCGACGGGGTGACGGTGATCCCGGTCGGCGCACCGGTGCCGGTCGTCCGCCCGGATCGACGGAATGCGCGGTACTCGGCGGTGCTGCCGCTGGCGTTGCTCGTGCTGTCAGGCGCGTCGATCGAGCAGCGGGCTGGGTCACTTGTGGGCGCCGGGTTCCTCGTCGACATGTGGTCGGTGTTCGAGGATTTCGTGACCGCTGCGCTCCGGGAGGCGTTCCGGCCGTACGGGGGAGAGCTCGTGGCTCAGTACGCGTCGACGCTCGATGTCGAGGGGACGGTGAAGATCGCGCCCGACCTCGTGTGGCTTGTCGACGGGGAGGTGCGGGCGTGCGTCGACGTGAAGTACAAGGTCGAGAAACACGGGCAGTACCCGAACGCTGATCTGTACCAGATGGCGGCGTACTGCCGGCGGTTCGGGTTGGGGGAGGGGTGGCTCGTGTACGCGGCCGGTAGCGACGATGCCACTCGAGTGGACGTGGTCAGAGGCCCTCGAGTCCGGCGCACCTTTCTGCCGGTAGACGCCCCCTGGAACGAACTTCTGAGCGCCAGAAGCGACCTTGCTCAGCGGGTTTCGGATGTGCGGTGGACACCGCTGGCATGACCCCTTGGGATAGGCCGCCAACTGCCAACCTCCATACCGAGCCCGGCGCAGGAAAAGCAGCTGCAGGACGGAAAGGGCGGATATCTTGCTAATGTCAAGCACTTGTGGGCTCAAATCCCACCGGTACCGCCAACTCCGAGGCCCCGACTTTCCCTAGGTTCGAGGGAAGTAGGGGCCTCTTCATTTATTCACTCAGCCATTCCCACAGCAATCTGAAAGCAGTTGCCGGATCAGCTCGCGTCAGGTCCGGCCGCGAGGCGATACCCCTGCAGATCGGCGGTACGGATATCGCCTGCCGGAACGAGTCGGTAGTGCGACTCCCGCCGCACGCGAACCTGGTCATCCTGGATGGCGAGCTCGAATAGGGCGATCCGTCCGTCGGCGGCGAACTGCGCTGAGATTGGGCGACAGATCATGGCCGGCCACTTCTCGGCGCAGACGGCGAGATCCTGCTCGGTTTGAGTGATGCCGATCTCGTCTGACCCGCCCTTGGCCTGAACTGGCAGGATGAACTGCTGGCCGTGCCTGTCGACAGCCACGTAGACCTCGTCGACCTCGACCTGCCCTACTCCCTTCGCAGTCGTCCGGAGATGGTTCTGAAGTGAGTACGAGGCGACTCCGAGGAAGATGTCGATCAACCGGTTGTAGCGCACGAGCGCAAGCAGAGCTTGCTCGTCGCCGAGAGCCGTCGCAGCGATGATCTCTGGCGTAGCGTCCGGGATCTTGGTCACCGTAAGGGCGAGGTTGGGCTTCACGCGCACCTGAGCTGGTATCAGGTCGAAGGCGTAATTGGACCGCCCAATAGATCGGATGATCCACTCCATGCCTTCGGGCGCCGTGTCGAGCACCGCCGCTGGGAAGTTGATGCGATATCTAATGGCGTAAACGACATCGCCAAGGTTCTTCGGGAGGTCGATGTTGAGCGCGTCGGCCGCCTCGGAAAGCTCGCCGCGTATCCACTCCACGTGCTTACTACCGGGCGCGTAGTGCTTAGTGAACACCCAGGCCACTAGCATCTGATAGCGATTCTCCTTGGCGGCGTCGACCTTCTCCTCGGCCATGCTCAGCCGACCTTGCGGTCGCGCTGAGGGATCACACGCTCCGTGAGGCCGAAGTAGGCATGGGCTGTGCCTGCAGTCATATAGAGGAGCTCGGTCGTGCCAAGCTTCACCGGCTTGCCCTTCGTGGGTCTGACGCCATCCGCCCGCAGGATCGCCGATCCGACCGCGCGTCCGAGCAGTGCCGGCACCGAGTTGCCGATTTGACGGAAGCCGTTCCACTTCGTCGAGTGGAAGCGGAACCAGTCTGGATAGCCGTGGAGCCGAGCAGCTTCCCGCACTGTGATCACACGGGGGTAAATCGGGTGGATCGGGCGCGGAGCGGTGTAGGCGCCCCGGTCGGACGCTGTACCCGCTCGGAGCGTGTTGCTCAACCCCTCCGGATGAAGACGAAGGAAGCGGCTCACCGTTTCAGTAGTGCCCGGCAAGGCCGCAGCGAAGCGGTCGATCGACTTCTTCGTGTGCACCGTGCGAGCTGAGGAGGTCAACGAGTCGGCGAGATGTGGTCGGGGCCGCGAGTAGTCTGCCGGGTCCTCCTCTGAGCCCCGGAGTCGAGCTGCGTAGGTGCTCGCGATTCCAAAGGTCGCGCCGACGACATTGTCGTCGTTCAGAAGGGCATCGAATTCGTCTGCATCCGGAAGATCGCCCAGTGCATCCAAGACGCTTGGCCCGAGCGGCAGTGTGGACTTCTTAGGTGGTGCGCCGTTGATCGCACGCGCGGCGAAGGCAGCAGACGGGTACACGGGCAACTCGACATCCCTTCGCGCCCCGAGCACGAAGACGCGCTTCCGCGACTGGGGCGTCCCGTAGTCAGCGGCCTGAAGCACTCTGATGGGAGTCAGGACGCGGTAGTCGCCACCCGCCTCCACCATCTCGACCACCTCGTCGACGAGCTGACGGTGTCCACCAACCATGAGGCCGGCGACGTTCTCCATGAGGAAGTATCGAGGCTTGAGCTCCAGGACGACGCGGATGAATTCCTTCAAGAGGGCGTTCCGGGGGTCATCGATGGCGCGGCGACCGATCATCGAGATGCCCTGGCAGGGCGGCCCGCCCGCTACGAGGTGAATCTCTCGGTCGCCGATCTCGGACTCCTCGCGGATCTGCTGACCGGTGATCTTCGAGACGTCGGCGCAGAACGTCCTCCCGTATGAAAAGTTGTATTCGTGCACGGCAGCGTGGATTGGGTCGTACTCGACGGCCGCCGCGATCTCGTAGCCGGCCTGCTCGAGACCGAGGGAGAGACCGCCCGCTCCGGCGAAGAGGTCAACGGCTATGGGACGGCGAACATCGATCGACATGAGCATCACCGTAGTGCCATCCGCCGACAGTCCGACGGCGGCGCGCTCGTTCGGCGATGGCGGCGCGCTCGTTCGGCGATGGCGGCGCGCTCCTGCGGCAAAGCGCCTACGGTCGAAGCATGAAGCCTTCCTGGGCATCCAGTCCAACTGCTCGCAAGGTTATGCAAGGCAATCGTGGACGCGACACGAAACCGGAGCTGGCGGTGCGCCGCCTCGTCCATGCCAGGGGCCTTCGGTACCGAGTCAACGCTAAGGTGGAGCCAGACCTCAGGCGCACAGCTGACATGCTCTTCACGAAGGCTAGGATCGCTGTATTCATCGATGGCTGCTACTGGCACGGCTGTCCAGTCCACTACGTCGCTTCGAAGTCGAACACGGCCTATTGGGATGACAAGATCATAAGAAATCGTGTCAGAGACGCCGAAACTACGGCACTGTTGAAGGGGCGAGGCTGGCAGGTGCTGCGGTTCTGGGCACATGTGCCGCCTCTCGAAGCGGCCGACGAGATTGTGACGGCGGTGGAACAAAGCGGGCGCGGTTTGCAGTAGCGCGACTTTTGCTTCCGCGCCCGCATTGCAGGCTTGCCCGGAGTGGCCCGATTTGGATGTGACGCTCCCCGTCAACGGGCCTGCCGGCGCGCGTGCTTCATGCCAATTGCGAATTCATTGCCGTTATGCGCAGGGAGTTGGGGCGTGTCATTCTGCGTGCACAGTATCAGCGTGCGATCTGAGCAAAGGATGGGTAGTTAAGGTAGTGGGTGACAAAAGCCTCAATCTGCTCCTCTAGAAGATCAAAACCAAGCTCCTTCACCATCGATCGATCCAAACCAGCGTTGCTCGGCAGACAGGCTTCGAGAGCAGAAACCTCCTTTTGGGTGAGAGGTGGGGTAATGATCGGTTTCTCGACTATGCCGTTCCAATCCTCGCTTCTCAGGAGTGCCTCAACGCTCACTTTGCTTTCGTCGGGGCACAGCGCAATCCCAACGGTGACCATCGGGGACCCGTCCTGGTAGGCGATAGAATACGCTGGGATTGGCCAGTCATCCCTACCTGCGGCCGCACTGCTGGACAGCATCATATTGAGCGTGGCTTCCGCCATAAAGCTCATCTGCAGCTTCGGATCCGAAAGGTCCTCTGGCTCAACAAAGGGGTTCCTTGGGGTTGCGTCTCCGAATAACTGGCACATGCGTTCATAACGCTGCTTAGCTTTGCCGTAGTGCCGTGTTGCCGAGTTGAAGGTGGTGAGAAGGATGGAGCCGGTGGGAGCCGTCCGCGCAAGGCGACTGAGCTCACCCACCGAGTCCTCGCCGAGCGGTTGATCGTAATCGAGCCATAAAACCCACGGCGTGCTTTGCAGCTCGGGCTGTGCCTCCAGCAAGTCCGGTATTGCGTCTATGGACAGGCCCGGCACAATCTCGATAGTTCTGTACGGCCTATTGAATTTTGCGCGTTCGAACACTACTTCGTCAGCTTCGATCGAGTACATCCTTTCGATCCCCAGCTGGCGGTGAGCCATGACAAAATCCACAAACCACACAGAACCGAAACCGAGGTAGACGGTGTCATTGTGACCCATCAGGCGTAGCAGCTTGGCCAATCCGTCAAACACAATCTGGCGCTCGATTGCTTTGTTTTGACGGACGCTGAAATTCACGAGGTCGGTTGATCCCATGTCAGTCGTGCGCCACAAGATCGTCGTAGGCGTAATCAAATGCCCGTAGCCCCGTGTCTCGGTAAGTCATAGTCACGTCTCCGAATGCAGCAGCAAGAGAGCGGATGCTCTTAACGGCAACCGCGTAATTTACGTTGGCAATCTCCTGCCGAGCGGAGATTCTTTTCAGCTTTGGGAGCGCAATCATCTTGCTAAGGGGCACGGCTGCGAGCGGCACTGATCGTGTCATTTCTTCTTTCGCGCCCGCCTCTTCTAGGGCGTTCCTGCGCGTATTTGTGTAGCTTGTCCATGCTTTCGTCGGAACGGCCATTTTTTGTAGCGCTCTGCGGTAGATTGCCGAACCCTCGTCGACGCTGCGTTTCGTCGTTGTCATTGGCAGTTTGATCGACTCTTTCGAGCTAAAAAGTACGAGGCCGGCGAAACCAGAGTACTGGCGATGCCATTTTGGCACGTCTCCCTCGCCCCACCCCGTAACTCGCGACGTGTCGCCAGCCAATACTGCGCGACCGTTGCAGAATACATACCAGCCCGATGTGTCATGCTTGCTCGGGTCATTGTCGTCCGGACCAGAATCTACGGGAGGTGCAGTCACCATTCCCGCAATGACCTCGATGTCGACGCCGTTATCGGCATACTTGTCACGCAGTGGTTTGAAGTCGTCACCTTCACGAAAATCGAGTGTCCATCCATGGACGGGTTCACCGTTGACCGAAATCCGAAGTCCCCGCATGAGGGGAAGCATGTAATCGCGTGCGAGGACTCGACGAAGAGCGGTCGTATAAGCAGGGCTTGCGAATCGGGTGCTCGTCTCGCGGCTTAAGCCGGTTATATCGATCCGTACCCCTGGCTCCTGTGCGGGAGTGGCTTGCTCCAGGTCGAAGTCCCAAGGTGGCTTGCTCTCTTGCATCCAATCCTTGACATTGATCGGCACGGCAAAGCTGTCCGTGCCGCCGTTGTCGGAATAAGTACTCTGGATTCGCACGTCATTTCCAATCTTGAAAACGGCGCGCTTCATCCCAATTCCGTAAACTCCGACTGAATAGTTGTCGGCCTCCGGTGCGTCGGGGTCCCTTCCGAATGTGAATGCGTAGCTAGTGGCGTTGTCGAGGGTGATGCCACCGCAATTATCCGAGATGCTAAAGGAGGATCCGTCGAACTTGATGTCGATTTGATAATCCGAAAGGGTGTCTGATTTCTCGATTATCGCTGGGTCCTCGCCGGAATGTGCCCATGCGCCATCGACGCTATTATCGATGAGATCAAGTATGCAGTCGTCCAGGGTGATATCGCGGGTAAGCATTCTGACAAAGAACGCTTTCGTTGGATCTGCTCGGACCTTGCTAGACATCGGCTCCCCTTAGCTCAGCGCGTCTACCGGATCGACCCATGCTAGTGGCCGAGGCACCCGTGGCGCTGCGCGAAGTGGCGATCCTTGTCAGTTTTTTCGTGTGGTCTCCGCCTTCAACGGCGAGTCTCTTCGTAGCACGATGGTCTTGCCCATCACGGGGGACATGCTGAGGAGCCTGGTCGTGGCGCCAACGGTGCCGCTCAGCGACACTGGATGCCGGTGCGCCGATGCCGCGCCGAGTATCTCCCAGCGCAGTCCGCGCAGTGGGTGAGATTCAAGGTGCTCGCTTCCGCTGCCGTGCCGAAACCCCTGGGCGACGAGGTCACGAACGAGCACACCCCTAGTGCAAGTGTGCTGCTCGCTAGCCCGCGCTTCCGAATCATCATGATGATCGGTGAAGTAACCGGCGTGTGCCAGGAGCAGAATCGCCCGGCATGATGCGGCGGGGCGAGCGCCCTCATGAGGACTGCGCGTGCGACTTCGACAAGAGCCGGCGTTCCGATCCCATGACGGGTTTGCACGCGTGTGTTCTGATTCGAGAAGACTGTTCCGCCCCGGGTCTGATGGAAGGCTATCAATCCACGGGAGGATGAGCGTCGTGGTAGCACCGAGGAAGTACCCGGAGAGCTTCGGGAGCGCGTGGTCCGGCTCGCGGTGGAAGCGCGCAGCGATCCGAGTACCAGGGACGGCGCGCTGCGTCGGATCGGTGAGCAGTTGGGGATCAACTCCGCGACCTTGAGGAACGATCAACCCCGAGATTTTGAGGAACTGGGTGCAGCGAGCCGAGATCGATGCTGGCGACCGGCCCGGCGTCACCTCTGACCATGCGGTGCGGATCGAAGGGTTGGAGCGTGAGCTCCGAGAGCTGGGGCGGGCGAATCAGGTCTTGAAATTGGCGTCGGCTTTCTTCGCGGCGGAGCCAGGCCGACCGTCCAGCAGGTGACGCAGTTCATCGACGCAGGTAAGCACGAGTTCAGGTCGAGCTTGGGAAGAGCGAAACGACGGCACCTGCAGGACATTGCAGGTCGCCCCCGTCGAGCTACTACGCGGCGAAGAGTAGCCCCCGTCGGCCCGGTCGATCAGCGACGCTGCCCGTACGGTCGAGGTCGAGCGGGTGCACCGGACGATCTACTGCGTCTAGGGCGCCCGGAAAGCGCACGCGCAGCCGTGCCGGGAAGGGCACCAGGTCGCTCGATGCACGATCAAGCTTCATGCGAGCTGCTGGACTGCATGGTGTGAGCAAGCGGAGGAGGTCAAAGAACGACGCTCCCCGGCCCCGTCGGGGACCGGCCCGCGGATCTGGTGCGGCGGGCGTTCTCCGAGGCTGGCTCTGACCAGCTCCGGGTCGCGGACATCACGTACATCTGCGACTTTTCAGGCTGGGTCTATGTCGCGTTCGTCACGGTTGTATTTTGCAGCCCGGTTCAATCACCGAAGCCTGCGCGGCAAAATGAGCATGGTCCGACCCATCGAGTTCAAACAGGACCATTACCGGCACAACACCGCTCCGGCTCCCGTCGAAGCGGCACTAACGAGCCTGCACTAAACCCCTGGCGGAACGGTCGCCCGCTACGGCACGGCGTCCGTGAAGAGGCTTTACGGCGACCGGGCGACAACCCACGTGGGCGATGAGCGCCGCGTCCGTTGGCACAGTGACACCGGTGGGCTTCCTTGCCCGCGGTGCGTCCCCCCCCCGCCGTGGATTCACACAATTGCTCGATCCACTGACTCGCAGTGGCGTTCCGGGCTTCGCGAAGCGGGTCGCCGAAGCGCTGCGGGAGGGTGCATGACGCCGGGCGCGTGCTTCGAAACGAGTTCCGTGCTCACAACTGTCCGCGCGACGAGCGGGCGATTTTGTCGCCGGAGTGAGCAGGCACTGGCCGCGCGGTGCTGGGGGCGACGTCGGCGACTACCGAGAGTCCCGACAAGGAAGCTGCTGACATGATCGCGGTCGCTCAGCTTGAACCTCTGCGGGCGTGTTCTCCGGGACGCGCAAAGAGGTGAACGCGAGCGTCGCATCCGCATCCGCATCCGCATCCGCATCCGCATCCGCATCCGCCTCCGCTGCCGCTGGGAACGTCGGACGCGCCAGCGAAGAGTGCGCCCGGTAAGTGTTCGAGCTCAACCGCATCACCGAGCAGTTCCGACGGAGTCGACGGGCGCGATCTCCACGTCGAGCGGCGCGTCCGGCGCGACAGGGTCCCCCGGCGAAGCAGCCGACTGAGCCTCCAGATCAGCCCGCACCGAGTCCGACACCCCGAACACCATCGTCGCCACGAACCCCACCACGTACGCCACCACGAGCCCCGACCCGTACCCGAGCAACGCCCACCCGTACCCGGACGACCCGTTCAACAGCGGGATGAGCGACAGGTCCGACGCCCCGATGGCGATCGCCCCCACGGAGTGCCCGAGCTGGTCGAACAACCCGACGACCCCGCCACCGAACGCCCCACCGATGCACGCCGTGATGAACGGCCGCCCGAGGGGGAGCGTCACACCGTAGATCAGCGGCTCGCCGACCCCGAGGAACCCGGCCGGGAGCGCACCGCGAATGGTCCGCACGAGTGAGGCGTTCGACCGGAACCGCACCCACAGCGCGATGCACGCACCGATCTGCCCGGCACCACCCATCGCCAGCACGGGCAGCAGCACGGTCCACCCGGTCTGCTCGATCAGCGTGGCGTGGATCGGGATGAGCCCCTGGTGCATCCCCGTCATGACGAGCGGCAGGAAGAGCCCGCCGAGGATGAAGCCGGCGAAGGCCCCGCCGTTCGCGAGCAGCCAGGTCGCCGCGGTGCCGATGGCGACGGAGACGACGCCGGCGACGGACATCAGGATGCCGAGCGTCACGGACCCGGCGACGAGCACGGTGACGGTCGGCACGACGATGAGCGCGATGACGTCGGGCGTGACCTTCCGCATGAACCGCTCGACGTACGCAGCGAGGATGCCGCCCGCCAACGCACCGAGCACACCGCCCTGCCCGGGCGCCAGGGTCTCGCCGAACACGGTGACGTTCGCGACGCCGGCAGCGACGATGATGCCGCCGACGGCCCCGCCGAGGATGGGCGTCCCGCCGAACTCCTTCGCGGCGTTCATCCCGACGAACACGGCGAGCAGGGACAGGAACCCCGAGGACAGCACGCCGAGGAACGGCGTCACCCCGGGCAACCACCCGAGGTTCGTCAGGATGCCGTTGATCCCGGCGATGAGCCCGCAGGCGATCAGCGCGGGGATGAGCGGGATGAAGATGGCCGAGATGCGACGGATGGCACGCATGGTGCGGCCGTCGGAACGGGCACGGGCGGATGCCTTGATCGACGCGCCCCGCGCCGCCAGCTCCTCGGGCGACACCGACGCCGAGGACGCACCCGGAACAGGAGCAGCACGCAAGGACTCGAGCGAATCAGCCACCCGGTCCACCAACCCCGGCCCGAGCACGATCTGCAGGTTCGAGCCGGCCGCGATGGCGGCCATGACGCCCTCGGTGGCCTGGAGCGCCGACAGATCAACAGAGGAAGGAGAAGCCACCTCGACCCGCAGCCGGGTCATGCAGTTCTCGACGTCGGCGATGTTCGAGGACCCACCGACGGTGTCGAGGATCTGTTGTGCGAGTTGCTGTGCATCGGTCATTGATGGTGCTCCTCGGGGGAAGGAAGGACGAACGGAAGAGATCAGGAAAGAACGGCGCGCAAGGAACCGTCAGCAGCAGCGAGCCGAGAACGGACGACGGACGCCGACGACCCGGTGAGGATCATCGCGATGGCCGTCTTCACCTCGCCGTCGGCAGCATCGAGGGCAGCGGCGACGTCGGAGGACGCAGCCCCGGTCACGTCCTGCACGAGCGAGAACGACCGCGCGACGAGCTTCTCGTTCGTCGCACGCACGTCGACCATCCGGTTGCCGTACGTCTTGTTGCTGCGCACCATCGCCAGCGTGGTGAGCATGTTGAGGACGAGCTTCTGCGCGGTCCCCGCCTTCAGGCGGGTCGACCCGGCGATGAACTCGGGACCGACGACCACGTCGATGGCGATGTCGGCTTCCCGCCCCGCGGCTGAATCGGGATTGCACGCGACGGAGACGGACAGGGCGGACCTGCGCCGCGCCTCCAGGATGGCCGCGATGACGTAGGGGGTCCTGCCGGACGCGCTGATCCCGACGACCACGTCGTCGGCCGTCAGGCCGAGCGCGTCGAGGTCGCGGACGGCGGCTGCTTCGTCGTCCTCGGCACCCTCGACGGCGGTCGTGAGGGCGACGGAACCGCCAGCGATGACCCCGACGACCTGCGCGGGGTCGGTGCCGAAGGTGGGCGGGCACTCGCTGGCGTCGAGGACGCCGAGCCGGCCCGGCGTGCCGGCACCGACGTAGATCAGGCGGCCGCCGCGCGAGAACGCTGCGGCGATCGAGTCGGCGGCGAGGGCGATGGCCGGGAGGCACGGCTCGAGTGCCGCGGGCACGCTGCGGTCGAGCGCGTTCATGCGCTGGGCAGCCTCGAGGGTGGAGACGAGGTCGATGTCGTCGAGGGACGAGTCGGTGGCCTCGGTCGCGAGGTGCTGCAGCTCCTCGCGGAGGTCGTCGTGGTGGTGCATGGTGCTCGATTCAGGAACGGTGGTGCGTGCGGACCGCGTGGCGGCTGCGTGCGAGGAGCGGGCGGGAGCGTTCGTCGGTGCGCTGGGCGACGACGATGAACAGGGCGTCGACGATGGCGAGCTGGCTCATCCGGCTGCCCATCGCGGCGGGGCGGAGGTCGCTCTCGGCGCCGGCGACCCCGAGCAGGACGTGGTCGGTGTGGTGGGTCAGCGGCGAGGTGGCGTGGCCGGTGATCGCGACGACGGTGGCGCCGCTCCCGCGCGCGACGGCGGCGACCTCGAGTGCCTCGACCGTGGTGCCGGAGTGGCTCGTGATGACGAGGACGTCCTTCGGGCCGAGGACGCTCGCGAGCGTCAGGGCGTTGTGCGGGTCGTCCGCGATCGAGCTCGCGATGCCGATGCGTTCGAGCTTGAGGTGGAGGTCGCGGGCGACGATGCCGCTCGCGCCCACGCCGTACAGGACGACCCGCCGGGCCTCGCTGATGCGGACCGCTGCGGCTTCGAGGGTGAACGGGTCGAGCGTGGCGCGGGTGTCGCTCATCACGGCGCGGACGTCCTCGGTCACCTTCGCGATCACGGTGGTGACATCGTCGTCGACGCTGACGCCCGCGTGGATCTCGGTCTCGCGCCGCTCGTGGATGCCCCGCTCGACGGCCCGGGTCATGCTGCGCTGGAGTGCGGCGAAGTTCGCGAACCCGAGGTGCTGGGCGAAGCGGGAGACGGTCGCGGGGGAGACCCCGGCGCGGTCGGCGAGTTCGGCGGCGCTCGTGGTGGCCGCGGTGCCGGGGTCGTCGAGGACGGCGTCGGCGATCGCGCGCATGCTCGTCGGCATCGAACCGGACTGGGTCCGGACGAGGGCGAACGCGTCGGCGCGGTCGGTACGGTCAGCGATCGTCATGCGCTCCATGAAAGCGCATTGCACCGACACTCGCCAGTGCTGCAAGTTACTTTCGTGTTTCGTCGGCGCGTTCCGTGAGCAGAAAGTGTCAGGTCGCGACACCGGACCCGACCAGTTCTGCTCACCAAGCGGGCATCAGGCGCGCCGGTACCGGGTCGCCGGCTTGCCCGGGCCCGCGGCAGCGCGCGACCCCGTGTCGACGAGCAGCGGCAGCATCGCCCGGCGGAACGAGTCGGGCAGGAGCCGCTCGCCGCGGACGGCCTCGTGCACGTGCCGCAGCTCCGACATCGTGAACGGCTCGGCCAGGAGGCCTCGCGGATCGGGTGCCGCAGCGTACGACGCCCGCAAGGATGCCACCGCGAACGCCACGATGTCGTCGTGCCCGTGCACCATCCCCGTCGCGGTGTCGACCGTGATCAGCCGCGCCTGTGACGAGTTCAGCGACGACAGTGCGGCGAAGGGCACCACGTCGAGGTGCGCCACCGACAGCACCCATCCCCGGTCGTCCCGCGCGGGGTCGTCGAACACGTGCAGCTGCGTCGGCGCCAGCCCCGTCACGCCGGCCTTGTCCGACAGCGAGCGCAGGACCGCTGAGGCCAACCGCTCGCCCTCGTGCACGAACGTCCCCGGCAGCCGCCAGTCGCCGTCGGTCGCGTCGCACACCTGCAGGACGGAGAGATCGCCCCCGGTCCCCACTGTCAGCACCGCGGTGTCGACGGCGACGGACGGCCGCGGGTAGTCGGTCAGTCGCTTGCCGCTCGCGTCGCGGTACTGGTTCGCCATGGCAGCGAGTTTACGCACACTTGCGCAAACCGCGACGATCGTGCAGACTCGGGTTTACGCAATTCCGCGCAAACCTGAGGAGGCGGCCATGCTGACCACCGAACAGACCGACCGGGCGATCGGCGCCGTCATCAGCTCCGCCGCGGGCGACGCGCTCGGCGCCGGCTACGAGTTCCGCCCCGCCGTCCCCGAACCCACCCCGATCCGGATGGCCGGCGGCGGCTCGTTCGGCTGGGCTCCGGGGGAGTGGACGGACGACACGAGCATGGCCGTCCCGATCCTCCGCACGATCGCGCGCGGCGGCGACCCGGCCTCCGAAGAAGCGCTCGACGGCCTCGTCGCGGCCTGGGCAGCGTGGGCGGTCTCCGCGCCCGACGTCGGCATCCAGACGCGCAACGTCCTCACGGGTCTGGAGGCGCGGGTCGCCTCCCACGCACGCGCTGCGGCCCGGCAGGAACACGAGTACAAGGGGCAGTCGGCCGGCAACGGATCGCTCATGCGGACGGCACCGCTCGTGCTCGGGTACCTGACCGGTGCGGCCGACGAGGAACTCCGGCTCGCCGAGGCCGCCCGGGCGATCAGCGACCTCACACACTACGAGTCGGACGCCGGGGACGCGTGCGTGCTCTGGTGCGTGGCGATCCGGCACGCGGTGCTCACCGGCGAGCTCGACGTGCTGCGGGGCCTCGACCTGCTCGACCTCGAGAAGCGTCGGCTGTGGGTGGACCGGCTCGTCACGGCAGAGCACTCCGAGCCGGTCGACTTCACGGACTCGAACGGGTGGGTGGTGTCCGCGATGCAGGCCGCGTACTCGGCGGTCAAGCGGAGTTCGTCGCTCGAGGACGCCCTCGTCCGCGCGGTCCGGACCGGGAACGACACCGACACCGTGGCCGCGATCGCCGGCGGGCTCGCGGGTGCGCTGTACGGCGCGGCCGCGCTGCCGGCCGAGTGGCGCGAGCTCCTGCACGGGTGGCCGAGCCTCCGCGCGGACGACCTGGTCGCGCTGAGCGAGCAGGCGCTCGCGACGCACTGAGCCGTCGCGCGCTCGAGTCGTGGCGGCGGAGGATGTCGTGGGGGGATCCTCCGCCGCCACCTGTGGGGCGGGGGCGCGCCGCGCCTCCAGTCCGTCCGTTCAGAGCGCGCTGCGCGCCCGCTCCACCGCCTCGATGAACCGGGGGATGCCCCACATCAGGAAGGTCGGCTCGATCCCGCTCCGCAGGGTGATCTGGACCTTCTTCCGCAGGCCGCTCGACACGTCGTCGAGTCGGGCGATCTCCTCGACGGGGATCCCGAAGTCGGAGCGGGCGAAGTTGAGCGGGTGCGCGTGGAACCAGAGGACCCCGGGCGTGAGGGTGAGGCGTCCGCCGACCTCGATCCGGCGGCTCGGGCGGGAGCTGGTCGGGGGCGCGTAGCCGGGGATGATGTCGGCCGCGCCGGAGTTCTCGTGGTCGGCGAGGTAGGTCGCGACCTTCTTGAGCAGTGGTGTGGTGTGGTCCCCCATGCGGTCAGCCTACGAGACGGGGCACGGATGCCAGGAGGCGCGGATCACCTCGACGACGCGGCCTGCGTCGCGGGGGTGGGTCGCGCCTCCAGGCCCGTGATCAGACCGCGGACCGCTGGCGGAAGACGCCTGCGCGGACCAGCCACACGTAGAGGAGGCAGCCGATGCAGACGTCGAAGACGGCGTTGAGGAACGCGGCGACGAGCGCGATCGCAGCACCGACGGGGGCCGCGTACGGGACGCCGACGAGGGCGAGCACGAGGGCGAGGGCCGTGATGACGAGGCCGACCTGCTGGGCGAAGGTCGGGGGTTCCGGGGCCTCGAGTTCGGCGGGCGGGCCGAGCCTCGGGCGGACGAGCCGGCGGAAGAGCGCGCCGTAGGGATGGCGGCGGATGCCGGCGATGCCGCCGATGGCGAAGAACACGACGATGACGGCGAGCAGTGCGATGCCGATCGGCCACGTCGCGGGGATCAGGGTGAGGACGATCGTCGCCGCGAGGAGGACGGTCGTGATGGCGGCGCCGAACCTCGGGGAACGGGGGTCGATGCCGCGGGCGGGGTCGTTCGTGGCGGTCATGGGGACTCGTCTCCGGGGGTCGTTGCTGGTGCTGCTGCTGGTGCTGTGAGGACGGTGTCGAGGGCTGCGGTGAGTTCGGCGGGTCGTGGCGGGCCGCCGAACCGGGTGTGCACCGCGCGGCCTCGGTCGAGGAGCAGGACCGTGGGGGTCTGCATGACGGCGAAGCGTCGGGCGAGCTCGGGGCGTTCTGCGAGGTCGATCTCGAGACGGGTGACGCCGGGGTGCTCGGCGGCGACGGCGTCGAGCTGGCGACGGGTGGCCGGGCAGCGGGCGCAGGTGGGCGTGGAGAACTGGACGAGGGTGGCCTCGGTGCCGAAGGCCTCGGCTGGGGCGAGGTCGGCGGTCGTCGGATCGGCAGTGGTGGTGCGGGTGTCGTTCGTCCGCGTGGGGCGGGCCCGCCCGGTCCGCGCGCGCAGGAGCAGGCCGAGGGCCGTGGCGAGTGCGAGGACTCCCACGAGGACGGCGACTGCTGCGGCGACGGTCATGTCGCGACGGTACGTCCTCAGGAGCTCGGGAGCATCGACATGACCGCGTGTGACGAGCCGCGGCGCTTGGGGGGCGTCCGGTCCGGTCGAGTCAGGTGCGGGGCTTCGGCAGCAGTCGGCCCAGCGTGCCCTGCAGGACCAGGAGGAGCACCCAGTACAGGCCGATCGACGGGAAGATCATCGAGAGGACGAGCGCGAGGGTGAGCAGCACTGCGGCGATCGGACCCTTCCGCCAGTCACCGAGCGGCGAGGACAGCAGCTCCGGGGAGCGGCGGAGCTCCCACTCGATCGCGGTCAGCGTGAGGCTCGTCACGACCATGCTGCCCAGGTAGAGGGCGTGTGCGACCCGGTCGCCCTCGACCTCGGTGTTGAGCAGGTTCGCGGCGAAGGGCAGGAACGCGATGCTCACGAGCCACACGAAGTTGAGCTGCATCACGCGGATGTTGTACGAGCGGACGTGCTCGAACACCTGGTGGTGCAGCGTCCAGAAGCGGGCGATGACCCAGAACGTGATGAAGAACTCGAGGAGCGCCGGCCAGTGCTCCTGCAGCAGGTCTCCGGCGCCCCGACCCCCGCTGAGTTCGCCGGCCAGGTCCACGAGCGGGAGGATCAAGATCGTGATCGCGATGGCGACGGTCGCGTCGGAGAAGTTCACGAGGCGGTCGAGGCCACGTTCGGTGCGTGCCGGCTCGGTCATGGAGCCGAGTCTAGGGACCGCGACGGCCCTAGCATCGGGAGCATGGTCGACGACGTGACGCCTGGACTGTACCGGCACTTCAAGGGCGGCGAGTACGAGGTGGTCCTCGTGGCGCGGGACGTCGAGACCGAGGAGCCGGTGGTCGTCTACCAGGCGCTGTACGGGGAGCGCGGGCACTGGGTGCGGTCGCTCGCGGACTTCACGGCGTGGGTGTCCCGGGACGGCTACGAGGGGCCGCGCTTCGTCCGCGCCGCAGTGGCCTGACGATCTGACCGTCAGTCGTCGCCGCTCAGGGCCGACGGTTCCTCCGGCGGCGGATCGCGCTGCCGGTGGAGACCATTGCGAGGAACAACGCGATCGCAGCCAGTGCTGGTCCGTACCAATGGTCGGCGGTCGCGGGCCACGTCGCCGACACCGAACCGAGGACGACCAGGCCCACGCTGGTGATCAGCGCGAACGGCAGGCTGGTGACGAATCGGCGCACGGCGCTCGCACGCCTCAGGCGCATCGCGGCTTGACCTTGCCGCCAGCGAACGGGTAGACCCGCAGCTGCTTCGTCCCGCAGCGGATCGCGCCGCTGCCCGTGATCGCGACCGTGGCAGCCGTCAGGATCGCCCCGACGACGACGCAGAACGTTCCGCCGCTCACGGCGCAGACCGCCGCGCCGAGGGCGAACGCGGAGCCGCTGATGATCATGTTCTGGTCGGTGGCATTGAAGCTCACGAAGGTTCCCTTGGAGTCCCTGCCGGCACCGAGGCGCTGCGTCGTCGGCGCCGTCACGAGGTCGAAGACGAACCCGTCCCCGAGGTCGATCGTCGTCACCGTGCCGTCCGGTGTCGCCACCGTGCTCGTGACTGCGCCCACCGCGCGCGCTTCGACGATGGCCTGCTCGATCTGCGTGGGAGTGATGCTCGTCGCTTCGCGCATCACGTCGGTCTCGGTGCGTGATGCTTCCGCTGCGTTGGCTGCTGGGGTGACGAACACCCCTCCGGCGATCAGCGCGCCGGTCGCAGCGAGCCCGATCATCGTGTGCCGCAGACGTGTCATGTGGTTCCCCTTCTTCGACGGAGCCGCGACGGTCGCGGATCCAACAGAACTATGGACTGCAGTACCAGAATGTCGCAATGCATATTTCACTTCTGCACGGTGATGTCGGCGGGCGGGCCTAGGCTCGCAGGGCACCGAGGAGACGGGGGAGACGCATGCAGATCGGCGGCGACGGGCAGGTCCTGCTCAGCCCGAGCGACCTCTCGACGTGGGCGGCCTGCGGGTGGGCGTTCCTCCGGCGCATGGACGTGAAACTCGGCCGGGGCGAGCCCCTGCCCGAGTCGCACGACGACATGCTCGAGCGCACGGCACGCCTGGGGGACCAGCACGAGCTTGACTACCTTGGGATCCTCCGCGAGACCCGGGACGTCGTCGAGTTCGACCGACCGGCGCCGCCCGAGTACCCGGCGGCTGCGGCGGCCGCACTGGACGCGATGCGCACCGGCGTGGACGTCCTCTACCAACCGACCTTCTTCGCGCCGCCGACGGCAGAGGCGCCCGGCTTCATCGGCTTCGCGGACTTCATCATGCGGAACGACCGCGGCCAGTACGAGGTGTACGACACCAAGCTCGCGCGCCACGCCAAGATCAGCGCGCTGCTACAGCTCGCCGCGTACGCCGAGCAGATGCAGGCGCACGGCATCCCCACCGGCGAGCAGGTCCACCTCGTGCTCGGCGACCGGACGACCACCACGCACGACCTCGCCGACATCGCACCCGTGTACCGGACGCAGCGCGCCGAGCTGCAGCGGGTGATCGCCGAGCGGATGATCGAGACCGAGTCGCTGCAGTGGGCCGACCCGCGGTACTCGTCGTGCGGCCGGTGCGACGTGTGCACGACACAGGTCGCCGAGCACCGTGACCTGGTCCTCGTCGCGGGCATGCGCCTCGACCAGCGGACGAAGCTCATCCGGCAGGGGGTGCGGACGATCGACGAGCTGGCGGACCGGACCACGGCCGTGCCCGGTCTCCCGCGCGGGACGCAAGCGCGGCTGGTGCGTCAGGCGCGCCTCCAGGTCGACACCGAACACGCGCGGACCGCAGCCGACGGTGCCCAGGCGACCGGGCCGACCAAGCCACTCTTCGAGGTGCTCGACGCCCGAGCGCTCGACGCGATCCCGACGCCGGACCCGGGCGACGTGTTCTTCGACTTCGAGGGGGACCCGCTCCACACCGAGGACGGCGTGCACTGGGGACTCGACTACCTGTTCGGGCTCGTCGACCCCGAGGCGCGCTTCACGGCGTTCTGGGCGCACACGATCCGCGACGAGCGCCAGGCGCTGCTGGACTTCCTCGCCTTCATCGAGGCTCGGCGGCAGCAGTACCCGGGGATGCACATCTACCACTACGCGGCGTACGAGCGGACGCACCTGCTGTCCCTCGCTGCCCGGCACGGCGTCGGGGAGGAAGCCGTCGACGACCTGCTCCGCGCCGGGGTCCTCGTCGACCTGTACCCGATCGTGCGCAAGGCGCTCGTGGTCGGCAGCCGCAGCTACTCCATCAAGAAGCTCGAGCCGCTGTACATGGGTTCGGACCTGCGGCTCAGCGATGTGACGAACGCGGCGGACAGCATCACGGCGTACGTCGACGCGATCGAGGAGCTCCGGAACGGTGACGCCACCGCCGGGCAGCACATGCTCGACGAGGTCGCCGACTACAACGCCTACGACTGCCGGTCGACCCTCCGGCTGCGCGACTGGCTCCTGTCGCTCCGAGCGACAGCGCGCGCGTCCTCGTCCGCGCCCGTCGCTGCCGAGCCGGACGAGCTGCTCCCGCCGATCCCGGTCGACCGCGAACCGAACCCCGTGTACACGGCGCTCGCCGCACAGCTCGACGGGGTCGACGCCCTGGACCGCACGCCCGACCAGACGGCGTTGGCGCTCGCCGCAGCCGCGATCGACTACCACCGGCGCGAGGCGAAGACCTTCTGGCAGGACCACTTCGACCGCCTGCGGAACCCGGTGGACGAGTGGGCGGACACCCGCGACGTGCTGGTCGTCGAGCGGGCGTCGGTCGAGCGCGACTGGGACACGCTGCCGCGTGCCCGGTCGCAGTCCCGAGAGATCCGGTTGTCGGGGACGCTCGCGCCCGGTTCGCGGCTCCGTCCAGGAGGCACGCCCCACCTCGTCTACGACGACCCACTCCCGCCGTCGATCGCCGCTCCCGCGCCGGGTTCGAAGGGCGCGTCGGCCCGCGCCGTCGTGCTGGACGCGTTCGAGGACGGTGACGGCTTCGAGGTGCTCGTGAAGGAGAGCCTGCCGGTCGGCGGCTCGCCGCACGAGGAGTTCCCGGTCGCCCTCGCGCCGGCAGCACCACCGCGGGCGAAGCCCCAGCCCGAGGCGATCGCGGAGTGGGGACAGGCGGTCCTCGACGCCCTGCCCGCCATGCTGCCCGATCCGGCGCTCGACCTGCTCCGCCGGGTCCCGCCGCGGGGGCCGATCGTGCCCGTGCAGGGGGACGACACGGTGTCGGCCGTGGTCGCGACGCTGCTCGGCCTCGACCGGTCGTACCTGGCGATCCAGGGCCCTCCGGGGACGGGCAAGACCTACGTCGGATCGAACGTCGTCGCGCGGCTCGTGCGCGAGTACGGCTGGCGCGTCGGGGTCGTCGGGCAGTCGCACGCGACCTCGGAGAACTTCCTGGCGTCGGTCGTGCAGGCCGGGGTGCCCGCCGACCGCGTGGTGAAGGTGCCCCGGGCGGGAGCGGACCCGGACGACGTCGAGTCGGCGCCGTGGACGCCCGTGAAGAACAACGCCGCCGTGGCTGCGTTCCTGTCGTCCTGCGCCGAGACCGGCAGGGGCGGGGTCGTCGGCGGGACCGCGTGGACCTTCGCGAACGAGGGCACGATCCCTCGCCGCTCCCTCGACCTGCTCGTGGTGGACGAGGCTGGGCAGTTCTCCCTCGCGCCGACGATCGCGTCCTCGATCGCGGCGACGCGCCTGCTCCTCCTCGGGGACCCGCAGCAGCTGCCGCAGGTGTCGCAGGGGTCCCACCCGGAGCCCGTCGACGAGTCGGCCCTCGGCTGGCTCGCCGACGGCCAGCACGTGCTGCCGGACGCGTTCGGGTACTTCCTGGCGCGGACCCGGCGGATGGAGCCGGCACTCACGGCGTCGGTGTCGGCGCTGTCCTACGACGGGCAGCTCGCGTCGATGGTGTCCGGGCGACACCTCGACGGCATCGACGCGGGCGTCCACCCGGAGCCGATCGTGCACACGGGGAACACCACGTCCTCGGTGGAGGAAGCGGCTCGGGTCGTCGCCCTCGCGCAGGACGTCGTCGGTCGACGATGGGTGGACGGTGACACCGAACGCGTGCTCTCGGACGAGGACGTGATCGTCGTCGCGCCGTACAACGCCCAGGGCGCGGTGATCCGCGACGCCCTGGACCGCGCAGGACTGCGGGGGACGCAGGTCGGCACGGTGGACCTGTTCCAGGGGCGCGAGGCCGTCGTGTCGATCGTGTCGCTCGCGGCGTCGAGCGCTGCAGACATCCCGCGCGGGCTCGACTTCCTGCTCATGCCGAACCGGTTGAACGTGGCGCTGTCACGGGCGAAGTGGGCGGCGTACCTCGTGTACTCGCCGGCGCTGGCGACGGGCCTGCCGCCCTCGATCGCCGGGCTGTCGCTGCTGTCCCGGTTCATCGAGCTCGTCGAGCCCGGTCCGAGCAGCCGCTAGGCGACGGGGTCAGCCCTGGTCGGGGTCCTCGTCGAGCTGGACACCGCTCTGCATCTGCGCGCGCATGCCCGCGAGGACGTCGGCGTGCAGGAAGTTCGCCTCGGCGGCACTCGTGGGGTCGACCACGATGCCGAACTCCTCCGGCAGCGCCGTCACGAGCTCGGACATCGACACCGGACGGCCCTCGGTGTCGGGCAGACCGGCTGCGAGTTCGGCGGGGTCGGTGAACACCGGGACGAACGGCTTCTCCCGGATGACCACGTGCGCGACGCTTCCGCCGTCCGGGGCGTCCGCGGGTCGCCACGGCACCCACGCGGCGCTGCGGAGGAAGCCGGCCGGCGAGGTCGCCATGCGCCGCCGGAGTTCGGCGGCGGCGGTCGGCGGGGTCTTGTCGACGCCGCGGCCGAAGGCAGATCCGGTCTGGTCGTTGGTGCTCATGCGGTTCCCTCCCGGGGGTCGTCGACCATGCTGTCACGGCCGACGGGGTCGTCACGACGTCGCAGCACGGCGACCGGGGACCGGGCACGCTGGCTGACCGTTCTGGTTCGCAGAAGCCGGGGATCGCGAACCGGAACGGTCACGGGCCCGGAACGAAACGTGCTCGCGCGGCGCCGACGTCGGCGGTCGGGCTCAGCTCGAGGAGATCGTCGCCGTCGTCGCGGCGGTGCTCGCCGCCACCGTCGCCATGATCGCCGCCGTCTGGATGTCCTCGAGCACGGCCTTGACCGCGGGGCTGGCCCAGCCGCCCGAGGTGACCTCCTTCACGAGCGCCCGGTCGACCTTGCCGAACTGCTTGCGGAGCGTGCTGGTCGCGTCGAGCAGGCCGATGACGGCGGCGGCGAACGGTGTGGGTTCGGCGCGCCCGGCGAGGACGTCGCCGATGCCGGCGCGGAGGAGCGCCTCGGGGCCACCGTCGCGCTCCGGGTACTTCGTGGTGGGGAAGATGCCGAGCGTCTTCCCCTGTTCGAGCGTGATGAGGCCGCGTGCGATGAGCCCGGCGAACACGTCGTCGCGCAGCGGTCGCTTGCCGATGCGGGTGATCCACCACTTCGCCTTGCGGGGCTTGTCGGCGGCCGCGATGGTGCCGACGACGCCGTCGAGGACCGGGTCGCCGATGGCCGCACCGTTCACGACGGTGACGAAGCCGTCCTGCAGTGAGACGACGCCGCGCAGGGCGAGGTCCGCGAGGACGGCACCGGCGAGCCCGGCGTCGAGGGTCTGCACGTCCGTGGACTTCCGCCCGTCGGACTCGATCTGGAGGAGCGCGAACGCCTGCGGGACCGTGAGTTGCTCAGCCATGTCCGCAGCCTGCCACGCGGGGCGGGGGTGCGCCGCGCCTCCAGGCCGATGCCCAGCGCACGCCGAGGTGGGCGCCCGCCGGGCTGCGCCACTCAGTACGCGGCGGACTGCCCGCCGTCGATCGGGACGACCGTGGCGTTGACGTACGAGGCGTCGTCGGACAGCAGGAAGGCGACGACCGCGGCGATCTCGGGCGCCTCGCCGTAGCGCTTGGAGGGGTTGACCTGGATGAACTCCTCGGCGGCCTTGCGGGGGTCCTCCGGGTCGAGCTGCTTCATCGAGTTCTCGACCATCGGCGTCCAGATGGCACCGGGGGCGATGGCGTTGATGCGGATGCCGTAGCGGCCGTACTCGACGGCGGAGTTGCGGGTGAGACCGACGACACCGTGCTTGGCGGCGGCGTAGCCGGACTGGTTGCCGATGCCGCGGATGCCGCCGACGCTCGCCGTGTTGACGACCATGCCGGAGCCCTGCTCGCGCATGATCTTCAGGACCTTCTCGAGGCCGAGGAACACACCGCGCAGGTTGATCGAGACGACCTTGTCGAACTCGGCGGCGGTGAACGACTCGGTCGGGTTCTGCTTGCCCTCGATGCCGGCGTTGTTGAAGAAGCCGTCGATGCGGCCGAAGCGCTCGGTGGTGGCGGTGACGTAGGCCTCGACCTGTGCCTCGTCCGAGACGTCAGCGACGGTGGTGAGGACCTCGGCGTCGGGGGCGGTCTCGAGCACAGCGGCCTTCGAGGCCTCGAGTCCCTCGGCGGAGACGTCGACGAGGGACAGCTTCGCGCCCTCGGCGGCGAGACGGACGGCGGTCGCACGGCCGAGGCCGGAGCCGCCGCCGGTGATGAGGACGACGCGGTCGGTGAAGCGGGTCGTGGGGGAGCTGGTTGCGGTCATGGGGAGGCCTCCTGAGGTCTTCGACGGTGAAGGGCTCGGGGTCCGCGGTGGAGCAGCGAGTCCGAACGATGCATTCGCATCGACGGGAGATAGGCTACACCTGTTGTCTTGCGGCCGTGCTCAGCAGGTCCGCAGGATCCGCGCCATCGCGTCGTGCTCGGCGGGGGCCACCCACAGGCGGTACTTCGTCTTCACCGCCACCTGGTGCTCGATGTACGTGCACCGGAACGACTTGTCCGCCGGCAGCCAGGTCGCGGCGTCGCCGGAACGCTTCTGCGCGTTCGAGTGCTGGTCCACCGCGAACAGGTTCGCCGGATCGTTGGCGAGCGACTCCCGCTCACGCTGCGAGAGCTGCTGGGCCCCGGTCCGCCAGGCGTTCTCGAGTGCGACGACGTGGTCGATCTGCACGAGGGTGGAGGTCGTCTCGCCGCGCACGAAGTCGATCGTCGCCCCGGTGTACGGCGACACGAGCGTCCCGGTGAGCACCCGGCAGGCGCCCTGGCGGGTGATCGCCGAGAGGTCCCGCGCCAGCACGTCGTTCCGCGTGTCGCAGCCGTTCCGGTCGACGTCGAGCCACGCGGTGCCGAAGTCACCGACCCGGTCGTACCCGGTGGCGGGGGCCTTGCCCTTGACCGGCAGGGCGGCGAGTTCCGCCCGTGCGGTGACTGCTGTTGCGGCGTCGGCGTCGGTCGCACTCGGCGCGGTCGTCGCGCTCGGCGCGTCGGTTCGGGAGGCGCGGGTCGTCCCCGGCGCGCCCGTTTCCGTCTCGATGGTGGGGGCGTCGGTCCCCGTGGGCGCGCTGGTCGTCGCCGGTGCGGCTTCGGCGTCGGGCGCGATGATGCCCGCGGTGTGCAGGGCGTACCCGCCGACGGCGAGTGCGAGGACGACGAGGACGGACGTGAGGCTGGTGCGGGTGCGGCGTCGGCGGGACGTCATGCGTGGGTGGAGCTCCTGGTGGTGCGGTGGTGCGGTACGGTGCGGTGACGATGATGCCGGACACGTCGGACATCGCCCCGGACCCCGGCGGAGGGTCGGCTGCCCGGCCCGCCGGAGTAGCGTCCACGAGGTGGGCACCGCACTCCTCGTCATGGACTACCAGAACAGCATCGTCGAACGACTCGGCACGGACGAAGCCCTGGCGGCGGCGACGGCAGCGGTCTCGGCGGCCCGGGAGCGCGGCATCCCCGTGGTCTTCGTCCGCGTGGCGTTCCGGCCGGGCGCACCCGAGGCCGCGCGCACGAACAAGATGTTCGGCGGGATGCGGGAGCGCATCGGGGCCCAGACTCCGGGGTCCACCGACGTGCACAGCGCGCTCGGGGTCGGGGACGACGACCTCGTCGTGACGAAGCTCCGCGTCAGTGCCTTCGCCGGGTCGGACCTCGAGGTGCTGCTCCGCGGCCTCGAGGTCCGCGACCTGGTGCTCGCCGGGATCGCCACGAGCGGCGTCGTCCTCTCGACGCTGCGCCAGGCGGCGGACCTCGACTTCGGGCTGACGGTCCTCTCGGACGCGTGTGCCGACGGCGACGCGGAGGTCCACCGTGTCCTCACCGAGAAGGTCTTCCCGCGGCAGGCCGAGGTCGTCACCGTCGCCGAGTGGACCGCCTCGCTCTGAACCGTTCCGCGGGCACGGCGTAGACACGGGTGCATGACCGATTACGCGAACCCGTCCGTGTCCGTCACCGGTGGGTCGATGCCGCTCCTCGGCTTCGGCACCTGGCAGATCCCCGACGCCGAGGCGCCCGACGCCGTCGGCGAAGCACTGGCGGCCGGGTACCGCCACATCGACACCGCCACCGGGTACCGCAACCAGCGCGGCGTCGGGAAGGCCGTCGCCGAGTCCGGACTCGCCCGCGACGAGGTCTTCGTGACGACCAAGTTGCCGCCGGACAACGCCGACCGCGTGCGGGAGACCATCGAGGAGAGCCTCGACCAGCTCGGTCTCGACCACCTCGACCTCTGGCTCGTGCACTGGCCGCCGAACGGCGAGGCACGCCCGGACGTGTGGGAGCAGGTCGTCCAGGCGCAGTCGGACGGCCTCACGAAGGCGGTCGGGGTGAGCAACTACTCCCTCACGCAGATCGACGAGATCACCTCTGCCACGGGGACTGCCCCGGCCGTGAACCAGATCAAGTGGAGCCCCGTCGAGTTCGACCGCGCCGTGGCGGACGGACTCGCCTCCCGCGGGGTCGTCCTCGAGGGCTACAGCCCCTTCAAGGCGAGTAACCTGCAGGACCCGACGCTCGTCGACATCGCGACCGCGCACGACGCGGACAGCGCGCAGGTCATCGTCGCCTGGCACGTCGCGCACGGGTTCGTCGTCATCCCGAAGTCGTCGAACCCCGAGCGCATCCGGTCGAACGCCGCCGGTGCCCGGATCGAGCTGTCGTCCGACGAGGTCGCCGCGATCGACGCCCTCGCCCGCTGACCCTCGGCACGGCCCACGTCCCGCGGGACCACGCACCGCCGTGGTCCCGCGGGACGTCACTCGTCCTGCTGCCGCGCCGCCGGCGGACTGGAGGCGCGGTGCGGGGCCGCCCCGCGCCTCCCGTCCCGCACGGCGCGCGTTCCGTTGGCCGGTCACGGTGGGCGCGACGCCGGAGCGCGCACCGTGCGCGTTCCATCAGTCGGTGAGGGGGTGCCTCCTCCGTGAGCGCCGACGACCGCGCACGGAGTTGGCGACAGCACTCGGGCTGACGGGCTCCGCACCGTGCGCCCAACGGCGCGCCCGCGCGTCAGGCCAGCAGGGAGCGGATGTCGTCGGCCGTGAGGTCCTCGGCGAAGAGGGCGTCGTCGTCGATCATCGTCGCGAACAGCTCGGCTTTCTTCGCCGCGAGCGCGAGGACTTTCTCCTCAATGGTGTCCTCGGCGATGAACCGCTGCACGTTCACCGACCGGGTCTGGCCGATGCGGTGCGTCCGGTCGACCGCCTGGCTCTCGGCGGCGGGGTTCCACCACGGGTCGAGCACGAACACGGTGTCCGCCTCGGTCAGGGTCAGCCCGAAGCCACCGGCCTTGAGCGAGATGAGGAACGCCGGGGCGGTGCCGTTCCGGAAGCGGTCGATGACCTCGGGGCGGCGCCTCGTCGAGCCGTCGAGGTACTCGTAGCCGACGCCCCGGTCGTCGAGGGCGGTGGCCACCATGCGGAGGAACGACGTGAACTGGCTGAACACCAGGGCGCGGCGACCCTCGGCGGCGAGCTGTTCGAGTTCGTCGAGCAGCAGGTCGAGCTTCGCGGAGGACAGGTCCTCTCGTGAACCGTCGACCAGCGCCGGCGACAGCGCGAGCATCCGCAGCAGGGTCAGCGACCGGAACACGATCATCCGGTTCTTCGCGAGGTCGTCGATGAGGTCGAGGACCTTCAGGCGCTCGCGGTTCAACGTCGTCTCGTACAGGGTCCGGTGCGCGGGGTCGAGCGTCACCCGGACGACCTGCTCCTGCTTCGGCGGGAGGTCGGCGGCGACGCTCTCCTTCGTCCGCCGGAGCATGAGCGGCCGGATCCGCCGTCGGAGCCGCGCGGTGAGCTCCTGACGGGCGGCGCCGCGGAGGTCCGGCGAACCGAGCGGCTTCACGTAGTCGTCCCCGAACCGCGACCACGACGACAGCAGCCCGGGCGCGACGATGTGGAACAGCGCCCAGAGGTCCGTCAGCCCGTTCTCGAGCGGCGTGCCCGTGATCGCGAACTTCACCGGCGCGCGGAGGTCGACCGCCACCCGGTGCGTCTGCGACTGCGGGTTCTTCACGAACTGCGCCTCGTCGAGGACGAGGGCCGCCCACGGCAGGTCCGTGTACGCCTGCGCGTCGAGCCGGAGCAGCGCGTACGAGGTCACCACGATGTCCGACGCGGCAGCAGCGCGTGCGACGAGCCCGGGGTCCTTCAGTGTCGTCGCGCCGATCGTCGTGACGCGCAGCGACGGCGTGAACCGGGTTGCCTCGGCCGCCCAGTTGCCGACGACCGAGGTCGGCGCGACGACGAGGATCGGCGGCGCGTCCGGCGAGGACTCCCGCGCGGCGGCGATCGTCGTGAGGACCTGCAGCGTCTTGCCGAGACCCATGTCGTCCGCGAGCACCCCGCCGACCCCGTGCGACAGCAGGAACGACAGCCAGGCGTACCCGGTGTGCTGGTACGGCCGGAGCTCGGCGTGCACCGAGTCCGGCATGGACACCGACTCCGGCGGCGTCGCCCCGAGCAGCCCCGCCGCGATCGCCTCCCACCGCTCGTCGTGCGAGGTCTCGTCGGCCAGCTGGTCGAACTCGGACCACAGCCCGGCCTGCAGCGGCGTCACGGTCATCGGCTGGTCGGGCTCCCACTCGTCGAGGTCGCGCGCCTCGTCGATGAGCTCCTTCAGCCGGTCGAACGCGGGGTCGGACAACGACAGGTACGAGTTGTCGATGAGCTTCATCCGCCGGTCCCGCTTCGCGAGCGCCCGGAGCAGCGGCGTGAACGGTACCTGCTTGCCGTTCACCGACACGAAGATGCCGAGGTCGAACCAGTCGTGCTTGTCCGACGGCATGGTCGTCACGCGGATGTGCGGCCGACCGGTCAGCCGTTCGTAGTCCACGCGTTCGCCCTGCACGACGGTGCGGACGCCGAGCGCCGGCAGCTCCGGCAACAGCTCGTTCGCGAACACCGCGACGTCGGCGCCGTCGATCGTGCCGTCCTCGAACCACGCGAGTCCGCCGCCGGGTCCGGTCGGGCCGGCCGTGTCGTCGGCCGCGCGCAGCCCGGCGAGGTCCGGGAGGGGGCCGTGCAGCGCGACGGGGTCCTTCCGCCCGTCGACGTGCCAGCGCCACTGCAGGTGCGCACGGTCGTCCGTGCGGGGCGCCCGGGCCGGTTCGAACGTCGCCGTCAGGACGAGTTCGGGCGGCGTGCGCTCGGGCAGCTCGACGGAGCCGTCGGCGCTGACGAGGCCGAGCGCGCCACGGAGCCGTGGGGACCAGTCGGCGAGGAACTCGGCGACCTCGGGCTCCGGAACGGTGATCCGTGCGCCGTCGACGAGCATGCGCCGCTGGTCCTCCGGCACGGGGGTGACCGTCGGGGCGAACGCGACGTGGAACTCGGGGCTCTCGCGGAAGACGTAGACGCCGTGGTCGCCGATCGCCCGGGCCGTGCCGGGAGCCGCCGGTCGGCCGTCGAGGACCGCGCTCGTACCGATCACGAGTCCGCCGTCCTGCCGGGCGACGTCGAGGAGGACGCGCGCTTCGGCACCGATCACGGCACCGCCCTCGCGCTTGCCGGTGACGAACGCGATGCCGAGGGCCGGTGCCTGCGTGAGGAGCGGCCAGAGCAGCGGACTGCCGAAGTCGTCGAGGTGGATCCAGTCGGCCTCGCCCGGGAGCCCGGCGAGCTGTCCGGCGCGGTGGAGCGCGGCGAACTGGACGAACCAGGCGTGCTGCTCGGGGGAGAGGCCGAGCCGGTTCATCGAGTAGGGGAGCGTGCCCCACGTCAGCTGCCCCCGAACCCAGTTGCCGGCGTCGCTGCGGGTCACCGGGCGGACGCCGAGCCGCACCGACCGCGAGGCAGTCGGCAGCGCGCGACCGGCGGCTCGCGCACGCGAGGCGAGCCGGGCGGAGACCGCGTCACGCAACTCGAACTGCAGTCCCATGGGGGTGCCCTGCGGCTCGGCCACCTGCTCGTCGTCGCCGGCGAGGCGGGCGAGGTCGTGCCTCCAGTCCGAGGGCGGCGGAGCCGGCTGTTCCGGCTTCGGGCCGGCGGCTGCGGCGAGTGCGCGGGCGTTGATGGTGAGCAGGGCTGCGGCGACGTGCTTGCAGTCGCCGCCCAGCGGGCAGGTGCAGGTGCTGCGGACCGGACGGACGAACTCGCCGCGGGCCGGGGTGGTCTCGATGCGGAGTTCGTACGGGTTGTCGGCGGAGCCGGACACCGCGCCGGTGACGGTGCCGTCGTCGTCGTGCCAGACGGCGTTGTCGACGAGGCCGGCCCGGACGAGGTCCCGCGCGCGGCCGAACGCCTGCGGCCCGACGAAACGGATGACGTCGACGGCGTCGATCATCGGGGCGGCTGGCACGGGTCAATCGTGCCAGGTGCCACCGACCTCCGGCGCTCGCCGGGTCAGCGGATCGACCAGGTGCTGCCGGCGTTCAGCTGCAGGACGGACGGGCCCTTCGACAGGGTGATCCGCTTCGAGAGGTCCTTGCCGGAGCCGTTGTCGCTGGCGGGGATGGTCTCGTAGTCGTTGCGGAGCAGGGTTTCGCGGAGCATGCACGTCGCGACCCGAGTCGTCGTGCACCGGAACTGCCGGACGGCGGAGGAGCCCCAGTAGAGCATCACGTTGTCGCCGTGCCCCGACGTCGTCAGGGCGGGGGCGCTCGAGACCTGGCTGAACCGCAGCGTCCACTGCCCCCTGGCCTCGACCTTGAGCGCGGCGGGCTTCCGCCACGAGTCGGTGCCGTAGGCGACACGGCCCGTGTACTTGCCGCCCTGGCCGATGGGGTTCGAACCGGTCGGGCCGCCCTTGCTGTTCAGCTCGTGCACCTCGAACTCGGTGTGCTCGGCATCCGCCGGGGTGAACGTCGCGACGATGATCCCGCTGCGGGCGTTCTGCGGGAGCACGATCGTGGCGTTCCGGCTGCCCGACTTCGTGAACGGGGTGAACGTGCCGTACTGGTGGTCGTACTGCGCCTTCATCGCTGCGGGCATCCCGGCGGCCTGCGCCGGCGCGACACCGACGAGGGACGACACCACGGCGGCGACGCTGACGACGAGTGCGGCGGTGAGGGTGGTGCGGCGCATGGGACTCCTGTCGGATCGGCGTTCCCGATGATGGCGTGCGGCACCCGCGTGCGACAGACCCTGTCCGGGGGCCGCGATACTGGGTGGGTGACGACACTGCGAGGAGAACTGCGCTCGACCGCGACGACGGAGGCCGAGGGCAGCGGCGAGAACATCGAGGCGGCGCGCACGGCGGCGGTCGAGGCCCTGGACCTGCACGGGTTCGAGCTGCAGCAGGTGAACGCGGTCACGAGCAAGGCGACCGGCGAGACCACCGTGCGTGCGATCGCCCGTTCCAAGGAGACCCGGCCGCACGAGGCGACCGGGCAGACCTACGAGGAGGCGCTGCAGGCCTTCCGCGCATCGATCCCCGAGGGGTGGCAGGCCCAGAACATGCGCGAGATCCGGTCGTAGGACGTCCGGCGTCCCGTTCTGGGGGAGTCGCGGGCGCGCGGGAGCGGGCAGGATCGACGGCATGCTGCAGTCACTCGTCTACATGAGCGCGGCCACGGAGCCGTTCGACGACGACGCCCTCGACGAGGTGCTCGCCCACGCCCGCGACCGGAACACCGCCTACGGTCTGACCGGGCTGCTCGTGCACCGCAACGGGCGGTTCATGCAGCTGCTCGAGGGACCGTACGAGCAGGTGTTGTCGACGTACCAGCGGATCCTCGCGGACGAGCGCCACGACGAGGTGCGGCTCCTCGCCGAGGAGTCCATCCACACCCGGCGTTTCCCGGAGTGGTCGATGGCGTACGACCGCGACGTCGAGGGTGCCGCGACGCCGGAGGGCTTCAGCGACTTCCTGACCTCAGGGGACCAGAGCGCCGACACCGGCCGGTCCCGGGAGCTGCTGCGGTGGTTCCGCAACCACCCGATGGCCGACCCGACGGCGGCGAAGGGGAAGCACCGCCGGGACGCATAGCCCGTCCGGTCAGACGATCGGCTTGCCCGTCGCCTCGCCGGTCGCCAGCTTGCTGTGCCGACGGGAGTAGCCGAAGTACACGCCGAGGCCGATCGCGAACCAGACCGCGAAGCGCACCCACGTCTCCCACTGCAGGAACGTCACGAGCCACAGCGACGCGATGACGCCGATGATCGGGATCACCGGCATGAACGGCAGCCGGAACTGCCGGTCGAGGTCGGGCTGGCGGTAGCGCAGCACGATCACGGCGGAGCAGACCACCACGAAGGCGAGCAGGATGCCGATGTTCGTCAGCTCGGCCACGACCCCGATCGGGAGCACGCCGGCCAGGATCGCCGACGCGATGCCGAGGATCCACGTGACGCGGGTCGGCACGTGGCGCTTCGGGTCGGTCTTCGCGAACCACTTCGGCATGAGGCCGTCGCGGCTCATCGAGAACCAGACGCGGCTCGCACCGAGCATGAAGGTCACGAGCACGGTGATGATGCCGACGATGGCGCCGATCGCGATGATGTTCGCCACGCCGCCGAGGCCGACCGAGGCGAACGCCGACGAGAAGCCCGAGGCGGGGTCGATGTCGGTGTACTTCTGCATCCCGGTGAGCACCAGGGTCGCGAGGACGTAGAGGACCATCGAGATGCCGAGCGACAGCAGGATCGCCTTCGGCATGTGCTTGCGAGCGTCGGTGGACTCCTCGGCGGCGGTGGACATCGCGTCGTAGCCGAACACCGCGAAGAACACCGTCGCGGCACCGGTCATCACGCCGCCGAAGCCGAACGGGAAGTACGGCGAGTAGTTCGCGCTGTTGATGTGGAACACGCCGAGCACCACGATGAGCACGACGAGTGCGACCTTGATGCCGACGGCGACGAACTCGAACCGTGCGGCGCTGCGGATGCCGCGGGTGAGGACGAACGCGGTGAGCAGGCACAGGATGATCGCGAACACGTCGATCACGTGGCCGTCGCCCGTGCCCGGTGCGCCGAGCATCCAGGCGGGCAGGTCGATGCCGAACTGGCCGACGAGGAACCCGACGTAGCCCGAGATCCCGATCGCGACGACCGCCACGATCGCGGTGTACTCGAGCAGCAGGTCCCAGCCGATGAACCAGCCGACGATCTCGCCGAGGACCGCGTAGCCGTACGTGTACGCGCTTCCGGCCTTCGGGATGAGGCCGGCGAACTCGGCGTACGACAGGGCAGCGGCGGCGCTCGCGACACCGGCGACGAGGAAGCTGATGAGGACCGCGGGGCCGGCGACGCCGTTCGCGACCGTGCCGGCGAGGGTGAAGATGCCCGCGCCGATGATGCCGCCGATGCCGATCGCGGTGAGCTGCCAGAGCCCGAGGTGCCGTTTCAGGCCGCCGTCGCCACCGGTCTCGTCGTCGATCGTCTCGATCGGCTTCCGTCGGAAGAGGGTGCGTGTCGTCGTCGTCACGCGCCCACTCTGCACCCTGCGGGGGCTGCGCGTCCGCCGCGCCCTGCGCCCCGGGCGACCACGGACGGAGCGGGCCGGCGGGGCGGGGCGAGCCGCGCCTCCAGGCCTGCGGGCAGGGAGGCGGCGTAGACGTGACCCATGCGCCGACCGAACCGTACCGAGCCCGCTCCCGGCCAGGAGTCCGTGTGGGACTACCCGAGGCCTCCCGCCGTGGAGCCGGTGCCCGAACGCGTGGTCGTGCGGCTCGGCGGCGAGGTGGTCGTGGACACGACCGACGCGGTGCGGGTGCTGGAGACCTCGCACCCGCCGGTGTACTACGTGCCGACGGCCGACCTCGAGCTCCGGCCGGCCGAGGGGTCGAGCATGTGCGAGTTCAAGGGGCGCGCGCGGTACTTCGACGTGGTGGGCGGGGACGTGGTCGCTCCGCGGGCGGCGTGGAACTACCCGACGCCCGAGCCGGGCTACGAGCAGCTGCGCGACCGGGTGGCGATCTACCCCTCGGCGATGGACTCGTGCGAGGTCGGCGGCGAGGTGGTCCAGGCGCAGGAGGGGGACTTCTACGGCGGGTGGATCACCTCGCGGGTGGTCGGACCGTTCAAGGGGGCGCCGGGCACGCTCGGGTGGTGAGGGCCGCGTCAGCGGTGGGCGTACGGCGTCCAGAACGGGGAGGGGAAGGCGCCGCCGGTCACGATGACGAGCAGCTGCCACACGAGCATCACGAGCCCGAGGACGCCGAGGACGATCCCGATCCACGACCAGACCCGCACGCCTCGTTGGGTCCGTCGTGCGATCGACAGGGCGCGCCAGCCGCTGGCGATGCACACGATGCCGAACACCGCACCGAGCACGACGTGCCGCCCCATCGAGGCCGCGGGGACGATGAACCCCATGTAGAGCGCCATCGGACCGAGCAGCGCGGCCACGACGGCGGGTGCTGCGGGTGGCTCGTGGTCGCGGGAGGCTGTTCCCATGCGTCCGAACCTAGCGGGGCGGTGGCCGTCCGGCACGCCGTGCGGCGCGTGCGGTGGCCGTCCGGCACGGGCACGATGGAGGCATGCGATCCTTCCTCCGCGTCCTGCTCGGCCTCGCGCTCGTCTTCGCCGGCACGAGCCACCTCACCTTCGCGCGGCAGGACTTCCGCGCCCAGGTGCCCGACTTCGTCCCGCTCGACGAGGACACCACGGTCCTGGCCTCCGGCATCGCGGAGATCGGCCTCGGCAGCGCCCTGGTGCTCGCACCCCGTCGCTCGCGTCGCTTCGTCGGCACGGTCGCCGCGCTCTTCTTCACCGCGATCTTCCCCGGGAACATCTCCCAGTGGCTGAACCGTCGCGACGCCTTCGGGCTCGACACGGACGTCAAGCGCATCGGCCGCCTGTTCGGTCAGCCGGTCCTCATCGCCTGGGCCCTCTGGTCCACGCGCGGGCGGCGAGGGTGATGGAAGCCCCCGTGGTCGCGGATTCGCTCGGGTCCGGTCCGGCGGCCTTCGGACGGGAGGCGCGACACCCCCTGGCAGGCGGCCGTCGCGTCGCGGACGTGGTCGCCACGGTCGTGCTGCTGGTGCTGTTGGCAGCGGAGTCGGTGGTCGCCGGTGGCGGGATCGTGTTCCTGTCGCTGGCGTTCAGCTCGTGCGGCGCTCCCGGCAACTCCTGCGACGAGACGCTCGGCGGTGCGGTCGTCTACGTCGGGCCGGTGCTCGTCGCCCTCGTGCTCGTCGCGGCGCTCGTGGTGTGCGTGCTGCGACTGGTTCGGCGGCGGCTCTCGTGGCCGTTCGCCCTCGTCGGCATCGCGGCCGTCGTGGCGGTGTTCTTCGGCGCGATCCTGCTCGTCGACAGCGCGATCACCCACGGCATCTGAGGGTCGTTCCTCCACAGGGCGGCCCTGCGTGGCGGTCGTCCACAGATGGGCCTCTGGTCGCCGTGCGGTGCGGTGGTGTCGGCGACGCTGAGGGCATGCCAGACACCGACATGCTCGACCGCCTCATCCGCACCCCTGCCCGCACCGACGACGACGTGGTGGACCTCGTGACCGCCCTCGTCGAACGCCCGATCACCCGGCAGTGCTGGGTGCTCTTCCTCGACGAACGGGCCGTGCCGGTGTCGTTCGTCATGCCGATCTCCGACCTGCCGTGGCAACCCGACGAACACGTCGAGGACTTCGCCGCGCTGGTCGGGGACGTCCTCGTGCAGGTCGGCGCGGCCGAGGTCGTGCTGGTCTGGGAGCGCCCGGGGGAGTCCCGGCTGTTCCCGGTCGACTGGGAGTGGGTCGACGCATGCGCCTGCGCGTTCGAGGAGCACCACGTCCGGCTCCGTGCGCAGGTGGCGGTGCACACCGGCGGGGTCGCGATCGTGTCGCTCGACGACGTCGAGCCGGTGGACGACGGCCCGCTCCCGCTCGCCTCGTGACGCGCTGGTCAGCCCTGGGGTGCGGTGTCGGGGACGGTCTCCCCGGTGAGGCCCTCGACGACGGACTTCGCCTCGGGCCAGAACTTCGCGTAGTGGTCGGGGTCCGAGTTGATCTGGACGGCGTGCGCCATCTGGGTCGGGGTCATGGTCTTCCACCCGGGGATCTTCACGAGCTTCGTGTAGAACATCGACGCCGCGGTGTACGGGTCCATCCGCTGCTCGTACGTGCCCCAGGCGCCGTTGTCCCGCTGCTGGAAGAGCCCGCGGCTGTCGGGTCCGGCGGCGTCCCCGTGGTCGAGGTTCACCAGGCTCGACTCCCCGATGGCGGTCATCACGCCGACCGCCTGGGTGTGCGGTCCGATGCCCATGGCCTGTGCGGCGCTGATGACGTACGCGGCGTTGACCAGGCGGTCCTGGCAGAACCCGCCGACGGGGCCCGCGGGGACGACGATGCCGCCGATCGTCCTCGTCGCGACGTCCGGGCAGGTCGGGGTCGGGTCCGCGACGACCCCCTTGGCGGCACCCGTCAGCGAGTTCACCGCGATGACGATGACCACCACGACGCCGATGCCGATCGCGACGACGCCCGCGCCGAACACCGACGCGAGGGTGATGCCGACGCGGCGCATGGCGGGTCCTCTCGAGCGGGGCGGGTCAGGCGGAGCACGAAGAGGCTACGTGCGCCGCCTGGGAACCGCACCCGCCCGATCGGGGGTGTCGCAGGACCGGCTCGGTCGTTCGTGGGTCAGACGTCGCGGTGGTCGTGGTCGTGCGTCTGCGCCGGCTCGTTCGGGCGCTGCACCTTCGTCGGTTCGGTGACGAGGCCGGTGGGCGCCTTCTCGGTCTGCTTCCGGCCGTGGGTGAACCACGTCACGATCCACAGCAGGATGCCGAGCGCGAGCAGCGCGCCCGCGATCTGGTACTGCTGCGGGTCGCGGCCGGACGAGAAGGGCAGCACGAGCCACAGGCAGGTGACGACACCGATGATCGGCACGATGACCCCGGCCCGGAAGTGCTTGTGGTCGACCTTGTCGCGGCGCAGCACCAGCACCGACGCGTTCACGACCGCGAACACGGACAGCAGCAGGAGCGAGGTGGTGCCGCCGAGCACGACGACGATGGGGGAGTCGGGATCGAGCGAGACCCACCCGATCAGCAGCAGCGAGATGAGCGTCGTGAAGACGATCGCGGTGGACGGGGTGCGGCGGGCCGGCGAGACCTTGCCGAGGAAGCCGGGCAGGACGCCCTGCTTGCTCATGCCGTACAGCAGCCGCGACGCCATCATCATGTTGATCAGCGCGGTGTTGGCCACGGCGAACATCGAGATGAACGGCAGCAGGTCGGCGATCGGGAAGTCCGGGGCCGCGGTCTGCACGACGGTGACGAGCGGCGTCTCGTTGCCAGCGAGCTCACCGATCGGCACGACCGCCACGGCGCAGATGGACACGAGCACGTAGATCACGGCCGTGATGCCGAGACCGGTGAGCATGACCTTCGGGAAGATGCGGGAGGGGTCCTTCGTCTCCTCGGCCATGTTCACCGAGTCCTCGAAGCCGACCATGGCGAAGAAGGCCAGTGACGTGGCGGTCGACACCGAGAGCAGGAGCGACTTGTCCTCCGGCGTGTCGAACATGACCACGCGGGAGAAGTCCGCGTTGCCGCCGGCGATCGCCCAGAACCCGATGAGGATCACCATCACGAGACCGGACAGCTCGACCAGGGTGAGGACGACGTTCGTCTTCACGCTCTCGCTGACGCCCCGGAAGTTGATCGCCATCACCGCGAGCATGAAGCCCATCGCGATGAGCATCACGACCGCGTTCGGCAGCTCCAACCCGAAGCCGGCGCCGAGGTTCGCAGCGAACGCCCGCGAGGCCGTCGACGCCGAGGTGATCCCCGAGCACATCACGATGAACGTCACGATGAAGGTGACGAAGTGGATGCCGAACGCCTTGTGGACGTACAGCGCCGCACCGGCCGTCTGCGGGTACTTCGTGACGAGCTCGAGGTACGAGAACGCCGTCAGCAGCGCCACGGCGAACGCGATGAGGAAGGGGAGCCACGCTGCTCCGCCGACCTCTGCCGCGACCTGACCCGTGAGCGCGTAGACGCCCGTGCCGAGGATGTCCCCGACGATGAAGAGCAGGAGGAGTTTGGGACCGATGACCCGCCGGAGCTCTGGCTGCTCCTGTTGCGGGCGCTCTGTGTTGGTGGTGGCCATGCGTCAGCCTGTTCCGCTTCGGGTCATCCTGTCCAGTCTCACAGGCAAATCGCCGCAGATCGCAACATGCTCGTGCTCCGTCGGACACGTGCCACCGCCCCTGGGCGCTCTCGGGTGGCGACGGCTACGCTCCCAGCCATGCACGACGAGACGAACACGACCGAGGAACCCGTGGAGTTCGCCGACTTCAACGCGAAGCTCCTCGTGCTCGACGTCCTCTGCTACGACCTCGACGTCCTCCAGCCCTACGCCGGGGACGACGACGAGAACGACGAGGACCTCGACGTCGAAGGGCAGGACGACCGTGCGCGCGAGTACTACGACGACCTCGACCTCCTGCCGTCGCAGCTGTCGCTCGTGACGGAGCTGACGGTCGACTCCGACCTCGAGGTCCTGCAGGACGTGCACCCGGGGTGGGACGGCTCGGACGACCGGTACGACCCGCAGAACTGGGACGACGTCCTCGACCTGCCGGCCCTCGGCACCGTGTACGCCGCGGCACCGCTGCCCGCGCACGTGGTCGAGCGGCTCGCCGCGAAGGGCGTCGAGGTCCGCTCCGCCTGAGCCGCCCCGCGCCGCGCCCCGCTGCGCTGCCGGTTCCGTTCGTCGTCGCACAATGCAAGTGCGTCCGAACCACGCCGATCCCCGGTTCCTATGCACTTGCGTTGTGCGAACGCGCCTAGCGGCCGCGCCCGCGCCGAACGCCTGCGCCGCGCCGCGCCGCGCCGCGCCCGCGCGGTCAGCGGCGGAGCGCCAGCACCTGCTCCGTGAACTGCGCGGCCCCGCCCTGCGCCGGGTGCCGCACCGCCACGGCGTCGATCCCCGCCAGCGCCAACGCGCCCTGCGCCTTCCGCCCCACCGCGACGACCCGGACGTCGTCCCCGCCCGGACCCGCCCGCATCGCATCGAGCAGCGCGAACGCGACGGGCGCGCCCTCCCGGACCTCGGCCGGCCGTGGCGTCCGGTTCGTCAGCCGGTCCGGAGCGGCGAACGGGTGGTGCGGGAAGATCGCCCACGTCATCGGGAGCGCACCGTGCCACGACGCCAGGGCAGCCTGCACGACACGGGACGACGCCTCCCACGGGGCGGTCGGCTCCGGCGGGACGAGGTAGTCCGGCCCGAGCTCCCGCATGCTCGTGAACGGCACGCCGGTGTTCGTCATGCCGCGCCACCCCGGGGCCTCGGCGACGAGCACCGTGTTCGCCTGCGCGCCGACGGTCGTGAGGTACCGCTCGAGGTTCGCCCGACGCAGCCGCCCGGCAGTGGTCGACACGTCGTACAGCGCCTCGGCGTCGTCCGCGACCGGCACGGTGTCGAGCGCTGCCCAGAACGCGTCGAACCGCCCGCCGCCGCTCACGCGCGTCCCAGCACCCGGCGGTACACGTCCTCGAGCCCGGCGGCCGAGCGCTCCCAGCTGAGGCGCTCCGCGTGCTCCCGGCCGGCCGCGGCCAGTGACGCCGCGTACGACGCGTCCGTCAGGATCCGCTCCGTCTCCGCAGCCCAGACTGCCGGATCGCGGGACTCGAGCACGACCCCGGTCTCGCCGTCGACCACGGCCTCACGCAGCCCTCCGGCAGCGGCGGCCACGACGGGCACCCCGGACGCGGAGCCCTCGAGCGCGACGAGGCCGTACGTCTCCGAGTGCGACGGGACCAGCACGGCTGCCGCCCCGCGGAACAGGAACGCCAGGTCGGCCCGCGACTGCGGACCGACGAACGTCACGCGGTCGGCGATCCCGAGGCGGGCCGCCAGCCGACGCAGTTCGTCCACGTAGTCACCCGCCTCGCTCGAGGCGTCCCCGGCGATGACGAGGGTGGGTCGCGCCTCCTGGCTGATGCCGGCGATCGCCTCGATCGCGAGGTCCAGCCCCTTCAACGGCTGCACCCGCGCCGCGGCGACCACGTACGGGACGTCCGCGCGGCGCGCACCGGCCGCGGACGGACGGAACACCGACCCGTCGACGCCCGGCGGCACGATCCAGATGCGCCCGGTCTCGCCGCCGAGCCGCGTGCGGACGGTGTCGGCTTCGGCCGAGGACACGACCACGACGGCGTCGGACTCGTGCGCGAGCATGCGCTCGCCGGCCATCCGCCCGTCGGACTCCGGACGCTCGCCCTCGGACAGCGGCGTGTCGCTGTCGGCGGCGATCGAGTGGAAGGACTGCACGTGGGGGATGCCCCGCTCACGGGCCACGGGGAGTGCGGCCGCGCCGGAGAACCAGTGGTGCGAGTGGAGCACGTCGAACGGGCCGAGGTGCTCGAGCTCGTGGCGGAACGGCTCGATGAACGCGTCGTGCTCGCCCTTGGGCACCGGCTCGGCCGGCCCCGCCGACAGGAACCGCAGGCAGACGCCCGGCACGAGCGACACCGAGTCCGGCTGCGTCGGCGACGAGCGGCGCGTGATGATGTCGACGTGGTGGCCGCGGTCCGCGAGGGCCTCGGCCTGGTGGCGGACGACGACGTTCATGCCGCCGACCTCGCCGGAGCCGGGTTCGTCGCCGGGGGAGGTGTGCAGCGACACCAGCCCGATGCGCAGGGGTTCGGTGGTGGTGCTCACCGCGCAAGCCTATCCGCGCGTCGGCCGCTGCGACGGGCGCGCGGGCGCCACCACGACGGGACGGCGGCCCGCCTCGTCCACGGCGTCGGACGGGAGGCACGGATCGCCTCCCAGGATCTGCACGCGGTCGTCGCCGTGTCGCTCCCAGAACGCGGCCGTCCAGGCGCAGAGGGCCCCGTCGAGCAGGTCCTCCCGGTGCTTGTGCGTCGGCCCGTGGATCCCGGAGGGCTCGGCGAGCGCCCGGGTGAGCGGATGCGTGTCGAGCCGGAGCGGAGGGTCCAGCGGCGTCTCGCGCAGCCGACGCACGAGCTCGTCGAACGCCTCCGCCCGTCGTGCCCGGGCCGTCGCCGATGCGACGTGCAGGTCGAGACGCTTGTACCGCGGCCGCTCGACGTCGTAGCCGAGCTCCTCGACCCCGACGAGGGTCGTGTACGGGTAGCACTCGAACACCGCCGGGCCGGTGCGCTCCCGCATCGCCGCGGTCGACGACACGTACCCGACGCCCAGGGCCGTCAGCCGCTCGAGCAGTCGGGCCCCGGCGCTCGCCGCCGACGCGAGGTTCGTCGGGTTCGCCGCGACCTTCCACCGGCCGTAGCGCTGGCCCACCTGCCGTTCGGCCTCGCGGATGCCGGTCGGGTTCGTCACGACGAGCGAGGCGTCCACGGCGATGAGGGAGCGCTCGCCGAGGTGTCCGGCGATCCAGTCGGTGACGGCGTCGACGCCCCGGGCCCAGCCGGCGTCGGTGACCGCTCCGTCGGTGTCCATCGCGACGAGTCCGGTCTCGTTCGGTGCGCGGGTCGCGGTGCCGAGTCCCCATGCCAGGTCCACCCCGAGGTACGCGTTCACCCGTCCATCGTGCACCCCGGGCGGGCGGGACATGCCGCGCGCGGTTCGCCGAACGGGCGGAACCGGTCGGTGCGGCGCGCCGAGCGTGACGTATTTCGCCCGCTCGACCCCGACCGACCGCGACCCCGACTCAGCCCGCGACCCCGACCGCCCGCTCGACCCCGACCGACCGGGGCTGCGGCCGGGCCCGGGCCCGCCCGTGTACGGTCCGCTGCATGGCGAGCGAAGCGACGACGCTGACGGTCCCGGGGCCGGACGGCGACCGGGAGGTCCGGATCAGCAGCCCCTCCCGCGTGCTCTGGCCCGAGCCCGGCATCACGAAGCTCGACCTGGCGGAGTACCTCGTCGCCGTCGGCGACGCGTTCGTCCGGGCGAACGGCGACCGCCCGATCTCCCTGCAGCGGTTCCCGGGCGGCGTCGACGGCGAGCAGTTCTTCTCGAAGAACCCGCCGAAGGGTGCACCCGAGTACGTCCGCGCGGTCACCGTCACCTACCCGAGCGGCCGGCAGCACCCGCAGCTCGTGGTGGACGAGCCGGCCGTCGCGGTCTGGGCCGCGCAGATGAACACCGTCGTGTTCCACCCGTGGGCCTCGCGCGCCGGGGACCCCGACCACCCTGATCAGCTCCGCATCGACCTCGACCCGCAGCCCGGCACCGACTTCCACGACACCGTCCCCGTCGCGCACGAGCTCCGGAAGGTGCTCGACGAGGTCGGGCTGACGGCGTGGATCAAGACGAGCGGGAACCGCGGGCTGCACGTCTTCGCGCCGATCCTGCCCGAGTTCGAGTTCCTCGACGTCCGGCACGCGGTCATCGCCGCCGCACGCGAACTCGAGCGACGGATGCCGGACCGGGTGACGACGGCGTGGTGGAAGGAGGAGCGCGGGGAGCGCGTCTTCGTCGACTTCAACCAGGCGAACCGCGACCGGACGATGGCCGGTGCCTACAGTCCCCGTGCCCTCGCGCACGCGGCCGTGTCGACGCCGATCGCGTGGGACGAACTCGACGACGCCGATCCCACGGCGTTCACGATCCGGTCGGTGCCGGAGCGGCTGCGGACCACGGGCGACCCGTGGCAGGCGATGCACGACGAGCCCGCGAGCATCGCACCGCTGCTGGCGTGGTGGGAGCGCGACCTGGAGAACGGCGAGGGCGAGCTGCCCTTCCCACCGGACTTCCCGAAGATGCCGGGGGAGCCGCCGCGCGTGCAGCCGTCACGCGCGAAGAAGGCCTGAACGGGTCAGACGGCGGCGCAGTCCTCGGCGCGGCCCTCGGGCTCGGCGACGCGCGTGGTGTGTGTCGGGAGCGAGACGCTCGCCGTGTGCAGGCGCGTCAGCCGGGACCAGGTCCCGCGGTGGGCGTCGCTGATGCCGTCGATGATCATGTCCCGCTCCCGTCTGCTCGATGCGGATGCATCCGCATGGAAGAAGTTACCTAGTTAGCCTAACTACATCAATCGTCGAGCGTCAATCGGACAGCAGCACGTTGTCGAGGTCGTACGCCGCCGGGACCTCGAGCTGGTCGAAGCCGCACGAGGCGGCCTCGCGGTCGGGACGCCACCGCTCGAACTGGACCGTGTGCCGGAACCGGTCGCCCTCCATCTGGTCGTACCGCACCTCCAGGACCAGCGACGGCGCCAGCCGGACGAACGACGTGTCGCGACCCGACGAGAACCGCGAGCGTTCCCCGTCACCGGTGACGGGCCTCCCGTCCGCATCCCGGAGGACCACCCGGTCGAGCTCGTCCACCAACTCGACCCGTCGCTTGTCGGAGAAGGCGGACACGCCGCCCACCTGCCGGAGCTCGCCGTCGTCGCCGTACAACCCGACGAGCAGCGAGCCGACGCCGGTCCCGCTCTTGTGCACGCGGTACCCGATCGCGACGACATCGGCCGTGCGGTGGTGCTTGACCTTGAGCATGGTGCGCTTGTTCGGCTCGTACGGCTTCGCCCGGGGCTTCGCGACGACACCGTCGAGCCCGGCGCCCTCGAACGTGGTCAGCCACTCGCGGGCGAGGTCGACATCGAGCGTGGTGCGCGTGACGAACAGCGGGTCGGACATGTCCTGCGACAGCGCGTCCAGGCGCGACCGACGCTCGTCGAACGGCAGGTCCAGGAGCTCCGTGCCGTCCACCGCGAGCAGGTCGAACGCCACGAACTGCGCGGGGGTCTCGGCGCTGAGCTTCGCGATCCGCGAGGCCGCGGGGTGGATCCGCTGCGACAGCGCCTCCCAGTCGAGCCGTTCCGCGCCGGCGTCCCCGGAGCGCAGGATCACCTCGCCGTCGAGGACCACCGGGTGCTCGCGGCCACCGAACTGTGCGCGGAAGGCCTCGACGAGCTCGGGGAAGTACCGGGTGAGGGGCTTCGCACCGCGGCTGCCGATCTCCACGTCGTCACCGTCGATGGTCACGATGCCGCGGAACCCGTCCCACTTCGGCTCGTACCGGAGTCCTCCGCGCACGCTGTCGGGTTCGGGGACGGTGGGGACGGCCTTGGCGAGCATCGGTGCGATCTCCATGGGTCCTGTCTACTCGGGCGGCCGCGTCCGTCCGGCAGGTGTCGCTCCGTCGTCGGGTGGCCGTGGCCCTGGAGGCGCGGCTCGGCCCGGTCGCGACGGACACCTCGGTAGGGTGGTCGCGTGACGACCGTGCCCCCGCCGGCAGCGCCGGCACCGGAACCGATCAGCCCCGTGCAGGCCGCCGCGCTCCGCGACGGCGTCCTGCCGCCCGTGGAGGAGGTCCGCCCGGGCATCTGGACCCTCGCGGTGCCGTTCCGCTTCGGGGTGCCCGACGCGACGCTCGTGTACGTCGTCGAGGGCTCCGACGGGTCGCTCGCGCTGATCGACCCCGGGTGGACCGCCGACGACGGTCTCGACGTGCTCCGCGACGGCCTCACGGCGATCGGGCGGTCGCTCGACGACGTCGGGCTGGTCGTCGTGACACACCTGCACGCGGACCACCTCGGTGCCGCGGCGGCGATCCGACGGGCCACCGGCGCCCGGGTCGCCATGCACCGGCTCGAGGTCGAGGCGCTGCACCGGGAGCGCGCGGACGCCGCGGCGAACGACGCCGACATCGCGACGTGGGGACTGCCGGAGCACCTGCGCGCCGGCGTGGTCGAGGCCTGGGGGAGCGGACGACGGATCGGGCTCGGTCGGACGGCGGAGCCCTTCGCGGACCTGCTGCTCGAGGACGGCGACGTGCTCCCGGTCGCCGGTCGGACGATCCGGACGCTGTGGACCCCCGGGCACACCGCCGGGCACTGCTGCTTCGTCGACGCGGAGGACGGCCTGCTGTTCACCGGCGACCACGTCCTGCCCCGCATCAACTCCGGGATCGGGCTCGGGGGCCGAACCGCCACGAACCCGCTCGGCGACTACCTGGCGTCGCTCGGGCGGCTCGACGGGTACGCCGACCTCGAGGTCTGCCCCGGCCACGAGTACCGCTTCCGTGACGTCGTCGGCCGGGCCCGCACCCTGGCGCGGCACCGCGAGGAACGGTCGCGGCACGTCGCCGACGCGCTCGACGGCCTGTCCTCGCCGACGCTCTACGAGGTGGCGTCCCGGGTGCCCTTCAGCGGGGGCATCGAGTCGATGACGGGGTTCCTGCTCGCCAGCGCGCTGACGCAGACGGCGTTCCACGCGGCGCTGCTCGGTCGCGCGGACGAGGTCCGCCCCGCCTGACCCGGCCGGTCGCGGCGGCCTCGGCGGTTGGGCCGGTCGTACCGCCGAACGGCTTCGAACCACGTTCCCGACGTCGAACCAGGCAGCGGCGGTGGTTCGACGTCGGATTCGTGGTTCGGCGGGAGGCGGGCGCCGCGGCTCGGGTCAGCCGAGCGTCGCGGCGAGGCGCTCCAGCGTCGTCTTCGCGTCGGCGAACTCGGCGGCGGCGTGGTCCGCGAGCGGCGCGAGGTCGGGCAGCCGGTCCGCCAGGGTCGCACTCACGGTGATCGGGTACGGCTTCATGCCGAGCGCGGTCCCGAGGATGAGGTGCAGGACCGGGGAGCCGTGGTCCCAGCCCTCCGTCGGGGTCCCGGCGTCGTACGTGGCACCCCGGCTGACGACGGTGACGACCGGACGCCCGGCGAGCGGCTGCACGGCACCGGCGAGGACACCCGGCACGTGGATGCGGTCGATCCAGGCCTTGAGCGTCGACGGCACGGTGTAGTTGTACAGCGGCGCACCGACCACGACGACGTCGGCGCCGAGGAGTTCGTCGATCACCTCCTGCCGGAGCGCGTCGGCCTCGGGGGCCACGACCTCGTCGTCCGTGCGGTCGGCGGCGGCCCAGTGCAGCGCCGAGGTCTCGAGGTGGGGGAGCTGGTCGACGTGCAGGTCGCGTCGGACGACCGTGTACTCCGGGCCACGTGCACGCCAGGCGTCCGCGAAGGCCGCGGTGAGGGCGCGGGAGCGGGAGTGCGCGAGGTCGGCCGAGGAGTCGATGTGCAGGAGCGTGGGCATGGCCCCCACGCTACCGACCGACACCCGCCGGATGACGGGAACGGCCCCGCCGCGCCGGTGAGGGGCGAGGCGGGGCCGAGGTGGGCCTCCCGTCAGTCACGCGGGCACGCGACTGACGGGAGGCGTCTGGGCGTCAGCGCTGGGCGTGACGGCGGCGCAGCGTGCGCACACCGATCAGACCGGCGCCGGCGAGGACGAGCGCGAGGGCCCAGGGGAGGGCACCCGTCGCGTCGGAACCGGTGTAGGCGAGCTGGCCCTTCGCGGTGGTGGGCGTGACGACGGCCACCGTCGGGGTCGTCGGACGCACGTCGACCGCGAACGAGAGCGGCTGCAGCGCGCCGCTCGCGACCGTGAGGGTGTGGATCGACGCGTGCGGGAACGTGACGCCGAAGACGCCCTGCCCCTCGGCACCGTTCTCCTCGTAGGGCGCGACCACGTCGGTGGCGACGTCCGAGGTCACCGTCGGGACGAACGTGGGGTTGCCCTCGTCGTCGAAGTCCGACGCGTCGTTGCCGAAGCGGTCGACGGGCGAGCCGGACACGATGAGCGTGCCGCCCTGCGCCACGGTGGGACGGCCGGTCGGCGTGAGGGTGAGCTCCTCGGGGAAGCCGTCCTCGTCGGTCGACAGGTCGACGGTGTAGATCGATCCGTCGGGCTGGATGAGCCAGATGCGCTTGTCCCGCGCGGTGATCGACTTCTCGTCGGTCGTGAACGCGGTGATGCCGAACGCGGCGGCGTGGTCGACGGTCAGCTCGACGTACTGCGTGGTCGAGACGTCACCGCTCGTGGCCGTGACGGCGAAGTCGTAGAACGACGCGAGGGTGGCGGTGCCGCTCAGCTCGCCCGTGGTCGGGTCGAACGTGATGCCCTCGGGGAGCTGGTCGTCGACGGTGAAGTCGTCGTCCTCCTCGAAGCCGTACCCGATCGCGATGGAGTCGGCCTGCGACTTCGACTCGACGATCGAGTCGGCGGAGTCCTCCTCGTCGCCGTAGTACCAGTCCAGCTTGTAGGTCGGCGCCGGGTACCCCTGGGCGCGGAACGTGTACGAGAACGGGTCACCGGCGGTGGCCTCGAGGGGCAGCACGTCGACGTCCGCCTCGGTGCCCTCGGTGATGGGCTTGCCGTCCGCGTCGACGAACACCGGGTCCTGCGTGATGACCGCGGAGGGGTCCGAGGTGACGGTCTCCTTGCCGCCGCCCGGCAGGTCGCCGGTGACGGTCACGACGAGCTGCTTGCCCGCCTCGGTCTGGTCGACCGTGAAGGTCTTGGACTTGGAGATCGTCGTCGGCGTCGGGCCGGCGTCGGCTTCGGTCCAGACGTACTTGAACGAGCCGTCCTCGTCGAACCCGGTCGTGTCCGCCGTGAGCTGCGAGCCCACCTTGGTGTCGCCGGAGACGGTGACGGTGGGGTCGGCGGCCAGCGGCGTGACCGGTGCGTCCGTCGACGCGGCCGACGGCGTCTGGTTCCGTGCGGGAGCGGACGGTGCGGTGGTGCTCGTCGGCGTGCTCGTCGGCGCGTCCGTCGCGGTGTCGGTCGGCGCGTCAGTGGGTGCCGGGTCGGTCGGCGCGTCCGTCGGCGTGGTGTCCGTCGGCGCGTCGGTCGGCGTCGGGTCGGCCGGCGCGGTCTGCGTCGGGACCGACGTGTCGGCGCCCTCGGCGTGTGCTGCCGTCGCGGTCGCGATGCCGAGACCGGTCGTCAGCGCGATGAGCGCGGCGGTGGTCCCGAGCGCGCAGGCGCGTCGGACGGTGGAAGTGCTGCGGCGCACGTGTTCCCCCAGGTGTTCAGGTCCGGTCGGGTGCCGGATCGTAAGAATCTGCCGAGAATCCTCGGCCTGATCGGATCGTAGGGGTACGCGCGCGTGCTCGGGAGCAGCGAGCACGAAATGTGACCTGGGTTGGGGGTGCGTGCGGGAAACCGCGGGTGGCGTGCCGTCCAGCGCGCCACCCGCGGCTCCCCGTGGTCGACTCAGTGCGCGGCGTGCGCCACCGAGACCGTGAACGACGTGTGCGCGTGCTCCTGGGTCACGGTGAGACGGTGCGACCACGCACCGCTGATCGTGATCGTGTCCTGGGCGCCGGTCCGGGTGACGTGGTCCGACGTGACGTTGCTCGTGACCGTGGACACGTCGCCGCCCTCGTCGGGAGCCTTGATGACGTTGCCCTCGGCGTCGACCGCGACCCCGGTGACGATGAGCTGCTCGAGCCGGACCGCCGGGACGGTCTTGACGACCGTCGCCTTGCTCGTGGGGGTCAGCCGCTGCCGGATGACACCGTTCGGCGCGATGTACCAGATCGGCGCGGTCGTGTTCGGCTGCGAGACGTACGTCCGCACGCCGACTGCCGCCCCCGGGCGCACGGTGAGCTGCACGTACGCGTGGGCCTCGACGCCGTTGCGGAGGGCGACGACCTGGAAGTCCCAGATGCCGCTCTCGACCCCCGAGCCGGACAGGACGCCGGTGTTCGTGTTCACCGAGAAGTGGTCGGACGCGCGCGGCGAGTCCGCCGTCGGCCCGGCTGGCTCGTCCATCGCGTAGGCGACCGACCCCGCCTTCGCGTTGGTGGTGAAGGTGTACGCGAACGCCTTCCCCGCGGTCGCGGTCAGCGCGATCGGGTGGGCGGCGGAGGAGCTCTGCGTGAAGGCGAGCGGCGCGGGCGTCGCCGCGGCGTGCTGGCTCGTGACCGCGGTGCTGGCGGATGCGGCGTCGACGCCGAGGACGGCGGTCGAACCGGCGGCGGCGAGGGCGACCGCGACGGCGGTGACGAGGGCCGCGCGACGGCGCGACGAAGTGGTGGTGTTCATGAGATCCCCTGGTCGTTCTGTGCAGGGCGGCGATCCGCTCCTGTCAGCGACGACGGTACGACCGCAGGCGTCCCCGGGGCATTCCGGTTCACTCAGGCGTGCCGACGATGACGGGAGGCGCGGTACCAGCTGGCACCGCGCCTCCCGGTCCGCCGGACGGTCGCGTCTCAGGCGCGACGGCGACGCAGCCGGTGGACCAGCAGTCCGCCGCCGGCGGCGAGCAGTCCGAGCGCCCAGGCGAGGGGACCCGAGGTCTCCGCGCCGGTGTAGGCGAGACGGCCGGAGCCCGTGTCCGTGGTGGCTCCCGCCGTCGCCGCGGTCGGGGTGACGTCGAACCGGATGTCCTGCGTGCGGTCCTGGTACGCGACGGTCACGACGTGCGGCGAGGCGTGCTCGAACGTGACCCAGGTCGCGGCGGTGCTCGGGTCGTAGGCGATCCGGTCACTGGCGACGTCGCTCGTGATGGTCAGGTCGTCGTGATCGGCGACCGCGTTCCCGTAGGCGTCCACCGGCACCGCGAGCACGAGCATGCGCTGCCCCTGTCGTGCGGGGACCGCGTCGACGACCTCCGAACCGCCGTCCGGGGTGATGTGCGTGATCGTGTCGCCGTCGACCGCCCAGGTCTCCGACTCCGGGTCCCGGTCGGACGGCAGGACCGCGACGACGAGCTTCGCGAAGGCCGCGGGCGACACGGTGACCTCGACGTTCGCGACGGCCTCCTGCCCGCCGCTCGTCGCGACGACCTGGAAGCGGAACGACGTCGCTGCCGTGCCGGTCCCGGTGAGCACGCCCGTGGTCGGGTCGATGGCGAGGTCGAGCCCGTTCCGGGCGTAGGTGTCGTCGAAGGGCTCGCCCTGGACACCGCGGAGCTCGTAGCGGAGGTCGGACGGGTCGGTCGCTCCCGACACGTCGAACGTCCGCGTGAACTGCTCGCCCGCGGTCGGGGTGATGGCGATCGGGGCGTCGGCGGACGACGGGTCGACGAACGCGAACGGCTCGTCGGTGACCACGACCGTGAAGGACGTGGACACGCCGCCCTCGGAGACGGTCACCGTGCGGGTGCCGGCCTCGGTGAAGGTCACGAGGTTCGCACCCGCCGGGTCCCACACCGCACGGTCGGACGCCACGGTGCTCGTGACGGTCGACCGGGGGTAGTCGTCGTCCTGGTCGCTCCCGGTCACGCGGTTGCCGTAGGCGTCGACCGCGAGACCAGCCAGGGAGAGGGTCGTCCCGGTCGCGACGGGGACGTCGGAGACGATGCGGACTCGTCCCTTGCCGACCGCTTCCTCCCAGATCGTGCCGTCCGGCTCGACCTGCCACAGGCCGGAGGTCTCCTGCGCGGCGACCGAGAAGGTGACACCGACCGGGGCACCGGGCTTCACCGTGAGCTCGACGTACTCGACGGCGGTCTCGGAACCGCTCGTGGCGATGACCTGGAACGTGTAGGTCCGCAGGGCGTACCGAGGCGACCCGGACAGCGTGCCGGTGGTCCCGTCGAACGAGAAGTCGCTGTTGAAGTCGCCCTGGCCGATGACCGGGCTGCCGTTCGCGCCGCGCACCTTGTACGACACGGTGCCCGACCCGCCCGTCGCGGTGAACGTCCGGGACACGGTGTCGCCCACCGTCGCGGTGAGGACCAGCGGGGCGTCGGCGCTCGTGCCCTCGGGGAAGGCGAGGGCCGCGGCAGCGGACTGCTCCGGAGCGTCCTCGGCCGGCGCGGCCGGCGCGGCCGGCGCGGTCGCCGCGGGTGCGGTCGTGGGAGCGGACGGCTCCGGCGCCGCTGTCGGGTCCGTGGTCGGGTCGGACGTCGGGGCCGGCTCAGGCGACTCGGCCGGGTCGTCGGTGACCACGGGGGGAGTCGTCCCCGTCTCGTCGGCGGTGGGCGACGTCGGGTCGCTCGCCGCGCCTCCCGAGCCGTCGGACGTGCCGGTCGTGACGGTGGTGGCGGGCGTGAGCGGTGTCGGAGCCTCGTCGGCCATCGCGCTCGTCGCGCCGATGCCGAACGCCGAGGAGGCGGTGACGATGGCGACGGCTGCGCCGATGGCGGCGCCGCGTCGGACACTGGCGGTGCAGGACTGCTTCATGGGATCCCCCTGGATGCTGTGCGGGGCACCGGGAGGTGCCCTCATCCTGGAGGTGTCGCGGCGCCGACGATCCTGACGACCCTGTACGTCTCGGTCCGGTAACGACGACGGAGCGACCGGTCGGTCGCGGTCGAGTCGGTCGAGCTCGGGTCGGTCGCCGACCGTCAGTCGCCGACGGTCGGTCGCCGACGGTCAGTCGCCGACGGTCGCGGCGGCGCGCTCGAGGGCCGAGCGGAGTGCGCGGACCGCCGGCGACGAGGACCCGGCCGCGCGGACCACCGTGAAGATCGTCCGCCGCGGGTGCTCCGGCAGCTCCACCAACCGGCACGTCGTGGTCCGGCCCGTCCACATGAGGTCCGGCATGAGGCTCGCGGCGTTGCCGGACTCGACCAGCCGGATCTGCGTCTGCAGGTCGGCGGTCTCGTACCGCACGTCCGGCTCGAAGCCCCAGCGACGGCAGACCTGCTCGGCGAAGTGCCGCGACGCTGTCCCTCGAGGCTCCATCACCCACGGCAGCGCCGCGGCGTCCTCGATCGACGACACCGGCGCGAGGGCCGTGTCGACCGGGGGCAGCGCCAGACGGACGGCGTCGGTCGTGAGGTCCTCGCGCTGCAGTCCGGGGAGCCGCGGTGCCGCGTGCGCGGGGTACTGCTCGGCGATGACCATGTCGAAGTCCCGGATCCACGTCTCGTGCAGTGCGGTCTCCGGCTCGCGCTGCACCATCTCGATGCGGACGTCCGGGTGCTCGGTCGCCATCGCGTGCAGGGCGTTCGGCATCAGGGCGAGCGCCGCGGACTGGAACACCGCCACCCGGATCCGACCCTGCACGGTCGGCATGGTCTCCTCGACCTCGGACTGCGCCCGCTCGAGGACGTCGAGCACGTGCCCCGCGGCCTGGACGAGCACCTCGGCCTGCGGGGTGAGCTGGAGCCGCCGTCCGGCCTTGCGGAGCAGGGGCACGCCGGCCTCGCGTTCGAGGGCGGAGAGCTGCTGCGAGACGGCCGACGGCGTGAAGTTCACGGCCTCGGCCACGGCGGCGATCGTGCCACGGATCGAGAGCTCCCGGAGGAGGACCAGGCGGCGGACGTCGAGCATGCCGACACTTTAGTGTCGCTGATGGGTATCCGTCACGAAACGTTGCTTCCGCTTCAGCATGGCGGGCTCCACACTGATGCCATGACGACCCTGCACGAGCACCCCGCCACCGACCACGACGCCCTCGCGGACCAGTCCGTCGCGCTCGTGCGACAGTGGCTCGCCGAAGCCGAGACCTACCCGGTCGACGGCTCGGCGAAGCAGCTCGCCGGGGTGCTCGCCGACCCCGCCGGCCTCGACTTCGCCGTCGGGTTCGTCGACGGCGTCGTCCGCCCCGAGGACCTCGGCGTCGCCGCACGCAAGCTCCGTGCGATCGCGCCCGGTGCGCCCGGCTTCCTGCCCGCCGCACTCCGCGGGCTCGTCCGACTCGGCGGCGGGATGGCGCCGGCGCTCCCCGGCGTCGTCGTCCCGATCGCCCGCCGCGTGCTCCGCGACATGGTCGGCCACCTCATCGTCGACGCGACCGACGCCAAGCTCGGGCCGGCCATCGCGAAGATCAAGCGCGACGGCGTCCGGCTCAACGTCAACCTGCTCGGCGAGGCCGTCCTCGGCGAGGGCGAAGCAGCCCGCCGACTCGAGGGCACGCACAAGCTCCTCGCCCGCGACGACGTCGACTACGTGTCGATCAAGGTCTCCTCCACCGTGCACCCGCACTCCCCGTGGGCGTTCGACCACGCGGTCGAGGACATCATCGAGAAGCTCCGGCCGCTGTTCCGCCGGGCCGCGTCGGCGTCCCCCGCGAAGTTCATCAACCTCGACATGGAGGAGTACAAGGACCTCGACCTCACCATCGCGGTCTTCACGAAGCTCCTCGACGAGCCGGAGTTCCTCGGCCTCGAAGCCGGCATCGTGCTCCAGGCGTACCTGCCCGACGCGCTCGCCGCGATGGAGCACCTGCAGGAGTGGTCCGCCGCCCGCCGTGCCCGCGGTGGCGCCGCCATCAAGGTCCGCCTCGTCAAGGGCGCCAACCTGCCGATGGAGCAGGTCGAGGCGTCGGTGCACGGCTGGCCGCTCGCCACCTGGCACACCAAGCAGGACTCCGACACCAACTACAAGCGCGTGCTCGACTGGGCGCTGACGCCGTCGCGCATCGAGAACGTCCGCGTCGGGGTCGCCGGCCACAACCTCTTCGACGTCGCGCACGCCTGGCTGCTCGCCGGGGAGCGCGGCGTCCGGGACGGCATCGAGTTCGAGATGCTGCTCGGCATGGCGCAGGGGCAGGCTTCTGCGGTCAAGAACACCGTCGGATCGCTCCTGCTCTACACGCCCGTCGTGCACCCGCAGGAGTTCGACGTCGCGATCGCGTACCTGATCCGCCGCCTCGAGGAAGGCGCGTCGCAGGAGAACTTCATGTCCGCGGTGTTCTCCCTGGTGTCCTCGCCCGCGCTGTTCGCCCGCGAGGAGGAGCGCTTCCGCACGTCGCTCGCCCCCCTCGCGCTGCCCGGTGGGCTCGATGCCCCCGCATCGCACCGCGTCGCCGACCGCTACGCCGCCGTCGATCGCCCCGGCCCGGGGCACTTCGAGAACACGCCGGACAGCGACCCGTCGGTCGCCGCGGTGCGATCGTGGGGTGCTGCGATCACGGACCGGGTCGCGTCGTCGACGCTCGGCGTCCGTGCCGTCCAGGAGGCGCGGGTCGACTCCGCCACGGCGCTCGACACCGCGCTCGGTCGCGTCCGGGACGCCGGTGCCGTCTGGGGGACCTGGTCCGGTGCCGCGCGTGGCGCGGTGCTCCACGCCGTCGGCGACGCACTCGAGGCGAACCGCGCGGCCCTCGTCGAGGTGATGGCGTCGGAGACCGGCAAGACCATCGACCAGGCCGACCCCGAGGTGTCCGAGGCGATCGACTTCGCGCACTTCTACGGTTCGCTCGCGTCCGAGCTCGACGAGGTCGACGGCGCGTCCTTCACCCCGGCCGCCCTCACGCTCGTCGCGCCGCCGTGGAACTTCCCGGTCGCGATCCCCGCCGGGTCCACCCTCGCCGCGCTCGCCGCCGGGTCCGCCGTCGTGCTGAAGCCCGCGCCGCCCGCCGAGCGCTCCGGTGCCGTCCTCGCGTCGATCATCGAGACCGCGCTCGACGCCATGGGCGCCCCGGCCGACGTGCTCGCGTTCCTGCAGGTGTCGGAGAACGACCTCGGGCAGCAGCTCGTCGCGTCGCCGCTCGTCGACCGGCTGATCCTCACCGGGGCGTACGAGACCGCTTCGCTGTTCCGGTCCTTCCGGCCGGACCTGCCGCTGCTCGCCGAGACCTCGGGCAAGAACGCGATCATCGTCACCCCGTCCGCCGACCTCGACCTGGCCGTGAAGGACGTCGTCGCCTCGGCCTTCGGGCACGCCGGGCAGAAGTGCTCGGCCGCGTCCCTCGTCGTGCTCGTCGGCTCCGTCGCCACCTCGCGACGCTTCCGCTCGCAGCTCATCGACGCGGTGTCGTCGCTGACCGTCGGCTACCCGACCGACCCCACCACGCAGATGGGGCCGGTCATCGAGCCCGCCGCCGGCAAGCTCCTGGACGGCCTGACGACGCTCGGCGCGGGGGAGTCGTGGGCCGTGCAGCCCGCGAAGCTCGACGACTCCGGCACGCTCTGGAGCCCCGGTGTCCGTGACGGTGTCCGGCGCGGGTCGGCCTTCCACCGCACGGAGTACTTCGGGCCGATCCTCGGCATCATGACCGCGCGCACGCTGGACGAGGCGATCGACATCGTCAACGAGGTCGACTACGGCCTGACCTCGGGCCTGCACTCCCTCGACCGCGCCGAGATCGGCACCTGGCTCGGGCGCATCGAGGCGGGGAACCTCTACGTCAACCGTGGCATCACGGGCGCGATCGTCCGACGCCAGCCGTTCGGCGGGTGGAAGAAGTCGGCCGTCGGTGCCGGGACGAAGGCCGGTGGGCTGAACTACCTGCTCGGGCTCGGGTCGTGGGCGCCCGCTCCCGCCGTGTCCGGTTCGTCTCCGTCGTCTGCGGTCGCCGCGTTCGTGCGCGCCGCCGGGGTGGCGTCGCCGTCGCTCGACCGGGCCGTGGCGTCCGACGAGCAGGCGTGGGCGTCGCTGTTCGGCACGGCGACCGACGTGTCCGCGCTGACGGCGGAGCGGAACATCGCGCGGTACCTGCCGTACCCGGGGGTGCGGGTGCGCCTGGCGTCCGTTGCGGAAGATGCCGTGACCGACCTCGTTCGTGTGATCGCAGCGGCGGTCCGAGCCGGCACCACGATCGACGTCTCGACCGTGTCGACCCTGCCGGCCGGTGTCGCATCGGCCGTCCGGGCGCTGCCGAACGTCCGGTCGCTGACGCAGTCGCACTCCGACGCGGCGTTCGCCTCGGCGGTGGCGAGTGGTCCGTCCGGGCGCGTGCGGCTCATCGGTGGCGACACGTCGGCGCTGTACACGGCGATCGGTGGTCGGCCGGACGTGGCCGTGTACGGGGAGCCGGTGACCGAGGCCGGGCGCCTCGAGGTCCTGCCGTTCGTGCGGGAGCAGGCGGTGTCGATCACGGCGCACCGCTTCGGCACCCCGAACCACCTGACGGACGACCTGATCTAGCGCGGCTGCCGCGTGCCGCCGACGCCGCCGGCCGCCGTCGGTCGTCGTGCGGGCGATCTCGCTCCGAACCACGGAACCGACATCGCACCAGGGCACCGGCCTGGTTCGATGTCGAATTCGTGGTTCGACGCGGCGCGCTGTCCGGTCGCCGCACGATCGGGGCGTCCGGTCAGGTGGGGCGCGTTGCGTCGGGGTGGTGCCGGACCTTGCCGGCCCCTTGCCTGAGGAGCACTCCCGTGACCGAACCGTTCGCCCGACCCACCGCACTCGCCCACGTCCGTGTGACCGTGACCGACATCCACCGCAGCAAGGCCTTCTACCAGCAGCTGCTCGGGACCGACCCGGCGATCGACTTCAGCGACCAGATCGACGAGCCGGGCGTCCGCGAGGACCGGGAGCGCTTCTACGGCGGCAGCGTCTTCCGGCTCGGCGACCAGGTGTTCGGGCTCCGTCCAGTCGCGCCGGCGGGCCAGCGGTTCGACTCGGAGACGGTCGGCCTCGACCACGTGAGCTTCGTCGTCGGGTCGGTGGACGAACTCCACGAGGCGGCCGCGCGACTCGATGCGGCGGGGGTGGAGCACGGTGAGGTGACCGACCTCGGTGACGCGGGCATGGTCATCCTGTCGGTGCAGGACCCCGACGACATCAACCTCGAGCTGGCGGCGTTGAAGGGCTGACGCGAGCTATCCGGCCTTGGTTCGGGCAGTCGTGGCAGAACCAAACTGCAAGCGAACCGCGGTTCTGCCCGGTTCGAATGGTCATTGGTTCTGTGCGCGTCAGTCGGAGTGGACTGCCGCGGGCGTCGCCATCGTGGCGGTGACCAGCTCGCGCAGGTCGTCCGGGAGGGGGATCGGCCGACGAGCGCCCTCGCGGTCGATGATGACGTGCGCGAACTCCCCGGTCGCGAGCAGCGCGCCGTCGGACTGCCGGAACAGGCCGAACTCCCACGACAGGCTCGTGTTCCCGAGGTGCTTCGACCGCATCCCGACCTCGATGACGTCGGGCCACACCGCCGACTCGACGAACCGGCAGCTCGACGACACGAGCACGGCGATCCACTCGGACGCGAACGGGTCGAGGCCGGCTTCCTCGCGGAACCAGTACGTCGCCGCGTTGTCCATCGCGCTGTAGTAGATCGTGTTGTTCACGTGCCCGAACATGTCGTTGTCGTTCCACCGGGTGGGGTAGAGCCGGACGAAGGGGTAGTCGGCGATGGTCATCGGGCTCCTGTCGTGGTCGGTCGGAGGACGTACTCGAACGTGGCTCGTGCGCGTTCGGGGTCGGGCGTCTGGCCGGAGATGAGGTCGGCGTACGTGAAGGACTCGGAGATCCGGACGAGCAGTCGGGCGAGCTCCTCGGCGGAGAGTGGCGTCGGGTCGAACGCGCCGGCGACGCGTTGCTCCTCGACGAGGGCGGTGACCCGGCCGACGAAGCGGCTCTGCACATCGCTCTCGGTGGTGGTCAGCAGACGGAGTGCCCGTGCGGGCTCGCGGGTGAGGAAGGACCGGAAGTAGGGCGCGTCGATCAGGTCCGCCGTGAACCGGTCGAGCACGTCGACGATGCGCGGGGCTCCGGCGGGAGCAGCCGCGGCGGCAGCCGCGTCGAACGTCGGCACGGCGAGGGACCAGAGGATCTCGGACAGCAACCGGTCACGGTTGCCCACCCACCGGAACAGCGACGTGCGGTCCACGCCGAGCGAGGTGGCGAGCGCGCCCATGTCGATGCGTGAGCCGGCGATGAAGGTGTGTCGCGCCTCCCGGAACGCGCGCAGCGCAGAATCCGATGTGTACACGCGCTCCTCCCTTGCAACGTTTCGCAGAATGATGCACGATCAGTGTATGTCACTGACGACGGCCATCCCCGCGCTCCTCGAGTCCGACTTCTACCGGTTCCAGGAGGGGTTGACCGACCAGGAGCGCGAGTCACTCGGACGGCTGCGCACGTACCTCGAGTCCGACGTGCGCCCGATCGCAGACGAGTACTGGGCGCGCGCCGAGTTCCCGATGCAGGTGATCAAGCCGCTGTCCGAGCTCGGCATGTACGGGCCGGCCATCCCGCTCGTCCGGCAGTTCGAGAACTCGGCCGTGTACCGCGGGTGGGCGGCGCTCGAGCTCGGGCGTGTGGACGCCAGCGTCGCGACGTTCATCGGCGTGCAGTCCGGCCTGGCGATGAACTCGATCGCGGTGGCGGGCAGTGACGAGCAGCAGCAGGAGTGGTTGCCGCGGATGGCCTCGGGCGAGCTCGTCGGGGCGTTCGGGCTGACCGAGCCGCTGTCCGGCAGCGACTCCGCTCGGGGGCTCCGCACGACGGCCCGGCGCGAGGGCGACACGTGGGTGCTCGACGGCGAGAAGCGCTGGATCGGCAACGCGACCTTCGCGGACGTCGTCGTGATCTGGGCGAAGGACGTCGCCGACGGTCAGGTGAAGGGCTTCCTCGTCACGACGGACACCCCGGGGTTCACGGCGACGAAGATCGAGGACAAGATCGCACTCCGCGGGGTGCAGAACGCCGACATCGTCATGACCGACGTCCGGGTGCCGGAGTCGCGCCGGCTGCAGCACGCCGACTCGTTCCGCGCGACCGCCGAAGTGCTCCGCCTGACCCGCACCGAGGTGGCGTGGCAGGCGATCGGCATCGCGGTCGGCGCCTACGAGGCCGCGCTCGACTACGCCCGCTCCCGCGTGCAGTTCGGCAAGCCGATCGCAGCGCACCAGATGGTGCAGGACCTGCTCGTGAAGTCCCTCGCGAACATCACCGCGTCGATCGCACTGTGCACGCAGGCGTCGGCGATGCAGGACGCCGGCACCGGGGCAGACGAGCACTCGGCGATGGCGAAGGCGTTCGCGACGGCGAAGATGCGCGAGACCGTGGGGTGGTGCCGCGAGGTGCAGGGCGGCAACGGGATCGTGCTCGAGAAGGGTGTCGCGCGGTTCTTCGCGGACGCCGAGGCGATCTACTCGTACGAGGGGACGCGCGAGGTGAACACGCTCATCGTGGGGCGGGCGATCACGGGGCAGGCTGCGTTCGTCTGAGGGCGGGCGGGGCTGGGCTGGGCTGGGTGTTCGCGACGTTCCGCGTGTCGATCGACGCGCGGAACGTCGCAGACCGTGCGGTCACGGGCGGGCCACGGGTGATGGGTGCGGTGATCGACATTCCACGCGTCGATCGACTCGTGCCGTGTCGCGGATCGCGTGTGACACGCCGCGCGCCGGTGCCGCGCGCGCCGGCGCCCCGCGCGCCCGCGCGGAGCCCGCCCGCTACCCGAGCAACTCCGGCCGCCGCCACTCGCCCCCGAGCACGTGCTGCTCGAGGAACGCGAACACCGTCTCGTACCAGACCACCGAGTGCTGCGGCTTGAGCACCCAGTGGTTCTCGTCCGGGAAGTACAGGAACCGGTGCGGCATCGTCCCGTCGTCCGCAGCGTGGTGCTCCGCCAACTCCGACCAGAGACGCAACCCCTCGCCGATCGGCACCCGGTAGTCCTTGTCGCCGTGGATCACGAGCATCGGTGACGTGATGTCCGCGACGAACCGGTGAGGGTCGTTCTCGTGCAGACCGGTCTCGTCGAAGATCGACTGCCAGTACTGCGACATGTCCGTCGTGCCGTTGAACTGGTCGAGTGCCCAGAGGCTGGCGTGCGTGACGATCGCCCGGAACCGGTCGGTGTGCCCGGCGACCCAGTTCGCCATGTAGCCGCCGAAGGACCCGCCCATCGCGGCCGTCCGGGTCTCGTCGACGTCGTCACGGGCGACGACCGCGTCGGTGATGGCCATGAGGTCGGTGAACGGAGCCTGCCCCCACGCGTTCCAGCCGCGGTTGATGAAGTCGAGTCCGTACCCGGTCGACAGTGCGGGGTCCGGCAGCAGCACGGCGTACCCGCGGGCCGCCGCGAGCTGCGGGTTCCACCGCCAGGACCACTGGTTCCACGAGTTGAGCGGACCACCGTGGATCCAGAGCAGCAGCGGGTACGGGGCGGTGCCGGCATCGTCGTTCGGCAGGAGGAGCCAGCCGCGGACGCGGGAGCCGTCGGCCGCGGTCGTCTCGACCTCTTCGAGGTGGCCGGGCACCTCGGGCAGCGGCGCCGGTGTCGCCAGGGTCGTCACGGTGCCGTCGGCCTCGATCCGGACGGGGTGCAGCGGCGCGGCCCAGGAGGCACGGAGCGCCACCACGGTCCCGCTCGCCGCCGCCACGCGCAGGCTCGAGTACGCCCAGTCGTCGTGGGTGAGCTGTTCGACGGCGCCGCCGTCGAGCGGGAGCCGGAACACCGGTGCGCGACCGTCGTGGTCCGCCGTCGCCAGGAGCGCACCGTCGTCGTGCGCGAACACGAGCTCGTTCGGCCAGCGGTCCCACTCGACCGCGATCCGCCTCGCGTCGGACAGCGCGGACCCGTCGAACCGGGCGACCCAGATCTCCTGCTCGGTCGCACCGCGGGGTGTGAACCGCTCGGTCCGGACCCACGCCAGCGTCCGGCCGTCGTGGCTGATCGTCGGCATCTCGTGGTCGACATCGGGGTCGTCGAGCAGCACGGTGCGCGTGCCCGTCGCGACGTCGAACGCGACGATCGTCGAACGGGACCCGCGGGCTTCCTGCACGCCGACCGTGGCGACGACGACCGAGCCGTCCGGCGTGAGGACCCCGTCAACGTGTTCGAGCGAGCGCCCCGGGGCGGGCGTCAGGTCGGTCAGTGTGGGGAGGTGCGCCGGGTAGGACGGCCCGGCCTCGTCATCGGAGGCATCGGCGGCGGTCGCAGACGGTGTGGCCGCCTTCTCCTGCAGCGTCCCGAGGTCGAGCGTCAGCACGTGCGTCTCGTCGGGGCCGAGGTCGTGGTCCCAGAACCGGACCGGGTACGTCTCGTGCAGGATCGCCTGCACCTTCCGGTCCTTCCGGCGTCCGCGCAGCTCGGCGTCGGCGGCGACCACGCCGGTCCGGTCCGTGCCGGCACCCGGCAGCAGCCCGGCCGTGACCGCGACCGTGTCCGTGTGCGATGCGGTGCCGAGGACGCCACCGACCCCGCCCGCGAGCTTCGTGACCGGTCGTGCCTCACCACCGGCGGCGGGGAGGACCCAGAGCTGTGCGGCGTCGCTGTCCTTGTCGCCGTCGCCGTCGGGGCGGCCGGAGACGAACAGCAGGTCACCGGTGCGCGTGAACGAGACGCCGCCTTCGCCCTTGGCCGAGCGCGTCAAGCGCACCGGAGCGGCCGCAGCGTCCGAGGTTCCGGGGACCGCCCAGACCGACCGCCGGTAGCCCGTGCCGTCGGCGTCGAGCACGCTGACGGTCAGCGCGACCCGGGAGCCGTCCGGACTCACCGCGATCCCGTCCACGCGGGGGAGGGCTGTGTACTGGTCGAGGTCCGAGAACGGCGTCGTCATGCACCCACGCTAGCGGCGCTCCCGGAACCCGACACGGTCACTCGGCGGTCTGTGGAGAACTCACGCCCAGAACGCGGCGATGCCCTCGGCCACGGCAGCGCCCTGCGTCCGTCCGGCATCGGCGGCGGGTGCCTGAGTCGACAGCGAGAGCGAGTTCGTGCCGAAGGCCTGCTGCGAGGTGCTGTCCGCGACGACGACCTCGACCGAGCTACCGGCCGCCCGGAGCCCCTCGACCGCGACGTCGAGCCACGGCCCGAGCGGCGACGGCCCCTCGGGACCGCACGCGATCACGAGGACGCGTTCGTACCCGGCGGCGACGTCCGCGTTCGTGGCGGAGCGCATGCCCCCGTCGACGTAGGGGCGGCCCTCGATCCCGACCGGTGACCAGACGAGCGGCACCGAGCAGCTCGCGGCGACGGCGCGGGGGAGCGGCACGGCGTCGGCCGCGGTGAGCACGCGGAAGGTGCCGTCGGTCGCGTCGATCGCGGTGAGGGCGAGCGGCTTCGCCGGCCACTCCGTCGACGGGAGGGTCTCGGCGAAGGTGGCCGTGCGCTCGTCGTCGGTCTGCCCGTCGGTGGTGCGCTGGGCGAGGAGGCCCAGTCGGGCACGGGCGTCCTGGTCGGACGACGCTCCGTCGAGCACGGCGCCGATGCGCTGCTGGAAGTCCTCGCCGTCGATCGGGACGGGCTCCTCGTAGGTCGTCGGGACGGCTGCGTGCTGCTGGTCGTACGCCTGCTGCACCGCGCCGTAGCGGACGAAGGTGCCGACGACGCTGCCGGCGCTGGACCCGACGACGAGGTCCGCGGCGTCGAGGTCCACCCCGGCGTCCTGCAGGGCGGACAGCACCCCGAGTTCCCAGGCGATGCCGGCGACGCCACCACCGCCGAGGACGAGTGCTCTGGTTCCGGGCGCAGGCGTGGAGACGTCGGTCATGCGTCTTGCTTACCAGGTGCAGACGACGCGCAGGGGCGCGCAACGCGACCTGTGGAGAGCGACCGAGCGCGGCGTGCGCACGGGAGGACGGGAGGCGCGGTGCGGGCCCGCACCGCGCCTCCCGACCCGGGGTGGGTGCGCTGGGTCAGACGCCCGCGGTCGAGCGGATCCAGCTGGCGGACTGGGTGAGGACGGCGTAGTTCGAACCGGCGTGGGTGTTCGCGCCGGGGTCGGCGACGTCGCCGGTCGAGCAGACGCCGACGACCTTGCCGTTCACGACGAGCGCGCCGCCGGAGTCGCCGTGGTTCGAGGCGCCGGTCACGCCGGTGACGTGCTGCGCGCGTCCGCCGTACGCGTCCGTCGAGCTCCCCGTGAGGTTGACGGTCGCCTGGTAGAGCCCGGTCGTCGGCACGCTGTTCGCACGGTTGCCGTAGCCGAGGATCGTGCCGGTGCCGGAGCTCTTCGTGGTGTACCCGAGGTCGAGCTGGGCGTACGAGGAGAGGGCCTTCGGCGTGCTGAGGTGCACGAGCGCGATGTCCCCGGACGGCGCGGAGTAGAGCCGGTCCGCCGCGGTCGCCGCGCCCCGGTTCGTCGTGCTGTTCGAGTGGTAGACGTTCATCGCCGTGGTGCCGTCGACGCAGTGCTCGGCGGTGAGCACCCACGAGGCGTTGAGCTGTTCGCCGGTGCACCCGTACGTGCCGGTGCCGCCCTGCTGGAAGACGAGCTGCACCTCCCACGGGGTGCTCGGTGCCTGCTCGCCGCCGATGACCTGCGGTGAGACGGTGGCGGCGCTCGCTGCGGTCGCGCCGAGGCCACCGCCGAGCAGGGTCATGGCCGCGGCTGCTGCGGCGGCTCCGGCGAGGGCGAGGCCTCTGAGGTTCGTTCGCTGCTTCATGGCCCGATCGTGCTCGCCCCCTGTTCGGGGGTCAAGTCCGCGTTGCAGGGGACAACAACGTCACCCTGTGGACAACTCCGTCAGCGTCGGTGGGGTGTCCTAGCGTCGTCGACATGACAGGGGACCAGGCCACGACGGGTCGTGGGCGACGCCGGGCCGGAGCGGTCGTCTGGCCGATCGTGGTCGCGACGGCGCCGACCGCTGCCTTCCAGCTGCCGAACCTCGTCGTGGCTCCGGGGGTGAAGGTCTCGCTCGTCGTGTTCGGGCTGGTCGTGCTGGCGGCCGCGGTGGTCGTGCAGGTCGTGCGCGCTCGACGGGCCGAGGCGTCGGTCACGGCTGCGGCGGCGGTGGCGCGGTCGACCGAGCTCGAGCAGGGGACGGCCGTCCGGTACGCGTTCGGGCAGCTCGCCACGCGGCTCGCCCGGTTCGCCGAGCTGCGCCGCCGGGACCGCCGGCAGGAGTTGCCGGCGTTCGCGGACCGGGTCGCCGTGGCCCTCGCGTTCTACCTGCTCCCCGGTGTGCCCGACGTCCGTGCGAACGTCTACCAGCTGTCGGAGGACCTGCGGGGCCTCGAACCCATCGGGCACGGGGGTGCGGAGGACACCGCCGGCGTGTTCCGGGCGGGGACCCCGTACGGCGACCGCAACCTCGACTGGGTGCTGGTCGGCGGCGGCCCGCGGGTGGTCGGCGACCGTGCCACCGACGTCGACGCCGACGAGGACCTGCCGGGGTTCGAACCGCGCTACCGCTCGTACGTCTCGGTCGTGATCCGGTCGGAGGAGTACTCGTTCGGCATGCTCACCGTGGACTCGCCGGCGCCGGACGCGTTCACCGACCTCGACGCCAAGTACGTCGCGCTGATGGCCTCGTTCATGGCCATCGCGTTCTCGCTCGCGACCCCGTTCCCGGACCGCGACCGCAACCGCAGGAAAGGCCCGTGATGCGCACACGATTTGTCGGACGCTCGACGTACCATCCCCACATGACCATCGTGACCCCCGAACCGAAGCCCTTCGGTCGGTCCCGGGTGTACACCCCGAACTGGACCGACGACACGACCGACGCCGACTACGAAGACCTCGAGGTCATCGCCGCCAACATCGAGCGGGAGCGGGTCGCTGCCCGCCGCCGTTTCGAGGCACGCCTCGCCGCTGCGCTCGCCCGCTGAACCAGCCCCGCGGCGCCGACGACCGGAGCGCTGCGTCCACCCGACCCGGGCGGACGCAGCGCTTCGTCACTCCGCGCTGACGTCGATCAGCACCTTGCCGACGGTGTCCTGCTCGACGGCGTCGTGCGCTGCCGCGGTGTCCTCCAGGGCGAACCGCACGAGCGGTAGGCCCGCGTCCTCGCCGACGGGGAGCACACCGTCGCGCAGTGCCGCGGTGACGTCCTCGGCCGCTGCCGCGAGGGCCTCGTCGCCGATCGTGTACAGCAGCAGGAACTGGTAGCGGGCGTTGACGCTCATGTTCGGGCGGATCGGCAGGGTGGCTTCGTCGCCCCCGTTGTTCGCGTAGATCGACACGACGCCGTGGTTCGCCAGGACCTCGGCGACGAGCCCGGCGTTCTGCGGGATCGAGACCTCGACGACGATGTCGACACCGTCGGGGGCGATCTCGCGGATCCGCGCGGCGGCGTCCTCGTCGCGGTAGTTCACCGTGTGGTGCGCCCCGGCGGCGGTGGCGAGCGCGGCCTTCGCGTCCGAGCTGATGGTGGTGACCACGGTCGCACCGGCCCAGCGTGCGAGCTGGATCGCCGCGTGTCCGACGGCTCCCGCACCGCCGGCGACGAGCACCGTCTTGCCGTCGAGGGCTCCCGGAGCGAGCCGGTCCGGACCGTGCTCGTGCGTCGTGAGGGCACGGTGCGCGGTCATCGCCGGGACCCCGAGCGAGGCGCCGACGTCGAAGCTCGTGCCCTCCGGCAGCGGGACGGCACGGGCGGCGGGCACGACGGTGTACTCCTGGGCGGTGCCGGTCGGGCGACTCGCAGCCGCCATGTACAGCCAGACGTGGTCACCGACGGACAGTCCGTCGACACCCTCGCCGACCGCGTCCACGACTCCGGCGCCGTCCTGGTTCGGCGTGATCTCGGGGAACGGCAGGCCGTCGCCGTAGGTGCCGCCGGCGCGGGCCTTCCAGTCGGTCGGGTTGACACCAGAGACGACGACACGGACACGCACCTCGCCGGGACCGGGATCCGGGAGCGGACGCTCCTCGAGGGTCAGGACGGACGAGTCACCGGGCTTCGAGTAGACGACTGATCGCATGTCCCCAGGCAACCACGGCGGTCGCGCGGGGATTCCGGGGGCGCTCAGCGAGGGCGGGTGTCGTACTGCTCGCGGGAGACCGCGACGTCGTCCATGTGCGAGGTCGCCCAGTCCTCGAGCGGCTTCAGCACCTCGCGCAGGGACCGGCCGCGATCGGTCAGCTCGTACTCGACGTGCGGCGGGATCTCGGGGAAGACCGTGCGGGTGACGAGTCCGTCGCGCTCGAGCGCTCGGAGCGTCTGCGTGAGCATCTTCTGCGAGACGCCCTGCACGCGGGTGGCGATCGCCGAGTAGCGTGCCGGACCGTCGGCGAGGGTGCCGATCGTCAGGACGCTCCACCGGTCGCCGATGCGGTCGAGCAGCTGTCGCGAGGGACACTCGGCGGCGTAGGGGCTGTACTCGAGTGCTGACACGACGACCTCCGTTACGCACCGTGAGGTGCCTACTTACTCAAAGAGAGTAACGCTTGTACGGTGAGTGTCAACGTTCCACG
>Ga0308167_1000305_pt1 | contig 100836 bp, 89 predicted proteins | sample PhyCR1_2_FD_202138 | JGI IMG/M metagenome (GOLD analysis project Ga0308167, IMG submission 202138) | Phyllosphere microbial communities from UC Gill Tract Community Farm, Albany, California, United States - DLSLRC.R1 | ecosystem: Host-associated > Plants > Phyllosphere > Unclassified | place...
AGACGCTATCGGGGGCTCGGGTCAGCGCGTCCGTTCAACGGCAAGATTCTTCGGCAGGCGGCGCATCACTTCCACTGCAGAAAGAGGTCGGCAATTATGCAGATTGCGAAAAAAAATACAACCTGCTTTTATGATTCTTTAACCCGAAGGAGCCTTCAATGGACCACCGTCAGCTGGGTCGCACCGACCTGAACGTCAGCACCATAGCGCTGGGCACCATGACCTGGGGCGAGCAAAACACCGAGGCTGAAGCCTTCGCGCAAATCGAATACGCCAAAAACGCCGGCATCAATTTTATCGACACGGCCGAAATGTACCCCGTGCCACCCCAGGCACAAACCTACGCCACCACCGAGCGTTACATCGGCAATTGGTTCAAGGCCAGAGGCGACCGTGCCGACTGGGTGCTGGCCAGCAAGATTGCGGGACCCAGCAACGGCATTGACTACATCCGTGATGGCCACCTCAAGCACAACCGCTCCCATATCGTGCAAGCCCTGGATGCCAGCCTCAAGCGCCTGCAAACCGACTGGATCGACCTCTACCAACTGCACTGGCCTGAGCGCAGCACCAATTATTTTGGCCAGTTGGGCTACAAACATATCGCCGACGAACAGTTCACCCCGCTTGAAGACACACTCGAAGCCTTGGATGAGCAAGTGCGGGCAGGCAAAATCCGCCATATTGGCCTGTCCAATGAAACACCGTGGGCCACCATGAAGTTCCTGCAACTGGCCGAAAGCCGGGGCTGGCCACGTGCGGTCTCCATCCAGAACCCATACAACCTGCTCAACCGCAGTTTTGAAGTCGGCCTGGCCGAAATCGCCATTCGCGAACAGTGCGGCCTGCTCGCCTACTCGCCTCTGGCGTTCGGCATGCTTACCGGCAAGTACAGCGGCGGCGCTCGCCCGCCAAAAGGCCGCCTGAGCCTCTACAGCCGCTTCTCGCGCTACTCAAACCCGCAAGCGGTGGCGGCTTGCGAGCGCTATGTGGTCCTGGCCCGCGAACACGGGTTGGATCCGGCGCAAATGGCGTTGGCGTATGTCACCCAGCAACCCTTCGTGACCAGCAACATCATTGGCGCCACGTCACTGGAGCAGCTCAAAAACAACCTCGAAAGCGCCGACCTCAAGCTGTCCGACGAGGTATTGGCCGGTATTGAAGCGATCCACAAGGACCAGCCGAACCCGGCGCCTTAGCCTCCACCCTGTAGTCGCTGCCGAAGGCTGCGACAAGATCCGCAGGTGGATCGCAGATAACGGGCTGCTGAGCAGCCCTTCGCAGCCTACGGCAGCGACTACAGGCTTTTTATTCCCCCTAGACACACAGGAAAAAAAATAAGACGATCCAGCCGTAAGTTGACCAATTTCACCTATAAGAATAATCAAATCATGTCTAATCAACTCTCCACGCCCCTGCGGCGCGTCAGCATTTTGGCTATCGATCGCGTTTTCGCCTCAACCCTGATGCAAGCCAAAGATTTCTTTCACCTCGCCAGCCTGCGTCACGGCAAACAGTTGGGGCATGGCCTCAACGCCACGTTTGAGACGCGCCTGGTCAGCCCGGACGGCCAACCAGTCAGCAGTTTCAGCAATGTCATGATTCCGGTCGATGGCGGCCTGGAAGACACTGACATCATCATCCTCCCAGCGTTTTGGGACGACTTCGATGCACTCTGCCAACACTACCCGCAAATCCTGCCCTGGCTGTGTGCGCAACACGCCCGCGGCGCGGTGTTGTGCGCAGAGGCCACCGGCGTGTTCTGGCTGGCGGAAGCCGGGCTGCTGGATGGCAAGGAAGCGACAACCTACTGGCGTTTTTTCAACGCCTTCGCAGAACGCTACCCGCAGATCGACCTCAACCAGGACAAACACCTCACCGACGCCGACAACCTGTATTGCGCAGGAGGCCCGACCTCAGCCTGTGACCTTTACATCTACCTGATCGAACGGTTTTGCGGCGCGAACATAGCCCAGGCGGTGGCCCGCGACATTCTCTATGAAGTGCAACGCAACTACGCGCCAGGGCGCATCGGTTTCGGCGGGCAAAAGCTGCATCAGGACGTCATCATCCTGCAAGTCCAGCATTGGCTCGAAGAGCACTTCGCCGACAAATTCCGCTTCGAGGACGTGGCGCGCGAACACGGCATGAGCATCCGCAATTTTATGCGCCGCTTCCAGATAGCTACCGGTGACAAGCCGCTGCATTACCTGCAGCGCTTGCGTATCGAAACCGCCAAGGGCCAGCTCTCGGCGACGCGCAAAAGCATCAAGACCATCAGTTACGACGTGGGTTACGACGATGCCAGCTTCTTCGCCCGCCTGTTCAGGCAGCACACTGAGCTGTCGCCCAACCAATACCGTCAACAGTTCCAGCAAGCCGCGTAATCTGCGCAGGCCTGTATAGCGAGCTTGCTCGCGATCTGTTGATCTTTAAAACGGTGCCGCCTCGTCTTCGGCCTATCCATTGCTGCGGTCACGGCCACTTAAGGTTCCAGCTTTACGCCGTGGGCACGCAAAACCTGCGTTTGGCCAGCCTGGTTTAAGGGGGCCCTTTTAGATCAAAAGCCAGATCAAAAGATCACGAGCAAGCTCGTTCCTACAAACGCTGCCATCCGTAGGAGCGAGCTTGCTCGCGATCTTTTGATCTTTAAAACGCTGTCGCCTCGTCTTCGGCCTATCCATTGCTGCGGTCACGGCCACTCAAGGTTCCGGCTTTACGCCGTGGGCACGCAAAACCTGCGTTCGGCCAACCTGATTTAAGGGGGCCCTTTTAGATCAAAAGCCAGATCAAAAGATCACGAGCAAGCTCGTTCCTACAAACGCTGCCATCCGCAGGAGCAGCCGCTCGACTACGGCTTGTGGGCGCGAGTCAGGTACTCGTGGGACTGCATCTCAAGCAAGCGGCTCAAGGTACGCTGGAACTCGAAGTTCAGCCGCCCGCCCTTGTAGAGGTCTTTAAGCTCCACTTCGGCCGAGATGATCAGCTTGACGTTGCGGTCGTAGAACTCGTCCACCATGTTGATAAAGCGGCGAGCGATATCATCGGTCTTCACTTCCATCTGCTCAACACCGCTCAAAATCACCGCATTGAAGATTTTGCCCAGCTCGATGTAATCGTTCTGACTGCGCGGGCCATCACACAACTCGCGAAACTCGAACCAGGCCACGTCATCACAGGTGCGCAAGGCGTGAATGGTGCGGTTCTCGATGATCAGGCCGTCGTTTTCAACCACACGCGTGGAGTTGTGGGTCAACGCCTTGAAGCTTTCAGCCAGGCAGGCCTGCGAGGCTTCATTGAGCGGGAAGTGGAACAGTTCTGCCTGTTCCAGGTGACGCAACCGGTAATCGACGCCACTGTCGACGTTGACGATTTCGGTGTTCTGTTTAATCAGCGCAATGGCCGGCAAGAAGCGCGCGCGCTGCAGGCCATCTTTGTACAAGCCGTCCGGCACGATGTTGGATGTCGCCACCAGCGTCACGCCGTTCTTGAACAGCTCTTCCATCAAGGTGCCAAGGATCATGGCATCGGTAATGTCCGAGACAAAGAACTCGTCAAAGCAAATCACCCGAGCTTCATCGGAGAAGCGCTTGGCGATAATGGTCAACGGGTTCTTTTCACCATTGAGGGTGCGCATTTCTTCATGCACACGCTTCATAAAACGGTGGAAGTGCGTACGCACCTTTTCTTTGAACGGCAAGGCATCAAAGAACGTGTCGACCAGATAAGTCTTGCCACGGCCCACTCCGCCCCAGAAATAGAGGCCTTTGACCGGTGTCAGTTCTTTTTTGCCAAACAGCTTGCCGAACAGGCCAGGCTTGCTCTGCGATGAGGCGACCAGATCGTCGTACAGACGCTGCAAATGGCGCACAGCGTTTTCCTGTGCGGCATCATGGAAGAAATCCGGGCGTTTCAGATCGGCTTGATATCGTTCTAGAGGCGTCATAATTCGTTAGCAAGGCAACAAAAACGGGCCGACACTGTAGCGACGGCCCGCAGGAATGGCAATCGACCCTGAGTCGATACGCCGCACTTTTAGTCTTGCGCAGGCACCAGCGCCAGGCGCAAGGCTTCGATGGCCGCATCACGGGCCGCACTGTCGGCAAATGCCGGGCTGTCTGCTACGCAGGTGTCATCCAGCCATACGCTAAAGCTGAAGTTGAACTCTTCAATGCGAATATCCAACGGAGCACCGGACTGCAATTGCTTGGTAACCTGACCCGCGGCCTTGCCATCGGCAAAACTGCGCGAGAGCAACAATGGCTCGCCTTCTGCTGTCAGCACACGGAAGTGGAAGTTGCCATCTTCGTCACGGAAGCTGACAAAGCGCGGGCCCTTGGCGGCTTTTTTCTTGGTCGGGGCGGTGTGTTGCACAGCGCTGGCAAACGAGCGCAAGCCAACGGCTTCGCGCAGTTCAGCCAAGAAAGGCGTCGCAATTTTGCGCGCTTTCTGGGCACCCGCCAACAGAATGTCTTCCATGTCCGCCGGGCGAGCCATCAGCTCGTGATAGCGTTCACGGGACTCACCCAGCTCGGTATCCAGCAACTTGAACAGGCGCTCCTTGGCCTCTCCCCAGCCCAAGCCTTGCAGCAATTCACTGCGCAACGCTGCGGACTGCTCAGGCGTGGCGAACGCCTGATACAGAGTGAACAAGTGCGAGTTGTCCGGGTCTTTAGCTTCACCGGGGGCACGGGAGTCGGTCACAATCCGCGAAATCGCGCTTTTCATGTCCTTGGCGCTGGTGAACAACGGAATGGTGTTGTCATAGCTTTTGGACATCTTGCGGCCATCAAGGCCTGGCAAGGTGGCGACGCTTTCTTCAATCAGCGCTTCAGGCATGGCGAAGAACTCTTTGCCATTGCCGAACAGATGGTTAAAACGCTGACCAATGTCACGGGCCATTTCAACGTGCTGGATCTGGTCGCGCCCCACCGGCACCTTGTTGGCATTGAACATCAAGATATCCGCCGCCATCAGTACCGGGTAGCTGTAAAGCCCCATGCTGATGCCCGCATCCGGGTCTTCGCCGTTTTCCAGGTTTTTGTCGACCGAGGCCTTGTAGGCATGGGCACGGTTGAGCAAGCCCTTGGCCGCAACACAGGTCAACAGCCAGGTCAGTTCCGGGATTTCAGGAATATCGGACTGGCGATAAAACGTCACACGCTCGATATCCAGGCCGGAAGCCAGCCAGGTCGCCGCAATTTCCTGACGCGAACGCTGAATGCGCTGCGGGTCATCGCACTTGATCAGCGCGTGATAGTCCGCCAGAAAGTAGAACGAGTCGGCATTGCTGTCGCGACTGGCCACGATCGCCGGATGAATGGCACCGGCGTAGTTGCCCAGGTGCGGCGTGCCGGTGGTGGTGATACCGGTGAGGATACGAGTACGAGTGGTCATGAGTAATCGCTTATCAGACTGCTATCAATTTGAAAGGCGCGGCACTACCAAGTCTTTGAGTTCGGTGAGCTTGCCGTGAAAAAAGTGCCCGCATTCTGCCACTTTCAGCAGCTCATGGGGGCGATGCAGTGCCGCAGACCAGTCATAAACCTGTTGCGGGTCGATCACTTCGTCCGTTTCAGGCTGAATAACGGTCAGCGGGCAATCGTGAGGCAAGGCATCTTCGCCCCGCAACCGCATCACTGCCGGGGCAATCATAAACAGGTGCGACAGCTTCTCGCCGCGCTCCTCAAGCCGGCCACCCAGGCTGGCGGCCACAAAGCCTCCGAACGAAAAACCGAACAGCGTCAGGGGTAATTCAGGGTGTTTGGCACGCAGCCAGAGGGCCGCGGCCAGCGCATCATCCACTTCGCCGGTGCCCATATCGTGGCTGCCTTCACTGTTGCCCGTACCTCGGTAATTAAATCGCAAGGTAATCAAGCCCGTATCGCGGGCGGTCCGTTGCAGGGTCGAAACGACTTTATTCATCATCGTGCCCCCCTGCACCGGGTTGGGGTGACACAGCAGCGCAAGGCCGCGCGGCTCAGTAGAATCAAGGTATAAAGCTTCCAGTTGGCCCACCGGGCCATCAATCACAACAGGGGTTTCGCGGGTAAGCAAGAAGGAACTCCGTGACCTCAAAGTAGGTCGACTCGTCTAGCTGATAGATTCTGTCTGAGATATTTGCGAGTGCATCGCGGTATACAGCGCAGGTCCGAGCCGTTAACGTAAAGCAAAGCCGTTTATAGAGGAAGGACTCGTGGAACACTCGCTCTTGATTTGGTTGTTGCCGACCCTAGCCCTGGTTGCCGGTGTCGCCATTGGTTTTCTGGTCGCTCGTCTGCTGCCAAATGCCGCGCCTAACCGCACGCAACGTCAGCTGGATGACATCCAGGAACGTTTTGATAACTATCAAAGTGAAGTGGTGACTCACTTCAACAGCACCGCCACTCTGGTGAAGAAACTCACGCAGAGCTATCAGGAAGTACAAGACCACCTGGCTGAGGGTGCCAACCGCCTGGCGCTGGACGAGCAAACGCGTCAACGCCTGCTGGCGTCACTGCACGCAGATGTACCGCAACCCCACCGCGAGCGCATCACACCGCCGCACAGCACTGAGCCACCGCTGGATTACGCGCCCAAAACCAATAACGGCCCGGGCATGCTTGATGAGCATTACGGTCTGAAGAAGTGATTCACCCGACCTGATGCCCACTAAAAACCCCGCGATGCTTGCACATCGCGGGGTTTTTTATGGCCTTGCTGCCTGCAGCCGCCAGCGTGTGCCAACACCTACAGGGACACAGGGCTTACGGGTACTGCTGAACCTGGCCGGGTTGCTGGTACTGCATGCCCGGAATCGGTGCCAGGGTGATTTGAACCCGGCGGTTTTGCGCGCGGCCGTCCACCGTCGCGTTGCTGGCAATCGGGTCGGCCGGCCCCAAGCCATGTACCGACAAGTACTGGCCGCTCACACCTTGAGAAGTCAGGTACGTAGCAACGCTTTGCGCACGCTGTTGAGACAACTGCATGTTGTACTCGTATTTGCCGGTGTTATCGGTGTAACCCACCACTTGAATCTGCTGCTGGTTATTGAGCTGTTTCAGCGAGTTCGCCAGTGTGTTCAGCGGCTGGTAGAAACTGGGCGCAATGTTGGCAGAGTTGGTGGCAAAGGTGATATTGCCCGGCATGACGAGGGTGATGTTGTCGCCCTGACGCTGAACCTCAACCCCGGTGTTGGCCATGCTGGCCCGCAATGCAGCCTCTTGCTTGTCGGCGTAGTAGCCATAACCCGCAGCCCCCAGGCCCGCCACAGCGGCACCGATCAATGCGCCCTTGCCACGGTTGTTGTGGTCAATGGCTGCACCGGCAACCGCGCCGGCCAATGCGCCCAGGCCACCGTATTTAGCCGTGTTGCTCATGCCCGTAGAGGCCTGACCTTGATTGTCATAAGGGTTGGTCGATGCGCAACCAGCCAGCAATGCAATCGCACTGGCGGCAATAATCAAACGACGCGAGGTGAACATGGTGACGCTCCTGATCAATCTTTTTGGGGTCAAAAAGCCATTAGCCTTGGACTTTTGCTCGCGTTCGAACACAACCGACGGCAAAAATTCCGTTGGTCGCGTGCATTAGCGCTGAACAAACCATAGCTGTTCACTGGCCACGCCACAAACCCATGTGCGCTGCCCGCCGGGATCATTTCTTTGCTGACTTGCTCCCCACCGGGATGTGCAAGTATGACATCACACTTTCGGTCAGTTCGGTCGCCAGCTTGACCGCTTCCTTATTGCGCGCCATCACGCCAGCCACCAGGCCTTCAATCAAGGCCAGCACGGCGATGCTGGAACTGGTGAGCACGGGGTGATCGGCCGGTGCGAACAGCACATGCCGGGCAATGCTGCTCAGCGGCGAGGCGGGTGAGTCCGTAATGGCCAGCACCGTTGCACCGCGCTCACGGGCAAAGCGCGAAAGCTGCAGCGTATCGATGGAATACCGCGGCAGGGAGATGGACAGCAATACATCCTGCTCGGTGATCGCGGCCAGGCGGTAGGCCGCGTTTTCGTTGCCGCCTTCCATGCTGATGGCGGTGGCGTCGGCGCAAAAAGGAATCAGTGTCGCCGCTGCAAGGCCGGCAAAATGCACGCTATTACCAAAGCCCAGGACGTAAATCTTGCGGGCCTTGAGCAACTGGGTCACAAAGGCCTCGAAGGTATCAGGGTGGTTGTTGGCCGCCGCAGTGGCCAGGTTGCTGCTGGCGCTCTGAATCTGCTCGTGCAAGCCAAATGCGCCGTCGGGGCGATGGGCCAGTTCATTGCGCAACTTGTCGACGGGCGACACCACTTGCTGCAACGTCGCCAGCAACTCGGCCTTCATCCCGGTGTAGCCCCCCAGGTCCATCGCTTTGGCCAAACGGTTGACCGCCGCCGGTGAGGTGGCGGTTTCCTGAGCCATTTCCTCAATCGTCAACGTGGCGGCGCGCAGGGGATGACGCAAGATAAAATCCGCGACTTTGCGTAAAGAAGGCTGCAAGTCCGGGACGATCTCTGCCAGTTTGCGCATCACCGGCGCGGCATACACCGTGGTGTTTCGGGAAGGGCTTGGCATATCCGGCTCAACAACTCCTGTGGATAAAAGAAGGGGCGTCACCCCCGTTTTGTTCCGTGTAGGCGCGAGTGTATCCGAAGCCGTACGCGGCTATTTCAAACTGCCGGAAAGAAACTGCTGCAAGCGCTCAGAACGAGGGTTGACCAGGACTTCTCGCGGGTTGCCCCGCTCCTCCACCAGCCCTTTATGCAGAAACACCAACTGGTTGGAGACTTCGCGAGCGAAGCCCATTTCATGGGTCACAACCACCATCGTGCGCCCCTCCAGTGCCAGGTCCTGCATGACTTTCAGCACGTCCCCCACCAGTTCGGGGTCAAGGGCTGAAGTCGGCTCATCAAACAGCATCACTTCCGGCTCCATGGCTAATGCTCGTGCAATGGCCACGCGCTGCTGTTCCCCGCCGGACATATGGGCCGGCCAGGCGTTCATGCGGTGCGCCACGCCGACCTTGTTCAGGTAATGCTCAGCCTTCTCCCGCGCCTGGGCCTTGCTGATACCGAGCACATGCACCGGAGCTTCCATCACATTTTCCAGGGCATTCATGTGCGCCCACAGGTTGAAGTGCTGAAACACCATCGACAGCCGCGAACGCATACGCTGCAACTGCCCAGGATCAGCGGCCTTGAGCCCGCCCTGACTGTTGTCGATCAGCTTCAATGGCTCGCCATTGAGCACGATGCTGCCCGCGTTCGGCTGTTCCAGCAGGTTGATACAGCGCAGAAAGGTGCTTTTGCCTGAACCGCTGGAGCCAATGATGCTGATGACATCACCGGCCTTGGCTTGCAGCGAGACGCCTTTGAGCACCTCATGGGAGCCGTAGCTTTTGTGCACATCCTGAACGTCAAGTTTGTACATGGTGTCGACTCTCGCAGATTAGTCGCTGAGTAAGCGACCTTGACGAATGGGCGTACTGCCCGCCACTTTCGCCAGCCACAAACCGGGCTGAGCGAAGCGCAAGCGTTCACGGGCGTAAAGGATGCCGTCGGTGCTGGCGCACACCACGCTGTGGCGGTCAGTGAGCGGGTCTATCACCTCAAACAACGGGTCACCTACTTTCACCACCGCCCCCAGCGGCTGCAAAAAACTCACCACCCCCGGGTGCGGCGCGTAGGCGTACTGAGCCCCGGCGAACGGCGTAGCCTTGCAAGGGTGGTCCGGCGCAGCGGGCCACTCACCGTTGATCAGCCCTTGGTCCGCGAGGTAGCCGAGGATCGCTTCGGCGCTTTCCTCGCACGGCTCAGCTTCAGTGTCGGCCATGCCGCGTAACTCCAGGGTTGCTGCGATACACGCCAGCGGTATCTGCGCCTCGGGAAAGCGCTCGGCCAGACGCAACCAGGGAATCGCACACGCCTCATCAAACGCGCTGCCGCCCGCGTCTTCGGCCAGCAATGCGGCACCCGCATGCAAGCGGGCCGCCAACGAACCCAACTGCGGCCAGTTCTGCGGCATGGTGTACAGCAACATGATCGACTCGAAGTCACAGTGCAGGTCCAGCACCACGTCGGCATCACAGGCGTGGCGCATTAACAGGCAACGCAAGCCATCCAGCTCCGAGGCGGCTGCGGGCTGCTCATCCAGCACCTCCATCATGGCCCGGCGAATGCACGCAATGTTGGCTGAGGCCTCGCTGCCCAGCAGGCCTTCGACCCGCGCGGCCACCCCTTCAAATAACTCGGGGAAGTCACGGTTGAAATTCTTGCCACTGGAGAACTCAAAGCGCCCCTGATGCGTGGCCTGGAACATTTGAGCGATCCCGATGGGGTTGGCCATGGGCACCAGTTCAATCACGCCGTTCAACCGGCCCTGGGCTTCAAGCTCGCGCAAGCGGCGCTTAAGCTCCACCGCAACCCGCATGCCCGGCAACTCATCAGCGTGCAAAGACGCCTGGATGTAGGCCTTGCGCGCCCCCTGACCAAAACGAAACAGTGACAGGTAACGCTCGGTGCCCGAGGCACTCCACGGCAATTGGTATTTAACGTGTTCCATAAAATGCCCCTTAGTGCTTGCGCGGTGCCAGGTACGCCAGCCAGCGGCGCTCGGCCAGTTTGAACAGACGCGTCAGAAGGAAGGTCAGAACCAAATAGAAAATGGCCGCTGTGATGTACGCTTCAAACGGCAGGTAATACCGCGCATTGACGGTACGTGCGGCCCCGGTGATATCAATGAGGGTGACAATCGACGCCAGGCTCGTGGTCTGCATCATCATCAAGACTTCGTTGCTGTACTGCGGCAGTACCCGGCGCATGGCCGATGGCAGCAGAATCCGACGAAACAGCGTGATGCGCGACATGCCCATCGCTTTTCCCGCCTCAATTTCACCCGCCGAGGTGGCCTTCAGACTCCCCGCCAACAGCTCGGCGCTGTAGGCACTGGTGTTGATTGCAAACGCCATGCACGCGCAAAACGTGGCACTGGAGAGGTAAGGCCAGAACACGCTTTGACGCACGGCTTCAAATTGCGCCAGACCAAAATAGATCAGAAACAATTGCACCAGCATCGGCGTGCCGCGAATGACATAGGTGTACAACCAGGCCGGAAAATTGATCAAGGGCGAGCGGGACACCCGCATCAGCGCCAGCGGAATCGCCAGTAACAAACCGAAGAACAGCGAAATCAACAGAACCTTGAGGGTCACCAGCACGCCACTGAAGTACAGCGGCAGGTTTTCCCAGATCACGGTGTAGTCAAGCATCATGGCGAGCTCCCCGTCACAGCTCGGCGGCTTTTATGCCGACCGAGTAGCGTTTTTCCAGATAGCGCAGCACCAGCAATGACACGCTGGTCAGCATCAGATAAAGCCCCGCTACCGCGAGGAAAAACGTGAACGGCTCATGGGTCGCATCCGCCGCGCTTTTGGCTTTGAACATCATGTCTTGCAAGCCGATCACCGAAATCAGCGCAGTGGACTTGGTCAGCACCAGCCAGTTGTTCGTAAACCCCGGCAACGCGAAGCGGGTCATCTGCGGCACCAGTATTCGCCAGAACACTTTGCCCGGCCGCATGCCATAGGCCAGCCCCGCTTCTGCCTGCCCCTTGGGAATGGCCATAAATGCGCCGCGAAAGGTTTCCGACAGGTACGCACCAAAAATAAAGCCCATGGTGCACACGCCGGCGATAAAGGGGTTGATGTCGATGTAGTCGGTGGACCCGAGCGCCAAGGCGATACGGTTCACCAGGTCCTGGCCGCCATAGAAAATCAGCAGGATCAGCACCAGGTCCGGGATGCCACGGATCACCGTGGTGTAGGTCTCGCCCAACCTGGCCAGCCACTTGATCGGGGACAAACGGCACGTTGCGCCGATCAGGCCGAGGGCAATGGCCATGGCCATCGACGTCAAGGCCAGGCTCACTGTCAGCCAGGCACCCTCGAGAATGCTCGATCCGTAGCCATAGAGCATGATGAAGTTCCTTGAGCGGGCGTCAAAAAATGCGCAAGACAAACCCTGGCCGCGCCCCCAAGGGGGCGGCGTCAGGGTTGCGGATTGACTTACCTTTGGCCGTAGATGTCGTAGGTGAAGTACTTGCCCATCACCTGGTCGTACTTACCGTTGGCACGGATCGCATCAATCGCGGCATTCAAGCGTTCGGCGTTCGCCGTGTCACCCTTACGCAGAGCAATGCCTGCACCCCGGCCGAAGAATGCCGGGTCATTGATGTCCGGCCCGACCAGGGCATAACCCGCGCCCTGAGGGGTTTTGATAAAGCTTTCATCGGTGTAGATGATGTCAGCAAGCGTGGCGTCCAGACGCCCCGAAATCAGGTCCAGGAAGGCTTCACTCTGCGTCGAGTAGCGCACCACCACGACCCCTTCCGGCTCAAGCTTCTGCGTAGCAAAACGGTCGTAGGTCGAAGAGCGCTGAACCCCCACTCGCTTGCCTTTGAGGTCAACCATCGGGTCGTTGATCACGTTGCCCGCCTTCATCGCGAACTTGCCCGGGGTGTGGTAGTACTTTTTCGTGAAATCAACGGACTTCAAACGGTCCGGCGTAATCGACATCGATGACAACACCGCATCCACTTTGCGCACTTTGAGCGAAGGAATCATGCCGTCGAACTCCTGGACCACCCAGGTGCATTTGATCTTCATTTCTTCGCACAGCGCATTGCCGATGTCGTAGTCAAACCCGCTGATCCCGCCTTCAGGGGTCTTCATCGAAAACGGTGGGTAAGCGGCTTCGATACCAATACGCAACGGCGCGTTATCCGCTTGGGCCACACAGCTGAAAGCGCACAGTGCCAGTGCACCTAGAAGTACTGTCTTGTTCAAATTATTGACTCCTGAAGGGCGTTCGGGGTGAGAACACACACGCCATCCCTGTTGGCGCGGTGGATCAGTCCGTTGACTGTGTGCTGCTATAGATGACACGTATTATTTCAGAAATCAACACAGTGAAAATATTTATATCAAAAATGGCCGAAAAAACACCTCTGCATTGAGCCTGCAGACGCTCTAAAGTGGCTATCTTGATAGGTTGTACAGCGCTGACGAAAATGACTACGCCGCACTGCGTGCGGCGCGGGGCAGCGGGTGCCGGTCAGGCGGCCGAGCGCAAGGCCGGTAAACGAATCAATGACCAGCCGGCATCAGGCTCGGCCAATGGCAGCCGAATGCCATTTTCCGGCAACGGTTCGAGCAGCTTCGGAGCCAGGTCACCCACCATCCAGTTAGCGCTATTGGAAGCGATCACGCGGCCATCTCCCGAGAGCAGCACGGCTTCGTGCTCAAGCCGCATCAGGCTACGAACCAACAGACGCTCCAGGTTGTGCAACGACAAGTCCAGCCCCGCCACCCCGATAAAACGGCCCTGCACCACAATCGGCATGGTGAACGTCAGCACGTACATATTGGTACCGTACAGGTCGACATAGGGCCCCTCTACATTGCTCGCCCCTGTGGTACGCGGGCGGCTGAACCAGGGCATTTCAGTGTAGTCGTAAAAGTTTTCGCGCCGCAGGTCAAAGTTGGGGCGCAACGGCATGGTTTTACCGCCATCGGCCAAATACCACCATTCCAGATGCATTTCGCGATCCGCCAGGCATCCGGGCTCAAGGATCACGCCACCGCCACAGCCAAAGGCACCGGTGGCCAGCAACTGCCGATCAATGGCCGGGCGCAGCGACGCCAAATCCCTTGCCGTGGGCTGGCGGCCTTGCTCCAGTACCCGACCCCAGAGCTGATGCGCTTCGTCCACCAATTGTCGGACCTGGATAAAGACGGTTTCCAGCGTCGTATTGAGCTGTTGGACACACGCAGAAAGGGAAGGGGTTTCACTCGGAGCGATCATGGCATTACCTCACGCAGGGTTAGCTTTCTTTTTATTGGTGGCTGCAAGCGAAATGCCAAGGCGTTAGGCCACCCGGACTGTTCTCGCCCTGTGAATCACTGACTTCGCTGTCTGTTGAGCCTTCCCCGTATAACCTGACACCTGGATACAGCGCTGTGGAGTGGACTTTGGTCACGGGCAACCCAACACCAACGCATCACACAATGACCACGCCAGCCTTACTCACTGTCTTCACTGCCGGCCAGTAACTCCAGCCGCAAGCTCATCAGCCGCTTGATCCCGCGCATGACATGGGCTTCAGCCAAAGCCCCCGCCAGCACCGCATCGTTGTTGATCAACGCTTGCAAAATGGCCCGATGCTCTTGTTCCACCAACGCAATGTCGTTGCCCACGATGGCATCCATCCACAGCAACTCGCCCACCTCCGATTGCAGGCGCATTTCGGCATGCGTGAGGCGCAGAGATTGCGCAGCAGCGGCCACTTCGATATGGAAACGCGCGTCCGCGCGGTGCCGGGCCTGGCGGGTCGTGGCCTTGCCCAATGCTTCGATGTGATGCGCTATGCGCCCATGCTGCTCGCGAGAGCTGCGCTGGGCTGCCAGCCTCGCTGCCGTGCCGGAAATGGCCACTTGCTCGTCACTCAGATCGCGCAAGTCCGGGCCGCTGATCTCCTTGAGCCGCTGCAACAACAAGGCTTCGGGCAGCTCAACAGGCGCACAGACAAAACTGCCGCCATTGCGACCTCGCCGGGTTTCGATCAACCCCCTCTGGCGCAACACCACCAACGCTTCACGCAACGTCACCGTCGCCACACCCAACTGGAGCGCGAGCTCAGACTCACTGGGCAGTTGCTGGCCTTCTGCAAACAGCCCCAATTCAATGGCTTCCACCAGCCGCCGCGCGACCTCATCGGTGCGGCCTTCCTGGCGCAACCGGATAAAGGCGGTACTGCGGTCAGTATTCAGGGCACTCATTGGCTCTCCAAACTCAGCGTGCATGTCATACGCTCACCTGCCGATTCCAGCCTCACAAAGCGCCCATCTGCGGCGCGAGCGAGCCCTCAGCTAAACGTTCAGCCTCGTATCTTATAGCGATTAACTTCGAGCTGATACGGTCGCGGCCGCCCAAGTACCCTCGAAAAAACCACCGAACTCCACATTTACGTGAAAAAACGCGAGAGGGTTGCGCACCGTACAAACATTAAGATATGTTTTTATATGTTTAAGGTGTCCAACAATAAAACCTCAGGGGCCTGCGCCGATTCGCGATGCGCCCCTGCATGCACACAGGGAAACGCCATGCAAACCAAACTTTTGATCAACGGCCAACTGGTCGACGGTGAAGGCGAGAGCCAGGCCGTGTACAACCCCTCCCTGGGTACGGTCCTGGTCAACATCGCAGAGGCCAGCAGCCATCAGGTTGAAGCCGCCGTCATGGCTGCCGATCAAGCGTTTGAAGGCTGGGCGCAAACACCTCCCAAAGACCGCGCACAGTTGCTGCTCAAATTGGCCGACTGTATCGAAGCCCACGCGCACACACTGGCCCGCTTGGAATCGCAGAACTGCGGTAAACCCTACCTCGCGGCCTTGAACGATGAAATTCCGGCCATTGCCGACGTGTTCCGTTTTTTCGCCGGTGCCAGCCGCTGCATGTCGGGCTCGGCGGGCGGTGAATACCTGCCGGGGCACACCTCCATGATTCGTCGCGACCCGCTGGGCGTAGTCGCCTCCATCGCACCGTGGAACTACCCACTCATGATGGTGGCCTGGAAGCTCGCACCCGCACTGGCAGCCGGTAACTGCGTGGTGCTCAAGCCTTCGGAACAAACTCCGCTAACAGCACTGAAACTGGCTGAGTTCATTGCCGAGATCTTCCCAGCTGGCGTGGTAAACATCCTGTTTGGCCGTGGCCCAAGCGTGGGCGAACCCCTGGTAACGCATCCCAAGGTGCGCCTTGTGTCGCTCACGGGTTCCGTGGCGACCGGCGCTCGCATTGTCGGTGCCACCGCCAGCAGCGTTAAACGCACCCATATGGAACTGGGCGGCAAGGCCCCCGTACTGATTTTTGACGATGCTGACATCGACGCCGCCGTTGAAGGCATACGCGCCTTTGGCTTCTATAACGCGGGCCAGGACTGCACCGCCGCGTGCCGCTTGTACGTGCAACAGGGCGTGTACGAAGCCTTCGTGCAAAAGCTCGGGGCGGCCGTGAGCAGCATTCGTCACGGCCTGCAGGACGATCCCGACACCGAACTCGGCCCGCTGATTACCCGCGACCACCTGGAACGTGTGACCGGTTTTGTCGAGCGCGCCAAAGCCCAGCCGCATATTCGGGTGATTACCGGCGGCAACCGCGTCGAAGGCCCGGGCTACTTCTTTGAGCCGACCGTACTGGCCGATGCCCGCCAGGACGACGAGATCGTTCAGCGGGAAGTGTTTGGCCCCGTCGTCAGCATTACGCCGTTCACCGACGAAGCCCAGGCCTTGGCGTACGCCAATGATTCGGACTACGGCCTGGCCTCATCGGTGTGGACGCAGGATGTCGGCCGCGCCAACCGCCTGGCCGCGCGCCTGCAGTACGGCTGCACCTGGGTGAACACGCACTTCATGTTGACCAGCGAAATGCCCCACGGCGGCATGAAGCAATCCGGCTACGGCAAGGACATGTCCATGTACGGGCTGGAAGACTACACCTGTGTGCGCCACGTCATGTTCAAGCACTGACAGGCACCAAAAGCGGGCACTGCAGACGTCTGGCGCATCGTTAACGCGCACCGGACCGAAAGCAGCGCCCGCTCACGGTCTCTCCCCCCTCTGAACCACCCACCGGACACCCCTATAAATGGGTATTCGACATAAAACATATAAAACAAGATGAAATATGGCATAGGTTCTGCTTTGTACTTGGCAGAAGCCTGAATCCGCTGTTTTTGTTACCGCAGGGCACAGCCGCGGTAACGTATTAAGAGGTGTGTCACCATGCTTATCACCGGCATTAAAAGCCGCCCGGTCTACGACGTGTTGCAACCCATGGCGGGTGGGCTTCGCCATCTGATCGCAGGCCAGGGCAGCGGCGGCGCAGCCATGCTGCGACTGATCCAGGACATGACGCCGGCTCAACGCCAGAACAGCGTCCTGCTCTACTCCACCGAATCATTTTCCGGCCACAACCACCTTGACGCTCTGCACGACAGCACCGTTGACGAGATGCACGTGTTCGCCAGTAACCAGGCCCTGCTTGACCACCTGCGCACACTGCTGGGCGAGGCCTACATGGGGACGCGCCTGTACCTGAGCGGGTCGGAAACCTTTATCGGCACCGCCATGCAAGCCGCCAATGCGGTGGACCTCAACCGCGACGAAGTGCTGCGCGAACACAGCGGCACGCTGGTGCGCCGCGTGTGGTGCGTGCATTGCGACACCTACACCGAAAACGTCACCCAACGCCTGTTTACCTGCCCCGGCTGCCACCTCAACCTGGTGGTGCGTGACCACTATTCGCGTCGCCTGGCCGCGTTTCAGGGCATCAAGGCCGATGGCGAAGTACCGGGCGAACTGCCACCTGCCGAGGAGCTGGACACATGAGCACCCAACACGGAACCCTGAGCGTACGCATTGCTCGGATCGAGACCCTGACCCCGGAAATCAAGCGCTTCACCCTGGTCGACCCGCAGGGCAAACACCTGCCGGCGTTCTCCGGGGGCAGCCATGTGGTGGTGCTGGTGCCCAGTGGCGAGAAAACGCAACGCAATGCGTATTCGCTGATGAATTCGCCGTATGACTCCAGCGCCTACCAGATTGCCGTGCGCCGGGTCGCCGAAGGCCGTGGCGGCTCCCGCTATTTGCATGACCACCTGAACGAGGGCGACGAGTTGCAGATTCTGCAGCCGGGCAACTTGTTCCCGTTGGCCAAGCACGCCCGCCAGCACGTGTTTATCGCCGGTGGCGTGGGCATTACCCCGGTGTACTCCCAGCTTGAGGAACTGCTGCTTAAGCAGGCGGACTTTGAACTGCACCTGGCCGTGCGCGGCCCGGACCACACCGCCCTGGGGCATGAACTGCAAGCCCGGTACGGCGACCGCGTCACGTTGTACGTACAGGGCGAAGGGCCGCGCATGGACATTCGTGCCATCCTCACTGACCGCCCATTGGGCAGCCACGTCTATGCCTGCGGGCCAGACAGCATGATCGACGACACACTGGCCAGTGCTCGGGCGCTGGGCTGGACCGACAGCCATGTGCACTTCGAGCGGTTTGTCGAGCAAGGTTCCAACGGCCAGCCCTTTACCGTCACCCTGGCCCGCCAAGGCGTCACCCTCGAGGTACCGCCCGACCAATCCCTGCTCGAAGCCGCCGAAGAGGCCGGCTATCGCGTCCCTTACCTGTGCCGGGGCGGCGCGTGCGGTTATTGCGAAACCGAAGTGCTGGAGATCGACGGCGAGCTGGACCACCGCGATGACTGGCTCAGCGATGAAGACAAACTCAGCAAACGCAAATTCATGCCGTGCGTATCCCGCGCCACCTGCAGCCGTTTGGTCGTAGACCTCTAATATAGGAAGTAAAGTTATGACTGCCTTCAAGCCAATTGAAACCTATTCGGGTGACTACACCTACAGCAACAGCCGGGAAGCGATCACGCGCCTGCCCTTCCCGTACCCCGAAGACCAGTACATGTATTCGATGAACGTCGAGCCACATGTGCCGTTTGGCACGGGTGCCCTGCGCGCGCAATTCGATATCGACGAGCACTACATCTCCGAATGCCATCACCGCGCCCAGACTCTGGAAAACGAGCCCGGCATCCATTACGCCGCGCTGCCACACATGATGGAAGCGCAATGGGACCTGCTGGAACTGCTGATGGAGTCCTATTCGCGGGACTTCCCTGAGCACTTCACACTGGAGAAAAACGGCAGCCAGTGGCACTGGATCAACCGCCCCCTGCAGATCAATCAGACCTTCACGTTCGGTGACACCAGCACACTGCCGATGGACCCGATGGAATACATCACGCGCCAGGCCCAAGGCGAATTCATTCTGCTGGAAGAGCGCGATGAAACCCTGATCATGGGGGCCGGCATGGCCACGCAACGGGCGGACTATTCGCTGCGTTTCAACCTGGGCATGAGCTTTATGGAATTCCACGGCCCGGTGCCCAAGCTGCACGAAATGGGCATTTTGCAGCGCGCCCTGAAATTCCTTCTGCGCCTGCAACCGGGCCACCCTGTGCGCCGCACCAACTGGTCGATTACCGTCAACCCGCGCCTGGAGACGTCCGCAGAAACCCTGCCAGACTGGGCACCGGACCGTACCATCGTGACCGCCGAAAACGCCGGCGACCTGGTCAACCTGCGCGTGGAACTGCAACCCCTGCACCGGCTGCCCCGCAGCAACGCGGTGCTGTTCCCGGTGCGCACCTACCTGGTGAGCCTTAAGCAACTGGCCGAGTTTGCCCCGCAATGGGCCAAACGCATGCACCGGGTTATCCGTGACCTCGATCAGGAACTGGTCGACTACAAGGGCTTCACCCGCTACCGCGATGCCATGGTCACCTGGCTGTCGCAATACGACGATGGCACGCCCGTTGACGAAAGCCAGCAATAACACCCTTTGAGCGCGCCCCCGTGGCGCGCTTTTAGCACTGATCTGTCCGTCACCTCAGAGATCACCCCATGAAAACAAAAACAATGCGTAACTTCCTGCCCGAGAGCTGGAGTCTGGTGTTCAGCGCTGCAGGTTCCGCCTACGGCGTGGGCTTGCTCGGACTGTGGGCTCTGCCCTTTTTGATCAGTGCAATCATTCACGACCTTCATTTGAATGAAGCCCAAGCCGGCATTTTGATGTCGGCCGAATTCGTTTTCACCATGCTGGCGTCGCTGCTGGTTGCGCCCCTGATGGGCCGCGCGCCGCGTCGCACACTGGCACTGATCGGCACCGTACTGGCCATTGTGGCCAACCTCATCAGCGCCAGCATGACCGACCTTTACTCGCTGGCCGCCATGCGCTGCGTAGCCGGTGTTGGCGCGGGGCTGGCCCTGGCCTGCGGCAATGCGTGCGTGTCCAGCGCCAAGCAGCCCGACCGAATTGCCGGGCACATGAACGTGCTGTCTGTGCTGCTGATGATTGTGGTGATGCTGGGCTACGCCAAAGTCATGGCCGCCTATGGTTTGCCCGGCCTGTATTACGCGATGGCCGCCACCATGACCGTCATGCTGCTGGCCATCCCGTTCATGCCCCAGCGCGCGCCTCTGCAAACCCTGCAGGCCAGTGCGCAGCTCAACAAAAGCCACGGTGGCAATGTGCTGCTGACCTTGCCGGCCATCTGCATGATGCTCGCCATGTTTGTGTTTCAGGCCCGCGACACCATGGGTTGGGCCTTCGTTGAACGCATCGGCACCATGGTCGGCTACAGCGGCGACGAAGTGGGCGTGCTGCTGTCGTTCCAGTCGTTCGTGGGCCTGATCGGCCCGCTGCTGGCGGCGATGATCGGCAAGCGCTACGGCCTCAGCACGCCGGTGATTCTGGCCATTCTGCTGACCGGCGGCACCAGCCTGAGCTATGTGCTGGGCGAACACTCCAAAACGCTCTACACCATTGGTGTGATGACCATTTGCGTGACTTACTTCTACGCGCTGAGCTACCTCACCGCCCTGGCCGCCGCCATGGACCGTGAAGGCCGCATCGTCGCCGCGGCCAGCAGCTTCCTGAGCCTGGGGCTGGCTGCGGGCCCGGCCATTTCGGGTGGGCTGATCTCACTGGGCGGGTTGACGCTGGCCGCCTGGGGCATTGCCGTTGCCGTGCTGCTGACCCTGCTGCTGGTGATCATTCCTCTGGCCAGCATCCGCCGTGAACAGGCCTCGCTTACTGTGGCTGTAGCAACCTGATACCCGCCGTCAAAACTTCACCCCCACACTCAGCGCCACGAAATCGCGGTCGCTGAGTGTGTTGTAACGGCCACCGAAAAAGTTGGTGTACGCCAGGCTGGCGATGTAGGTGCTTTGAAACTCACCGTCCAGCCCCAGGGTGATGGCTTTACGACCCTCTTCGAAGTTGGCATTCGGGCCTGGCGAATAGCCGCTGACGTCATGGGACCACGCCACAACGGGCTTGAGGTTCACCCCCGGTAACACGCGGTTGTATTCCCACACCGCTCGCCCGCGATAGCCCCATGACGTGGCGGTGGTAAAGCCGTCATTGCCCGCGCTGCCAAACACCGGATCACGGCCATAACGTAGCGTTGAATGCCCCTCCAGCTCACCCACGTAGGTCACCCCCACTTCCCCGGTGAGCGTCAGCCGGTTCGCGCCCATTGCGTTGTCGAACACATGGGTCAGGGACGTCTGAAACTGAGTGATGGGTTTACGGCGGTAACCAGGGGAATCGGCACCCGGTGTCACGCTCAGTGGCGATGCCGCCGCCAGGCCGGGCAAGAGGGTGACGTTGGCGTACAGCAAGTCGTTGTTGTTGAGCTGCACCGGCGCATTCGGGCGATAGCTCAGTTCACCTTTCCAGGCCGAGCCTGTGGCCAGCGTGGTGGCGAAACTCACACCGTACAGGCGAATGTCTTCAGGGTATTCAACGTAGTAGCTGGCATTGCCTGCAACCATCATCGGTGCCAGCCCGCCCGCGCCGGCAGCCGCGTTGTACACCGACGGCGAAGCGGCGCGGCCGCTGAGGATCGGGTCACGGCTGTGGTAATTCATGACGTAGAGACCGAAATCCGTGTCCAGCGGTTCAAACCGGTAGTGCAGGGCCAGCCCGAATTGCCCGCTGTTGCGCGCATCGCGGTTGGCACCACGGCGCACCCGCACACCCTCACCGTTCACGTCGACGCCCATGCGGGTCAGCGCCGCCAGGTCTGCCACATCCAGCGCCGAGCGTTTGCTCATCACGCGGTAGTTGCCGCTGCAGCCGTCGGCGATCACGTCGGACTGCGAGAAGAACGTCCCGCAGTTATCGGCCTCGGACGGCTCCCAATCGAGTTGATAAAAGGCTTCGGCAGACAGGTTATCCGTCAGGTTTTGCGAAAGATAAAACAGGTTGACCGGCACCCGCCCATCTTTGAACTCCGCGCCCGGGCTGCGCAGGGCCGACAGGTCAGTGGGGTTGATTACATTGATACCCCCGCCGATAAACGTGCCCTCCCCCCAACTCACCACTTGCTTGCCCAAACGCACCAGGCCAGGCTGATCGGCAATCGCATAGTTGTGGTAAACGAACGCGTCCAGCCATTGCGCGCCGGACGACTGGGCCGACGCACGGCGGCCACGGTCACTGATGGGCTTGAAAGGGCGGCTGTCGTCTTGCAGTTCAAAGTCGTACCAATACGTACCGCGCACATACGCACCGCTGTCGCCGTACTTCAGTTCCAGGCCATGAGTGCCGGTGAAAATCTTCGAAAAGGTCTCGCCGCGCCTGAAGTTCAGACGCCCGTCATCCGACAGTTCGGAGTGCCCGGTGCCGCCATTGTTGGCACCGATCAAGCGTTTATCGGCCTTGGCCGTGGACCAACTGGCCCCCACCGAGAGTTCGGAGTCGAGCTGGCCTTCCACATTGCCGAGGTTAAAGCTCAGGCCCCAAGCAGGCCCTGCCAACGTCGAAGCAAGGCTAACGGCCAGTGCCAGCGTGGCAGGCCGCCAGGGCAGGAAGGCTGAGGACATCGATACATCTCCGTGGGCACACTGCGATAAGCCCGCAAGAATGAAGGAAATCCAGTTTTTCACAAGGTTGCGCGCACATCACGCCAGCGTGACGGGCGCGCAAGCGACCATCAGTGCATTTCGGTAAACGCGAGCTTGATGCCCAGCGCAACCAGCACCGCGCCCATGGTGCGGTCGAACCAATGGCCCATGCGGGCGAAACCGGTGCGCACACGCTGATGACTAAACAACATGGCCACCATGCAGAACCACGCGCCAGTGGCCACGGCGAGGTACACGCCATAACCGGCCTGGATCGACAGCGGCGTATGCGGGTTGATCACCACAGTAAACAGCGACAGAAAGAACAAGGTCGCCTTGGGGTTCAGGCCATTGGTCACAAACCCCGACGTGAACGCCCCACGCGCGGTGCGCTCACCCACGACCAATTGAGCCGCCACCGCCGCCGGGGCAACCGGCCGGGCACGCAAGGCCTTGATGCCGATGTACAACAGGTACGCGGCCGCCAGCCATTTCAGCGCGTTGAACAGCACAATCGACTGCGACACGATGATGCCGATCCCCAATAACGAATAGCCGACGTGAAGAAAAATCGCCGTGCCCACCCCGAAAGCCGTAAACATGCCTGCACGACGACCGTGGGTCACGCTCTCACGCACCACAATGGCAAAATCCGGCCCAGGGCTGGCCACAGCCAACAGATGAATCAGGGCAACGGTTAAAAATTCTGTCCAATACATGCAGGGCTCCATTACAAATTGTTTCTTCTGTTAGGCTCGCCACATTACGCTTTCACCCAACAGCACAAAAGGTACAGTTGATGATTAATGCTCACCGCGCCGTGTTTCTGGACTCCTCTTCCCTGGACTTGGGCGACCTTGACCTTGCGCCTCTGCGTCGCCGTTTTAGCGAACTGCACGTGTGCACGGACACCACACCCGCCAACGTGGTCGAGCGCATGCAAGGTGCCAGCGTGGTCATCAGTAACAAGGTCCTGCTCAACGCCGAAACCCTCGCCGCGTGCCCCGATCTGAAGCTGATTCTGGTGGCGGCCACCGGCACCAACAACGTCGATATTGAAGCCGCCCGCGCGCAGGGCATTACCGTCGCCAACTGCCAGGGCTACGGCACCCCCTCGGTGGCACAGCACACCTTGAGCCTGCTGCTGGCCCTGGCCACGCGCCTGCTCGACTACCAAAAAGCCGTAACCGAAGGCCAATGGCAGCAAGCCAAACAGTTCTGCCTGCTGGACTATCCGATCATCGAACTGGAAGGCAAAACCTTGGGCCTGTTTGGCCATGGCGAACTCGGCAGTGCCGTGGCCAGGCTGGCTGAAGCCTTCGGCATGCGCGTGCTGATCGGTCAAATCCCCGGTCGCCCGCCCCGCGCCGACCGCCTGGCGCTGGACGAATTGTTGCCGCAGGTCGATGCGCTGACCTTCCACTGCCCCCTCAACGAACACACGCGCAACCTGATCGGTGCCCGCGAATTGGCCCTGCTCAAGCCGGGCGCGTTTGTGGTGAACACGGCCCGTGGCGGCATCATCGACGAACAGGCGCTGGCCGACGCGTTGCGCAGCGGCCATTTGGGCGGGGCCGCGACCGACGTGCTGAGCGTAGAACCGCCCCGCGATGGCAACCCGTTGCTGGCCGCCGATATTCCACGCCTGATCATCACGCCGCACAGTGCCTGGGGCAGCCGCGAAGCGCGGCAGCGCATCGTCAATCAACTCGGTGAAAACGCCGAAGCCTTCTTCAACGGTACAGCGCTACGGGTTGTCAGTTGATAGACTGCGCCCCTTTTTTGAGGAGCAGAATATGGATCCGCGCAGTGAAGTACTGCTTCGTCAGCCTGAATACTTTCAAGGCTCGCTGCTGTTAGTCGGTTTGCCGGCCGATGATTTACTCGGCCAGTTGCCTAACGCTCACGGCTGGTGCTGGCATGCCGGCGACCAGGCTGCACTCGACGCACGCTTCGAAGGGCGTGTGCATTTCGGGGTTGATGTGCCTGAGCGCGCGTTCGATACCGCCGTGGTGTTTTTGCCCAAGTCCAAAGAGCTGGCCGACTACGTGCTCAATGCCGTAGCGGCGCGCCTGCCGGGCGCCGACGTGTTTCTGGTCGGCGAAAAAAAGGGCGGCATTGAAGGGGCCTCCAAACAGCTGCTGCCCTTGGGCAAGCCACGCAAGCTCGACAGCGCGCGCCATTGCCAACTGTGGCAAGTGACGGTTGAAAACGCCCCGCAGGCCCCGGTATTGGCCGACCTCGCCCAGCATTACGAGCTGCCGCTGGCCGAAGGTCCGCTGAAAGTCGTGACCTTGCCGGGCGTGTTCAGCCACGGCCGGCTGGATCGCGGCAGTGCCCTGCTGCTGGAGCACCTCGATAAACTGCCCAGCGGCCACGTGCTGGATTTCGGCTGCGGTGCAGGGGTTTTGGGGGCGGCAGTCAAGCGTCGCTATCCGCATAACACCGTCACCTTGCTCGATGTCGATGCGTTCGCCACCGCCAGCAGTCGTTTGACCCTGGATGCCAACGGCCTGGAAGCGGAAGTGATTACCGGTGATGGCATTGATGCGGCACCGATGGGCTTGAACTCGATTTTGAGCAACCCGCCGTTCCATGTGGGCGTGCATACGGATTATCACGCTACCGAAAACTTGCTGGAAAAAGCGATCAAACATCTGAAAACAGGTGGCGAACTTCGCCTTGTGGCCAATAGCTTCCTGCGTTATCAACCCTTGATCGAAGCGCAATTTGGCCACTGCACGGTCAAGGCTCAGGGCCAGGGTTTCCGGATCTACAGCGCCAAACGTCGTTAAAACAATTTGAACATTAGGGCTTGCCGGATCGGATTTGCCTAGGCAGAATCCGCTCCGTCCTAGGGGAGTAGTCTCCCGCGAGCGCCACGCTCGCCCGGCATGCGTCAACATACTTGGTCAACAGGCCATGGTGCATGCGACCCAGGTGTCCACACAGATGGACCAGGGTTTGACAAGACCTATGACACGCACACCTTACCCGGGGCGGGAAGGCTGTACGTGTCATAGCCGTGTCGACCCGCCCCTGGAAACCACCTGATGATGCTCGATTCTTTCCTCGTTCCTACCGCAATCGTTGCCTTGGCCGAAATCGGCGACAAGACGCAACTGCTCGCACTCATTCTCGCTGCACGCTTTCGCAAACCCTGGCCCATTATCGCCGGCATCGTGGTCGCCACACTGGCCAACCATGCGGCCGCGGGCGCCGTCGGGGCCTGGTTCGGCAGTTTCTTTTCAGATGCGGTGCTGCACTGGATTCTCGCCGCCAGCTTCGCCGCCACGGCGCTGTGGACCCTGGTCCCGGACAAAATGGACGACGACGAGGCCAGCACGGCGCGTAAGTACGGCCCTTTCGTCACCACCCTGATCACGTTTTTCATCGCAGAAATTGGCGACAAGACCCAAGTCGCGACCGTGATGCTGGCCGCGCAATACCCGGACCTGTGGCTGGTGATTATCGGCACCACCGTGGGCATGCTGATTGCCAACGTACCGGTGGTGATTGCCGGTAATTTCGCCGCGGAAAAACTGCCCCTGACCTTGATCCGTCGACTGGCCGCCACGGCGTTCTTCGTGCTGGCAATCGTGGCGGTGTACAAGGCCATGCAAATCAGCGGCTGGGTGTAGAACGGCGTGGGCCGGCGCGAGCTTTTGCTCACTCAAACGCTCGCGCCGCCCCACGGCTTCAGGTTTTAGGAGCCTGCTGATACAGCGGCAACACCTTCGGGATAGCCGCTTCAAGTGCCGTAATACGGCTGCTGGAGGCCGGGTGAGTGCTCATGAATTCCGGAGGGGAGTTTTGCGAGGCTTGACCCATTTTCTGCCACAGGGTGATCGCGGCATTCGGGTTGTAGCCCGCACGGGCAGCCAGTTCCAGGCCAATCAGGTCGGCTTCGTTTTCATTGCCGCGGCTGTTGGGCAGGGTCAGGCTGTAATTCACCACGGTATCGGCCAGCGCCATGCTGTCCTGGCCAAGGCCAAGTAACGCACCGGCACCCTGTTTGGCGATTTCAATGCCATAGGCTTTGGACATCGACTCACGGCCATGCTCGCGCAAGGCATGGGCAATTTCATGGCCCATAACCGCTGCAATCTCGTCGTCGGTCAGTTTGAGCTTATCAATGATGCCGCTGTAAAAGATGATCTTGCCGCCGGGGCCGCAATTGGCATTGAGTTCGTCACTCTTGATCAAGTTGACTTCCCAGTTCCATTGCGCGGCATCGGGACGAAACGCGGGGGCCTGAGCGATCAAACGATTGGCAATGACCTGCAGGCGCTTGGCATTGGCGCTGGTTTTGTCCAGTGCACCCTTGGTGTTCGCTTCGCTCACGGTCTGCTGATACGACTGCGCGTACATCTGGTCCACTTGCTGGCTCGACAGCATGCTGAACATGTATTGCTTGCGTTCAACACCGACCGCGCCGCCACTGGTGGTGTTCACCGCCTGGCACCCTGCGAGCAACAGACCCGCGCCCACCGCACACACTCTCGCTAATTTACCCATCAACAGTCTCCATAAGGTGGCGCGCATCGTAGCAGACCGCCCATTAACCCGGCGTCAGGCACTCAGGTGCATTGAGCTTCGGATCGTTCACCAGATTGGCCAGCGGCCTTTCACGCAGCGGCAATGGCTGGCTGGCCAGCAAGCCCTGCAACACATGCAGCGGCGTCTCGGGGTCCAGCCACGCCTGCTGACCGGCTTCATCAAGAATTATAGGACGCCGCTGACTGGCCGCCGCCTGAGTGACCACGGCGGTGCTCAGCCACACATGCCCTTGCACGGGATAGGCTTCCCAGATGCCGGCAAAAAACAGTGACGAGCCCTCGCCCGGGGTTAGCCAGTACGGCCGCTTGCGGGTGGTGCCACGCCATTCATAAAAGCCATTGGCCGGGATCAGGCAGCGGCGCTGGCGGAAGGCATCGCGAAACATCGGTTGCTCGGCCAAGGTTTCAGCCCGGGCATGGGCGGGGGTTTTCGACAGGTCGGTCAACCACGCCGGCGTCAGCCCCCAACGCGCGCGCGCCAGCTCACGCTGACCCGGCTGTTCGCCGGCGCGCAGAATCAGGACCGAGTCATTGGGTGAAATATTCCACTGGGCCTGTTGGTCTGCCGGAAAACCGGGCAAGGCTGCAAAAGCAGGGTTCCAGCGAAACAGGGCAAAACGTCCACACATGGGGCTGCACAACTCTTCTATATAAATGCAGTGAAAAAAACGGTCGCCCGCCTCAGCAGTCCAGCACATCCGGGTAACTCTCGGGCTCATCGCCCAGCACCGGTGACGCGGCATTGTACTCATCGATCAACGCCCGTGCGCAGCGCGCTTGATCATCCGGCACCGCCAACCCCAACAAACCCAGCGCCGGCAACTCACCCGTGCCGCCCACCAGGTCGCGGCCCAACAAACTCGCTTCAATGCCTTCACTGGCGAGCATGCCCAGCAATAGCTCGGCTTCCATCAGGTTTTCCGGTTCGTAAATACGTCGCATGGCCTCACCCGCTACTCGTTTTCGCTGTGCACATCGAGCATCCACTCATGGCCATCCGTCTGCAGCGTGAAGACAATCGGCCTACAGCACACCGGGCAATCTTCAATGTAGGTCTGGTCGCCCCCGGACAAGTCGAGTACCGCCTCGCTCGTTTCGCCGCAATAAGGGCAATCATAGGGTTCAGTCTCAAGCATCGCGGTCTCCAGAGTGACTTGTGCGTATAATTGCCGTCTATTTGCAGGGCTATTATTTTTGGCCTGCGTTGTTTACTTACCCTAGCCGTTTCCAACAAGAGAGCATGATGGGCGAATTCGATAGCATCCGACCTTACGACGACACCGAAGTCCCAGCCGTGCTGGCCCGGTTGCTCAGCGACAAGGCGTTTCTGGATATCCTGACCCACTTTCGCTTCCCGCGCCTGGCTGGCGCTTTCAGTTGGCTGCTCAAACCCCTTATAGCGCATCGACTGCGCAAAGAGTTCGCAAGCGTCACGTCGGTGGCAACCTTGCAGGACAAGGTTGAAGTGTATGTCGACCGCACCATCGAACACGCCACAGACGGCGTCACCTACACGGGTGTCGAGCGGCTCAAGTCAGGCACCGCCTACCTGTTTTTGGCCAACCACCGCGACATCGTGATGGACCCGGCTTTTGTCAACTACGCGGTTTACCATGCGGGCCTGCCCACGCCGCGTATCGCCATAGGCGACAACCTGCTGCAAAAGCCGTTCGTCAGCGACCTGATGCGACTGAACAAGAGTTTTATCGTTCACCGCTCCATCACCGGGCGCCGTGAGAAACTGGCGGCGTACCAATTACTGTCGTCCTACATCAACCATTCAATTCGCACGGACGGCCAGTCGATCTGGATTGCCCAGGCCGAAGGCCGGGCCAAAGACGGCGATGACCGCACCGACTCGGCCATCCTGAAAATGTTTCATATGAGCCGCAAGAGCGAGCCGTTTGGCGAAGTGATTCAGTCCTTGAACCTGACACCGGTGTCCATCAGCTACGAATACGACCCGTGCGATCAGGCCAAGGCCCGCGAACTGTATATCCGCGCCACCACCGGCACCTACAGCAAGGCACCGGGCGAAGACGACACCAGCATTGCCAATGGCATTACCGGCTATAAGGGCCGTGTTCACGTGAACTTTGCCGCCCCGATCACCGAAGCCTTCGAGGACAGCAAACTGTTGGCTGCCGAGATGGACCGCCATATTTTGAGCGGCTATCGCCTGTTCCCCGCGCATTACCTGGCCTACGCACAGTGGAACGATGCCGACCCGCAACTGCAAGTACCTGCGGCGGCCGAGGTGTTCCCCACCGACGAACTGGCCAAGGCCCAACAGGAATGGCAGCGCCGCCTGGACACCTGCCCGACCGAGCACCGGCCTTACCTGGTGCAGCAATACGCGATGCCGGTACGCAACCAGTACCGCATCAAGGCCGGTTTGCCTCTGTAACCCCCCTGCTTGCGACCTTTTGACATTCAAGAGATCGCGGGCAAGCTCGACCCTGCCAAGGGACGGTCGTTAATTTTTGCCGTCACCGTATCGTCATGTAGAGAGGCCACTCTGTGGCCCCTCGATAACGACACGGAGCTTGTCATGTTGCACGCAGAAAACCAGGATCGCCTCTACCTCATCGCGCCCAGCGACGAGCAGCAGGCACTGATCGAAGGCCTTGCATTCAATGTTCAGGACCGTCACTGGCTGGTGTATTGCGCCCTGAGCGGCCATGTTCATGCCGATTTGCCCGAGCTCGACCTGTTCACCGGCGTCAGTCGCCTTGAACTGTATGCCGAGGCCGCCTGAACGGCTGCCCAACAAAAAGCCCGGGACCAACACCGTTGGGCCCGGGCTTTGTCAGTGCGATTACTCGCCCAGCAAGCGGCCGACCGACGGGTCCTTGAACACGCGCGTCAGGGCATCACTCAACACATCGCTCACCAACTTGGTGTTGGTTTCCTGGTTGGGTGCCATGCCAAAGCGCTGATCCAGCGAAGCGGCGTAGCGACCGCTGTAGGTACGGCCGCCATTTTTCACATCAGAACGAAAGCTCGCACCAATGGTGGCTTCGGTGACATACATGGTGTCTTTAGGGGACTGGTACTTCAACTCAGCCAGGGTCACGGTCAGCGTAGGGGCATTCATCGCGCCGGACGTTGGCGTGTAGCCCAGCAAGCGCACGGCCGCTTCGGCCTGGGCTTGCAGCTTGGGAATCAGGTCCGCGCTGCTGACGCTGATCGCACTGGTCTCAGGGTACATGCCGCCCCGGGTGCCCAGGGTAGGCGACGGACGACCGTCAACCACACGAACCACCACCGGCTGGCCACGACCAACGGGGGCAAGTTGCGTGGTCAGCTTGGGTTGCGGGCTGAGTTGTTGCGGGCTGTGGGCGCAGCCGACCAGCGTCAGGCTGGTCACAGTAATCAATCCGAACAACAGGCGTTGCAACATGCTCATCTCTCCAAGGCTGGGTAAAACCGACGTTCAGTATAGCGGGGCCAGGCACCTGCGAACCAGCCGCTAACTGTCACGACCCTGTCATGGCCTTTACATAACGGTGTCACGCCGCTCGGGCATCGTTTGCCTCATTACATGAGAGGTTTCTGCCATGCACAGACTAGGGTCGTTGTTCAGCTTTACCCGCCCCCATCGCTGCTTCGCGCACCTGGACAACACTGGACGCTGCCTGGCGTTCAAGCAATGCAAACAACCGCCCGTCGGCGCTCAATGGGTAGAAATTGAAGAGATCCGCCTTAACTGGTTGCATCAAGTGCTCCCTGCCAGCGCCCGGATCCCGGCGCGCCCGCAACGTTCAGCGGCACTGCCACTGCAGGGCCTTTGACGCCCGCACCAATAAAAGTCATTAAACAGGATCAATTGCCCGTCATTCTTCGCTACAATCTCCCCCCGATTATAAGGACGTCTCCTGATCGGGCCTCGCAGCACCGCTAATGCGCATGTATTAGCTCCCCCGCACCGCCCACAGAGAGCCGCCCACACAGATCCTGTGAAGCTGGCGAGCTTGCTGTTCATTGCACCCGCCACCCCCTTCGTACGATCTGCAGAGCTGTCATGATGCTCGGCCACTGCGTTGCTTACCCGCAATGCCTTCCTGACGTTCAGGCTGGCATGCCGTGCGCACGTCAGGTGCCCAGTCTGCGGCAGCTCTTTTTTGAGGTTCACGTATCCAAAAGAGCGTGAAAAAAACGGGTTTTCACAACTTCACAAGAGTGTGGCGAGCAAATGAAAAGTTTTGCGTCTGAACATGCACCATTAGCGTCTGAAACAGCCCCACCAAGCAGGATACAAGTCGGCTCCACAGCACAAGACTGAAAGCCTGTCCGCTTACGGATTTGGTTGCACGAACGGACGCTCTTGACCTTAAGTCGAATTGCCTCCCGGGGACTGAAATGCGTTCATATGAACCTTGAAGGCCCGGTTGGTGGCGCCCGCTGAAGTTGCAAGAAATTGCGAAGAATCGGACATGGCGATACAGGCCACGTGAGACCGCAGGCTTACCTGATGCATGCCGCGGACCGCCTGGCAGCTATGCCGTCAATTTGGTGCCGTAGATTTTGGAGACGCGTTAATGGCGCATAACGAAGCAGTCGACGTAGTACTGGTAGGAGCAGGCATCATGAGTGCCACCCTGGCCGTGCTGCTCAAAGAGCTCGACCCCGGCATTTCGCTGGAAGTAGTAGAGCAAATGGATTCCGGTGCCGCGGAAAGTTCCAACCCGTGGAACAACGCAGGCACAGGCCACGCCGGGTTGTGCGAGTTGAACTACACGCCGCAAGCGGCTGACGGTTCGATCGACATCAAAAAGGCTGTGCATATCAATGCCCAGTTCGAGGTGTCCAAACAGTTTTGGGCCTACCTGGCGCAACAAGGCACCTTCGGTTCCTGCAAGTCCTTCATTAGCCCGATCCCCCACCTGAGCTATGTCGAAGGTGAAAAAGGCGTGTCCTTCCTGAAGAAACGTTTTGACGTGCTGAGCCAGCACCATGCGTTTGCCGACATGGAATACACCGAAGACAAAGCCAAGATGGCCGAGTGGATGCCCCTGATGATGCCGGGCCGCCCTGCGGACCAGGTGATCTCGGCAACCCGCGTTGAACACGGTACAGACGTCAACTTCGGTGCCCTGACCCAGCAGTTGCTCAAGCACCTGGCCAGCGCCCCGGACACGCAAATCAAGTACAGCAAAAAAGTCACCGGCCTCAAGCGTAACGGCAGTGGCTGGACGGTGAGCATCAAGGACATCAACAGCGGCAATACTCGCCATGTGGATGCCAAATTTGTGTTCCTGGGTGCTGGTGGTGCGGCCCTGCCACTGCTGCAAGCCTCGGGCATTGAAGAAAGCAAAGGCTACGGCGGTTTCCCGGTAAGCGGCCAATGGCTGCGCTGCGACAACCCGGAAGTGGTCAAGCAACACCAGGCCAAGGTTTACAGCCAAGCCGCCGTGGGCTCGCCGCCAATGTCGGTTCCGCACTTGGACACCCGTGTGGTTGACGGCAAAAAATCGCTGCTGTTCGGGCCTTATGCCGGCTTCACCACCAAGTTCCTCAAGCACGGCTCGTTCCTGGACCTGCCAATGTCGATTCGCTTGGGCAACATTGGCCCGATGCTCGCCGTGGCCCGTGACAACATGGACCTGACCAAGTACCTGGTCAGCGAAGTGCGTCAGTCGATGGAACAGCGCCTGGACTCCCTGCGTCGCTTCTACCCGCAGGCGAAAGCGCAAGACTGGCGCCTGGAAATTGCCGGGCAACGGGTTCAGATCATCAAGAAGGACCCGAAAAAAGGCGGCGTGCTGCAGTTCGGCACGGAGCTGGTCGCGGCGAAGGACGGTTCCCTGGCCGCGCTGCTGGGTGCCTCGCCAGGTGCTTCGGTAACGGTTTCGATCATGCTGGACCTGATTGAGCGCTGCTTCGCGCAAAAAGCTACAGGCGAGTGGGCAGCCAAACTCAAGGAAATTTTCCCGGCCCGGGAGAAAGTGCTTGAGACCGACGCGCAGCTGTACCGTGAAATCAGCACCCGCAATGCCGAGTTGCTGGAGCTGGTTGAGCCCAAAACGGCTATCGCGTAGTCACGCGCTCGCGTACTGACGCGAGATGAAAAGCCCCTGCCCCTTCCGGGCCAGGGGCTTTTTTTCGTCTGCACGCCGCCCGCTACCCCATGGTAAACAGCACCCGCGTGCCGCCATTGCGCACAAACTCATCATCGTCCGGCACGACAATCAATTCGCTAGCACATGCAATATCAACCGCCCCAGTGGATGTCGCATCGACCCAACGCTGCAGGCGATCGGGGGCGGTGTTTGTGTGACCAAAGCCAAACAGGCACGCCTGCTCACCCTGGTGATAGGTAAACGTTTGAGTACCCCGGGACTCAGGCAAGTAAAACACCAGTTCCTGGCTCGCGTGCGGCTCGACAATATAGTCATGGCCCGCATTATCAGGGTCTTCCAGCAATGAGAAATCATCCCCCGGGGTAATCGCATAAGCCGAGGCATTGAACACTTCGACCTCCAGCACCTCATCCATCGCCATGGCGGTCGCGCTAACGCCCAGACCCACCAGCAAGCACACCGCAAAACGTCCTGTTTTGTTCATTGCCCCACTCCCTTTAAGTTGAACCCCACCCGGCAGCGCTGTAACGCCCGGCCTGCGTGACACCCTGTTGAGTATTGTGGGCCCACGCAAAAGCCCACCACCGCCAAGCAGATGCGGGGTGTGGGATCATTCTTTAATCAAGGGGGATTTATACGCTTGCAGGAACCGCCACGGTACTGTGCAGGAGCCGCCGGTCGACGCGCGATGGCTCGCGATCTTTACCTTTGAAGGTTAAAAGATCGCGAGCAAGCTCGCTCCTACGAATTGTCTACATGCACTCGCAAGCCTGATCCCAGTGAAGTCAGGGAAAGGTCTGAAACTGCATGGCAATACTCATGATCAACCGCGGGCTTTAACGATGAGTTCAATGTACTCGTCGGCGTTGCGCTGATCTTTGATGATGTCGACAAAGGTCTGACCGTGTTCGTCCTTGCCATCAACGTCATAGCCGGCCTCTTTGAAGAAGCCCAAAAAGCGCTCGAAATCGTCGATACGCAGGCCACGGTAGGCTTTGATCAGTTTGTGCAGCGACGGCGACGTGGCATCCACGGGTTCGAAGTCCAGGAACAACTTGACCTGCTCGTCGCCGATTTCATCACCAATCAACTGCTTCTTGTCTTTACGCATATCCGGCTCCAGCCTGCTGATACTTCACGGGGCCCGCAGTTTACCCAAGGCTCAACGCGCGCGCACGCTGCCGGTGTGCAAGTCGGCCCAGATATGGCCATTGGCATAGGTCAAAAACTGGCAGTACACCGTGTCGTTGCGCAACAGGTCCATCACCAGCGGGTATTGGGACAGCGGGTAAGACAAGCTCAGCGTGCGGGTCTTGCTGTCGAACGCGGGCTTTTTCAAGCTCTTGCTTTCGCCATCAAATGCAATCAGCACCTCACGAACCGTAGCCCCCTGGCTCAGCGGGTTACCCTTGAGCCGGATAAACACGGGGGACGTTACCGGGATCGGTTGCTGATTGGACGGGCGCTGGCTGCCGACCACCACCGAGTACGACGTGATGTGCATCAACTGTTGCTGCTCGGGTTTTTCGGCACGCAGTTGCAAGTCATCCGCCGGTAAAAACTGCGCATGCAAAGGCGCGGTTGCCCCTGGCGCGGCGGCCAAGGGTAGGCTGGCGAGCATCATGCTCAGTGCAGCACTGCGAAGTAAAAGGCTCATGTCAGGGTCCAGAACGCGGGGAGCAGCACTCTAGCATGGGCGCACCGACGGTTCGTTAATCGGCTGCTCAACCATCTGCCGGTGTTCAATGCGCACATGCCTGGGGTGGAACCGCGCCAGGCTGCTGCGGTGCCCCACGCTGATGAGGCTCACGCCTGGCAATTGATCGATCAACGCCTGGTACAACAGGGCCTCGTCCTCTTCATCCATCGCCGAGGTGGACTCATCCATATACAGCCACTGCGGGCGATACAACAACGCACGGGCAACACTCAGGCGTTGCTGTTCACCTCCCGACAACTGGCGTTGCCAGTGATTGACCTCATCAAGCCTGGGGATCAAGTGCTCCAGCCGACAGGCACGCAACACCGCTTCATAGCGCCCGGTGTCGTAAGCCTCACCGCCCTGTGGATAACTCAACGCGTCACGCAGCGCCCCTATCGGCACGTACGGCTTTTGCGGCAAGAACAACCCGCGTTCAGCCGGCATGCGAATCGACCCGCCACCTTGCGGCCAAAGCCCGCCCATCGCACGTAACAGCGTGCTTTTACCGCTGCCGGAACGGCCGCTGAGCATCAGGCGCTCCCCCGCGACCACGTGCAGGTTGGCGTGCTGCAGCAACGCGCGGCCGTCCGCCAGATTCAGGTCCAGGTTCTCAACCTGCACAGCATCACCCTGGGTCTGCACGTCGATCGCAGGCGGGCGCTGCTCGTTGTCAGTCATGGCCTGACGAAAACTCAGCAACCGATCACAGGTGGCGCGCCATGCGGCCAGCGTCACGTAGGCGTCGATAAACCAGCTGAAGTTCTCTTGCACGTTGCCGAACGCCGAGTTGATTTGCATCAGCTCACCCAACTCGATCTTGCCCGCGAAGTAACGCGGTGCGGCGACGATAAAAGGGAAAATAATGGCGATCTGTGAGTACCCGGCCGTAAAGAACGTCAGGCGTTTCGTCACGTTCATTTGTGTCCAGAAGTTGTTCCAGACCTTGTTGAAGCGCGTGCTAAGGCGCTCGTGTTCGTTGGCTTCGCCGCTGTACAACGCAATGCTCTCGGCGTTTTCGCGCACGCGAACCATCGCGAAACGCATGTCCGCTTCGTAACGTTGTTGCTGATTGCTCAGGCCGATCAAGCGGCGACCGATCAGGTGCGCCAACCAACTGCCAACAGCGGCATACACCAACGCGCACCAGAACATGTAGCCGGGAATGGTGAAGCCAAAGACTTCAATGCTGCCCGACACGCCCCACAAAATAATCGAAAAGGACACCAGGCTGACCACGTTGCGGATCAAACCCAGGCCCAGGGTGAGCGTGTTATCGGTAAACGAATTGAGGTCTTCGCTGATGCGCTGGTCGGGGTTGTCGGTGTAACCGCCCTGCTCCAGGTGGTAATAGTTTTTATGCGCCAGCCAGCGCGCAAAGTGCTGTTCGGTCAGCCACCGGCGCCAGCGAATCGTCAGCATCTGAGTCAGGTAGAGCCGGTACACCGCGCCGACAATACCCGCTGCCGCAATCAGCCCGAAGTAACCGATCAGGCGCCAGAATGCCGCGCCGTCCTTCTGTTCCAGTGCGTTGTAGAAGTCTTTGTACCAATGGTTGATCCACACCGATATACCGACGCTAACCAGCGACAACGCGATCACTGCAATAAGCAGTATCCATGCCCGGCCCCGTTCTTCGCTGCGCCAGTAGGGCGTGATGAGCCCCCAAACCTTCGGTATAAAATCGCCACGCACAGCATCGTTCACGACAGAAGACTCAGCGTTCTGATTCATCGTTCAGGCTCAAGTGGAAAAAAGAACAACCCGCTGGCCGGTCAGGGCGACCGGCCATCAACGCTTGGAAACGTCTTGATACAGATTAGGGGGTGTCTCTATCGCGTTGCAAGCCGCAACGCGATTGCTACAGCTCCCATTCAGCGTCGCACGGGGCGCTTCTGCAATTTGCGCTGCAAAGTGCGGCGGTGCATGCCCAGGGCGCGGGCTGTCGCGGAGATATTACCTTCGTGCTCGGTCAGCACGCGCTGAATGTGCTCCCACTGCAAGCGGTCGACCGACATGGGGTTCTCGGGCACCAGCGCATCGAGGTCCGTGTGTTGGGTCAGCAACGCCGCCAGCACATCGTCTGCATCGGCCGGTTTGCACAGGTAGTTACAGGCCCCGCGCTTGATTGCCTCAACAGCGGTAGCGATGCTCGAATAACCGGTGAGAATCACCACCCGCATGTCGGCGTCGAGTTCCAGCAACTTGGGCAACAAAACCAGGCCCGAGTCGCCGTCCATTTTCAGGTCCAGCACGGCAAATTCGGGCAAGTCCTTTCGGGCCAGCTCCAGGCCTTCTTCAGCCGAGCCCGCGGTGCTGACGCGAAACCCTCTGCGCGCCATTGCACGGGCCATCACGCGGGTAAACGTCGCGTCATCGTCGACCAGCAACAAATGCGGCAGCTCTTCGCCTTCGCCTTCGACTTGAATTTCTTCACTCATTTTCGTTTCCTCGGGCGACACGCGGCAGGCGCAGCTCGGTCAGCGTGCCGCCATCCTCGTGACTGTAGAGTTTTACCGAGCCGCCGGCGCGTGTCACGCTGGCTTTGCTCAAAAACAGGCCCAGGCCGAAACCTTTGCCCTTGGTGGTAAAAAAGGGTTTACCGATTTGTTCGGCGATCACCAGCGGCACACCCGGGCCGTGGTCGCGAATGCTGATGGTCAAGTCTACGGCATCCCAGTCGACATTGACTTCCAGCCCTTCCGGGCAGGCATCGGCTGCATTGTTCAGCAGATTGAGCAGCGCCTGCGTCAAATCGGGCGGGGGGGCCAGACGGGGCACAGGGGTGTGGCCCAGGCATTGAAAACGGTAAGTGGCTTCAGGGCGCATCAAGTGCCAACGGTTCAACGCTTCGTTCAGCCACTCGGTGACGTCCTGCTCCTCAATGGCCAAGCGACGGTTGGCCTCCGCCGCGCGCACCAGTTGCTGCAACGTCTCCTTGCACAGCTTGACCTGGTCCTGCAGCACGCTCAGGTCGTCCTGCAGTTCGGGGTTGGGATGGTCGCGACGCATCTCTTTAAGTAACACACTCATGGTCGACAAAGGCGTGCCCAGTTCATGGGCCGCGCCCGCTGCTTGTGTGGCGACGGCCAAGAGCTGCTGGTCGCGCAGGCCTTCTTCACGGCGCAAGGCGCGCAATTCTTCCTGGCGACGCAACTCATGGGCCATTTTGGCGGCGAAAAAGGTAATAACCGCCGCCGACAGCGCAAAGCTCAGCCACATGCCGTAGATCTGCAGCTTTTCGCGGAAAAACGCCGCCGTATCCAAGGGGTAGGATTGCACCAGCAGCAAGGTGTACAGCGTTAATGCGATGCCCGACAGCACCACGGAAAAACGCCACGGCAACGTCACGGCAGCTATCGTCAGCGGTACCAGGTAATACGACACAAACGGGTTGGTCGAGCCCCCCGAGAAATACAGCAATGCACTGTGGATAAAAATGTCGCAAGCCAGTTGCAATGCGTATTCCAGTTCGGTCACCGGCCAGGTGGTGCGCAACCGGATGGCCGTAAAGGCGCACAACAACATAGAGAAACCCAGGGTCGCACACAACTGAAACCAGGGCAGGGGCAACAGGTCGAACAGGTAGGCAATGCCCACCGAGCCCGCCTGCGCGGCCAGTACCAAGGTGCGAATAAACGTAAGCCGCCAAAGGTTTTGGCGAGTAGCAGACATTAAAGGTGCGGGGGCGAGCATGAGCCCTCCTGATGAGCGCTCCAGGTGAATCGCAGGGAGTATAACCACCCGAATAGCCTCACAGGCTAAACTGCGGCAATGAGCCACAGTGTTTTTTACGCGATTCAGGCGGCTGCCCCTTGCCTGCGCCGGCACAGCCGGTCGATGCTCGATTGCGCACGCGCTTTTAAACGATCAAAAGCTCGCGCCTACGCACCCAGTGAAGGCCAGTTGTATGAAAAATGTAACTGGGCGAACTGATGGCCACTTTATGCAGTCTTACACGTCTTGCTGACCTCATCCCAAGGAGCTTTTATGTCAACTTTCCAGCGCACCGCCGCCCTTCTGACCTTGAGCATCGGTGCACTTGCCAGCCTGCCCGCACTGGCCGATGGCATTCACTACAACCAGATCTCCTTGCGCGCCGAAGCCAGCCAGGAAGTCCCGCGTGACCTGATGATCGTGACGCTCTACACCGAGGCGCAAAATACCGATGCCGCCAAACTGGCCGCTGAAGTCACCAACGCCATGAACAAGGCGATTGGCCAGGCCAAGCAAGTCAAGGACGTGACCTTGCGCCAGGGCAACCGTAACAGCTACCCGATCTACGACAACAAAACCCAAAAAATCACCGGCTGGCGTGAGCGCGCCGAACTGCGCCTGGAAAGCGCCGACTTTGCCGCGCTGTCCAAGCTCACGGGCGACCTGATGCAAACCCTGAAAATGGGCAACATGCAATTTACCGTCGGTAACGAGGCTCGCAAGACCAGCGAAGACGCCCTGCTCAAAGACGCCGTGGCCGCATTCAAGGCACGCGCCCAACTGGCGACCGACGCCCTGGGCGGCAAGGGCTACAAGATCGTCAACCTGAACCTCAACAGCAACGGTTACCCGCAACCGTACATGCGTAATGTCATGATGATGAAAGCCGCATCCGCCGAAATGGACGCCGCGCCCACCCCGGAAGTCGAGGCCGGCACCAGCGAAGTCAGCATGAGCGCTGACGGCGTGATTGAAGTCCTCATGCCATAAGCTCAAGCCTTGTCCAAAAGCCCTTGTCGCGCCACCGCTTCAAGGGCTTTTTTGTGGACATCAAACGCAGAACGCAGCAAAAACAGCTAAATAAGAGAAGAAGACTACAACTTAAAGCGAATCTGCCTGACATCTATACCGATCAAAAGTCGAGTTAAGTAGCCGCTCCCCCGATAGCAATACGCACACGTCGTCAAAGCATGCGCGAATGTTCGCCGCGGCACCGACGCTGCCGACGCAAACAACTCAATTTTCGATCCATTTCACACAGGAGGCATTCGTTTCCGCTCGCCACACCTGAGTGACTGAATCGGCATCCGGCACGGCTTGCACAAGGCAGGGGGCAGACGTAGCGCTGGGTTGGCTCACAAGGTCGCCCTCACACCCATAATGACAATAATCATGAGGTCTCCATGTTCAAACACGCGGTCCTTCCGTTTCTAGTCAGTGCCAGCCTGCTGGCCAGCGCACCGGGCGCACACGCCGCCACCAGCCTGGTGTATTGCTCTGAAGGCAGCCCGGCCGGCTTTGACCCGGGCCAATACACCACGGGCACCGATTTCGACGCCTCCGCCGAGACACTCTACAACCGGCTCAGCGAGTTTGAGCGCGGCAGCACCACAGTGATTCCAGGCCTCGCGACGCACTGGGACATTGCCCCGGACAACCTGACCTACACCTTTCATCTGCGTGAAGGGGTCAAGTTCCACGCCACGCCGTACTTCAAGCCCACCCGCGACTTCAACGCCGACGACGTACTGTTCACCTTCAACCGCATGCTCGACAAAGACATGGCCTTCCGTAAGGCCTACCCCTCCGAGTTTCCTTACTTCGTCGACATGGGCATGGACAACAACATCAAGTCCGTCGAAAAAATCGACGACAAGACGGTCAAGTTCACGCTGAACACCGTGGATGCCGCGTTTATTCAAAACATGGCGATGCACTTTGCTTCCATCTTGTCGGCCGAATACGCCGATACCCTGCTCAAGGCCGGCAAGCCTTCGCAAATCAACCAAAAACCCATCGGCACGGGGCCGTTTGTGTTCAAGAGCTACCAGAAAGACTCGAACATTCGCTACACCGGCAACAAGGCGTACTGGAAACCTGAAGATGTCAGGCTCGACAACCTGATATTTGCCATCACCACCGACGCGTCCGTACGCGTGCAAAAACTCAAAAAGAACGAATGCCAGGTCACGATCTACCCGCGCCCGGCCGACCTGAAAGCCCTCAAAGAAGACCCGAACCTGAAGATGCCAGATCAGGCGGGCTTTAACGTCGGCTACGTGGCCTACAACGTCATGGACAAAATCAAGGGCAGTGACGAGCCGAACCCGATGGCCCAACTCAAGGTGCGCCAGGCCCTGGACATGGCGGTGAACAAGCCGCAAATCATTGCCTCGGTGTACCAGGGTGCTGGCCAGTTGGCCGTCAATGTCATGCCGCCAACGCAGTGGTCCTACGACGACACCCTTCAGGACGCCCCCTACAACCCCGAGAAGGCCAGGCAGTTGCTCAAAGAAGCGGGTATCCCGGACGGCACCGAGATCACCCTGTGGGCCATGCCGGTCCAGCGCCCCTACAACCCCAATGCCAAGCTGATGGCTGAAATGCTGCAGTCAGATTGGGCCAACATCGGCATCAAGGCCAAGATCGTGACCTACGAATGGGGCGAGTACATCAAGCGCTCCAGGGGCGGTGAAAACGGTGCCATGATCATCGGCTGGAGTGGTGACAACGGCGACCCGGACAACTGGCTCGGCACGCTCTTCGGTTGTGACTCGATCAATGGCAACAACTTCGCCAAGTGGTGCGACAAGCCCTTTGACGACCTGGTAAAAGCCGCCAAAGCCACCACTGACGTGGCCGAGCGCACCCGCCTGTACAAACTGGCGCAACAGCGCCTCAAGAGCCAGTTGCCCATGACGCCGATTGCCCACTCAACGGTGTATCTGCCAATGCGTAAAAATGTCGAGGACTTTAAGATCAGCCCGCTGGGGCTGACCTCCTTCCACGGGGTTGGTCTCGCTGACTAAGCTGCCGGGTGAATGCGGCGACAGCGCCGCATTCATTGGCCTTCCAAAGATTCAGAAAAAACCCTCATCCCAAAGCCACTGCGGACTACACCAGTACTGATAGGACTAAGAGACGTTTCCTACAGAACTGTCAGCAATGACGCATTTACGGCAACCCGCCGACTCCCTAACTTCGACGCTCATCAGCCTTGAGGCCCAAACGCCCGCTGAGGGTCGCCACACCTCGTCTGAAAAACGTCGCGGGCCCAAAGCTCACACCACAACAACAAGAAAAGGACCGGGATGCCATGCGCCACTCTCTGCTGTTAACTGCACTGCTCAGCGCCGGCCTCCTCGCCGGCAGCCCTCTTGCCTATGCTGCCAACAGCCTGGTGTTCTGCTCCGAAGGCAGCCCTGCCGGTTTTGATACCGCGCAATACACCACGTCCATCGACAACGATGCCGCCGAACCGATCTACAACCGCCTCGCCGAGTTTGAAAGAGGCGGCACCGCGGCCATCCCGGCGCTGGCAACGCGCTGGGAGGTTTCCGAAGACGGCTTGACCTGGACTTTTCACCTGCGCGAGGGGGTCAAGTTTCACACCACACAATGGTTCACCCCTACCCGCGACTTCAACGCGGACGACGTGCTCTTCACATTCAATCGCATGCTCGATCCCCAACATCCGTTTCGTAAGGCCTACCCCACCGAGTTCCCGTACTTCACCGCCATGAGCCTGGACACGAACATCGCCCGTGTTGAAAAAACCGGGCCGATGACGGTGGTTATGCAGCTCAACGCGGTGGATGCTGCCTTTACTCAAAACCTGGCCATGAGCTTCGCCTCGATCCTGTCAGCGGAATATGCCGGGCAACTGCTCAAGGCCGGCAAGCCCGGCGAGATCAATCAAAAGCCTGTGGGTACCGGGCCGTTTGTCTTCCAGCGCTACCAAAAAGACTCGAACATCCGCTACGCCGCCAACAAAACCTACTGGGACCCCCGCCAGGTCAAACTCGACAACCTGATTTTCTCCATCAACGTAGACGCATCGGCCCGCATGCAAAAGCTGCGCAAAAACGAGTGCCAGGTTTCACTCAGCCCGCGCCCGGCCGATATCGAGGGGCTGAAGGCAGACGCCAGCCTGCAGGTCATTGAGAAACCCGGCTTCAACCTCGGCTACATCGCCTACAACGTGCAGCACCCTCCTTTCGACCAATTGCCCGTGCGCCAGGCGTTGGACATGGCCATCAACAAGGATGAAATCCTCAAGGCCGTGTATCAGGGCCAGGGCCAGAAAGCCGTCAATGCCATGCCACCCACTCAGTGGTCCTACGACGACACCCTCGTCGATGCCCCGTACAACCCTGAAAAAGCCAAGGCATTACTCGCCGCCGCAGGGGTTAAGGAAGGCACAGAAATCACGCTGTGGGCCATGCCCGTGCAACGCCCCTACAACCCCAACGCCAGGCTGATGGCCGAAATGCTGCAATCGGACTGGGGCAAGGTCGGGCTCAAGGTCAAGATTGTCAGTTATGAATGGGGCGAGTTCATCAAGCGCACCAAAAATGGTGAGCACGACATCACGCTGATTGGCTGGACCGGCGACAACGGCGACCCGGATAACTGGCTCGGCACGCTCTACAGCTGCGACGCCGTGGGTAGCAACAACTACTCCATGTGGTGCGACAAGGCTTACGACACATTGGTCAAAAAGGCCAAAACCATCACCGACCGCGCGCAGCGCACCGTGCTCTACAAGCAAGCCCAACAACTCATCAAACAGCAAGTGCCAATGACCCCCATTGCGCACTCCACCGTCAACCAGCCGCTCAGTGCCAAGGTTGACGGTTTTAAGGTCAGCCCTTTCGGGCGCAGCATTTTTTCAGGCGTCAGCCTCAACGACTAACCCCCTGATTCACCTCGCCACGCCAGGCCACCGTTGAGGTGGTCCGGCCCCGTGTTGCCGATTGCAGGCCTGCCCACGGTTTGCCCAGCGCTAAAGCGTTCAACAACAACAAAAAGAAAGAAGAGGAGCCTCAACCATGAAAACGACCCACAGCACGTTGTTGGCCTTGTCCATCAGCAGCTTCACGGCCCTGGCCAGTGCCGACGCCTTCATACCGACCGAGTTGAAAACGGGGCCCAGCGCTCAGAGCCAGGCCCGAGGCTTCGTGGAAGAACAAACGTTGGGCGGCAGTACCCGCAACTGGTACGCCAATGAACTCAAGCGCCATGACGATCGGTTCAACTACAACGACCATGGCAAGCCTAAGTCCTCGCCACGCCGAATCAACTGGGTACAGGGCACGATCCTGGATTACACCTCGGGCTTCACCCAAGGGACCTTGGGCTTCAGCACCCAAGTGGCGGCGTACAACGCCATCGCCCTGGACCGCGACATCAATCATATTGCCGGCAATAACAACCGTACCCTGAGCCGCCGCAACGGCGATGCCGTCGGCCAATGGAGCAAACTGGGCCTGGCCAACGTCAGCGCGCGCCTGGCCAACACCACACTGACCGTCGGCCGACAGAACTTCAGCAGCCCCATCATTGATGTGGTCGGCAATCGTGCACTGCCCTCAAGCTTTGAAGGGTTTGCGTTGCACAGCGAAGCGTTCAACAACCTGTCTTTCGACGCGGGCACCTTCGACCGCGTATCCCCGCGTACCGAGCAAAGCTTGAGCAAGTTTCGCAGCGAATACGGTGCCACCGGTGTCGAAACCGACCGAGCCACGGTCGCCGGGCTCAACTACCAACCTTTTAAAAGCCTCAAGACCACGCTCTACGCCAGCCATGTCGAGGACTTCTGGAACCAGTATTACGTCGGTGCCGTACACGACATGGGGGACAAGGCCACGCTGGGCCTGAACACCAGTTTCAATTACTACAAAACCCTCGATACCGGCCGCAAAGCGATGGGGGACATCGATAACAACACCTTCAGCCTGGCCTTCGCCCTGACCCACCAGGCCCATACCGTGGCCTTGTCGTACCAGCAGGTCAGCGGCGATGAGTACTTTGACTACCTGCATGAAACCAATGGGATTTACCTGGCCAATTCCTTGCTTTCGGACTTCAACGGCCCGAACGAGAAATCGCTGCAACTGGCCTACATCATCGACATGGCGCCGTACGGCCTACCGGGCCTGAAGTTCAACGCCTACCACGCCCGGGGCTGGGACATTGACGGCACCGGCTACAAAGGCACGGCCTATGATGTACGCAACATGCACGGTGAAAAGCACTCCGAGTACAGCATTGGCACCTCCTACGCTGTTCAGAGTGGGCCCTTGAAAGACACCGCTATTCGCGTCACGTATTCCACGCACCGCGCCAGCAAAAATCAGTCCGACGGCAACCTCAATGAGTTCCGCGTGGTGACGACCATTCCGTTCAACCTGCTGTAAACCGGCCTTGCACACACGATAAGGCGATGGCTGAGTCAACGGCTCAGCCGTCGTCATTTCGCAGACTTAACTCATTGAAGGGGATTGCCATGAAAAGGCTTCCACTGCACGTCGCGCTCGTCGTCACGCTGTTCGGCACAGCGGCCGGCGTTTCGGCCAAAAACCTGGTGGTCTGTACCGAGGCCAGCCCTGACGGGTTCGATATCGCCCGATACACCACCGCCGTCACGGCCGATGCGGCAGCCGAGACGCTGTTCAACCGCCTGGCCGACTTCGCCCCCGGCACAACCGATGTCGTGCCGGCATTGGCCGAACGCTGGGACATCAGCCCGGACGGCCTGGAGTACACCTTCTACCTGCGCCCCGGTGTGAAGTTTCATACCACCCGCTACTTCAAGCCGACCCGTACCCTGAATGCAGACGATGTAGTCTGGAGCTTTCAACGCCAACTGGACCCCAACCATCCGTGGCATAGTTCCTCACTGATCGGGTACCCGTACTTTGAAAGCATGGGGTTTAAAACACTGCTCAAGCGCATTGAAAAAGTGGACGACCTCACGGTAAAAATCACCCTCAATAACGCCGAGGCCCCCTTTTTACGTGACGTGGCCATGGCGTTCACCTCCATCTACTCGGCGGAATATGCCGACCAGTTGCTCAAGGCCGGCAAAACCGAAGACCTGAACAGCAAACCGATCGGCACCGGCCCGTTTAGCTTTATGCGTTACAGCAAGGATGCACAGGTACGCTTCAAGGCCAACCCCGACTACTTTCGCGGCGAGCCACCCAGCGACTCACTGATTTTTGCCATCACCACTGACAGCAACGTGCGCCTGCAAAAACTCAAGGCCAACGAATGCCAGATCGCGGTGGCCCCCAAACCCGATGACGTCAAACACCTGCGCACCGACCCCAACCTTAAGGTGGATGAACGCGCCGCCCTGATCACCAGTTACATCGCCATTAACACCCAGCACCCGTATCTGGACGATGTGCGGGTACGCAAAGCCCTCAACCTGGCCTTCGACCGGCGCACCTACCTCAACAGCGTGCACGGCGAAGGCAATGCGGTGGAGGCCGTCAACCCGTACCCTCCCACGCTGCTGGGGTTTAATACCCGCCTTGAAAACCCGCCCCGTGACCTGGCCAAGGCGCGCGCGCTGCTCAAGGAGGCCGGTGTGCCCGAAGGTCACGTGTTCACCCTGTTCACCCGTAATGGCGGCGGGGCCTCAAATCCCAACCCGCTGCTGGCCGCACAACTGCTTCAGGCTGACCTGGCCAAGATCGGCCTCACCCTGGATATACGCGTCATGGAATGGGGTGAAATGCTTAAACGCACCAAAAAGGGCGAACACGACATGGTGTCCGTGGGCTGGGCGGGCGACAACGGCGACCCCGACAACTTCATGACCCCGCTGCTCGGCTGCCCGGCCGCGCAGAATGGCGAGAACTACGCCCGCTGGTGCAACAAAGACTTCGACGCCCTGATCACCAAGGCCCGTACCCTCACTGAACCCGCCGAAAGGGCGGCACTCTATGAGCAAGCGCAGGTCATTTTTCATCAGGACTCACCCTGGATTAACGTGGTACACCCTAAGCTCTTCACTGCGATGCGCAAAAACGTCGAGGGCTACACCTTAAGCCCGCTGACCAATAACAACTTCGCCACCACCCAGGTGAAGTAGAACAACGAACTCCCCGCCAGCGGCCCTTTAAGCGCTGGCGGCCTGCCTAACCGGCTGATGAGGAACACCGCACGATGTTTAGTTTTATTGCCCGCCGCGTCGGGCTGCTGATTCCAACTTTTTTCGGCGTCACCTTGCTGACGTTCGCCCTGATTCGCATGATCCCCGGCGACCCGGTCGAGGTCATGATGGGTGAGCGCCGGCTCGACCCCGAAATGCACGCCCAGGCCATGGAGCGCCTGGGCCTGAACAAGCCACTCTATGAGCAGTATTTTGACTATATCGGCAAGCTCGCCCACGGCGACCTGGGCGAGTCGTTGCGCTCGCGTGAAAGCGTGTGGGGCGAATTTTCGGCGCTGTTCCCGGCCACCCTCGAACTGTCCATCGCCGCCCTCATGTTTGCAGGCGTGCTCGGGCTACTGGCGGGGGTAATCGCGGCCCTCAAGCGGGGCTCGTGGTTTGATCACGGGGTGATGGGCATTTCGCTGGCAGGCTATTCCATGCCGATCTTCTGGTGGGGCCTGATCCTGATCATGTTCTTCTCGGTGGGGCTGGGTTGGACCCCGGTCTCCGGGCGCATCGACCTGCTGTTCGACATTGAGCCCAAAACCGGCTTCATGCTGATAGACACCCTGTTCAGCGATGAAGACGGTGCCTTTCTCGATGCCCTGCACCACCTGATTTTGCCCGCCATTGTGCTGGGCACCATCCCCTTGGCAGTGATCGCGCGCATGACCCGCTCTTCGATGCTCGAAGTGCTGCGCGAAGACTACATCCGCACCGCCCGCGCCAAAGGCCTGTCGCCGGCACGCGTGGTGTTTGTCCACGGCCTGCGCAACGCGCTGATCCCGGTGCTGACCGTGGTTGGCCTGCAAGTCGGGACATTGCTCGCCGGCGCTGTGCTGACCGAAACCATTTTCTCGTGGCCCGGCATTGGCAAATGGCTGATCGAAGCCATTGGTGCCCGGGACTACCCCGTGGTGCAAAACGGCATCCTGTTAATCGCCTGCCTGGTGATCATGGTCAATTTCGTGGTGGACATCCTCTACGGCTTCGCCAACCCACGCATTCGCCACCAGCGCTGAGAACCCGACCATGAACACCTCCAACACGGCCACTGAAGTGGATCAAAGCCTGCTGTACCCCTCGCCCTACAAAGAGTTCTGGCACGCCTTCGCGCAAAACAAAGGCGCGGTGGCGGGGCTGCTTTTCATGAGCCTTATTGTGTTCTGCGCGATTTTCGCGCCGTGGGTCGCCCCGCATAACCCGAGCGAGCAATACCGCGACTTCCTGCTGACCCCGCCGGTCTGGCTGGAAGGCGGCAACTGGCAGTTTTTGCTCGGCACCGATGAACTGGGCCGAGACCTGCTGTCACGCCTGATCGAAGGCTCACGCCTGTCGCTGCTGATCGGCTTGTCGTCGGTGGTGATTTCGCTGATACCGGGTGTGATTCTGGGGCTGTTTGCCGGGTTCTTCCCGCGCCTGCTGGGCCCCGGCATCATGCGCCTGATGGACATCATGCTGGCGCTGCCGTCGCTGCTGCTGGCAGTGGCGATTGTCGCCATCCTCGGCCCGGGCCTGATCAACACCGTGATTGCCATTGCCGTGGTGTCCCTGCCTTCCTACGTACGCCTGACCCGCGCGGCGGTCATGGGTGAACTGAGCCGCGATTACGTAACGGCCGCCCGGCTAGCCGGAGCGGGCCTGCCGCGCCTGATGTTCATCACCGTGCTGCCCAACTGCATGGCACCGCTGATCGTGCAGGCCACCCTGAGTTTCTCTTCGGCGATCCTTGATGCCGCCGCCCTTGGCTTCCTCGGCTTGGGCGTGCAGCCGCCCACGCCCGAGTGGGGCACCATGCTGGCCTCGGCCCGCGACTACATCGAACGGGCGTGGTGGGTCGTGACCCTGCCCGGTCTGACCATTTTGCTCAGCGTGCTGGCAATCAACCTGATGGGCGACGGGCTGCGCGACGCGCTGGACCCGAAACTCAAGAACGCCGCCTGAGGAGACGCCCATGTCACTGCTCGAAATCAAGAACCTCAACGTCCGTTTCGGCGACGCAAGCGCTGTGCCCGTGGTCGACGGCCTCAACCTGTCGGTGGATAAAGGCCAAGTTTTGGCCATCGTCGGTGAATCCGGCTCCGGCAAATCCGTGACCATGATGGCGCTGATGGGGCTGATCGACGCCCCCGGCCGCGTTAACGCCGACGCGCTGACCTTCGACGGCCACAACATGCTCACCCTCAGCGCCCGTCAGCGGCGGCAAATTGTCGGCAAAGACATGGCGATGGTGTTTCAAGACCCCATGACCGCCCTGAACCCCAGCTATACCGTGGGTTTCCAGATAGAAGAAGTGCTGCGCCTGCACCTGAACATGTCCAAAAAACAGGCGCGTCAGCGCGCTATAGAACTGCTGGAAACCGTCGAAATCCCCGCTGCCGCCAGCCGCATGAACGCCTACCCGCACCAACTTTCGGGCGGCATGAGCCAACGCGTGGCCATTGCCATGGCCATCGCCGGCGAGCCCAAACTGTTGATTGCCGACGAACCGACCACCGCACTGGACGTGACCATTCAGGCCCAGATCATGGACCTGCTGCTCAAGCTGCAGCGCGAACAAAACATGGGGCTGGTGTTAATCACCCACGACCTGGCCGTGGTCGCTGAAACCGCCCAGCGCGTTTGCGTGATGTATGCAGGCCAGGCCGTGGAAGTCGGTCAAGTGCCGGGGCTGTTTGACCGCCCCGCCCACCCTTACAGCGAAGCCCTGCTCGCCGCAATCCCGGAACACAGCCTGGGTGCCGCTCGCCTGTCGACACTGCCCGGCATCGTGCCTGGCCGCTTCGACCGCCCGCAGGGTTGCCTGCTTTCCCCGCGCTGCCCCTACGTACAAGACACGTGCCGCCAACAGCGCCCGGCGCTGGAGCCCAAGGCCTACAGCCAGGTGCGCTGCTTCTTCCCCTTGAATCAGGAGGTGGCGTAATGACTGTTGTTCTGACCGCCCGTGACCTTACCCGTCACTACGAAGTGTCCCGAGGCCTGTTCAAAGGCCATGCACGGGTGCGCGCCCTCAACGGGGTCTCATTCGAACTGGAGGCCGGCAAAACCTTGGCCGTGGTGGGCGAATCGGGCTGTGGCAAATCCACCCTGGCCCGCGCCCTGACGCTGATCGAAGAACCCACCTCGGGCTCACTGAAAATCGCCGGCCAGGAAGTCGCCGGAGCCAACAAGGCTGAGCGCAAGCAACTGCGCAAAGACGTGCAAATGGTCTTTCAAAGCCCTTACGCGTCACTCAACCCACGGCAGAAGATCGGCGATCAACTGGCCGAACCGCTGCTCATCAACACCGCCCTGAGCGCCAGCGAGCGTCGTGAAAAAGTCCAGGCCATGATGAAACAGGTCGGGTTGCGCCCCGAGCATTACCAGCGCTACCCGCACATGTTTTCTGGTGGTCAGCGCCAGCGCATAGCCCTGGCCCGGGCCATGATGCTGCAACCCAAAGTGCTGGTGGCGGATGAGCCGACCTCAGCGCTCGACGTGTCAATTCAGGCGCAAGTGCTCAACCTGTTTATGGACCTGCAACAGGAGTTCAACACGGCCTACGTGTTTATCTCCCACAACCTCGCTGTCGTGCGGCATGTGGCCGACACCGTGTTAGTGATGTACCTCGGCCGCCCGGTCGAAATGGGCCCCAAAGAAGCGATCTACACCCGCCCGCTGCACCCCTACACCCAGGCGCTGCTGTCAGCGACCCCGACTATCCACCCGGACCCGCTCAAACCGAAAATCAAAATCGTTGGCGAACTGCCCAACCCCCTGAACCCGCCTTCGGGCTGCGCCTTCCACAAACGCTGCCCCTACGCGACCGAGGTATGCAGCACAGACGAACCGTCACTGCGCCTGCTCGACAACCGCCAAGTGGCTTGCCATCACGCGGAGTTGTTTTTACAGGCTTGATGGACCTGCCCACCAAACAGGCCTGTAGGAACGAGCTTGCTCGTGATCTTTTGATCTAGCTTTCGATCAAGGTAAAACGGCGTAAAACCGGAACCTCAAGTGGCCGTGACCGCAGCAATGGATAAGCCGAAGACGGGGCGGTACCGCTTTTAAAGATCAACAGATCGCGAGCAAGCTCGCTCCTACGGATGGCAGCGTTTGTAGGAACGAGCTTGCTCGTGATCTTTTGATCTGGCTTTTGATCAAACTAACACGGCGTAAAGCCGCAACCTCAAGTGGCCGTGACCGCCGTAATGGATAGGATTGCTGCATGACAGCGCAGCTGTCGTAGACGGGGTGGCACCGCATTTCTGGCTCTTTCGCGCCGCATAAAAAAAGCGAAGCCCGAAGGCTTCGCTTTTTTCGCCACGCAACGCTGAAACGCTTAGTGGTGCTCACGCGTAGCGCGGAAGGTCACGTCGGGCCAGCGCTCTTCCATCAGGGCCAGGTTGACGCGGGTCGGCGCGAGGTAGGTCAGGTGACCACCACCGTCCACGGCCAGGTTTTCCACGGCCTTGATCTGGAACTCTTCAAACTTCTTCTTATCGTCGCAGTTAATCCAGCGCGCCGAGTACACGGTGATTGGCTCGTACGAGCATTCCACTTTGTATTCTTCTTTCAAGCGGCTGGCCACCACGTCGAATTGCAGCACACCGACGGCACCCAGAATGATGTCGTTGCTGCGCTCCGGGAAGAACACCTGAGTGGCCCCCTCTTCGGCCAGTTGCTGCAGGCCCTGGCGCAATTGCTTGGACTTGAGCGGGTCGCGCAGGCGCACGCGGCGGAACAGTTCCGGGGCGAAGTGCGGGATGCCCGTGAAGCTCAGGCTCTCGCCTTCGGTGAAGGTGTCGCCGATTTGGATGGTACCGTGGTTGTGCAAGCCGATAATGTCGCCCGCGTAGGCCTCTTCGAGTTGCTCACGCTCCGAGGAGAAGAACGTCAGGGCGTCGCCAATGCGCACGTCCTTGCCAGTACGCACGTGGCGCATTTTCATGCCTTTCTCGTACTTGCCCGAGCAAATACGCATGAAGGCAATGCGGTCGCGGTGCTTGGGGTCCATGTTCGCCTGGATCTTGAACACAAAACCGGTGAATTTCTCTTCAACCGGCTCCACGGTGCGCTCGTTGGCCACACGGGCCAGCGGCATCGGGGCCCAGTTCACCACGGCATCGAGTACGTGATCGACACCGAAGTTGCCCAACGCCGTACCGAAGAACACCGGCGTCAGTTGGCCATCCAGGAATTCCTGCTGGTTGAATTCATGGCACGCGCCTTGAACCAGTTCCAGTTGGTCGACAAAGCGGTCGTACTCGTCGCCCAGGTGGGCACGGGCTTCATCGGAGTCGAGCTTCTCGATGATTTTGACATCGGTGCGTTCGTGGCCGTGACCGGCGGTGTACACGATGATGTAGTCGTCCGCCAGGTGGTACACGCCCTTGAAGTCGCGGTAGCAACCAATCGGCCAGGTGATCGGCGCGGCCTTGATTTTCAGGACGGCTTCGATCTCGTCCAGCAACTCGATAGGGTCGCGAATATCACGGTCGAGTTTGTTGATAAAGCTGACGATTGGTGTGTCACGCAGACGGCACACGTCCATCAGGGCGATGGTACGCGGCTCAACACCTTTACCACCGTCCAGGACCATCAGCGCCGAGTCGACCGCCGTCAGTGTGCGGTAAGTGTCTTCCGAGAAGTCTTCGTGGCCCGGGGTGTCGAGCAGGTTGATCATGTGGTCGCGATACGGGAACTGCATGACCGACGTGGTAATCGAGATACCCCGTTGCTTTTCCATTTCCATCCAGTCGGAGGTGGCATGGCGGTCGGACTTTCGCGATTTCACCGTACCGGCGACAGCAATCGCCTTACCCATCAGCAACAGCTTCTCGGTGATGGTGGTTTTACCCGCATCGGGGTGGGAAATAATGGCGAAAGTGCGGCGTTTCGCGACTTCGGCGGCCTGATGGGTCATGGGAAATCGCCTGACGGTTGATTCAAAAAAGGGCGCGGATTATAGCTCAAATCAGGGCTAAACAGCCACCGTTGGAACCCTTGCTCGTCGGACAAGGGTGGCATTATGCCGTAAAAAATGTGAACCTTTTAAACAGTGGAGGCGTCCACTCTCCTGATTCGACAAAGCGTCAGGGGCTGAAATATCAGCAAGTTAGCCTGACGAGGCTGCGCTAATGACAGGTGATGAGGGCGTTTTTTCGCCACTCCCTGTTGCTCTTCGCGAACACATTGTCGGCAGCCAGGAATGGCCTTGCCACACGAGAATGTGTCCGCCGACTGAAAAAAGGAGTCCGCCTGTGGCTAATCGCTATGGAAAAGGGCTTATCGGAGGCGTGATGGTTATCGCGCTCCTGGCCCTGTTGGTCCAATGGATCGGCATCAGCACTATCGAACACTATCACGATGATTTGTTGTTCTACCTGCAAGCCCACCTGTACCTCGTACTCGTTTCAATGCTCGTCGCCCTCCTTGTAGGGATTCCCGCGGGCATCTTCCTCAGCCGGCCAAGCATGGCCGGGCGTGCGGAACGCTTCATGCAAGTCTTCAACATTGGCAACACCGTGCCACCGCTCGCCGTACTGGCCATTGCGCTTGGCTTTCTCGGCATCGGCAGCGGCCCTGCCATCTTCGCCCTGTTTCTGGCCTCGTTGCTGCCCATTGTGCGCAACACCTATGAAGGCCTGAAAAACGTACAGGGCTCGCTCAAAGAGGCCGCTGTCGGCATCGGCATGACCCCGCGCCAGGTGCTCTGGCAGGTCGAGTTGCCCAACGCGGTGCCCATCATCATGGGCGGTGTGCGGGTAGCGCTGGCGATCAACGTCGGCACCGCGCCCCTCGCGTTCCTGATTGGAGCCAACAGCCTGGGCAGCCTGATTTTCCCCGGCATTGCCCTTAATAATCAGCCGCAACTGATCCTCGGCGCTGCCTGTACGGCGCTGCTGGCCTTGCTGCTTGATGGCCTGGTGATACTCATCAGCCGCCGCTGGCTGGAACGCGGTCTACGGCCTGCTTAAGGTCCGGCTGAGCAAAGGAATAGTCATGAAAAAAATTAGCTTTTTATTAGGCTGCGTCCTGCTGTGCGCAGGAATTGTTCACGCCGCTGAAAAACCCTTGATTCGCATTGGGGCGCGGGTGTTCACCGAGCAAACCCTGCTCGCCGAAATCACCGCCCAGTACCTCAACAGCAAGGGCTACAACGCGCGTGTTACGGGTGGGCTGGGCAGCAGCCTGGCGCGTGCGGCCCATGAGTCGGGACAACTGGACATGGTCTGGGAATACACCGGCGTATCGCTGGTGGCCTATAACCACGTCACCGACAAACTCGACAGCCAGCAATCTTACGACCGCGTCAAAGCGCTCGACGCCAAAAAGGGGTTGATCTGGCTGCACCCCTCGAAGTTCAGCAACACTTACGCCCTGGCGTTGCCGCAAAAGGTGGCGCAAGCGTTCCCTGACATCAACACCATCAGCGACCTGAACCGCGCGCTGGGCGACCCGCAAAACAACGGTGCACTGGTGGCCCTGGACACCGAGTTCGCTAACCGCTCCGACGGTATGCAGGGCATGGTCGAGCTGTATGACATGGACCTGACGCGCCGCAATACCCGCCAGATGGACGGGGGGCTGGTCTACACCGCGCTGAAAAACGGCCAGGTCTTTGCCGGGTTGGTCTACACCACCGACGGACGCCTGAGCGCCTTTAATCTCAAGATGCTCGACGACGACCTGCACTACTTCCCGGACTACACGGCCGCGCCGGTGGTGAGCAAGGCTTACCTGGACAAGCACCCTGACCTCGAAGCGCTGCTCAAACCGCTGGCGGACCTGTTCGACGACGAAACCATGCGCCAGCTCAACGCCCGGGTCGACGTGGACCACGAAAGCCCCGCCAACGTGGCCGCTGACTTTTTGCGCCAGCATCCCCTGAACTGACCGAGGAGAAGACATGGACTTTTTAAACGCCTTTTCCCATATGGATTGGTCGCTGGTACTGCACCTGACCTTGCAACACATCAGCCTGGTCGGCATTGCCGTCACCCTGGCGATTTTTGTCGGTGTGCCGCTGGGCGTCCTGATGACGCGATTTCCGACGTTTGCCGGGCCGTTGCAAGCCAGCGCCACCGTGCTGCTGACCATTCCAAGCATTGCCCTGTTTGGCCTGCTGCTGCCGTTTTATTCCAAATTCGGCCAAGGCCTGGGCCCGATGCCGGCCATTACGGCGGTGTTTCTGTATTCCCTGCTGCCCATCATGCGCAACACCTTCCTCGCCCTCACCGGCGTGGACCCAGGCATTCGCGAGGCCGCACGCGGCATTGGCATGACCTTCGGCCAGCGTTTGCGCATGGTTGAACTGCCGATCGCCGTGCCGGTGATTCTGGCCGGTGTGCGCACCGCCGTCGTGATGAACATTGGTGTAATGACCATCGCCGCCACCATCGGTGCCGGCGGTCTGGGTGTACTTATTCTGGCTGCAATCAGCCGTAGCGACATGTCGATGCTGATCGTCGGCGCGGTATTGGTCAGTGTGCTGGCCATCATCGCCGACCTGCTTCTGCAATGGCTGCAACGCTCGCTGACGAGTAGGGGGTGTTCGCCGCAAATGACGGGCGCGCCGTCGCCCCACAAAGCGCAAGACTAGGCGCGAGGAGAGATGTTTGGTTTTTTCAAATGAACGACGAGCAACGACGTATTGCGCTTTGTGGGGCACGGCCCTACGGGTTGGCGTTGTGATCGCCCCGGGCTGCGTTATGGGGCTTGGCAAGGGAATTACATTCCCTGCACCCCACGCCTTGCCCGGGGCGATCACAACACCAACGCGCTCCGCCATTTGCGGCGAACACCCCCTACCTGGACTGCTCAAATGATCGAACTTCAAAACCTCAGCAAAACTTTCCAAAGCAACGGCAAAGACGTCAAAGCCGTGGACTCGGTAAGCCTGACCGTCAACGAAGGTGAAATCTGCGTCTTCCTCGGACCTTCGGGTTGCGGCAAAAGCACCACGTTGAAAATGATCAACCGCCTGATCAAGCCGACCTCCGGCAAGATTTTGATCAACGGCGAAGACACCACCGACCTCGACCCGGTGACCCTGCGTCGCAACATCGGCTACGTGATTCAGCAGATTGGCCTGTTCCCCAACATGACCATCGAAGAAAACATCGTGGTGGTGCCGAAGCTGCTCGGCTGGGACAAGCAAAAATGCCATGACCGCGCCCGCGAACTGATGAGCATGATCAAGCTTGAACCCAAGCAATACTTGCACCGCTACCCCCGTGAACTGTCGGGGGGGCAGCAACAGCGTATCGGCGTGATCCGCGCCCTGGCCGCTGATGCGCCGCTGCTATTGATGGATGAGCCGTTCGGTGCGGTCGACCCGATCAACCGCGAGATGATCCAGAACGAATTCTTCGAGATGCAGCGGGCGTTGAACAAGACGGTGATCATGGTCAGCCACGACATCGATGAAGCCTTGAAGCTGGGTGATAAAATTGCGATTTTCCGTGGCGGCAAGCTGCTGCAAATGGACCACCCCGACACGTTGCTTGCCCACCCGACCGACGACTTTGTCAGCAACTTTGTAGGCCAGGACAGCACGCTCAAGCGCCTGCTACTGGTCAAGGCCGAAGACGCGGCCGACAACGCGCCGTCTGTAAGCCCACAGACGCCGGTGGGCGAAGCGCTGGAGTTGATGGACGAACTGGACCGCCGTTATGTCGCCGTCACCTGCGCCGACAATAAAGCGCTGGGCTATGTGCGCCGTCGTGACCTGCACCGCCAGACGGGCACGTGTGGCCAATTCCTGCGCGAATTCAACGCCACGGCAGCCTATGACGAAAACCTGCGCATCCTGCTGTCGCGCATGTACGAGTTCAACCGTTCCTGGTTGCCAGTGATGGACGCCGAACGCGTGTTCCTGGGCGAAGTCACCCAAGAGTCGATTGCGGCCTATCTGAGTTCGGGGCGCTCACGCGGGGCTAAAACCAGCATTGTGTCGCCAGCGGATATCGCCATCGCCTGACACCGCAGCGCACCCTTCAGGCCGGTGCCTGACGGGTGCGCGCCTGCATATCCTCGGCGCTGCTGTGGGGAATAAACACACAGGCGGTCAAACCGCCCCCTTCCCGGGGGGTCAGTTCCAGGCAGCCTTTGTGGCTGACAGCAATGCGCTTGGCGATACTCAGCCCCAACCCATAGCCGCCGGACTGATCGTTGCGCGACGTGTCAGCGCGCACGAACGGGGCGGTGACCGATTGCAGAATGGGCGGCGCGATACCGGGCCCGCGATCGCTGATACACAGGCGTACACCCAAGTCGGTGCGTTCAACGTCAATCTGTATCTGCCGGGCATAGCGCAGCGCATTTTCCAGCAAGTTTTGCAGGCAACGGTGCAGCAGCACGCCGTTGGCATAGATCACACCACCGCGGCCGCTAATGGGAAGGCGCTCGTCGGCCGTCGCCAGTTCGGCACACAGGGTGCGTAACAGGCTGTCGATGTCGACCAATTGGCAGGTGTGCTGCTGGGCGCTCTGCAGGTAGTCGAGTACCTGAGCAATCATCTTGTCCATTTGGTAAATGTTCTGTTTCAGGCGCTCACGCTGGGTCTCATCGCTCAAGCGCTCAATGCGCAGGCGCATGCGGGTCAACGGAGTACGCAGGTCATGGGACACGGCCGCCAGGAAAAAACTCTGGTCGTTGAGCATTGCGACAATCTGTTGCTGCATGGCATTAAAGGTGCGCGCGGCCTGGCGCACTTCCAGCGGGCCTTCAATCGCCAGCGGTGCCTGGTCAAGGTTATCGCCCAACGCGTGCGCGGCATCACTCAAGCGTTTCAACGGGCGCAAGCACAGCCGTACCGCCAGCCAGCAAATCCCGAACACGCCCACAATCCGCACCACATACACCCGCAAAATATAATCGGCAATCACCGCCCAAGCCGACTCCCCGCTCCAGCCCTGCAACTCGTGCCCTTCGATGCTCAGCCAATGGCCATCTGCCAGAGGCACCACGAAATCCACGTGAGCCGTGGCCGTTTGCAGGCCAAACAGGCTGCGCCAGACCAGCGGTTGACCCTGGGCGTCGGTCAACTCAACCTTTAACACATCGACCAAGGCGTTCTGCCCCAGTTCATACGCCAGCGCCTGATTCAACAGCAAGGTCGTGCGGCGTGCGGCGCGGCGGTTGGCGGGGTGGTTGTCCGGTTTGACGGCCAGGCAAGTGACCGTGTAGTTGGTGGGAGCCACCATGGCCTGCCCCGGCGTGCAACGGTCTTGACCAATCAATGGCGCGGTGCGACTGGCCATCAGCCGCACCGGGGCTTCCAGCACTTGGGCATAGCGCACATCGAACCAGATGCTGCTCGATGACAACTGAATGGCCAATGTACCGCTGACCAGAATCAGCGTCAGTTGGCCAAACAGGGTTTTGGGCCACAGGCGCTTCACGCCCCGCACGAACCTGTCGCGCACGGGGTTAAACCGTAGCATCCGGGCTGGACACACTCAGCAAGTAGCCTTCGTTGCGCACCGTCACGATCTGAACCGGGCCGTCTTTAAAGTGCTGGCGCAAACGGCTGATGCACATGTCGATTGAACGGTCATCCGGCGCGTACTCGCGGCCCATGGCACTGAGCGTTAATTGATCGCGGGATAACACACACTCGCGCGCTTCCAGCAGGTCACGCAATACCCTGAAGTCGGAACGCGGCAATGTCAGCGCCTGCCCCTGGGGGGTGTGAAGCAGGCGCTTGGTGTAGTCGAGCCGGTAACCCGAGAACCCTTGCTGCGGGGCCGCGGCTGGCAGTGCGACGGCTTCGAGGCGTTGCTGGCGACGCAGCACCGCCTTGATCCGGGCCACCAGTTCACGCGGCTCGAAGGGCTTGGTCAGGTAATCGTCGGCACCCACCTCAAGCCCGATGATGCGATCGAAGGCAGACCCTTTGGCAGACAACATGATGACGCTCAAGCCGGGCCGCGACTGGAGCTGGCGGCACAGGCTCAGGCCGTCCTCACCCGGCAGCATGACGTCCAGCACCACCAGGTCGACAGAGTGACGCTCCAGCAGCGCCCACATCTCCAGGCCATCGGCAGCCGCCAGCACGTGGTCCCCGTTCTCGCTCAGGTAATCGCACAACAGCTCGCGAATTTCATCGTCGTCATCCACCACCAAGAGCGTTTTGGTCACTGGCAAAGGCTTTGGGGCGGGTATCGCATGCCGTTCCTTACATTCCATTACAGATCCACACAAACCGACAATAGTGCGCAACGGCGCGATACCTAAAATGCTACCAAACATTATCTGCAAATACGAACTATTACCAATGACTACGCAGGGCATGATGACGGATTTATCACCGCGACGTTTGCTGTTGAACCCTCTGGGCCACCCAAGAGCCCCTCGCCGCCAGGCCGCACTCATGGTGGCCATCAGCCTTAGCGCCATGGTGGGCATGGCCAGCCAGCAGGCGGCGGCCGCTGCGCTTGAACTGGACACCTTGAATGTAGAGGGCACCCTGCCGTCAGCCGATGAGAGCACCGGCCAGCTGGGGTACACCGTCAAGAGCACCACCAGTTCTACAGGCATGAAGCTGACCCCGCGCCAAACGCCGCAATCGGTCACCACCATCACCCAGGCACAAATGGCTGACCGCCAGATCACCAACATCGAGCAAGCGCTGGACAGCGCACCCGGCGTCACCATGAGCAAGTCGGAAGTCGGCGGGCGCACCGAGTACCGGGCGCGCGGCTATCCGATTACCAACTGGAAAATGGACGGCCTGCAGTTTCAAGGCGGTTCGGACTTCAGCGGCGGCGGCAGCTCGCTGAATATGGACCTGTATGAGCGCATCGACATCGTGCGCGGTGCCAACGGCCTGTTGGGCGGCACCGGCGATCCATCCGCTACCGTCAACCTGATCCGCAAACGCCCGGGTTATGAGTTTGGCGGCAGTGCTTATGTCACCTATGGCAGTTGGGACAAGCGGCGCTTGGGCGCTGATCTGAATCTGCCGCTGTCGGAAGATGGCCGCCTACGCTCGCGCCTGGTCATGACCCAAGAAGACGCCAACTCCTTCCGCGATCAACAGTCTGACCGCTCGCGGGCCGCGATGGCCAACCTGGAGTTCGACCTGACGGACGCCACCACTCTCGGTGCGGGCTATCAATACGAGTACTACAAAATCGTGGGTGGCGGCTGGGGGGCCAACATCCCGATCTGGTACGGCGACGGCAGCACCACCAGCCTGCCGCGCAGCACCAACGTGGTGCCGAGCTGGAGTTTCGGCGAATACACCACCCACACCGCTTTCGGCTCGCTGGAGCATCGTTTCGATAACGACTGGACCCTTAACGTGAAAGCGGCGCAAAGCACCACCGACGCGCTGAATCACCGCGGTCTGGCCAAGGTCAACTCGCTGGGCAAGGGCGCATTCGGCGGCTACTGGAACCAGGATGGCACCGGTGCCGTGCTCAACGGTTTGCACAGTTCGACCGACACCACCCAGCAATCGGCGCAAGTCGACGTGACCGGGCCGTTCAGCCTGTTCGGCCGCACCCATCAGGCCATGTTCGGCTACAACGACAGCCGCACCGTCGCCTGGTCGCCTCAGTACACCTGCGACATGTTCGGCACCCATCGCCCTACCGTCAGCTCGCTGGGTTGCCAGTACCGAGCCAACAACGGGCTTCCGATTACCAACTGGCAAGACGGGGTCGATGGTGACTACCGCATGGACGCTTACAAAACCGGCCTGCACAGCAAAACCGTCACCCGCCTCAAAGGCCTGTATGCCGCTACCCGCCTGAGCATTACCGACCCGTTGTCGGTGATCGTGGGGGCCCGTGTCAGCGACTACAGCAGCACCACCGTGTCGAACACCGGTGTGCGCGGCAGTCAACAACAAAACGGCATCGTCACGCCTTACTTGGGCGCGGTGTATGACCTCAATGACACCTACTCGCTGTACGCCAGCTACACCGACATCTTCAGCCCGCAGAGCCAGGAAAGCGCCAGCGGCAACAAGGTCGAACCCATTCGCGGTCAGAGCTATGAGACCGGGATTAAAGGTGAATGGTTTGAAGGCCGGGCCAATGCGCAAATCGCTTACTTTCAGACCCGTCAGGAAAACAAGGCCGTCACGGATGGCGACAACCTGACGCCTACCGGTGCCCAGGCCTATAAGGCAGGCACTGGCGTAGAAACCGAAGGGATCGACCTGGAAGTGTCCGGCGCACTGACCCCCAACTGGAATGTCTATGGTGGCTACACCTACTTGCACTTCATGCGCCTGAACGCCGACGGCCAGAGTGACCCGTCGCACCTGTTCAAGGCCTCGACCACCTATCGCCTGTCCGGCCCTCTTGATCGCCTGACGATTGGCACTGGTGTCACCGCGCAAACCAGCATTCGCGCCACCTCGACCCCGGCGGGCATTCCCACCAACGGCGTGAGCCGCGGCCCGACCGACGTAACCTGGGCAGGCTATGCCGTGTGGAATGCCATGGCCAAATACGACCTTACCGAGGACACCACCGTCACCCTGAATGCCAACAACCTCTTCGACAAGACTTACTACACCCGCTACGGCTTCTATGCCGGGGCCATTTACGGTGATCCGCGTAGCCTGTCGTTGACCCTGAGTACTGCATTTTGAGGCCTGAGCCAATCCCTTCCCCAAGGTAAGCCATGCGTCAATGTGCAACTACCGAAGCCCGCCTTATGGCGGGCTTCGTCCATTTGCAAACGGCCAAAAACGCCATGACGGGAACATCACCCTGTCATCAAGGTCGGTTACTTAAATAGCGGGGCCGGCCGCGCCGACGAACTCGTGCAAAAACGCGACATTTTTTGTTGATCTCAACGCACTCACGCCCTAAAGTTCGCGCCGAACATCCATGCTGGAAACGATCCATCCGGCTCAAGTACTGACGACGAGAGAGCAAGCTTTCGGCGGACATGCCTTGGGAAGTAGGCGAACCAAAGTGGGGATACGGAGGATGTTCAGCTGCACCCATTTATTCATGACGTTTGCCATCAGGAGTTCCCTACGCATGTCGATTAAGGTCGAAGACTATTACGCGCGCGAAACCTTTCAAAAAATCAAGGCGTTCGCGGACACCCAGGAAACCCCGTTCGTGGTGATCGACACCGCCATGATCAGCCAGGCCTACGACGACCTGCGCGCCGGTTTCGAGTTCGCCAAGGTGTACTACGCCGTCAAAGCCAACCCGGCCGTCGAAATCATCGACCTGTTGCGCGACAAAGGGTCGAACTTCGACATCGCGTCGATCTACGAGCTGGACAAAGTGATGGCTCAAGGCGTTGGCCCTGACCGCATCAGCTACGGCAACACCATCAAGAAGTCCAAGGACATCCGTTACTTCTACGAGAAAGGCGTGCGCCTGTTCTCTACCGACTCCGAAGCCGACCTGCGCAACATCGCCAAGGCCGCCCCGGGCTCAAAAGTGTACGTGCGCATCCTGACCGAAGGCTCGACCACCGCTGACTGGCCGTTGTCGCGCAAGTTCGGCTGCCAGACCGACATGGCCATGGACCTGCTGATCCTGGCCCGTGACCTGGGCCTGGTGCCTTACGGCATTTCGTTCCACGTGGGTTCCCAGCAGCGCGACATCAGCGTGTGGGACGCGGCGATTGCCAAGGTCAAAGTGATCTTCGAGCGCCTGAAAGAAGAAGACGGCATCGTGCTCAAGTTGATCAACATGGGCGGCGGCTTCCCGGCCAACTACATCACCCGCACCAACAGCCTGGAAACCTACGCGCAAGAAATCATCCGTTTCCTTAAGGAAGACTTCGGTGACGACCTGCCAGAAATCATTCTGGAACCGGGCCGTTCGTTGATTGCCAACGCCGGGGTGCTGGTCAGTGAAGTGGTTCTGGTCGCCCGCAAGTCGCGTACCGCGGTGGAGCGTTGGGTGTACACGGACGTGGGCAAGTTCTCGGGCCTGATCGAAACCATGGACGAAGCCATCAAGTTCCCGATCTGGACAGAAAAGAAAGGCGAAATGGAAGAAGTGGTCATCGCCGGCCCGACCTGCGACAGCGCCGACATCATGTATGAAAACTACAAGTACGGCCTGCCACTGAACCTGGCCATCGGTGACCGTCTGTACTGGTTGTCCACCGGTGCTTACACCACCAGCTACAGCGCTGTTGAGTTCAACGGCTTCCCGCCGCTGAAATCGTTCTACCTGTAAGCACCCTCGCGAGTGGCAACCGGTCGCCGGTTGTCACTCAGGTGCCGATAAGGCTTCCATTCGGCGCCGATACGCCGCACTCATCTGCCGGATCTCGGGCACACTGGATTGCTCCAGCGCCACGTGAGCGACCCGCAAAAAATTCAGATTACCGCCTTCCAGCGCACGCTCCAGCCATACCAGGGCTTCATCGACACGGCCGTTTTCGGCCAGTATCGCCGCATGGCTAAATTGCCCCCGAAAATCGCCACCTTGAGCCGAACGCTCGTACCAGGCGTAGGCCGCCTTCAGGTCCTGTGGGCAATGACGGCCCTCTTCCAGGTAACGCCCCAACAAGTTCATCGACTTGGCATGCCCCAGCTCGGCCGCCTGACGGTATAACAACAGCGCGGTGTTCGGGTTCTCGGTCACGCCTCGGCCAGTTGCCAACAGGTTGGCATAGTTGTACATCGCCCAGTCCAGCCCCGCTTCGGCCGCCTGCCGGTATTCCAGGCTGGCCAGGGTCGCATCCGCCGCCCCGCCCCATCCCTGTTCCCAGCAACGGCCCAGCATATTGCGGGCCATCACGTGACCGGCATTTGCCGCAATCTGAAACCAGCGCTTGGCCAGTACCGGGTCGCGCTCAATGCCCTTGCCGTCTAGCAGAATCTGGCCCAACAGGGCCTGGGCATCGACCATGCCTTGTGACGCCGCCAGCAAAATGGCTTGCGCGGCCTTCGCCGGGTTTTCGCTCAACATCGCCGTCAATTGCGCACCGTCGAGCCGTTCTTCACGGCGTAGCTGGAAACTCATGGCCTACACCTCGACCCAGCGACGTAACAGGTTGTGATAAGTGCCCGTGAGCTGAATCAGCGAAGGGTGATCCGGCACGTCACGGGTCAGTTGCTGAATGGCGTTGTCCATTTCAAACAATAAGGTGCGCTGGCTGTCTTCGCGCACCAGGCTTTGGGTCCAGAAGAACGACGCAAACCGTGTGCCGCGCGTGACCGCATTGACCTTGTGCAAGCTGGTGCCGGGGTACAACACCATGTCGCCCGCCGGGAGTTTGACCTGCTGCACGCCGTAGGTGTCCTGAATCACCAGCTCACCGCCGTCATAGTCCTCGGGGTCGCTGAAAAACAGCGTGGCCGACAAATCCGTGCGCACCCGTTCGGCACTGCCTTTGGGCTGGCGCACTGCGTTGTCGATATGAAAGTCGAAACTGCCCCCTGCGGTATAGCAATTCACCAGCGGCGGGAAGACTTTGTGGGGCAATGCGGCGGACATGAACGACGGGGTTTGCCACAGCCGGTCGATCATGGCTGCGCCAATTTCCTTGGCCAGCGGATGACCTTCGGGCAATTGCAGGTTGTGTTTGGCCTTGGCCGACTGAAACCCCGCCGTGATTTTGCCGTCCGCCCATTCGGTTTGCTCAAGCGCTTCGCGGATGCGCTGCACCTCTTCACGGGAAAACAAGCCGGGAATATGCAAGAGCATGGGGGCAGTACCTGATAGCAAGGGGATGGCAATGGTATTGATTCTTATTGATTGTGTAAAACCGTTCTGCGAGCGAGAGACGAACACCTGTGAAAAAACCGTAAAGGCAGAGTGTAAAGAATGTAAATTTAGCGCTAATAGTAATGTCTCTCAATTGATAGCCATAATTGTTTGCACTATATTTCGCGGCTCAAATTCTCGGGGAAGGGATCAATTCATGTCGCGCCAGCCACTAAAAATACCTGTCAGCTCACCGCGTTTACTGGCTTCAGCCATTGGTGTTGCGATCACAGCCACCTCCGCCGCCCATATGGCCCAGGCCGCTGAAAACACTGACAGCAAAGCCCAAGGCAAGAGTATTTCGCTGGGCGCGACAACGGTGACCGGTGAGCAGAACCAACAGTCATACCAGGTCGAAAAAGCCAGCTCGCAGAAATACACCGCACCGCTGGTCGACACCCCGCGTTCCGTCACCGTCATCCCTCAACAAGTGCTGCAAGACACCGCAGCCCTTTCATTGCAAGACGCGTTGCGTACCGTTCCAGGCGTGACCTTTGGCGCTGGCGAAGGCGGCAACCCGCAGGGCGACCGTCCGTTCATTCGCGGCTTTGACGCTCAAGGCGACACTTACCTCGATGGCGTGCGCGACGCAGGCGGCCAGACCCGAGAAATTTTCGATATCGAATCCATTGAAGTCAGCAAAGGGCCGAACTCTTCCTTTGGTGGCCGTGGTTCGGCGGGTGGCAGCTTGAACCTGGTGAGCAAGACGCCCAAGCAAGCCGACTTCCTCAACGGCGGCTTCACCTACGGTTCCGACCAGACTCGCCGCTACACCCTGGACGTCAACCGTCAGTTTCTGGAGACCGCAGCGTTCCGTTTGAACCTGATGAGCCACGAACAGAACGTGGCCGGCCGCGAGTCGATTAACTACGACCGTTGGGGCGTGGCACCGTCGCTGACCTTCGGGCTGGGCACGGATACTCGCCTGAACGTGAGCTACTACCACCTGGAAAGCAACGACCTGCCGGACTCAGGCATTCCTTACGGCTATAGCTCCCCAACAGCCACCGCTCACGTGCATGACAAACCGGATGACGGCGGCAACAGCAAAAACTTCTACGGCCTGAAAGACCGCGACTTCCGCAAAACCCGTGTGGACATCAGCACGATTTCGTTCGAACACGACCTGAACGATTCGATGACCGTGAAGAACACCTTCCGCCACGGCAACACGGGCCAGGACTACGTCCTGACTCAGCCGGACGACAGCAAGTTCAACGTCAATAAGTACGGCACCGTCTGGCGTCGGGCCAACACCCGCGTTTCAACAACCGAAACCACCACCAACCAGACCGATCTGTTTGGCAGTTTCGACCTGGCGGGCTTCAAGAACACCTACTCCACCGGTATTGAGTTCACCCGCGAAGAAACCCGTGTCAGTGGTTACACTATTTCGCCCAACGCCAACCCCAACTGCACCGTGGATAAAATTGGCAACAGCGGTGGCCAGTGCACCTCCCTGTCCAACCCGAACCCGAATGACGACTGGACCGGCACCAAAACCCGCAACTACAACGGCACCAACACCGTTGGCGTGACCAAAGCGGCTTACGTGTTTGACACCATTGAGCTGGACCCGCAGTGGTTGCTCAATGCTGGCCTGCGTTACGACCAATTCGATACAACCGCCAACACCAACGCGACGACCGGGCGTACCAAAGCCGAGAACAACAGCAACTTCTTCAACTGGCAAACAGGCCTGGTCTGGAAGCCGCTGGATAACGGCAGCGTGTATGTGTCTTACGCCACCTCCGCGAGCCCGCCGGGCGGCGTGGTAGGCGAAGGTGCCGAAGGCAACTCGCTGGTCACACCCGGCAGCAACATCACCAGCGACCTGAAACCTGAAGAAACCGTCAACTATGAGTTGGGCACCAAGTGGGACGTCTTCCATGACCGCCTGTCCTTGACCGCTGCCGTGTTCCGTACCGAGAAGAAGAACACCCGTGTTCTGACCGATTCGTTCACTTACGAGAACGCCGGCAAGTCCCGTGTTGACGGTATCGAGCTGTCAGCAAGCGGCAAGATCACGGACAAATGGCAAGTGTTTGCCGGCTACAGCTACCTGAAAAGCGAGCTGGTTGACCCGGGCCTGAAAGCTACCCGTACCGGTGCGGTGAACACGGGGGCCGTATCGGACAAAGGCAACGAAATGCCAAACACGCCGAAAAACAGCTTCAGCCTGTGGACAACCTATGAAGTCATGCCGAAGCTGACCATCGGTGGCGGTGCCTTCTACGTTGACGAAGTGTACGGCGATACCGCCAACACCGTTTACGTGCCGTCCTACACGCGCTTCGATGCCATGGCCAACTACAAGCTGACCAAGAACATCGACCTGCAACTGAACGTGCAAAACCTGACCGACAAGACCTACTACGACAAAGCCTACGCTTCGCACTTCGCCAGCCAGGCAGCGGGCCGTACCGCCTTGTTGACCACCAGCTTCCACTTCTAAGTCGCAGCGCGTGGCCCCCAGCCCCGGCCCTCCCATGGTCGGGGCTTTTGTGTGTAATCAAACACGGCATACTGCGCCGTGAAGTGTTTAATTGAGCGAGCCAGGCGGTCGTCGTGTTTAAGAAAACCCTGTTTCAACTGCACTGGTTTTTCGGGATAACCGCAGGGTTGATCCTGGCCCTTATGGGGATTACTGGCGCGACGGTGTCCTTTCAGGACGAGCTGATGAACCTGCTCAACCCGTCAGTGCTCAAGGTCGAGAAACTCGACGGCGGTGTGTTGCCCCCGGCCGAGTTGGTGCGCAAGGTCGAGGCCACCGAGGGCAAACAGGTTGCCATGCTGTGGGTCGGTGTCGACAGCGACAGCGCGGCGCGGGTTTTCTTTACCCCGCCTCCCGGTGAACGCCGGGGCCAATTGCGCTTGGTTGACCCGTACACCGGCACGTACCAAGGCGATGCCAGCGGGCAAGGCTTCTTTGACCTGATGCTGCAATTGCACCGTTTTCTGGCCATGGGCCAGAGCGGCCGCCAAATCACCGGGGCCTGCACACTGATGCTGGTGTTCTTCTGCCTCTCGGGCCTGTATTTGCGCTGGCCGCGCAAGGCGCTGAACTGGCGCGCCTGGTTAACCCTGGACTGGGCCAAAAAAGGTCGCAGCTTTAACTGGGACCTGCACGCAGTGGCCGGTACCTGGTGCCTGATTTTTTACCTGTTGGCCGCGCTCACCGGGCTGTCATGGTCTTACGAGTGGTACAACAAAGGCCTGCAAAAACTGTTTTCGGATGCACCCAGCGGTGAGCAACGCAAAGGCGGTCGCGGCCAGCCAGGCCCGGCGGGACCAGCACCGGTCGCTGATTACGAGGCCATCTGGGCCAGCATCCAGAAAACGGCCGGGCCTGACCTGAGCCTGTACAACGTACGCATGCCGCCCGTCGCGGGCCAACCTGCCAACGTTTTTTACCTGTTGAAAACCTCGCCCCACGAACGCGCGTTTAACCAGATCGTGCTCGACCCGGTGACCGGCGCGGTAGAGAAAGTCGAGCGCTATGACGACAAGACCTACAAGGCGCAGTTGCTGACCAGTATTTACGCGCTGCACACCGGCAGCTATTGGGGCTTGCCAGGGCGCATTCTGGTCATGCTCGCCAGCCTGACCATGCCGCTGTTCTTTATTACGGGCTGGCTGCTGTACCTGGATCGCCGGCGTAAAAAGCGCCAGATCAAGCAGGCGCGCCAAGGCCTTGCCAGCGTCGACCGCAGTGGCTCTTCCTGGCTGATTGGTTTTGCCAGCCAGAGTGGTTTTGCCGAGCAACTGGCCTGGCAAACCGCCGGGCAATTGCAGGCGGCCGGCTTGCCGGTACGGGTCCAACCGCTGGCCTCGGTCAGCACAGACGACTTGCAAAAAGCCGACCATGCCCTGTTTGTGGTCAGCACCTTTGGCGATGGCGAAGCCCCCGACAGCGCACGCGGGTTTGAGCGCAAGATTCTCGGCCAGCCGTTGAGCCTCAGCGGGCTCAAGTATTCGGTGCTGGCGCTGGGTGACCGCCAATACCCGCACTTCTGCGGCTTCGCTACCCGGGTTCAACAGTGGCTGAGCGAGCGCGGCGCGCAGTCGTTATTCGCGCCGGTGCAGGTCGACAGCGCTGACGCCCAGGCCCTGCATCAGTGGCAACAGCACCTCAGCCACCTGACCGGCGGAGCCCCAACGGCCAACTGGCAAGCGCCGAGTTATGCCAACTGGACCCTGGAGCAGCGCGTGTTGCTCAACCCCAACAGCTGCGGCTCCGAGGTTTACCGGCTGGGGTTGCGAGCGCCTGATGCTCACGCGACCTGGCAGGCAGGCGACCTGGTGGAGGTGATGCCTCGTCAATCGGCCGCTGCGGTTGGGCATTTGCTTGACGGCCTGGGTTTGCAGCCCGAAACCCGCGTACAACTCGACGGTCTGCAAGAAACCCTCGCACAAGCGCTGGCCAGCCGCCAGTTTCCGCACAGCCGCGAACACTTGGTTGGCCTGCACGCTCAAGCGTTGGTCGATGCCTTGATCCCGCTGAACATGCGTGAGTACTCCATCGCCTCTATCCCTGAAGACGGCCTGCTGGAGCTGATCGTGCGCCAGGAACGCCATGCCGATGGCAGCCTGGGGCTGGGCTCGGGCTGGTTGACGGAGCATGCGGCCATCGGTTCCGCCATCAGCCTGCGCCTGCGCCGCAACAGCGGCTTCCATCTGCCGGCCGAACCGCGCCCCTTGATCATGCTCGGCAACGGCACGGGGCTGGCAGGGCTGCGCAGCTTGCTCAAGGCCCGTATCGCCACAGGCGAGTGCCGCAACTGGTTGTTCTTTGGCGAGCGCAATGCCGAGCACGACTTCCATTGCCGCGACGAATTGCAGGGTTGGCTGGCCAGCGGTGATCTACAACGGCTGGACCTGGCCTTCTCGCGGGACCAGGCGCACAAAATCTATGTGCAAGACCGCTTGCGCGAGGCCGCTGTCGAGGTGAAACGCTGGCTGGATGACGGCGCGGCTATTTATATCTGCGGCAGTTTAAAAGGCATGGCCGCAGGTGTGGACCAAGCGCTCAACGACCTGCTGGGGGCCGAAGCCGTGGCATCGCTCATTGAGCAAGGACGTTATCGGCGGGATGTGTATTAAGGGCTAACCCTCAACCCAGCCCTCAGGGAGAGGGCCGGGCTTGAGGGGTTGGGTTATGCCTTGGCGGTTTCCAGCGCCATGTCCACCGGCTCAGGCCGTTTGACCACCGCATACACCACCGCCGTCAACAGGCTACCCGCCACAATTGCCAGCAAATACAGCAGCGCATGGTTGATGGCATTGGGGATCAACATCACGAACAGGCCACCGTGCGGGGCCATCAGCTTGCAGCCGAAGTACATCGACAACGCGCCCGTCAATGCGCCGCCCAGGATGCTCGCTGGAATCACCCGCAGCGGGTCTTTGGCCGCAAACGGGATCGCTCCTTCCGAGATAAAGCACAGCCCCAGCACCAGCGCCGCTTTACCCGCTTCGCGCTCGGTCTGAGCAAATTTGCGACGCGCGATAAAGGTTGCGATACCCAGGCCAATCGGCGGCACCATGCCCGCCGCCATGGTCGCCGCCATCGGCGCATAACTCTGCGACGCCAGCAGCCCCACCGAGAAGGCATACGCGGCTTTGTTGATCGGCCCACCCAAATCCACGCACATCATGGCGCCCAGCAGCACCCCCAACAAAATGGCGTTGGTGGTGCCCATGCTGTCGAGGAAGTGAGTGAGGCCTTCGAGCAGCCCCGCCACCGGCTTGCCGACCACGTAGATCATCACCAGGCCGGTAAACAGGCTGGCGAATAACGGGATGATCAGAATCGGCTTCAGCGCCTCAAGGCTCTGCGGCAAGCGCGCGTAGCGGTTGATGGCCTTGGCGCAGTAACCGGCGATAAAACCGGCAATGATCCCGCCGATAAACCCTGCGCCCAGCGTGCTCGCCAACAACCCCCCGATCATCCCCGGGGCCAGGCCCGGACGGTCGGCAATCGAATAGGCGATATAACCGGCCAACAGCGGCACCATCAATTTGAACGCTGCATCGCCGCCAATTTGCATCAAGGCCGCCGCCAGTGTGCCCGGCTCTTTATAGGCTTCGATGCCGAAGACAAACGACAGCGCGATCAGCAAACCGCCCGCCACCACCATCGGCAGCATGAACGACACCCCTGTCAGCAGGTGTTTGTAAACGCCGGTTTTTTCCTGCTTGGCCGGGGCACTGCCGTTCGCAGCGGCGGCTTCCTGACGACCTTCGCTCAGCGCTTTGTTGAGCGTGGCTTCGGCTTGCTTTAGGGCAACTCCGGTGCCGCAACGGTAAATCTTTTTGCCCGCAAAGCGCTCCGTCGGCACTTCAATATCAGCCGCCAGCAACACCACGTCCGCCTCAGCGATAGCCTCGGCACTGAGCGGGTTGCGAGCCCCCACAGAACCTTGGGTTTCGATCTGAACGTCATAACCCAAACGCTTGGCCGCCTGTTGCAACGCCTCAGCCGCCATAAAGGTGTGAGCCACGCCGGTAGGGCACGCGGTGATGGCGACGATTTTAGGCGCGTGCGCAGGCTTTTGTGCGTCAGCCGCCGGTGCAGGTGCCGTGTAGACCTCAGCTTCCTTGACCCCGCGCAGCAGCACCGCTTCAACATCCTGCAAGGCCTGGGCCGGGGTGCTTTGAAACACCCGCTTGCCCATAAAGCGTTGCATGTCCAAGGGCGTGCTGCTGACCACCAGCACCCATTCAGCCTCATCCAGTGTCGCCCTCGACAGTTGGCGCTCGGGGTGCTTGGGGTCGTGCACTTCAACGCTGGTGCTCCAGCCCTGACGCTGCGCGGCGGCATCGAGCAAGCGGGCGCACAGCACACTGGTCACCATGCCGTTAGGGCAGCCCGTCACAATGGCTAATTTCATGTGTATCCCTCTTATTCTTCTGTCAGAGCGCGGACGTTGACGCCGCTTTCAAGCGTCGTCAGGTGCGCGGTATCGCTGATGCCAAATCCAATCTGGGTAACCGCCATTGCCGCGATGGCGGTCGCCGTGCGCAAGGTGTGCTCCGGGCCATGGCCACTGAGCACGCCATGCACCATGCCCGCCAGCAGCGAGTCACCCGCGCCCACGGTGCTTGCCACACTGACCTTGGGCGGCTGCGCGTGCAGGGCAAACGCCCCGCTAAACCAGTTCACGCCGTCAGCGCCTTGGGAAATCACCACATGCTCAACCCCTTGCGCATGCAACTGCGCCGCCGCAGCGATTTGGTCGCTTGGGTGGCTGACATCGCGGCCGAGCACCTCGCGCAACTCATCGGTGTTGGGCTTGATCAGCCACGGCCCCGCGCTCAGGCCCTGCTTCAGGGCTTCACCGCTGGTGTCCAGAACGACCTTGAGGCCCAGCGCCTTCAACCGCAGCACCAACGCGCGCAACCAGTGCGGGCTAACGCCCTGGGGCAGGCTCCCGGCCACGATGACCGCCTCATGCTGGCCGGCAATCCGGTCGAGGGTGTCCAGCAGCGCCTGCTGGGCCTGCTCGCTGACCACAGGGCCCGGACCATTCAAGTCGGTGACCCGACCGTTGTCTTCGGCCAGTTTGATATTGCTGCGGGTTTCGCCAGGCACGCGAATAAACGCGTCGACAAACCCCCGACGCTCAAACAGTGTGTCGAACGCCTGCGCGTTGTCTTCGCCCAGAAAACCGCTGACGGTCAGGCTATGGCCTAAATCAGCCAAAACTTGGGCAACATTGACGCCTTTACCGGCCGCATGGGTCAGCAGGGTCTGGCTGCGGTGAACCTCGCCCGGATTGAGGTGCGCCACACGCACGGTCAAGTCCAGCGCCGGGTTCAGGGTGAGGGTCAGAATCTTGGCCATTAGAGCGCTTCCACCAGGGCACGAACTTCATCCGGGCTGCCCACGCTTAAGGCGTCGGCGGCCAGGGTTTTAAGGCGTTCCAGGCTCAACTCGCGAACCCGTGCCTTGACCTCGGGAATGCTGCGCGCCGAAACGCTCAGCTCATCCACACCCAGCCCGACCAGCACCGGCACCGCCAGCGGGTCCGCCGCCAGCTCACCGCAAACGCCCACCCACTTGCCATGGGCGTGGGCAGCCCGCACGGTGATGTCGATCAGTTGCAACACCGCCGGGTGCAAGCCATCGGCCTGGGCCGACAACGTGGGATGGCCACGGTCAATGGCCAAGGTGTATTGGGTCAGGTCGTTGGTGCCCACGCTGAAAAAATCGACTTCCTTGGCCAGCACCGGGGCCAGCAGCGCTGCCGACGGTACTTCAATCATGATCCCCAGTTGCAAGTCGGCCACCGGAATCTCCAGACGCAGGCGCTCAGTCATGTCACGGGCCGCACGCCATTCGGCCACGCTCCCGACCATCGGAAACATGATGCGTAGCGGGCGGTCATCGGCCGCACGCAACAACGCACGCAACTGGCTTTCCATGATCTGCGGGCGTTGCAATGTCAGGCGAATTCCGCGCACGCCCAGGAACGGGTTTTCTTCTTTCTCGATGGGCCAATACGGCAGCGGTTTGTCGCCCCCCACGTCCAGGGTACGCACCACCAGCGGCCGTCCGTTCAGGCCCTCCAGTACACGGCGGTACTCGGCCTCTTGGGTGGCTTCGTCCGGCACCTGCGAGTGGGCCATGAAAATCAGCTCGGTGCGCAGCAAGCCGATGCCTTCGGCCCCCTGCTCCACCGCGCTGGCAACGCCTTTGCTCTCGCCAATGTTGGCGAACACTTCAACGGCATGGCCATCACGCGTCACCGCCGGCTCATGGCGCCGGGCCGAGGCTGCCTGCAGCCGCGCTTCACGGCTGTCACGCTCCTGGGTGGCGCGCTGCAAGGCCTCGGCATTTGGCGAAACATGCAGACGACCGCGCTGTGCATCGATCAAGAGTTGAGTGCCTGAGGCCAGTAGCAACACTGACTCGCCTGCGCCCACCAATGCTGGAATGCCCAGGGCACGGGCGACGATAGCGCTGTGGGCCGTGGCACCGCCACGCGCAGTCAAAATACCTGCCACGCGGGCCGGGTCCAGACGCGCCACATCTGAGGGACCGACTTCGTCCATCACCAGCACATACGGTTGGTCCGGCTCGGCCGGGGTCTCGACCCCGCACAATTGCGCCAGCACCCGGCGGCCAATGTCGCGCAAATCGGCCGCACGCTCGGCCAGCAACGCATCCTGCAACGACTCCTGCTGCCGCGCCGCCGCCTCGATCACCGCCATCCAGGCGGCTTCGGCGCTTTCGCCCTGCTTGAGACGGGTATCAACCTCATCGGTCAACTCAGGGTCGTCGAGCATTTCCTGGTGGGTGATGAAAATGTCGCGAATGGCCTTGGACGGGCTGCGCTGAATCAGGCCTTCGATGTCCTCACGCACGTCGGCCAGCGCCTTTTGCAGGCGTTGGCGCTCCAGCCCCGAAGACTCGCCGCGCAACGGGTAGTCCAGTTTTTGCAGCACTTGAATATGCGCCGGGCCGATGGCAATGCCAGGCGACGCCGCAATGGCCGCGATCACACTCCCCGCCGCCGGGGCGGTGAGCACGGCCTCGACATCCGCGACCGTGCTAGCGGGCTCACTGACCGTCGGCAGCGGCTCGACCTCTTCGCCCAAGCCCGCTTCAATGGCGGCCAGAATCGCGGGCAGCGCGTCGGCGGCAATACCCGGTTCAGCCACGAACTCCAAGACCTGCCCACGGCGCGCCCCCAGGCTCAGCAACTTGCTCAGGCTCTTGGCGGACACGGCGGACTCATGCCCGCCGACAATACTGACGCGAACTTCACCCTCAAAGCTTTTCGCCAATTGCGCCAGTATTTTCGCGGGGCGCGCATGCAAACCGTGGGCGTTGGCCAAGGTAATGCGAGCGCTCGGCCAATCCGCTGGCAGTTCGCCGCCCAGTACTTCGAGCACGGCCCGGCGGCTGGTCGCCCGCCCCAGTTCATGGCCACGACCCTCAATCAATAAGGCACACAGGCGCTCAAGCAAGGCCTGATGCGCTTCACCCAGGCTGGCCAGGCAAAACAGGCCGCTAAGCGGCTGGCCCAGGTAGCGAATCGGTTTGTCCGGCGTAACAAAAGCCAGCCCCGGGCGCTTGACCGTTTGCTCGCTGTGCAGCCACCACAGGCCATCACCCAGCGGCAACGCCTCCACTTGTTGCAGCACGGCCGCAAAACCATTGCTGACGCAATCGGCCTGGCGCAACAAACGCGCCCCCCGCCATACCAGTTCTTCAAAATCATCGGCTGACACGCCAAGGCCAATCATCTGCGCATCCAGCGCCAGCTCTTGCGGTGCGCCTTGCAACAATTTGAGCAGAGCTTCGGCGGTACTGGCCCGCCTCAGGGCTTCGCCCAGGTCGGTTTCGCCCAGCGCACGAGTCAACAACTGCAACAACCGCAGGTGCTCATCCGACTTGGCGGCAATACCGATCGCCAGGTACACGATCTGGCCATTGCCCCAATCCACCCCGTCGGGAAACTGCAACAAACGCACACCCGTGGTAAACACCAGGTCCCGGGTTTGCGGGGTGCCATGCGGGATCGCAATACCTTGACCCAAAAAGGTTGAACCCTGAGCCTCACGCGCTTGCAAGCCGTTCAGATAACCTTCGGCCACCAAACCATCGGCGACTAGTTGATCAGCGAGTAATTGCAATGCCGCAGACTTATCCACAGCCGTTTGGCCCATGGATATCTGCTCTATGGTGAGCTCGAGCATGCGTTCTCCTTTTCCGGTGCTTGGTGGCACCCGGTATTGTTTTGTATTAAGTCAGCTTAGATCGCTCCCCCCCAAAGCGTGGCAGCAGGTGGGTGAAAAGCAGATTGCGATCAGAGGGAATGTCTTTAAATAGGGTGTGCTGAATCGTTTAATCCAGAAAGCATGGCACGTTACTGCATAATCGCTCCCGCTTGAAGCCCAACCTGTCGCTTTGATCGACGTCATCCGGCAGATGTTGCAAAAAAATACAGTGCAAGCAAGGCAGACGATGATCGGCTGCCTTTATCGGTTAGGATTGGCCAAAATGTCGACATGTACTATAAAAAATAAGGAATTATCGGCGTGAAGCTCAGTGATATCGCTCATCTGGCAGGCGTTTCAGTCACCACCGCCAGCTATGTCATCAATGGCAAGGCTGAGCAGCAGCGCATCAGCAGCAGTACGGTCGAACGTGTTCGCGCGGTCGTCGAGGCACACGGGTTCACCCCCAACCCGCAAGCTGCCGGGCTGCGTAGCCGGCACACGCGCACCTTGGGGTTTATCCTTCCTGACCTCGAAAACCCCAGCTATGCGCGCTTGGCCAAACAGTTGGAGCAAGGTGCACGGGCACGCGGCTATCAATTGCTGATCGCCAGCTCCGATGACGCACCGGACAGTGAACGCCAACTGCTGAAACTGTTTCGCGCCCGCCGCTGCGATGCGTTGTTTGTGGCCAGTTGCCTGCCCGCCGACGATGACAGCTATCGCCAGTTGCAAGACCTCGGCATGCCCATCATCGCCATTGACCGGATGATGGACCCCGAGCGCTTCTGCTCCGTGATCAGCGATGACTGCGAAGCCAGCCTGCAATTGACCCGCAGCCTGTTGCAGCCTATGCCCCGGCAAATCGCCTTGATCGGCGCACGCCCTGAACTGAGCATCAGCCAGGCCCGGGCGGCTGGCTTCGAACAGGCCCTGCACGGGTTTGAAGGTGACATTCTGATCGAACACGGTGCCGCCTTTAGCCGCGACTGTGGTCGCAAGCTCATTGATGACCTGCTGGCGCGCCTGGGGCACTTCCCCGAAGCTCTGGTCACCACCTCTTACGTGCTGCTGCAAGGCATGTTCGATGCCTTGCTCGATCACCCGGAGCAAAAGCCGCCACTGCGCCTGGCCACCTTTGGCGATACGCAGTTACTCGACTTTTTGCCGCTGCCGGTCAATGCGATGGGCCAGCAACACCCATTGATCGCCCAAAAAGCCCTGGAGATGGCGTTGGCCGCCATTGAAGAGCAGCGTTACGTGCCCGGTGTCCAGGCGATTGCCCGCACCTTCAAGCAGCGTATCCACCAGGCCTGAGCATGTTACTGATCGACAGCCATACGCACCTCGACTTCCCGGACTTCGACCCCGACCGCGCGCAAGTACTGGCACGCAGCCGGGCACGGGGGGTGACGCGGATGGTGCTGCCGGGGGTTGACCAGCCGCATTGGCCGCGGCTGTGGGCGCTGGTGCAAAGCGACCCTCACCTGTACGCCGCCTTTGGCCTGCACCCGGTGTTCCTTGCACAACATCGCGCTGAACACCTGACAGAACTCAAGGGCTGGCTTGACCGCCTCGCGGGCCACCCGCAACTGTGCGCCGTAGGCGAAATCGGCCTCGACTACTTCTTGCCCGAACTGGACCGCCAGGCGCAACAACACCTGTTCGAAGCCCAACTGCAACTCGCCGCCGACGCTCAGTTGCCGGCCTTGCTGCATGTGCGACGCAGCCATGCGCAGGTCATTGCCACCTTAAAAAGAGTGCGTGTAAGACGCGGCGGGATCATCCACGCCTTTGCGGGCAGCCGCGAAGAAGCGCGTGAATACATCAAGCTGGGGTTCAAACTGGGGTTGGGGGGTGCCGCGACCTGGCCGCAAGCGTTGCGGTTGCGCAAAGTGATTGCCGACCTGCCGCTGGACGCCATCGTGCTGGAGACCGACTCGCCGGACATGGCCCCCGTCATGTACCCCCACCAGCGCAACAGCCCGGAACACCTGCCGGATATTTGCCGGGCGCTGGCCCAAGTGCTGAGCTGCAGCCCGGAGCACTTGGCCGAGATCACAACCGCCAATACCTGCGACGTGTTTGGCTGGTCAGCCTGAAAAGATCGCGAGCAAGCTCGCTCCTACAGGGCATGCTTTTGATCTGGCTTTTGATCCAAGGGCCCCCTTAAACCACGCTGGCCGATCGCGGCGTCCCCACGGAGCAAGGCCTGTAGGAACGAGCTTGCTCGTGATCTTTTGATCGCTAAAAAATCGCGAGCCAGGCCTTTACCGCAACAATGTCCACACCGCAAACCCGGCATACCACAACACCGACGCTCGCAACAGCAACGCCCACAGCGTGTCGAGGCTGGTAACGCCTTCGGGCCCGGCCTGGGGCACAGGAATCTCGGCAGCGGCACAGCCTGCCTTGTGGATTAGCTGTTCGGCGCTGATGTCCCAGCTCAACAGTTCGTGCAGCATCACTCGGCTGACCGCCGCAAAGTTGCCCACCAGCGCAAAGCTCGCCGCCAGCAACCGTACGGGTAACCAGTCAAAGGCATGGCGTAATTGTTGTGCGCGCTCCACCAATGCCGGGCTTTGGCCATGCTCTGCCGCCAACGCCAGCAAGCGATAACTCAAGGCCGCTACCGGGCCCAGCAAGAAGTACCAGAAGATGACCGCGAAGAACCCCTGGTAGGCCTGCCACACCAGATGACCCTGCACTTTTTCGAGCAATTGCTCGCCGCTTTCAGCACGGATACCAAGATCGCGCTGGGCGACATGGGTGGCGGCTTGCAAGTCACCCCGACGCCACGCATCACGGACCGGGCCCAGTCCGGCGAGCAAGTCGCCCCTGCCCAGGCAATAGATCACAACCAGCAAATGCACCGGCAGCGCCAGCAGGCCATAGGCCAATGGATCCAGCACCCACAGTAGCAAAGCCAACGCTGCCACGGGCAAAACAACCATCATGAACAGGATCCACCAGGGCTTGTTGCCCAATGCCGGGCTGTCCTCCAGGGCATTGAGCTTGCGCAACCAGGCACCATCACGTTGAAGACGCTGACGCACGCCAGAGAACTTCTCGAGCAGAATTGCCAGCAGTAACACCACAAAACTCATTGACTCTCTCCTGTCTGCTGCAACGCGCGACGAAAACGCGTCCAATCAAAAGCCGGACCAGGGTCGGTCTTTCGCCCCGGAGCCACATCGCTGTGGCCGCATATCCGATGGGTCGTAATGGCGGGATAAGCCACCTGCAATTGCCGGGTGAGGGTGATCAGCGCCTGGTATTGCTCTGCGGTGAACGGCAAGTCATCCGTGCCTTCCAGCTCAATCCCCAAGGAAAAATCATTACAGGCCTCCCGCCCTTCAAACCGCGAGATACCCGCGTGCCACGCCCGATCAAGGCAGGAGACAAATTGAGTGATTGCGCCATCGCGCTCAATCAGAAAATGCGCACTCACTCGCAGCTCGCTTATGCCTTCAAAGTAAGGATGCTCTGTGACGTCCAGACGATTCTGGAAAAACGCCTGAACCTTGCCCGTAGCAAATTGCCCGGGCGGCAAGCTGATATTGTGAATAACCAGCAGGGAAATTTCGCCTTCCGGGCGCGCATTGAAGTTGGGGGACGGGCAATGGCGTGCCCCCTGGCACCAGCCGTTCACGATTTCCAACTGCATACAGGCTCCTTCAGCATCCCAGACCAAAGCCTCAGTATGCCGCGATGCGCACGCCGATGGGGAGCAATCTGCACCGTGAGGGCCCAGTGCACTCAATGGGCACTGGAAGAACCCAGGCTGCCGATGACCGAGGCCAGCGCCCGGTCAAACAGCAGCCGGTCATCCAGCAACAGAATCGTACCGTTGCGCAATTGACCGATTAAATCGCCGCGGCTTTTTTCCACCACCTTCACGCCGCTGCGATTCACAAACACGTAGCGGCCTTCAGACTCAACCACCTTGATCAACTTGCATCGCAGCCGGGTTGCCCGGTCGTCTTGCAACTCGATCCACATACCAACCCGCAATTGGCTGACCCACAGTAACCCCAGGTGATCCGGCTCACTCAAGGCTTGTTGCCGGCGTGGCTGAAACGCTGTGGTCTCATCGCGAGTGCGCTGTTCCAGCCGCTCAATGCGATCGCGCTCCATGTGGGTGAACATCAGGAAGTCGTGCAGCAAAGACTCAAGCACACCGGGGTTATTGCCCGAATAGCGGGTCAGTTGCTGCACAACATGCTCGACCTGGCGGTAGAGCGGGTCCAGCCGGGCCTCGACGCTGGCATCCAGGCCAATGGCAGCCCCGGCAATCACATTGAGCAGGCGCCGGGCCGGGTGACTGTCACAGCTGAAGAAATTCTGATCCAGCTGGGCAATCCGATGCATGGGCCCTTGCAGTTGGCCGATGAGCTGTTTCAGCGGCAGTGACAAGTTCCGGTCTGTGTCGATGTACTCAAACAAAAGCGCCACCAATCGACAGGCGTCTTCGTCGGAGGCAGGCGTGACATAGGTGTCGTCCAGCCTTTTAAAGGAACAGCACGAGGTCTTGATCGAAAGGTCCGGCAACACGCCGGTCGCGATCAACAATTGGTTGGCATCGGCATACAACTGGCCGGTTTGGCTGAGCAAGTACTTGCCGAACAACTGCAACAGGATGAGCTTGACCTTGAGGTTTACGCCCTGCTCACGTTCAGCCTGTAAAAAGTACTCACACATCATGGCCGGGCCGAGCGGGTTGGAGCCCTCGTCAAGTACAACCCAGCTCAAGGCATTAAGCCGGGTGGTCAAATGGCACAGGGCCAACTGGTCACGCACCAATACCTTGCCCACCATGGTATTGATGACCTGCACACGCTCAAAATCATTGACCAGCAGCGAGAACACGCTCGGTACACCTCCTCCTCCCTGCAAGGTAGTGTCGCTGGTATCCGGTTGCGTCAGTTTGATAAACCCGTCTGAAAGCCGCTCGAGAAAACCTCGCTCGATGTTTTTTCGCTTGAGCCGTACATCGCGCATGGCCTGGAAAAACAGACTTTGCTCAGCGTCATCACGCGCCTTGTCGGCCATTTCAAACAATGTTTCATCGGCGTTATCAAACAACGCTTGCAGCTTGAGCCGCAGATGCTGGACGGCCTTGTCATGGACCTGCAACAGGATCACTGGCAGGCGGGTGAGCGGCGAATGCAGCGCCAACTCTGTAGAGGCCTTGTGTCCAGGCCCCGCCTTCCCGTCATTTTGCATCTTGGCCTCCCGTAATGATCTGTTCGCTTGCAGGTGATACGCACATGACCCGAGCCACTTGCGACGCTCACAGACAGGTACCGGCGAGTGTTTGCGCACTCGCCGGCAGATCGAAATCAGTACATCACCCGAGCGTCAAAGCTATGACGCCAATTAGAAGGCGGATTATCTGGCAAAAGAGTGCGCTTGTGCCAGCACACTTGTCATTTGTGCCAGTACCCACGCAAATTAATCCTTAAAGTGCTAGAAACAGCACAGTTAAGACCATTTTGCCGGGTGGTGCCGGCACACCTTGGGTTCGTTCGCAGCATGGCTCTATAATCGCCGCACTTTGTTTGTGGAGCCCGTTATGCCGAATTTACATCTGGCCGACCTCACGGCCGAAATCGAAGCCAACGTTCGCCGTGCGTTACTCGAAGACATGGGCAGCGGCGACATCACCGCTCAACTCATCCCGGCCGAGCGCCTGGCCAAAGCCACGATCATTACTCGCGACAACGCGGTCATCAGCGGTACGGCCTGGGTAGACGCGGTGTTTCGCCAACTCGACCCCCGCGTCGCCGTGCATTGGCAAGTCACTGATGGTCAACGCGTGAGCCCCAATCAAGTCCTGTTCCACCTCGAAGGCCCGGCCCGGTCGCTGCTCAGCGGCGAACGCAGTGCGCTGAACTTCTTGCAGCTTCTCTCCGGTGTGGCCACCCATGCGCAGTCGCTGGCCGACCATGTCGCGAGCACTCAGGTTAAATTGCTCGACACTCGCAAAACCCTGCCCGGCTTGCGGCTGGCACAGAAATACGCTGTCACCTGCGGCAGTTGTCACAACCACCGCATTGGCCTGTACGACGCCTTTCTGATCAAGGAAAACCACATTGCGGCCTGTGGCGGCATCGCCCAGGCCATCGCTGCCGCGCACGCTATCGCGCCCGGCAAGCCGGTGGAAATCGAAGTCGAGAGCCTGGCAGAGCTCCAGGAAGCACTGGCCGCCGGGGCTGACATCATCATGCTCGACGAACTGAGCCTGGACGACATGCGCGAAGCCGTGCGCCTGAACGCGGGCAAGGCCAAACTGGAGGCCAGCGGCGGGATCAACGCCACCACGTTGCTGCCCATCGCCCAAACCGGCGTGGATTACATCTCGATTGGTGCCATGACCAAAGACGTCAAAGCGGTCGACCTGTCGATGCGACTGAGCCTGTAACCGCGTACTGGCGCGAAGGGGCTTCGCGCCGGTCAATGGTCCGGGTTCAAACCAGCGTGAAACCCTGGCACGCCTGCTCATGCTCCAGCAACCACTGTTTGGCCGCCAACCCGCCTGAAAAACCGGTCAGCGCGCCGTTGCTGCCGATCACCCGGTGACACGGGATGATGATCGGGATGGGATTGCGACCATTCGCCGCCCCCACCGCGCGCGAAGCTGTAGGCCGCTGAATGTGCTGTGAAATCTGGCCGTAACTGGTGGTGGCCCCATAAGGAATGGTGCTCAGTGCGCGCCATACCGTCTGCTGGAACGCCGTGCCGTGAGGTGCCAGCGGCAACTCAAACACCTGCCGTTCACCCGCAAAATAAGCCTCGAGCTGACGGCGCACTTGCGCCAGTTTTTGCGGCGAATGCAGCCACCCTTGCAGCGGCGTATGAGGGCGCAGTTCCACCTCGAAGCGCACTTCATGCAACCCTTGATCACTGGCGACCAAATACAGCGGCCCGATCGGTGAAGGCATTTGTTCGTAATACAGTTGAGTCATGTCGATACCTTGCGCGCGACCACCGAATCGGTAGCAGCACGCCATAAATACATCACGGAGTAAGCTCGCCATGGACGCCACGGCTCAGCCAAGGCTGACAGCGCCTGGGGGCTCAACGGCGGCCCCTCGGGGTTGGCTGCACGGCGCAGAATCAAGTCGGCGGCCGGAAAGGCATCCGGGTGTTTGAGCACACGCATGGCGATGTAATGCGCGGTCCATTCGCCAATACCCGGCAGTTGCACCCAGCGCTGGATAAAGTGATCCAATGGTTGTTCCAAGGCAAAATCCACGCGACCGTCGAGCAATGCACGGGCCACGCCCTGAATTGTGTTGATGCGCGCCTGAGTAATGCCCAGTTGCCCCAGATCGGCAGTGGCCAATTGCTCTGCCCCGGGGAACAAGCGATCCAGCCCGGAACCGGGGCTGACATCAACCGGCACGCCATAACGCTGCACGATACGGCTGGCCAAGGTGCGCGCAGCCGCCACGCTGACTTGCTGCCCCAGCACCGCCCTCACCGCCACTTCAAACCCGTCCCACCCACCGGGCAAGCGCAGCCCCGGATAGCGTTTGATCACAGGGGCAAGCACCGGGCTGCTACCCAGGGTGTGGGCGATGGCCAGCGGGTCGGCATCCAGGTCAAACATCCGGCGAACCCGTGTCACTACCTCGAGCATGTCACCCGGCGGCACGTTCAACAGCGACAATTCCAGTGCATGCTGCTCACCGGGCCAGGCACTGACCCGCAGCCAGGCAGGCGAACCGGCAGCGCCGAACAACCGTTGATAGCTGTCGGCCCCGACCGCTTCGATCCCGGGCAAAGCCCGCGTGCTCAAAAACCCCAGAATAGCCTTGAAGTCATAGGGCGGCCGATAGTTCAGACGCAACACCAACGCCGTGTCTGCACGGGCCTTCGGGCTACGCCTGAAAGCCCGTGGCTGCGCATGATTGGCAGCGGCAAACGCCGCATTGAAGCGACGCACACTGCCAAACCCCGCCGCCATCGCCACGTCAGTGATCGACAGGCGGGTTTCAGTCAACAGTTGCTTGGCAAACAACAACCGTTGAGTCGCGTGCACCGCCAGCGGCGATGCGCCCAAAAAACGCGTAAACATACGGTGCAGTTGCCGGGAACCCATCCCCAAGCGCTCGGCCAGTGCCGGCAGCGAGTGATCCGTCAAGTAGCCCTGATTGATCAACATCAGCGCTCGCGAGACCCAATGCTCAGCCTGCCGCCAGTGTGGGTTACCGGGTGCCAATTCTGGCCGGCAGCGTAAACACGGCCGGAACCCCAAGGCTTGCGCGGCCGCCGCGCTGGGGTAATACACCACATTTTCGGCTTTGGGCGGCCGGGCCGGGCACACCGGGCGACAGTAGATGCGCGTACTGAGTACCGCCGTAAAAAACACACCGTCAAAGCGCGCATCGCGGCTTAGCCGTGCGATTTCGCAAGCGGTTACAGAAGGCATGAGCGCAGGATCATAGGGGTTCATGGGCGAAGAATAGCACCGCATTTTTAGCGGTTCTCGCCATTTTCGGACGTCAATGTCGGTCGTTACCCGGCAGGTGGCAGGCTTGCGCCGACACAGCTCAGCACCCCGGAAGCAAAAAAGGCCTGCATCGCTGCAAGCCTTGAGTCAACTGGTGCCGGAGACAGGAATCGAACCTGCGACCTTCGCGTTACGAGTGCGCTGCTCTACCGACTGAGCTACACCGGCCCTCTCTGTAATTTAGCGCAAAAGTGGGAAGTCGACGTTATTTGCAAGCACCGCTGGCCAGGCATGTACCGGTTTGGGTCCAGATCAGGGCATTGCCTGCGCTGCTCACCGAAGGGGCCATGACGCTGGTCCAGCCGCCTGCTGCCTGGGTGCCGGTCATGCTGATCACGCCGCTCTCTACCTTCATGCCGGCGGCCAGGTTGTCCGTTGGTTCGGCCGCACCCGGAATGCCATGGGTGCCCATGTTGCACACCGTTAAATCATTCGTCTCGCTGTAGCACAGGGCGACGGCCGTTTTGTAGGTGTTGCTGATGGCGTTCACTTCGGCAAAACGCACTTTCATGGTGTGATCGTTGTAAGCCGGCAAGGCAAACGAAGCGATCAGACCAATGATTGCAACCACAATCATCAATTCAATCAGGGTGAAGCCTTTTTGTTGATTCACGTATGTCTCCAAAAGGTGTACGCGGCCTCCTGGCCGGGTGTCGTAGTCGTGCTGGGCGGCAAAAATGTGCGCACAGGCTACCAAGGATAGTGGGCCGTTGCTCCACAACCGCAGCCCGAAACCTTTGGACATGCTCAAGTGGCTGGGTCACCGCGGGGTGGATCTAGTCTTTGGGCTTGAAAACCAACTGAGCATTGACCGCTCCAAGGGCGTACGTATGGCAACAAAACCCGTTAAAACAAGCCTTTATCGATGGGAAGGCGTTGACGCCTCGGGGGCGCAAGTCAAAGGCGAAATGGCCGCCGACAGTCATGCAATGATCCGGGTTGTGCTGCGTCGCCAAGGTATTACCACGCGTAAAATCCAGCGCTCCGGCGGGCGAAATCCAATCAGGGGCCGTGCGATTACAGCGGCCGATATCACGCTGTTTACGCGCCAGCTGGCAACCCTGATCAAGGCCGGTATTCCTCTGTTACAAGGCCTGGAGGTGATTGCCAAAGGGGCCGAACACCCCGCCATGCGCCAACTGATGGGCGAACTTAAACAAGACATCAGCGCTGGCAGCACCCTGGCTGTGGCTCTGCGCAAACACCCGGCCCATTTCGATGCCCTGTTTTGCAACCTGATCGAAGCGGGCGAACAGGCCGGGGCTCTGGAGCTATTGCTGCAGCGGGTGGCCACCTACAAAGAAAAAACCGAAGCCTTGAAAAAGAAAATCAAAAAAGCCATGGCCTACCCCATCGCCGTCTTACTGGTCGCCGGGCTGGTATGCACGATTCTGCTGGTTGAAGTGGTCCCACAATTTCAGGGCGTATTCGACTCTTTTGGCGCACAGCTTCCTGCGATGACGTTAGGCGTGATCAAGATGTCGCAGGTGCTTCAAGACTACGGCCTGTGGTGGCTGGCGAGCCTGCTGCTCATCACGGCCGGTATGCGCAATCGCTATCAACACTCCCCCGCCTTGCGCCAGCGCCTTGACCACGGGTGTTTGAAGCTGCCAATACTGGGGGATGTGCTGCAGGCATCGGCTCTTGCCCGCTTTGCCCGCACACTGTCGACCACGATGGCAGCCGGGATTCCGTTGCTTGACGCATTAAGCGCAGTGGCCGGTACCAGCGGCAATCTCGTGTTCAAGGAGGCCGTGTTGCAACTCAGGCAACAGGTAGCGGCTGGCGACCCGATTCATGTCGCCATGAGCGCGAGCCGTCTATTTCCGAGCATGGCGATTCAGATGACAGCAATTGGTGAAGAATCCGGCACATTGGATGGCATGCTTGATCACGTAGCCACCTATTATGAGAACGAGGTCGACACACGGGTCGATAACCTGACGGTGTTGATGGAACCCGCCATTATGGTGATTTTGGGCGTCATGGTAGGCGGCCTGGTGGTCGCCATGTATTTACCGATTTTCAAACTGGGCCAAGTCATTTGAGCATGATCGAATTATTCACTCGCCAGCCCGGCGCTTTTATCGCCTGTGCGCTGGTACTGGGTTTACTGGTGGGCAGTTTTATCAACGTCGTGGCCTGGCGTTTGCCCAGGATGCTTGAGCGCGACTGGCAGGCTCAGGCCCGCGAGCTGCTGGATGTTGCACCGCCGCCGTCAGGCCCTGTGTATAACTTGATGCTGCCCCACTCACACTGCCCGACGTGTCAGCATCGTTTGCGCCCATGGGAAAATATCCCGCTGCTGAGCTACCTGGCGCTACGCGGTAAATGCTCGCACTGCAAAACCCTCATCAGCCCGCGCTACCCGCTGACGGAACTGGCCTGCGGGCTTTTGTCGGCGGTTATTGCCTGGCATTTCGGCTTTGGCGCGCAAGCGGGCTGGATGCTCTTGCTGACGTGGGGGTTGCTTGTCATTTGCCTGATTGATGCCGCTCATCAGATCGTGCCCGACGTGCTGGTATTGCCTCTGCTCTGGCTCGGCTTGCTGCTGAACAGCATCGACACCTTCACCTCCCTGTCACAAGCGGTTTGGGGGGCAGCACTGGGTTACACCTGCCTGTGGTCGGTTTTTTGGCTCTTCAAACTGCTCACGGGCAAAGAGGGCATGGGCTACGGCGACTTCAAGCTGCTGGCCATGCTCGGCGCTTGGGGTGGGCTGTCGATTCTTCCGCTGACCATCGTCCTGTCGTCTCTGATGGGGGCCGTGGTGGGGCTGAGCCTTTTGGGGCTGCGTCGCGCTCAAACGGGCACGGCCATCCCTTTTGCGCCGTATCTGGCCATTGCCGGGTGGATTGCATTGCTCTGGGGTGGTCAAATAAGCACCTTCTATTGGCAGCTCTCGGCGTGACATGACTACCCCCCCTTCAAAACCCTGGATCCTGGGCCTCACCGGCGGCATCGGCAGTGGCAAAAGTGCTGCTGCCGAGCATTTTGCCGCCCTGGGTGTTCACGTGGTAGATGCCGACCACGCGGCACGCTGGGTGGTTGAGCCGGGGAGCCCGGCGTTGGCCCAAATAGCGGAACACTTTGGCGAAGGTGTGCTGCACGATGACGGGCAACTGGATCGCGGCGCATTGCGCAGCCTGATTTTTGCCGATCCCGAGCAACGGCGCTGGCTGGAGTCGCTGTTACACCCCCTGATTCGCGAAGCCATTGCGTGCAATCTGCAGCGTGCACAGTCGGCCTATGCCATTTTGGTGTCACCGCTGCTGATTGAGTCGGGCCAGTACACAACCACCCAGCGGGTGCTGGTTATCGACGCCCCTCAAGCCCTTCAAATACAGCGCACATTAATGCGTGACAACACCAGCGAGCAGCAGGTACAGGCCATTCTCAAGGCGCAAGCCAGCCGCGAAGACCGCCTGCGCCACGCGGATGACGTGCTGGTTAACGACGCCGACTTGCAGACGCTACAGACTGAAGTCGAGCGCCTGCATCACTTTTATTTAACCTTGCGTGGAGGCCAACCATGACCCAACCAACGACCGTCGACTGCCCGACCTGCGGTGCCCCTGTGGAATGGACTGCCGCCAGTATCTTTCGGCCTTTTTGTTCTGACCGCTGCAAACTGATTGACCTGGGTGCCTGGGCCAGTGAAGAACACAAGATTGCGGTTAGCCCGGAGGCCGAAGACGACCTGTTTTCCGAGGACCTGTCAGAACGGCTGCACTAAAACCGGCTGGTTCAACCGCACTTACTTGGGCGCATCATCGTTGCACGGTGCGGCCAAATAGCGAGTGCGGTTGAAGGTCTCAAGCCATTCAGGGCAGAACACCACTAAGGCCGTCACTAACATTCCGTTGATAAACGCTTCGGGAAAAATGATCAGCCACAGGTAGCCGATAAAGTCTTCAAGCCATTGCGGCATCACAAACAACCCATCAAGCCATAGCACGCCCAACCCCGCCAGCAAGCACAGTAACGCCGCCAGGGCAGCCGCAAAGAAGCCTGAACAAAAGATATACACAAAGGGGTTGTGAGACTGAGCCCGCTCAACTTTCCATGCGCAGAGAGCGGTCACGGCCACGGGCAATACCACCAGCAATAACCCATTAATGCCCACGGCTGCCAGGTCTTGGCTCCCCAGTACTACCAAGCCGACTTGCGCCATCAAGGCCCCCACAATGGCTAACGGCCAATTGAGCAATAACGTGGCGGCGGTCAAACCCACAAAGTGGTACGACACCCCCGAGTCAAAGTCACGCCGCACCAGCCACAACAAAAACAGCGCGAACACCGTGCCAAAGAACACATGCTGGCGCCGTGTGTCGGCGAACAATTCAAGCCACGGCGTTCGCCAGAGGGCCCACAACACGACAGGCACGTACAGTATCCAGCCCACGGTCAGGGTTTGCGCAGACAAGACCTCGGCGCTAATCATTTCGACGCTCCCACTCTGTTAACGCTCACCCCTCAACCCTCCGTGTCCAACTCCATGGCGATCCGCAGTCTACACCCTGGACTTTCGGTAACACCTGTTTCAAGGCTAAGCTGCGCTTATGGACGACTCTGATTATCTGCGCCTGCTCACCATCCAGGCCGAACAAGCCAATGCCTTTCTCTCCAATGCCCGCAAATGGGAGCGTGAGCGTTGGGTCTGCCAACGCCTGCTGCAAGGGCTCAACATCCCTTATCACAGCGAAGACTTCCGGCAAGCCAGCCAGGAACCGCCTGATGTACTGTTTGGCGATGCACGCTTTGAAGTGTTCTTTGTGCTGGATGAAGGTCGGCGCTTGAACGATGAGTGGCGCGATGAACTGCAGCGCCGACGCAGCGCTTATTCACTGAGCCAATTGGTGCGCCGTGAAGCACGCCCGAAACGAATCCCGGCCAGCAAGCTCCTGCAGCGTCTTGGCCCGACCCTGCATAAAAAAGCCAAGAACTACAGGGAGCGGGACCTCGATCTGGGTCAGTTGGACATCATTGCTTTCTCCAGCCTCAAGCGCGAAGTCCTGGACCTCAACAGTCACTTTCCTCCGCCGACCGAATACTTGCGCATGGGCTGGCGATCACTATCGCTGGTCGGTCCAACCTTTGCCCGGGTACTCTTTGCGCAACCGCACGCCCCCGACTTTCTGCGTAATAATCTGGGCCGCAGCATTATTTTTGATGTAGGTATCAGCCTGTGAGCCCCTTGCAAGCATTGATCGCCGAAGTGCCGCAGACCGGCCGTGTGCGCTGGATCGGCGTGCGTCCCGAGTCCCGCGCAAGCATGCAGGTGCTGGACGCCGTAGAGGCCCGCCGCGAGGCCGGGCTCACCGGCGACCACGCTCGCCCTGGGGCACGCAATGCTCGGCAAGTGACGTTGATTCAGTGGGAACACCTGGCAGTCATCAACGCCCTGCTCGGCCGCAGCGCCGATCAACCCGTGCTGGCGCAAGATTTACGGCGCAATATCGTGGTCAGCGGTATTAATCTGTTCAGCCTGAAAGGGCGCCGTTTCACCATTGGCCAAGCCACCTTTGAAACCACCGGCTGGTGCCAGCCCTGTGCCAGGCTTGAACAAAGGCTAGGGGCGGGGACGTTCCAGGCAGTGCGTGGCCACGGTGGCATTACGGCCCGCGTGATAGAAAGCGGGATCATTCGTCTAGACGACGAACTGCGGGTCGAGCCGCTAGGGCCAAACGGCTATGCTCCTTTTCATCCCGGATAAACGTGGGCACTTATTTTTACAGGCCCTGCAGCGTCTATCTGACGAGACTATTTCCATGTGCCGCCGCGTGAACCACACCGATCAACCGCGTGTCGAAGACTGCCGGGTTGAGTGCCGTGCATGTGTCTTGGCGACTCCCTGGCGCAACCATCGTCGTGGCGGTCGGTATCGGCCTATGGAACCTATTTCTGAGTCACCTGGTGCTATGAGCTGCCTTGCGCTCGCCCGGGTTTCCAGCACACCGCATTTTTCAAGCCTTGTGAGTGATACCTATGACCCATCGTATTGTTATCGTCGGCGGCGGCGCTGGCGGTCTGGAATTGGCGACCCGCCTGGGCAAAACCCTGGGCAAGCGGGGTAAAGCCCGCGTCACCCTGGTGGATGCCAACCTGACGCATATCTGGAAACCGTTGCTCCACGAGGTGGCAGCCGGCTCGCTGAATTCTTCGGAAGACGAGCTTAACTACGTCGCCCAAGCCAAATGGAACCATTTCGAATTCCAGTTGGGCCGCATGAGCGGGCTGGACCGTGAGCTGAAAAAGGTCTCATTGTCGGCCACCCTTGATGAAAACGGCGACGAACTCGTGCCTGCCCGCGAGTTGAGTTACGACACCCTGGTGATTGCCGTGGGCAGCACCACCAACGATTTCGGCACCCAAGGTGCGGCCGACCATTGCCTGTTCCTGGACACCCGAAAGCAAGCCGAAAAATTTCATCAGCAGTTGCTCAATCACTACCTGCGAGCGCACGCCGGGCAAACCGACGCCATTGAAAACATCAGCGTGGCGATTGTCGGTGCGGGAGCCACGGGCGTCGAACTGGCGGCCGAGTTGCACAATGCGGCTCATGAACTGGCGGCTTACGGGCTGGATCGGATCAAGCCCGAGAATATGCACATCACCTTGATCGAAGCCGGGCCACGGGTGCTTCCGGCCCTGCCGGAGCGCATCGGCGGGCCTGTGCATAAAACCCTGGAGAAACTCGGGGTGACGGTGCTGACCAATTCCGCGGTGAGTGAAGTTACCGCGGACAGCCTGATAACCAAAGACGGCCTGATCATTCCGGCCAGCCTGAAGGTCTGGGCGGCAGGGATTCGAGCACCGGGCTTTCTCAAGGACATCGCCGGGCTGGAAACCAACCGCATCAATCAATTGGTGGTACGCCCGACACTGCAAACGACCCGTGATGACAACATTTTTGCCTTCGGCGACTGCGCAGCCTGCCCTCAGCCAGGGACCGACCGCCTGGTGCCACCGCGCGCCCAGGCCGCTCATCAGCAAGCCTCGTTGCTGGCCAAATCGTTGAAATCACGCCTGGAGGGAGCCACTACTCTGCCCGATTACCAGTACCGTGATTACGGCTCACTGATCTCGCTGTCGAGTTTCTCGGCCGTGGGCAATTTGATGGGCAGCCTGATGGGAACCGTGATGCTGGAAGGCTGGTTGGCGCGGATGTTTTACATCTCGCTGTACCGCATGCACCAGATGGCGCTGTACGGCACATTCCGTACGTTGATGCTGATGCTCGGCAGCAGAATCGGACGCGGCACCGAACCGCGCCTGAAACTGCACTGACCTTTGCGCCAGCGTAAAAACTGCGGGGCTGGCTTGGCCAACCCCGCAGGTACCTCCCGGGCCTAGCGGCCCCCGTGGTTACCCGCTTCGGCTTCACGGCCTTTGAAACCATGCGGCTGATGCTCGTCAAAAAACTGAATATCCCGTACGAAGTCCGCCAACAGCAACTTGGCCATGTCGATCGACAGCCCCTGCCGCACCAGAATCCGCTGCACCACCACGTTTTCAACGTTGGCAGGCAAGCTGTACGCGGGCACCAACCAGCCGCGTATCCGCAGGCGATCGGCCAGGTCATAGAGGGTGTAAGGGGCGTCTGCCCCGGCTTTCAAACGCCAGGTCAGCGCCGGGATGCCCAATTGAGGGTCGCCGTTGAAGAGCATCTCGAACGGCCCGATCTTGACCAACTCGCGCGCCAGAAACTGCGCTGTTTCGTAACACGCCGAGTGAATGCGCTCATATCCCTCACGGCCAAGACGCAAAAAGTTGTAGTACTGCGCAATGATCTGACCCGCCGGACGCGAGAAATTCAGTGCGAAGGTAGGCATATCGCCACCCAAGTAGTTCACATGAAAGATCAGCCCTTCAGGCAATTCTTTCGCGTCACGCCAAACCACCCAGCCTGCACCCAAAGGTGCCAAGCCAAATTTGTGGCCAGAGGTGCTAATGGATTTAACCCGGTTCACGCGGAAATCCCACAGTACATCGGGGGCGCAGAAAGGTGCCAGGAACGCACCGCTGGCACCGTCGACGTGAATATCAACGCTCAGGCCCGTGCGTTTTTCCAGGTCATCGAGCGCATCTGACAGTGGTTTTACCGTCTCATACAAACCGGTAAACGTCTGGCCAAACGTCGGCACCACCACGATGGTGTTCTCATCAACCCGACCATCCAGGTCTTCCGGCGTCATGAACCAATGACCTTCCGACATCGGCACTTCACGAATCTCGACATCCCAATAACGGGCAAATTTGTGCCAGCAGACTTGTACCGGGCCACACACCATATTCGGTGTCGCCGTGGATTTGCCCGCCGCTTTGCGCACCGCACGCCAACGCCATAAGGCCGCCAGACCACCGAGCATACACGCTTCGCTGGAACCCACCGTCGAGGTGCCCAATGTGGTGGCTGCATCGGGCGAATGCCACAGATCGGCCAACATATGGATGCAGCGATTTTCCAGTTCGGCCGTTTGCGGGTACTCATCCTTGTCGATCATGTTTTTATCGATCGACAGGTCCATCAGCTTATGGACTTCGTCTTCTTCCCACGTTTGGCAGAAGGTGGCGAGGTTCTGCCGAGAGTTACCATCCAGGTACAACTCATCGTGTACCAGTTGGTACACCTCGCGTGCCGATTGCTCCGCCTCGGGGAAACGCTTGGTCGCAGCAGCGTGTGCCAGTGCTGAGGAACCGAAAACAGGGTCGGTCGTTGCGTTGCGCTTGATGCGGTGCAGTGCCATGAACACTCTCCAAGAGTAATGGACAACATCTGAGCCTGACTCACTCCTTGGCTCAGTCTAGAGGGGCAGCATAGTCAAGGAATGAGGATCCGCTATGCGATTTGTGACCAAGGTTTTATTTCCCATCTATAGTCACCTCTCATCAAAGGCATGCAGGAAGCAAGCGCAATGAAGCAAAAACCCACCACCGCCGACGGTGTTGTGAGGCAGGTGTTGAACGAGGCTCATCAACACTTCTCCGGCAATCATCACGGCAAGAACGCCAGTTATATCCCTTACCTGGCCTCGGTCCCTTCGCATTTGTTTGGCATCAGCATCACGTTTTGCGATGGCAGCCAAGCCCACATTGGCCACAGCGACTATCCCTTTGCCATTGAGTCGATTTCCAAGGTGTTTACCCTCGCTCAGGCCATGGAAGAAGTCGGCCCGCAGACACTGCGTAGCAAGATTGGCTGTGACCCGACCGGTGAGCCTTTCAACTCGGTGGTGGCTTTGGAATTACACAAAGGCCGCCCTCTCAACCCTTTCGTCAATGCCGGGGCGATGGCCACTGTCAGCCTGCTGAAAGCCGAAACAGCCCAGGCCCGCTGGAGCAAAATTCAATCCATTTACAACGCCTTCGCCGGGCGTGAACTCAAGGTCAACGAGGAAGTGTATGAGTCCGAGGCCAGCAGCAATCAGCACAATCGCGGGATTGCCTGGCTGCTTCAAAGTTACGGCTACATGTACGCCGAACCCATGGAGGTATGCGACGTGTACACCCGCCAGTGTTCAGTGGAAATAACGTGCAATGACCTGGCGAACATGGGGGTAGTCCTCGCGAACGGAGGGGTTCATCCCGTGAGCGGCGAACGCGTAATGAAGGCCGAACATGTTCCGCAAATTCTCGCCGAAATGACCATGAACGGGCTGTATGACACAACGGGCGACTGGCTATACAAGGTGGGGCTTCCGGGTAAAAGCGGTGTGGGCGGCGGGATTCTGGCCGTGGTTCCGGGCGTGTGTGCCATCGCCGCCTTTTCACCGCCGCTGGATGGTGCAGGTAACAGTGTCCGCGGGCAATTGGCAGCCGAGCACATCAGCCGCACGCTCAACCTGAGCCTGTTGCACTAACACTCATTTGACTCGATAAGGAAGGGGGTACTTATGGCTGCCACTAACGTTAAGACTTACATGTCCTGGCTGACCATTTGTTTCATGATGGTCGCAGCCGTCGCCAGTATCCGTTCACTGCCGAGCATGGCCGTTTATGGCCTGGGGTCGGTGTTCCTGTATATCATCCCGGCACTGTTGTTCTTCATTCCGGTTTCGCTGGTTGCCTCTGAGCTGGGTACCGGCTGGAACGGGGGTATTTATGGCTGGGTCCGCCAGGCGTATGGCGACCGGCCCGGGTTCTTTATCATGTGGTTTATGTGGGTTCAGGTGGTGGTCTGGTACCCCATCGTGCTCGGCTTTGGTGCCAGTACGATGGCTTATCTGATTAACCCTGAACTGGCCAAAAGCGGTGTCTTCACCGCCACTGTGATTATTGTGCTGTATTGGCTGTCAACGTTTGTGGCGCTTAATGGCCTAAGCACCCTGTCTAAACTGACGTCATGGTTCATGTTGCTGGGCACGGCATTGCCTGCCGCCTTGCTGGTGATCCTCGGCGTAGCCTGGCTGGTACTGGGCCATAAATCGGCAACTCCGCTGACGTGGGATGCCTTGATCCCGGCAATTTTCGATACCCACTCCACGGTAAAAGCCGGCTCGCACAACCTGCACCCGGACTTGTGGCGAGAATTCACCGGAGCGATTACCGGGCTGGTACTGATTGTCAGTAACTTCCTGGCCTTCGCCGGTATCGAGATGAACGCCATTCACGCCCGCGAATTGCGCAACCCGCAGAAAGAAATGCCACGCGCCATTCTTTTAGCGTTCTTCATGATTCTGTTGGTGTTCATTCCACCGACCGTGGCGATTTCGCTGGTCGTACCCGCTGACTCCACCAGCCTCACCGCCGGTGTAATCCAGGCTTATGCCGCTTTCTTTGAAGGCTTCGGAATGCCATGGGCCACGTCAATCATGGCTATTTTGCTGATTATCGGTGCCTTGGGGGGCGTGCTTGCCTGGACGGCAGGGCCTTCTACCGGCCTGTTGTTTGTTGGTAAAGCGGGCATGCTTCCGCCGGTGCTGCAAAAGGTCAATAAAAAAGGCGTGCAGAAAAATATTCTGTATTTGCAGGCCGTGATCGTCACCTTGCTGTCGAGCATCTACATCTTTTTGGACAACGTATCGGATGCGTTCTGGATGATCAGTGCGATGGCTGCGCTGATGTACCTGATCATTTACGTGTTTATGTTCATGGCGGCCATGAAACTGCGCAAGACCCAACCCAACGTCAAACGTGGCTATGTGCTTAAGGGCTTACACGGCTGGTGTTATCTGGGACTGTTCTCGACGTGCATTGCGTTGATTTTCGGTTTCATTCCACCGAACAACTTCAGCAGCATGCCGTTTTTCGAATACGCGGGGATCTTGCTGGTGGGATTGATTGTGGCGGGTGTGCCACCGTTTATCTTTTATGCGCTGCGTAAACCGTCATGGCAGATGGTGCCAAAAGCCGAAGCTGATCAATATTCAGCGGCATTACAGGATCTGCAGGACGCAGACGCCAAGGCAGCGAAGGCTTGATGGCTACCGCCAACCTGTCGTAATTGCCGGAGGCTGCGTTCGTCAGTCGCGGATTTAACAGGCACACCGCGCTGTCTGATTTCACGACGCCTCCGGGTACCGGACGTAACCTCGCAAGGCTCGGCAACTGCTACGGGGTTCGCGCTTCGTAGCAGTTGCCGAAGGGACGAGGCTACGTCCGGTTGCGCAGCAATCGTAAATCCTCAATCCCGGATCAGGCAGGCACACCTCGCGGCCTGGTTTTACGACGACTTCGTCGCCGGACGTAGCCTCGCAAGGCTCGGCAACTGCTACAGGTTTGTATGCATCGCTCTTGCTGGTTGGGGTTTTCAACAGGCATAAAAAAAGCGTCCCGAAGGACGCTTTTTTTATGGCCTCTGATGCGATTGGCATCAGTACCTTATTTTCTACACCCATTACTGCCGGGCAGAAAATGGTCGGGGTAAGGGGATTCGAACTCCTGACATCCTGCTCCCAAAGCAGGCGCGCTACCGGACTGCGCTATACCCCGGTAAAAAAAAGGCACCTTCTAGAGGCGCCTTCTGCGATCAGTGCTTTTGGCCTCTGATCTTAAGATCTAGCTCCAGCGAACTGGAACCAAAAATGGTGGGTCGTGTGGGATTCGAACCTACGACCAATTGGTTAAAAGCCAACTGCTCTACCAACTGAGCTAACGACCCAAAAATGGTCGGGGTAAGGGGATTCGAACTCCTGACATCCTGCTCCCAAAGCAGGCGCGCTACCGGACTGCGCTATACCCCGGCTTGAAAATGGCTCCACGACCTGGACTCGAACCAGGGACCCAATGATTAACAGTCATTTGCTCTACCAACTGAGCTATCGCGGAACTACACATTTCAATCTACAACGGTGCAACATTTGTAACTCTTTGCAATCCTCTTTGACTTCACCGTATCGCTACGCTTGCGTCTCTGAGGCGGGCCATTTTACAACCTTTCAAACCCTTGTCAACCCTTAATTTTCGTTAGAAGACAATGATTTAGCTCTTCTAGCGGGCTCTCCGGTTTGGGCCGGTTTGCCGTTGCAGGTGACTTACTGCGGGGCGCATCTTACAAGCGTTTTCCTTACAGATCAACACCCTAAATAAAAAAAGGCCTCGCAAAGCGAGGCCTTTCTTCAAGCACTGACTTTACGCGTTAGACGAAGACGATTTCGTCGTCCTTCACGCTTGCCACCACCGTGGTGCCTGGCAAGAACTGACCCGACAGAATCAGTTGCGCCAGCGGGTTTTCGATCCAGCGCTGAATCGCACGTTTCAGTGGGCGTGCGCCATACACGGGGTCATAACCTACCGCGATCAGTTTATCCAGAGCCTCTTGGTTCAATTCAAGGCTCAGGTCACGCTCTGCCAGACGACTGCGCAGGCGAGCCAACTGAATCTCGGCAATGCCAGCGATTTGATCGCGAGCCAAAGGCTCGAAGATCACCACTTCGTCGATCCGGTTCACAAACTCCGGACGGAAGTGCGTGCTGACTGCATCCATCACCGCCGCACGCTGGGCTTCGCGATCGCCTACAAGCTCCTGGATCTGCGCCGACCCCAAGTTGGAGGTCATCACAATCACCGTATTGCGGAAGTCCACAGTACGACCATGGCTGTCAGTCAAACGGCCATCTTCAAGCACTTGCAACAGTACGTTGAAGACATCCGGGTGAGCCTTCTCCACTTCGTCCAGCAGGATCACCGAGTAAGGCTTGCGCCGCACGGCTTCGGTCAGGTAACCACCCTCTTCGTAACCCACATAGCCTGGTGGCGCACCAATCAGTCGAGCGACGGAGTGTTTCTCCATGAACTCGGACATGTCGATCCGCACCATCGCCTCTTCAGTATCAAAGAGGAATTCAGCCAGCGCCTTGCACAACTCGGTCTTACCCACACCGGTTGGGCCCAGGAACATAAACGAGCCGCTTGGGCGGTTAGGGTCACTCAGGCCGGCACGGGAGCGGCGGACCGCGTTGGACACGGCAACCACGGCTTCGTCCTGACCAATCACGCGCTCATGCAGCAAGCTTTCCATCTTCATCAGCTTGTCGCGCTCACCTTCGAGCATTTTGGACACCGGAATACCGGTCCACTTCGACACAACTTCTGCAATTTCCTCTTCGGTCACTTTACTGCGCAACAATTGGTTCTCGGTCTTGTTGCTATGCTCATCGACCATTTGCAGGCTGCGTTCCAGGTCGGGAATAACCCCGTACTGTAACTCGGCCATGCGGTTGAGGTTGCCGCTACGGCGTGCCACTTCCAGTTCTTGACGCGCCTGCTCGATCTTTTGCTGGATCTGGGCTGAGCCCTGCACTTCGGCTTTTTCCGACGTCCAGATTTCTTCCAGGTCCGAATACTCACGCTCGTGGCGCTCGATTTCTTCCTGCAATTTCTCGAGGCGTTTTTTCGCGGCCTCGTCTTCTTCTTTCTTCAGCGCCTGTGCTTCAACCTTCAGTTGAATCAAGCGGCGCTCCAGACGATCCAGCACCTCCGGCTTGGAGTCGATCTCCATGCGGATCCGGCTGGCCGCTTCGTCCATCAGGTCAATGGCCTTGTCAGGCAACTGCCGATCGGTGATGTAACGATGGCTGAGCTTGACCGCAGCTATGATTGCACCGTCAGTGATCGCCACTTTGTGGTGAACTTCATAACGCTCTTTCAAGCCACGCAAAATAGCGATGGTGTCTTCTTCGCTCGGCTCATCCACCAGTACTTTCTGGAAGCGGCGCTCAAGAGCGGCATCCTTCTCGATAAACTGACGGTACTCGTTGAGCGTGGTTGCGCCCACACAGTGCAGCTCACCCCGGGCCAGCGCAGGCTTGAGCATATTGCCCGCATCCATCGCGCCCTCGCCCTTACCGGCACCGACCATCACGTGCAGTTCGTCGATAAACAGGATGATCTGACCTTCTTGCTTAGTCAGCTCATTCAATACGGCTTTGAGGCGTTCTTCGAACTCACCACGGAATTTGGCACCCGCAATCAGGGCACCAATATCCAGCGACAGCAGGCGTTTGCCTTTAAGGCCATCAGGCACTTCACCATTAATGATCCGTTGAGCCAGACCTTCGGCAATCGCGGTTTTACCCACACCCGGTTCACCGATTAACACCGGGTTGTTTTTGGTACGACGCTGCAACACTTGAATGGTGCGGCGAATTTCATCGTCACGCCCAATCACGGGGTCAAGCTTGCCTTCCTCGGCGCGCTTGGTCAGGTCGACCGTATATTTGTCGAGTGCCTGACGCGACTCCTCAGCATTCGGATCGTTAACCGCTTCGCCGCCACGCAGGTTGTTAATGGCGTTTTCCAGGGCCTTTTTGCTAACGCCCTGGCCGAGCAGCAATTTGCCCAGCTTGCTGTTTTCGTCCATCGCGGCCAGCAGCACAACTTCACTGGTGATGTACTGATCGCCTTTTTGCTGTGCCAGACGGTCTGCCTGGTTCAGCAGACGCGCCAGATCCTGCGACATATTCACGTCGCCCGTCGGGTTCTGGATTTTTGGCAACTGATCAAGCTCTTTGGTCAGCTCTTTACGCAAACTGTTTACATCAAAACCGACTTGCATCAGCAGCGGCTTGATCGAACCGCCCTGTTGTTCCAGCAATGCCTGCATCAAATGAGCAGGCTCGATGGCCGGGTGGTCAAGACCTACCGCCAGGGACTGAGCATCGGACAACGCCAATTGCAACTTGCTGGTTAATCTATCTATACGCATTCGTCACCTTCCTTATGAGCAGGCCGGAGGGATGGAAACTCCTGAATGAAGAAACCTGCCAGATACCTTAGTAGATGCGGGCGAATACGAGAGTTTCAAGCGTATGAAAAGTGATGCAGGTCAACAGGCTGAAGGTTCGATCCAGACCAATGATGCAAAACGGCCAGTACGAGGGCTGCGCCGGTAGGAGAAAAAACGCGAGTCGGTCACGGTGCAGAAACCACCGCCATACACGGCGGTAATGCCCGATCGGGCCAGGCGCAGACGCGCCAGCTCGTAGATATCGGCCATATAGCGGCCATCATTGACGCTGGGGGTAAATGCCGCAGCGGCAGCGGGCAAGTCTTCTACAAAGACCTCGCGCACTTCGCCTCCGACCTCAAATGCCTTGGGGCCGATTGCCGGGCCGAGCCAAACCAGTATGTCTTGCGGCTCAACATTGAGGCATTGCGCCGCCGCTTCAAGCACCCCGGCGGCCAACCCGCGCCAACCCGCATGGGCAGCCGCGACGCGAGTGCCCGCACGGTCACAAAACAACACGGGCAAACAGTCCGCCGTCATTGCAGTACAGGCGATACCGGGTGTTGAGGTCCAACTGCCGTCAGCTTCGACAATCAGCCCCGGCTGTGCAGGCGTGACCACAACACCGTGAACCTGGCTGAGCCAGGCGGGTTGAACCTTAAATGTTTCAGAAAGCTGCTGGCGATTACGGGCAACGGCAAGAGGGTCGTCGCCGACATGATCACCGAGGTTGAAGCTGTCGAACGGTGCCACACTGACACCGCCCGCACGGGTCGTTACGCAGGCCCTGATGCCTGCCGGCGCTGGCCAGTCAGGAATCAGGAACGTACTCACCCGATGAACGCCTCGCGGTCTTGCTTGAGCAGCGTCAGCAACCAGACAAGATCATCTGGCAGTGGCGACTCCCAGCTCATGCGCTTGCCAGTCGTCGGATGATCCAACTCAAGGAAACGCGCGTGCAGGGCCTGGCGCGGGAAGTTTTTCAGCGAGTCAACCATTGTCACACTGGCTGCCGGCGGGATACGGAAGCGACCGCCGTAGGCAGGGTCTCCGACCAACGGGTAGTTGATGTGGGACATATGCACACGAATCTGGTGGGTGCGCCCGGTTTCCAGCTTTACCCGCACATGGGTATGGGAACGGAAACGCTCCAGCACGCGGTAATGACTGACCGCTTGCTTGCCCCCCTCCATAACCGCCATACGCTGGCGCTGCTGGCCGTGACGACCAATAGGCGCGTTGATTTTGCCCCCGGCAGTCACCACACCGATAACAATGCACTCATAGATACGGCTGACACTGCGGCTCTGCAATTGGGTAACCAGTTGCGTCTGCGCCTGAATGGTTTTGGCGACCACCATCAGACCGGTGGTGTCTTTGTCGAGGCGATGCACGATCCCCGCACGCGGCACATTGATAATGTCCGGTACGTGATGCAGCAGCGCATTGAGCAAAGTGCCATCGGCATGCCCGGCTGCCGGGTGTACCACCAGGCCTGCGGGCTTGTTGATCACCAGAATGTCATCGTCTTCGTAAACGATATCCAGAGGGATATCTTGTGCGATCCATTCACCCTGGGCTTCCTGCTCTGCAGTCAGCTCCAGGATGGCGCCCCCGTGTACGATGTCACGCGGGCGTATGACGGCTCCGTCCACTGTCAGGCGGCCGTCTTTGATCCAGGCGGAAAGGCGCGAGCGCGAGTGCTCAGCGAATAATTGTGCGGCGACTTGATCGAGGCGTTGGCCACCCAGTTCGGACGGCACCTCTTCGCGAAGTTGAATTTTCTCGGACATGCTCATCAGGACCGCGCCAAGCCTTTGGTTTCGGCTGCGCGCTTGTGGTTAAATACGGCGTCTTTTGCCCCGAGGCTTTTCACGGGGCGCTCATCATAACAGGACGGACCCGCCCAAGACAGCGGCCGTCATAGGGACGCAAGCCGCCATGCAAGTGAAACACCTGCTGCTGATCGCCATCCTCGCACTGACCGCCGCTTGCTC